>PVML01018238.1_pt1 | contig 362990 bp, 315 predicted proteins | sample 1853371 | NCBI WGS metagenome assembly PVML01 (sample SAMN08533508, study PRJNA380276) | Human gut metagenome, whole genome shotgun sequencing project. | isolation source: participant 1, chromium library | host: Homo sapiens | collected 2017 | reverse complement strand
TTGTTCCATCGCATCCGCGGTGGAGTTTTATTATAGCATCATGTTTCGTCAAATGTCAACATCTTTTTTAACTTATTTTTACAAAAGTTTTTCATATGTTTTCCATCTGGCAAAAGTGCGAAAAAAAAGAAATCTCAATCACTTAAGATTCTTTTTCCGCGAAGCTATAATCAGCTTCCCTTATATCGGTAAAGGGAACGGAGAAAGAGGGATTTGAACCCTCGCGCCGCTATAAACGACCTACACCCTTAGCAGGGGCGCCTCTTCAGCCTCTTGAGTATTTCTCCACAGAACTGAACTAATCCTCTACCAATATGAAGTGAACGCACCCTTAGGTGACGCAAAAGTTATTATACATAAGCTTCCACAGTTTGTCAATTCTTTTTGGGAAGTTTTTTCATATAATGTTGTATTACGCCTTTTCGGGGTTATTTTGAGTATATCCAATAATGGTTTCATCTATACGTCTTCTTACTTCTTCTGCAATCTGTGTTGTCTTCATATCTTTATATTCCTCGTAATACATAGGTTTCAGATAGAAGATCTTCACGGTAACAGGACGGATGCTGTTTTCATCAAAGGGAATAAACGAATCAATCAGGGCACAGGGGACTATGGGGCATCTGGCTTTCATTGCGCTCTTAAAGCTGCCGCCCTTAAATTCCAGGGTATGGTTGCCCTGTCTGCTTCTGGTGCCTTCGGGGAAAATAATGAAGTTGCGTCCCTGTTTGACTTCTTCCGCCATTTTCTGGATCACTTTCATTGACTGTCTTAAATCCTCCCTGTCAATGGTAAGGGCCCCGAGAGCCTTGCGGACCTGTTTGAGGAGAATGATATTGGCCGCTTCTTTTTTCATGACAAAGGCAAAGGGCCTGGGACAGGACTCCAGGAATACAAGCCCGTCAAAAAGGCCCTGATGGTTGGGGAACATGATAAATCCGTCTTTATCCGGTAAATTCTCCAGGCCATGGGCTTCTATTTTGACGCGGCCGGCACGGTTAGCTGCAAGCGTTGTCTTCTTCGCCCAGCGGAAACCTTCCTCATAACTGATGTTTTCATGGATGCTGCACCACCAGATGCGGCCAAAGTAGTAAAAGGCTTTAAAGAAAAGTCTGAGGACCATCAAAGCTATTCTCATAATATCTTTCTCTTTCTTATCTTTATTTTATTCGGTACGGTATTCTTCCAGGGCGGTTTCATAAAGGTTATTTCCCACACTGTCCATTACAACGATTACTGGAAAGTCCTTTACCTCCAGCCGGCGGACAGCTTCAGTGCCCAGATCTTCATAAGCTATCACCTCTGAGCATATAATGGATTTAGAAAGCAGGGCGCCGGCTCCCCCTACGGCAGCAAAGTAAACGGCGGTATTCCTGATCATTGCCTGTTTCACCGCTTCCGTTCTTTTCCCTTTTCCAATCATTCCCTGTAACCCCAGATCCAGAAGCGCGGGGGTATACTTGTCCATGCGGCTGGCCGTGGTGGGACCGGCGGAACCAATAGGGCGTCCCTGCCTGGCGGGAGATGGTCCCATATAGTAAATCACGTTTCCTCTGATATCAAAGGGAAGACTTCCGCCCTTCTGCAGTGTCTCATACATCCTTTTATGAGCGGCATCTCTTGCCGTATATATTGTTCCCGTCAGGTAAACGTAATCTCCTGCCCTCAGGGCGGCCGCTTCCTCTCTGGCAAAGGGCACTTTCATATGTTTTTCCATGGCAATCTCCTTCCGGATAACGGTTCTCTTCTTATTATATAATGTAACATCAGCAGATATTGTATTACCTGCGCGAAGAACTACCATATAATGGGTATTATATGGTGCGTACTGAATGGCGGTTGACGTGACAGCAGATATTAACGGCTACAGGAAGCCCCGCTATATGGGTCGGGTATGTATTAATTTTCACTCCCAGCGCGGTGGTTGTTCCGCCCAGCCCGCCCGGTCCGATTCCGGTTTTATTGATTTTTTCCAAAAGTTCATCTTCCATTTCTTTTATATAAGGTATGTTTGATGAATCATCCAACGGTCTGGTGAGAGCCTGTTTTGCCATAAGAGCACATTTTTCAAAGGTTCCTCCGATACCGACGCCTACCACCATGGGCGGACAGGCATTGGGTCCGGCGTCACGTACCGCGGTAAGAATTGCATTTTTTACCCCTTCCATGCCGTCTGCGGGCTTCAGCATAAAAACACGGCTCATATTTTCACTTCCGAAGCCTTTGGGGGCTACGGTTATTTTGACCTGTTCACCGGGAACTATGCTATAGTGGATGATTCCAGGAGTATTGTCTTTCGTATTTTCACGAAGGAGCGGATCTCCTACAACGGATTTTCTCAGATAGCCTTCCGCATAGCCCTGCCTGATTCCTTCGTTTACCGCATCCTCAAGAATCCCTCCTTCAAAATGGACATCCTGGCCTATTTCCAGGAATACGACGGCCATGCCGGTGTCCTGGCAAATGGGGATCCGGTCCTGACCGGCAATCTGCAGGTTCTCCTGCAGTTGTCCCAAAACCTTCTGTCCCAGCGGTGATTTTTCACGGCGGTCGGCAGTTTCCAGCGCCTTTGCCATGTCAGGCGTCAGAACATGATTTGCTTCTATACACATTTCTTTTATATTATCGGTAATTTCCGATAGCTGTATTGTTCTCATCAGTCCAATCCTTTCCTGTGTCCGTTCTGCTGCGATTGTTTTCATTATATTATAGTTTTATTTTCTTGTCATCAGCGTTTTCGGGGCACAGCGCCGATTTGCTCTTGTGGGCCGTCTGCAGTTGTCATAGAATAGGAAGAAAGAAAAGGCTCTGAAAGGTGGAATTACGATGGATGAGAAGGCGCTTCTAATTAAGACAATGATCAGTTATTATGCAAATGATCCCTGCCGGATACAGCATTTCATAAAGGTGCATGATTTTGCGGGCGTCATAGGAAAATTGGAGAAGCTTGGGGATGAGGAACAGAATATTCTTGAGATTGCCGCGATTGTACATGATATCGGAATTAAGGTAAGCGAAGAAAAGTACGGGGACGCGGATGGAAAGCATCAGGAGCTGGAGGGGCCGGTCATTGCCAGGGCAATGCTGGAAACGCTGGATTTTGAGGATTCGGTGATTGACAGGGTGTGTTATCTGATCGCACATCATCATACTTACACGGACATCAACGGTTTGGATTATCAGATTCTGGTGGAGGCCGATTTTCTGGTAAACCTATACGAAGGAAATGAGTCAAGGGAAACGGCCGGACAGGTCCTGCGGCGCATCTTTCGCACCGAAAGCGGCAGACAGATATGCGCCGACATGTTCGGCCTTTCCCTGGATCCGGAGGCTACGCGGGAATAATTTCTATCCAGTAGCCGTCAGGATCGGCTATAAAATAGATTCCCATAGCCTCATTTTCAAAGCAGATGCAGCCCATTTCCCTGTGCTTCGCATGGGCAGCCTCCATGTCATCAACAGCAAAGGCCAGGTGGAATTCGTTGTCTCCCAGATCATAGGAATCTTTTTCCCAGTCTCTCAGCCAGGTCAGCTCCAGCTGATGAGGAGTAACACCGTCAGTCAGGAATGCAAGGATGAAGCTCCCGTCGGAGGCTTCTTTGGTGCGGGCGGCCTTCAGGCCAAGAGCCTCTTCATAAAAACGGAGTGATTTATCCAGATCCGTTACGTTTAAATTGTTATGGGCAAAACTGAATTTCATATTGGCTCCTCTCTGCGCAATGCTGCGCGTACAGTTTGTGATATGTGCATTTTATACGGAGCGGGTGTGTATTGCAACCTGTTTTTTTGGAATGACATTTCAGGAAAAGAGCTTTATACTATTGTAGTGATGGGGTTATGCAGACTTATTTTCAGACTTAAGATAAAGGAGAGTTTTTTTCATGCACACGTTAGTAGTTCTTATTGTTGTTATTTTGCTTTTGTTTCTGCTTTATATGATTTTAATTATGCCAAGGCTGCATAAGCCGGACTGCAGCGCACTGCTTCATCAATATTATGCGCACCGCGGACTTCACGATTTGGAAGCCGGAGTTCCGGAGAATTCCATGAAAGCATTCAGGCTGGCCATTGAGAAGGGGTTTGGCATGGAAATGGATGTGCAGCTTTCAAAGGACGGCATTCCGGTGGTTTTTCATGATGCTACCCTGACACGTATGTGCGGTGTGGAGAAACGGGTGAATGAATTGACCCTGGCGGAGCTTAAGCAGCTTTCCCTGGCAGGGACGCAGGAGCGGATTCCTACTTTTCAGGAATTCCTTACTCTGGTAAACGGGCAGGTTCCTCTTATCATTGAAATCAAAATGGATAAGAGGGATGACAGGATTCCTGAGGCAGTCAATGAACAGCTGAGGGGATACCAGGGTGTTTACTGTATTGAATCTTTTCATCCTTCCGCGCTTATCTGGTACAGGAAGCACCGGCCTGATGTATTCCGGGGGCAGCTTTGCACGAATTTCAACAAGGAGAACAAAAATTGCAGCCTTCCTTTTTTCCTGTTGAGCAAAATGCTTTCCAACATTGCGGCCAGGCCGGATTTTATTGCTTACAACTGGCTTTACCGGGATGATTTGTCAAGAAGGATTTGCTGCGGCTTCTATCATGCGCTTTCGGTGGGATGGACAATCCGTTCCCAGAAAGAAATGGATGAATGCCGGAAGGACTTTACATTGTTCATTTTTGAAGGTTTTATACCGGAAGGGGATGCCTGATGCAGGAGCGTCATTTTATCTTTGATATCGACGGAACGTTGATTAATACGGAAAAAGCTATTATAAAAGGGCTTCAGGAGCTGCTGTTGGAAGAAAAGGGGATCCAATATGCGCCGGAGCAGTTATATTTCTGTCTGGGAATCCCGGGGAGCCAGGCTCTGGCACAGCTGGGGATTGAGGATGGAATTCCTGAGAAGCTGAAAAAATGGGATGCCTTCTATAATTCGCATGCCAATGATGTTTCCATTTATCCTGATATTCCGGAGATTCTGGAGCATTTGAGGGATAAGGGAATTATTCTGGGGACAATAACGTCAAAAAATCAGGAAGAGTATGATCATGATATGATACCGTTGGGATTGGAGAAATATTTTACCATCTCTGTTACTTCCTCGGATACCCCGGAGCATAAACCCAGTCCAGGACCTATGCTTTATTATCTGAAGAAAGCGGGAATTTCTCCGGAACAGGCTGTTTATATCGGCGACAGCATTTATGATATGCAGTGTGCCGGGAGTGCAGGGGTAAAACGCGCGCTGGCTCTGTGGGGGTGTAAAAATCCGGAGGCCATAGCCGCAGATGTACGGCTGGCGGAGCCCTGGGACATTTTGAAGCTTGTGTAAGCCGCGGGCGGACTGCAGCGGTTTTAGAGTGATATGACGCTGTTTTATTGATGAAAATTAAGATGATTTTGTGGGATTACAGGATTATCTGCAAAAAGGAACCTGCTTCCGTGGGCTGTCTGCCATCGGAAGCAGGTTCCTTTTAACATGATAACAAAGGATTAAAGGGGGAGGGTATTTTAACAGTCTGGGACTGGTATTGTCCTTTATCTATATAAAACCGGTTACCGCCGGCAGTATCGGAGGGTAATCACTGAACCCTGAAGGAAGTCCGTCAGCCCTCAATAGGGATGATTGTCTTCTCTTCTTCAATCTTCTTGGGCTGAGGCTTATCAATCATAATCTTCAGAATTCCGTCCTTGAAGGCTGCATGGATTTCATTCTCCGTAATCTCCTCGCCGATATAGAAGGTTCTCTTCATGGTTCCGTAATATCTTTCTTTCCTTACATACTTTGTTCTCTCATCCGCTCTTTCCACAGGCTCTTTCCTGTCTGCGGTAATGGTGAGGTAGCCTTCCTTTAATTCGGCCTTTACATCATCTTTGGTAAAGCCGGGAACTTCGATTTCCAGAAGGTACTGTCCGTCCTTCTCGCGGATATCTGTTTTCATCAGCTGGGTCTGAGGAGCGTATCCTCTGTTAAAAAACGGGTCATCAAACATATCACCGAAAAAGTCATTGAAAAAGTTGTTTCTGATTAACATAGTTCATTCCTCCTGATTTCTTATTATTTATAAAGAGGTCTCCGGCTTGTCTGCCGTTCCCCTTTGTTGTTCTATAACATTTATAACATGCATTGTTAGCACTGTCAAGAGGTGAGTGCTAACTCAATTATAAAAAAAATATAAAAAATATAAATTATAAAGCTTGTGAAGTCCTGATAAACAAGAGTGTGAACCGTACCAGGCCTTGTTCAGACCTGGTACGGTTCACACTCTGCTATAACCTTCACCAGCTTTTTTGCCGCTGGCTTTTAGGATACATTACACAATAGATTTTGTTCAATTAAAGCAACACCTATCCAGAGGTATGACTCACATTTCATCTCTTCCTATTGTGACTTCTATCTAATGTATGTAGCTATATATTCTTTACTCTACGTTTTCATTTGATCAGCCCCATCTTATTAATTAATAATTAACCATTCTGAGAGGTATTTCATAATCTATAAGCATTCCCGCATATTCCGGGTTTATCTTATTCGGCCTTTTTTTAATCAAACGAAATCCCACGCTTTCATAGTTTTTCTGTGCAGCAACTAATCGTTCATCGGTTGTCACTATTATTTTCCCGGCATCTATGGAACGGGAAATCCTGCTTATGGCTTCCTGAAGCTGGATTTTTCCGAATTTCTTTCCTTTATACATCGAAGCAATACAGTTATGCCCTATTTCCACAAAGTCTGGAATATTCCTTGGATCCCAGCATATAAAACCAATAGGTTTGTTATTCAATACTGTAATGAAGCCGCAGTTATCCGCAATATCCAGATTGTTATAAAAAAAGTTATCAGCTTCTATCCATTCCTTCAGCCAGTCCCGTTCATACCCTGTTTCAAATGAATAAGCATCCTTCAGCAGCGCAACCATTAAGCCTCTCTGAAACTCACTAAATTTTTTAAATTCAATATTCAACTATGTTTACTCCCCCAATTTTTAACAACACAGTATACTTTCTCCGACCAATCCCAAATATCTTTACAGTCATTTTCAATATATAATATTCTGTCTTTTAGTTCTTCCGGAATTACGCCCATTGTCCTGTCCTTATATTCTTTCGGGATAACTGCAGCAAACAGCCACTTTTTAATGTCCAGTTCATCCTTGATTTTAATTGGCAATACTCCATCAAACACAGCCTTGGGATGCTTTATAATTTCATCGTAAATAAAATAAAATAAAATCTGATGCCAGGCGAGAAATAAGTACTTAAATCCTCCTCGTTAGGAAGCCTTTTCAATCTGCGTTCCATTACAAGACGATCTCCTGCCTGGCAGTTTCCCCAAGAAAACATTATGTACTCAAAATAATCCGGAGGATCATTTGCCGCATTTCTCTGTTCTCTCATCAGTTCCGCAACCGATACATTTCTGGCATTTACAGCAGGAAGTAATTTCCCTGAGAGAAAAATTTTAATTGCATTTTCAACTGAGGCGGTGTGACAGACAAGGTCTGTCATACATCCCTTCCTGTAGGGACATGCGGTACATTCAGTAATCCGTTCTGGACGTGGAGCCGCCAGATATCTGTCCTGCTCCATAATCTTTTCAGTAATCTGCCTCAATAATTTTTTGTTCTCACATTCAATTTTGCACTCACGTCCATACTTTTTCTCATATTGTATAAATTCAATTATATTACGAATTTCCCAATCCGTTATAGCAGGATAATGGGAAAGCCTTTTATATAACACATTATCCCAAACCCCTGTATATTCGACGTCTCCTATCTTTATCAGCAAATCAGCCACCCCATTTTTTCTTGTTGTATTTATTATACTATAGACATCCTATTTTCGGCATCCAATATTATACCATTCTCCTGGATGTTTCTCATATCATATTAAGGGTTAACAGTTCTCCGGTACTAAGAGATATAGGAAAGGTATCTTATGTTATGCATTTATCCTGTATCTTATGCTGTAGGCAGGCACAATTTTGAAAAGGCAGCGGAGAGGATTTGTCCGTTATGGCTGTTTTTATAAAAAATAAGCGGATTCACTGGACATATCCCCCGGAGAACGAGTAAAATAGAACGCAGTAAAATATATTTTCTTATGTGACAGGAGAATTATCATGAGCAAAGTTATCTTAACGGGCGACCGCCCTACCGGTCCGCTTCATGTTGGGCACTATGTAGGCTCCCTGAAGCGGAGAGTGGAGCTTCAGAATTCCGGAGAATATGATAAGATTTTTATTATGATCGCAGATGCGCAGGCGCTGACCGATAATGCAGACAATCCGGAGAAGGTGCGTCAGAATATTATTGAAGTGGCGCTGGATTATCTGTCCTGCGGACTTGATCCGGCAAAGTCCACTCTTTTTATTCAGTCCCAGATTCCTGAACTGTGCGAGCTTTCTTTTTATTATATGAATCTGGTTACCGTTTCCAGGCTGCAGAGGAATCCTACCGTGAAGTCTGAAATTCAGATGCGTAATTTTGAGACAAGCATTCCTGTGGGCTTTTTTACCTATCCTATCAGCCAGGCGGCGGATATTACCGCGTTCCATGCCACCACGGTTCCGGTAGGTGAGGATCAGGCGCCCATGATTGAGCAGACGAAGGAAATCGTCCACAAGTTCAATTCCGTATATGGGGAAACACTTACAGACCCTAATATCCTGCTGCCTGACAACAAGGTATGTCTGCGCCTGCCGGGTATTGACGGGAAGGCAAAGATGAGCAAATCCCTGAATAACTGTATTTATCTGTCCGACAGCGAAGCGGATGTAAAGCAGAAAATCATGTCCATGTTCACCGATCCCGGTCACCTGCGTGTACAGGATCCCGGAAAGGTGGAAGGAAACCCGGTATTTATTTATCTGGAAGCATTCTGCCGGGATGAACATTTTGAACGCTACTGCCCTGATTATCAGAATCTTCAGGAAATGGAGGATCATTACGCGCGCGGCGGCCTGGGAGATGTTAAGGTAAAGAAATTCCTGAATAATGTAATGCAGGAGGAGCTGGAACCCATTCGGAAACGGAGAAAGGAATTTGAAAAGGATATTCCTGAAATTTACCGGATCCTGAAGGAGGGCAGCGAGGCTGCTGAGGCAGAAGCCGCCAGGACGTTGTCCGAGGTGAAGAATGCGATGAAGATCAACTATTTTGAGGATCAGGCGCTGATTCAGGAGCAGGCGGAAAGATTTGCTTCGGATAAATAAAAGCCGATTTGTGCTTTCAGGGAGCATATAAAAGCCCGGACAGGCGTTTTAATAAACTGCCAGTCCGGGCTTTTCTGATTCTTTTTTATGTATTTTGTCAGATTATGTACTACATCAGATTTCAATCAACTCATACTGGTCGCTGCCAAGGCCGATTTTCACCGCATGTTCAATGCAGGAGTGCCAGTTGGTCTCCGGAGCGGAATCAATGAAGTGGTCATGGTGTACATGGGGCATACGGTCAAGCTGGCTGCCGCTGATAACGGGCTGTTTATTTACCGCATCTGCACAGGCTACGTCCAGTGCTACCGGATCGAAAGAGGCAAACATTCCCACATCAGGAACGATGGGAATATCGTTTTCGGAATGGCAGTCGCAGTTGGGGGAAACATCCACTACAAGGCTGATATGGAAGTGGGGGCGTCCGGTTACCACGGCTTTGCTGTATTCCGCTATTTTACGGTTGAGGATATCATTGCTTTCATCTCCGGGAGTGCAGACGGCATCCATGGGGCAGACTCCGATGCAGCGGCCGCAGCCAACACATTTGTCGTGGTCAATGGAGGCCTTGCCGTCTGTAATGGAGGGAGCATCATGGGCGCAGATTTTGATACAGCGGCCGCAGCCGATGCAGTTTTCCTGCTCCACATAGGGCTTGCCTGCGTTGTGCATTTCCATCTTGCCGGCGCGGGATCCGCAGCCCATGCCGATATTCTTGAGCGCGCCGCCGAAACCGGTGGCTTCGTGTCCCTTGAAATGGCTGAGAGTGATAAAAACATCCGCATCCATAATGGCGCGGCCGATTTTGGCTTCCTTTACATATTCCCCGCCTTCTACGGGAACCAGTTCTTCATCGGTTCCCTTCAGTCCATCGGCAATGATGACATGGCAGCCGGTGGAAAATGGGGAAAAACCATTCTGGTAGGCTGCATCTATGTGATCCAGGGCATTCTTTCTACCGCCCACATACAGTGTGTTGCAGTCCGTGAGGAAGGCCTTGCCGCCGAGTTCTTTGATTACCTTCACCACCACTGCGGCGTAGTTGGGACGCAGATATGCCAGGTTGCCTGGCTCGCCGAAGTGCATTTTTATAGCGGCGTACTTGTTGCTGAAATCAATGTTTCCGATTCCTGCCGTTTTAATCAGACGTTCCAGCTTCTGAGGCAGATTCTCAGAAAAAGAAGTTTTCATTGTTGTAAAATAAACCTTTGATTTTTCCATTTGTAATTCCTCCCAATTTATTTTTTATGTACAGCGGGCCTGACAGATACGCGTGCATTAACACCGGCATGCCAGCTTAATGGCTGGCGGGAGGCCGGATGTGTCCCGCAGCCCGCGGCAGGACATCCGGCCATTAATTCATCCCAGTGCCACATCCAGTATCATCATAATGAGGAAACCGACCATAACTCCCAGGGTTCCCACATTGGAATGCTCTCCCAGATGTGCTTCCGGAATCAGCTCTTCCACCACCACATACATCATGGCACCGGCTGCAAAGCTGAGAAGCCAGGGCATCAGCGGCTGGATTCCTCCGGCCACAAGCACAACAAGAATTCCGAAAACCGGCTCCACAATACCTGAAAGGCTGCCATACAGAAAGGCTTTCCAGGTAGGGATTCCTTCCTGGCGCAGAGGCAGTGATATTGCCGCGCCTTCGGGGAAGTTCTGGATACCGATACCCAGGGCAAGCGCAAATGCGGCGGCGGCTCCCGCCTCCATCCCCATGTTCTGCGCCGCCATGGCGAATGCAAGGCCTACCGCCATTCCCTCAGGGATATTGTGCAGGGTGACGGCCATGACAAGAAGCGTGGTACGCTTCCAGGAAGAAGTCATTCCCTCCGGTTCCGAAGAACCGGCATGCAGATGGGGAAGCAGCTGATCCATCAGGAGCAGAAAGAGAATGCCCAGCACAAAACCGCCCGCTGCCGGAATCCATCCGATGCCTCCTGCCTTTTCCGCCTCATTAATCGCAGGGATCAGCAGGGACCATACGGACGCCGCAATCATAACTCCCGCCGCAAATCCCAGAAAGACCCTCTGTATTTTCATATTGATCTCGCCGCGGAACAGAAATACCATAGCGGCGCCCAGCGTTGTCATCAGGAACGTAAAGCCGGTTCCGCCGGCCGCCCAAATCAATGCCTGACTCATAAATTACCTCCTTTTTCAGTAGCTGTGTCAGAGTAACCGTGTCAGCGTAAAGCGCAGGCCCCGGCAGCAAGGGCACTGACCTGACTGAATAGCTGCCCTTTTATTCATTATTCTGCAGAAGGCTGCTTCCCTGCTTTATCCCTTCCGGAGTTATCAATATCAGCTTTCTGTACAGGAAGGGATTCAGGTTCTCCCGCAGCAGGGCCTGATCCTCTATAATCAAATCCCCGTCTGTGATAAGAAGCAGCAGCCGGGAACGGGCCTGAAACATTTTCAGCTGTCCGCAGAGCAGCTCCAGCCTTTTCCGGGAAGCAAAAGGTTCATAATCCTGAAAGGCGCTTCCTGTCTGCAAATAGGCAAGGGCGGATATTTCATGATTAATGTCGTCATCCGCTTTCCATCTGACCAGGTTCAGACGTACATTACGGAAGGTATCCCCCATGGACTTGAGTACGGCCACAATTTCCTTGCCGCATTCGGCCAAAGCTTCCCCGTCTGCGGAGTAATCGGCCACCACCGCCATTTCTATCGGGCCGCCGCGATAATTTCCGGGCACATGAAGCACCCGCTGCACCGCATTTTTCAACTGCAGCTTTTGCACCTGAGTCAGCATCACAGCATATCCTCCAGAAAATCCCTGACAGCAAAAAGACTGTCGCATTTGTGATAGAGCAATTCTTCTATTTCGGGCGTAGGTTCCACCATATCAGGCACCATGACAGGAAGCATGCCTGCTGCCGCTGCGGAACGGATGCCGTTGGGCGAGTCCTCTATGGCAATGGCGTTCTCCGGCTTCACCCCCAGCAGCTCGCATGCCTTCAAATAAATATCAGGAAGAGGCTTGCTGTGCTCCACCATATCCCCGCCGATTACCACCTGGAAAAAGTCCGTAAAATCCGCTCTGCGCAGATGGCTGAGCACCTTTTCCCGTCCGGTGGAGGAGGCCAGGGCGATCTTTACGCCTTTTTCCTGCAGCCAGGTCAGGAGCTCCCCGGCTCCCTTCATCACAGGAAGTCCTTCTTTTTCCACTCTTTCCTGGAAAAGGGCGGAGGTCTGTTCCCTGAAATAATCATAGGGGAAGTCCTCTCCGTAAACCTCCTTCAGGAAAATGCGGCAGTCCGTACGGTTCAGTCCGATGCAGCCGTATACCCCTTTTTCAATATTTCCCAGTCCTAATTTTTCGGCAACAGCAATCCAGCTTTCCACGCTCAGTCTTTCCGTGTCGAATAGTATGCCGTCCATATCAAAACAGATTGCTTCAATCATATTTTCTCCATACTGTTGGTTTATTAAGCTTTCCTCTGCGGATCCTTCTACCGTTAAAATATCGTCAGCGTACGGTAAATGGTATTTTCCGCCTGGGAATCAGGTATCTCAAAGACTTTTTTCAGGCTTTTGCGGTAAAAGCCTTCCGCGTGCTCCGCCCAGCCGATGACCGCGTAGCCATAGCCCGCCTCCCGCATGCCAAGCAGCGCTGCGCGCAGGAGAGCCTGGCCTGTGCCGTGCCCTTTTTCATCCGGTCTGATGCCGATTGGGCCGAAATAGCCTTTTGCCGTGGCATCAAAGCAGGAAAAGCCGATGATTTCCCCTTTCTGCACTGCGATATAGCAGGTGATGGGATCGTGGGAAAAGGAGTGTTCACATTCGCTTTCCCAGCCGCCCTCGTAATATTTACGGACGAACTCCATTACCTTTCCTTTATCCGGGCTGAGGACGCGGCGGATGGTGATTCCTGCCTCCTCCAGCTTTTCCGGAGACCAGGACGGATCCATATCATACAAATTCACCAGATAATCAGCCATATTCCCTCTCCTTTTTTCTTCTATTTTTTCCGGTACAAAAGCTCAGACAGGCGGGCGAACTGCTCCAGTGTGAAGGTTTCGCCACGTACATTGGCGGGCAGTCCCATCTGCTCCAGCGCCTCCGTAATCTGTGCTTTGGACAGATTCAGGCCGGATGCATTGCTCAGGCCGTTTACCAGCGTCTTTCTGCGTTGGTTAAAGGACGCCCGGATCAGGCTGAATAAAAAGCTTTCGTCCGCAGCCTCAACCGGAGGCTTTTCATACCTGGTCAGCCGGATTACAGTGCTTCCCACGTTAGGTCTGGGGATAAAGCAGGTAGGAGGCACATGGGTGATAATTTCCGGGCGGGAATAATACTGGACCGCCAGGGAAAGCGCTCCGTAGTCTTTTGTTCCCGGCCCCACCTGCATCCGCTGGGCCACCTCGGTCTGCACCATGATGGTTATGCTGTGAAGCGGCACATGGCTTTCAAACAGCTGCATGATGATGGGGGTGGTTATATAATAGGGAAGGTTTGCCACTACCTTTACAGGGCGGCCGTCATTTTTCTCTTTTACCAGTTTTTCCAGATCTACCTTGAGAATATCCTCATTGATTATGGTAACATTGGGATACTCGGAAAGGGTATCCTGCAGGATGGGGATCAGGGCCTTATCTATCTCCACCGCCACGACTTCCCTGGCCTGTTCCGCCAGATACTGGGTCATGGTTCCGATACCGGGCCCTATTTCCAGCACACAGTCATCCGCCTGTATGTGTGCCGCGTCCACGATTGTTTCCAGCACCTGGGGTTCTATCAGGAAGTTCTGGCCATATTTTTTCTGAAAGTTAAACTGATATTTCTGAAGTACCTCAACTGTTCTGCCGGGCGTACCTATTTTGGGCATAAAATCTCCTCCGTACCATATGCTGATGAAGCCTGTATCACTGCCGCAGATAATAGGCCGGTATAAGGCCTGCTGCGTTTTTTAATTGATTCCATAAAATTTCCTGGCGTTTAAATCCGTGATTTCCACCACCTCTTCCGCCGTCATACCCTTCAGCTGCGCTATCTGCTTTGCAACATAAGGAAGGTTCAGGGAAGAATTTCTTTTTCCCCGGTTCGGCTCCGGCGCTAAATACGGGCAGTCCGTTTCCAGAAGAATCCTGTCTATGGGGATGTACTCCACCGCTTCTTTAACCTTCCTGGCATTTTTAAAGGTTACCACGCCGCCGATTCCGATCATGCATCCCAGATTCAGGAAGTCTCTGGCCGCCTCCCTGGAATAAGAAAAACAGTGAATAACCGCAGGTTCTCCTTTTCCGTATTCTTCCCTCATAATATCCAGGGTATCCAGACAGGCGTCCCTGGAATGAATTACCACGGGACGCTTTACCTCCCGGGCAAGAGCCAGCTGGCTGATAAAGGCTTTCTTCTGAATTTCACGGTCCGGCTCATCCCAGTAGTAGTCAAGGCCGATTTCCCCTACCGCCACCACCTTGGGATTGGAAAACTGTTCCCGGAGCCATTCCAGGCCTTTATCATCGAGGGCATCCGCATGTTCGGGATGGATTCCCACCGCTGCATACAGAAACGGATACCGGGAAATCAGCTCCATTGTTTTTTTATTTGAAGCAAAGCTTGCGCCGGCATTTACCACACAGCCGATGCCATTTGCGGGAAAGCTGTCAAGGAGCGCCTCCCTGTCCGCATCAAAGGCTTCATCATCATAGTGTGCATGACTGTCAAAAATCATTATAGCACCTCTTATCGTTTCTATCATTATTTCTTTCAATTCTCCAGAATAATAAGTAACAGTTCAGCTTTCGGCCGAACTGTTACTGCATCCGCCCATTATAAATCGCCTTCGGCGAGGGGCGGATACTTGCTGCCACCACGTTTTCTCACGGTTTGCGCAGTGAATGCGCAAACCTGCCTGAATGGTTACAATAATAACATACTTTATAGTATTCTTAAAGCAGGTGAAAAATTTTCTTAATTTTTTTTAAAAAAGGTATTGCAAAAATGAAATTTATATAATATAATAAATCCTGCACTGCGGAAGATAAAACAAAGAAATAAGCGCCTTTAGCTCAGTTGGTAGAGCACCTGACTCTTAATCAGGGTGTCCAGGGTTCGAGCCCCTGAAGGCGCACTTTGAAAGTACCGATTTTGAAGACTTAAGAGCTTCGGGGTTGGTGCTTTTTTTTGTGTTTAAAAGCAATGCAGGCAATTCACATCAGGGCGGAAACAATGCCGGCCCGGGAAGCCGTGACAGAGTGTCAGGCCTTCCGGGCCGTTTTTTGATGTTTTGGCGGTAATTGTTCAGTTATTCCACAGGTACTGCTTTGCGCTTTATGGGGTGGCGGATTATGGTTTTTCTTTTTTCCGGCGCCTGTTTCCTCGGATCCCCCAGGTAAATCTCGTGGTGCCTCCTCTGTGGGGTGATATCCGTTTCATAGCCTTCCTGCTCCAGGAACTCATTCATCCGTCGGATGGTTTCCGGTTCACTGTCATAGGTTCCCACATGCATGCACTGCACGCACAGTCCTTCCTCAAAAATCTCAAGGCGCACTGCCGACGGATTTAACCCCGGCTTTTTGGTACGCAGCTTTTCCGCAGCCCATTTCAGCACCTGGGGGGTGACATAATCGGGCACCGCTATAAAGGATGTCCAGGCAAAGCGTTCCTTATCCGTAATCCGGTGTCCGTCAAAGCCTTTCCTATCAATATCCCAGAAGCCCTCCAGCGGAGGCGCCACATAGTCAAAATAGCCCTGCGCAGGCGCTTCTGTCCTGCTCATTTTTATTGTATAAGTGATACCATACAGGAGCGCAACCGCATCCTGATATTCCCGGCTGGTATTCGGATCCCCGAAGCCGTCCACACACAGATATTTTCTGGGGGGAACCTGTATCACCACCGGATCCGTCTTCGTCTGGTACAGCTGTCTGTATTCTTTTTTGAAATCATATTTATCCGACATAATTATCCTTTCCCGGTTCTTCCGCCACCGGCAGCATCAGTTCTGTCCTGTAGTGCGCCGGGTTTCCCCGGAAAATGGCGCCAGGACCTTTCAGGTATATCTCGCGTGAGGGGCCTTGCGGTATTAGCTTTCTCTCCGCGGCGCCGTCCAGCAGCGCCTTATAGGCCGCGCCAAGCTCCTCATAGCTGCCTTCATGCATCGTACACAGCGCCGTGATTTCAGGCAGTCTCCTGCAGGTAATCTCCGGGACCGCTATCCGGCTGCTTACAGGAAGGCAAAGCTCAATATCCGCTTCCTCCCTGTATTCTTCATCATAATACAGACTGAAGGGCGCTCCGCAGGCCTTGCTTCCTGCCGCCTTAAACAGTCTGCCGGCGTATTTGCCCACCTCCGGATATTTTCCCCTGAAACGGATGGAAATAACAAGAAGCTCTTCCGCCGTTTTACGCTCCAGCGTATAGCTGCGGTTCACAGCGGAGGCTTCCGTTCTGGAGGGAAGGGCTTCCTCCAGCTTTTTTAACAATGCCTTTTCCTTAGAGATACGCTGCCGGACCTGCGCCTGCTTTTCTTTGAGAAAGAAAGCCAGATCCTCTTCTCCCACACAGGCGGAAAGCACGTCCTTAATCTCCATAATGGAAAAATCCAGCTCCCGAAGCAAAACGATCTGTCTTGCCTTCTCGTAATCCGTTTCATTATACAGACGATATCCGTTCTTATCCCGCTCCGAGGGGCTGAGGATTCCTTCTTCATCATAATATCGCAGCGCTTTTACCGTCAGGCTTGTAATCCTGGAAAATTCACCGATACGATACATATTTTTCCTCCTCTCCGCTTTTCCCCAGAAGGCCCCCGCCTTCCGAACAGCTTCCGATATACATAATATACACCCTCCCCCGCAGGGAAAAGTCAAGTCTTTCTTAATTGCGGGATGTAAGCAGAAATTAATTGGTTACTGTTCACTCAGTACTGTGCATTTACTGCACAGCACGTAAGAAAGTGATTCAAGAGTGCATAAATCCCATCGCCGCAGGCGATTTTTAATGGATTTATGCAGTTACTGGTCACGGAGTGAACAGTAACACTAATTGCGTGTGATAGTGTCAATAATTCAGACTATTTTCTTGCGTTTGCCACTCTGCTGTGCTAAAATGGATTCAGAGACAGGAGACAAAACAATGGGCTTTTACAAAGAGCCTGTTTTCGTTTGTCTTTTTTTATTCCCACAGGCAGCGGGGCAGGCGCCTTATCATGCTGTACTGCCGTAAAGGCCGTCAGCCAGCAGCCTTCAGGACTGAGGCGGCCGAGGGATATTTTACATGGACTTCAGAGGTATATGCATGAATAAGCTATTGATGGAACAGTTTGAGGATTGTCCCGTAATCGCCGCCGTAAAGGACGAAGAGGGACTGCGGGCCTGCCTTGACTCCGAAATCCGGATTGTATTTGTCCTGTATGGGGATATCTGCAGTATTTCCGGAATCGTGGGGCGGCTGAAGGATGCCGGTAAAACAGTGATTGTCCACCTGGATCTGATTTCAGGGCTTTCCGGAAAGGAAATTGCGGTGAGCTTTATCCACAGCACCACCGCCGCTGACGGTATCATATCCACAAAACCGGCGCTGATACGACAGGCAAAGGAGCTGGGGATGTTCACCGTCATGCGTTTCTTCGCCATTGATTCCATGGCCTTCGAAAACATCCGGAGACAATCCGAATCGGTACATCCTGATTTTATTGAAGTTCTTCCCGGCCTGATGCCCAAGGTGATACGGCGCATCTGTGCAGAAGGAAGAATCCCGGTCATTGCCGGCGGCCTGATCACGGATCGGGAGGACATTATGGCGGCGCTGAATGCGGGGGCGATTTCCATATCCACCACCAACCGGAAGGTCTGGTTTATGTAAAAAGCAACTGTGAGGGTACTGAACACTTACAAAAAAGATTTGCGGAACTGAATATTGTATTTGCAGGAGAAAAGGAGACAGCAAAAAAGGCATACCCTGTGGGTATGTGTTTTTGGGCTGTCTTTTTCTTATGGTTTTGCAGCCGAAGGGCCGCGCAGGCGGCAGAATGGAGGAAAATATGTATGATGTAATCGTAATAGGCGCGGGTGTTACAGGCTGCGCCATTGCCAGAGAGCTGTCACGTTACCAGCTGAAGCTGGCTGTCCTGGAGCGGGAGGAGGATGTGTGCTGCGGTACCTCCAAGGCCAACAGCGCCATTATCCATGCGGGGTACGATGCGGTTCCCGGCACGCTGAAGGCCAGAATGAACGTGGCGGGAAACCGCATGATGGATGCGCTCTCCAAAGAACTGGATTTTCCATTTAAAAGAAATGGCTCCCTGGTTCTCTGTTTTGATGAAAAGGATCTGCCCGGGCTTGAGGTACTCAGGGAGCGCGCCGAAGCCAACGGCGTTCCCGATGTGCGTATCGTTTCCGGAGAGGAAATACATGAGCTGGAGCCGAATCTGTCGCCTGAGGTGACAGCCGTGCTGGATGCCCCCACAGGCGGGATTGTCTGTCCCTTTAAGATGACAATCGCTTTTGCGGAAAATGCCTTTGAGAACGGCGTGGAGTTCCATTTTAATACGGAAGCAGAGAACATTGAAAAAACGGCGGACTGTTATCGCATTACCACCTCCGCAGGAATTTATGAAACACGCTGCATTGTGAATGCCGCAGGCGTTTATGCGGATCGGTTCAACAATATGGTGAGCGGAAGGAAGCTTCATATCACTCCCAGGAAAGGGGAGTATATCCTTCTGGATAAAAAGGCGGGAAATTTTGTTTCCCATACGATTTTCCAGCAGCCCACAAAGCTGGGCAAGGGAATCCTCATCACGCCTACCGTGCATGGCAATCTGCTTACCGGGCCTACCGCAGAAGACATTACCGACAAGGAAGCGGTGAACACCACCGCGGAAGGCCTTGCCCAGGTAATGGAAAAAGCGCGGCTGAGCGCGGAAAAGATACCGCTTAACATGGCTATTACTTCTTTTGCCGGACTGCGCGCCACCGAGGATGACGGGGATTTTGTTCTAGGGGAAGCGGAGGACGCGGAAGGCTTTTTCAACGCGGCAGGCATTGATTCCCCCGGCCTTTCCAGCGCGCCGGCCATTGGCTGCTACCTGGCGGAGCAGATTACGGAAAAGCTGGAAGCCAAAAAGAAGGTGAATTTCCATTCCAGCCGGAAGGATATCCCCTGCGTGGCGGAAAGCACTCCCGAGGAAATCGCCCAGCTTGTGGCCAAGGATCCTGCCTACGGGAATGTCATCTGCCGCTGTGAAATGGTCACGGAGGGAGAAATTATCAACGCTATCAAAAGGCCTTTGGGAGCGCGTTCCCTGGATGGCGTCAAACGCCGTACCCGCGCGGGCATGGGACGCTGTCAGTCGGGCTTCTGCTCTCCCAGGGTAATGGAGATACTTACCAGGGAACTGCAGGTTTCCTCCCTGGAGCTGACAAAATCCGGCAAAGATTCCTATCTGCTCACCGGCTCCACCAAGGAAAATCTGTAACCCCTGTATAAAGAGCGTGACAGTTCTGTTGTCCGGACTGCTGTCAAAAAGCGACAATGCATGTATCCATGCAGAAAGGTATTAATATGGCTGAATATGATTTGATTATAATCGGAGGCGGCCCGGCCGGCCTGGCTGCGGCGGTTTCCGCCCGGAAAAACGGGATTGATAAAATACTTATCCTGGAACGGGATAATGAGCTGGGGGGTATTCTGAACCAGTGCATTCACAATGGTTTTGGTCTGCATACCTTCCATGAGGAGCTGACAGGCCCTGAGTATGCCGCCCGCTTCATTTCCCAGGTGAAGGAGCTGGAAATTCCTTATAAGCTGCATACTATGGTGCTTGATATCTTTGCTTTGGGGGAGGGCTCCGAAAAAACGGTGACGGCAATGAACCGTGAGGACGGCCTGATGAGGCTTACCGCCACCGCAGTCATCCTTGCCATGGGCTGCAGGGAACGGCCCAGAGGCGCGCTGAATATTCCCGGCTACCGCCCCGCCGGCATTTATTCCGCAGGGACCGCACAGCGGCTGGTGAATATGGAAGGCTTTATGCCCGGAAAAGAAATCGTCATCCTGGGTTCCGGAGATATCGGCCTGATCATGGCGCGGCGCATGACGCTGGAGGGCGCTAAAGTTAAGGTAGTCGCGGAGCTTATGCCCTATTCCGGCGGCTTGCAGAGAAATATCGTGCAGTGTCTGGACGACTTCGGCATTCCTTTAAAACTCAGTACCACTGTCGTTGATATCGACGGCAGGGAACGGGTGCGCGGCGTAACGCTGGCGAAGGTGGATGAGAACAGAAAGCCTGTCCCCGGCACGGAGGAATACATTCCCTGCGACACCCTCCTTCTCTCCGTGGGATTGATTCCTGAAAATGAGCTGTCCGGGAAGCTGGGCGTGGCTATGGCTCCCGTCACCTCCGGCCCCAGCGTCAATGAGAGCCTGGAAACAAGCACTCCCGGCGTCTTTGCCTGCGGCAATGTGCTCCATGTACATGATCTGGTTGACTATGTTTCGGAGGAAGCGGAAAAAGCCGGAAAATATGCGGCGCAGTACATACGCGGCGGACAAACGGCTGCCAATGACGGCAGACCGGTATCCCTGCTGGCCAGAAACGGTGTCCGCTATACGGTTCCGCAGGAAATCCGCCCTTCCCATATGGAGGATACCCTCACCGTCCGCTTCCGCGTGGGCGATGTTTATAAAAACTGTTATATCGGCGTATATGTAAATGACAGGCAGATCGCCAGACTGAAGAAAAACAAGCTGGCTCCCGGTGAAATGGAGCAGGTAATTATAAAAAAATCCGATCTCCTGTCTGTCCAGGCACCGGAAACCATCACCATCCAGGTAGAAAGGGGTGAAGCGAATGGAAACGCGTGAACTCATCTGTATTAACTGCCCTTTAGGCTGCGCACTTACCGTAACCCTTGAAAACGGGGAGGTCACCCGGGTAACAGGCAATACCTGCCCCAGAGGCGAGGCCTATGCAAGAAAGGAATGCACCAATCCCACCCGTATCGTCACCACCACCGTTCGCGTGGAGGGCGGACGGCTGCCTGTTGTTTCCGTAAAAACAGCTTCCGACATCCCCAAAGGAAAAATTGCCGATTGTGTCAGGGCGCTTAAGGATGTAAAGGTGAAGGCCCCTGTCCATATCGGGGATGTGATTTTGGAAAATGCCGCCGGGACCGGCGTAAATATCATTGCCACCAAGGACGTGCTTTGATATATTAGGTATGACTGTATTGTTTCCCCGCAGTTAATGCCAAATATACAAACAGGCAGCCGAAATGCTGCCATACTCTGATTAAAGGAAGGTTCACACATGATAACAGATTTCTACGGCCGCTGTGCAGATATATTAAAGCGGAAAAAACTATGGCTGCTGGACATGGACGGCACAATTTACAACGAAAATGAGATCTTCGACGGCACGCTCGATTTTCTGCAGCAGATTAAGGATCACGGAGGCCGTTATATTTTCATTACCAACAATTCCTCCAAGTCCGTAAATGATTATGTGGAAAAGGTGACCCGCATGGGCATACAGGCGGGCTTTGAGGACTTCTATACCTCCAGCCAGGCCACCGCCATGTACATCCGTGAAAATTATCCCGGGCAGACCGTATACTGCATGGGGACCCGTTCCCTGGTAACGGAGCTGCGGGAAAGCGGCCTTACGGTGGTAACGGAGCCGGATGAGAACGCCTCCATTGTCCTCATCGGTTTTGATACGGAAAACACCTCCGAAAAAATCCGTAATACCTGCATCATGCTGGGCCGTGATGTGGTGTATCTGGCTACCAATCCGGATCTGGTGTGTCCGGTAAGCTTCGGTTTTATCCCGGACTGCGGCTCCATGAGCATTATGCTGAAAAACGCCACAGGGAAGGAACCGTTCTTTATCGGCAAGCCAGAGCCCATCATGGTGGACTGTGTGCTGAAAAATACCGGCTGCCTGCCGGAAGAGGCCGTCATTGTGGGCGACCGTCTGTATACGGATATCGCCACCGGTAAAAATGCTGGTGTGGACGCTGTCTGTGTGCTCTCCGGCGAAGCCACCCTGTCGGATATAGAGGAAGGGGATATCAAGCCGGATTTCCTGTTCCGTGATGTGAAGGAAATCTGGGAGAAGCTCCGGTAAGTTTCCTTCTGTAACAGATCAAACAGGTCTGCGCAATAAATGCGCAGACCTGTTTGATCTGTTGCGTTCTTCTTGCTATCAGGAAAAACGCTTCTTGATTTCCTCATATTTATCCGCCGTAATCAGCGCATCCTTATCAATATCCTTGAAGGCCACAATATAGGTCCAGCGGCCGTAGGGTTCTATTTTTTTGATTTTGGAAACGTTAATAATGTAGGATTTGTGGCTTCTTAAGAACACATCCGGATCCAGCTTCGCTTCGATATCTCCCAGACCGGCCGACGTGGTGAAGGAATCCTGCTTTGTGTAGATAACGGTGCTGTTATTTTCCCGCTGCACCAGGATGATATCCTGGATATCCACAAAGCTCATGCTTTCCCTGCCCTTTACCAACAGGCGGTCCAGGCCTCTTTCGTAGCGTACTATTTTATCCAGATGATCCAGAGGCTCCGGCTCCTGCAGGGAAAGAATCCGATCCAGCGTGCGTTCCACTCTCTCAATATCGAAGGGCTTTATGAGGTAATCAAAGGCATATACCTCAAAGGCCTCGGACATATACTCTGAATGAGCCGTGGCGAATACGATTTTCGTTTTAGGCTCCATGTCGGCAATAATCTTGGCACAGTCTATACCGCTTGCCCCGTTGATTTCAATATCGAGGAAAACAACCTCCGGCTTCAGCCTGGCAAAGAGGCTCACCGCATCCGCCAGATTATCGCATTCGCCCACCACCTGGAATTCTTCCTTCTTTTCTATGATTTTTTTCAGCAGCATCCGTATGCCGCTTTCATCTTCGACCAATATTACTTTGATTGCCATAAGCTTTCCTTTTTCTTTTCCTGCACACCGGTTCCCCGATAATTTCACTAAAAACGACCGCCTGCCTCAGCGCCGCCCGGCCTTCCGGCATACGGGACGTTTCTTGCTGATGCGGCCTTTGCGCCGCCCGGCCGGCTGACGGGGATACCTGCTGCATCAACGCTTCCGGCACCTCGTCCATGTCTGCCTCTTCCTCCCATTTAGGAAAGGACTCCGGAGCGGCAGCCTTTGCCGTTTTCTTCTTTTTTTTGAACGTACTGCCTGCAAAAGGGAGCTGTGCACCCAAATAGCCCTGCAGCTGCATTTTTTCCGATATTAATGTCCTTGAAAGCTCTTCCGTCAGTCCTTTAAAGGTCATATTAATCATTCCTTCCGTCACCGGTCAGATCCACGTCAATGCTGCCCGCTCCTGAAATGGAGGAACGCATATCGGTATCCGCCTTCAGATTCTGAAGCTCATAATAGTCCATAACTCCCATTTTGCCTTCACGCAGGGCATACGCAAGCGCCTTGGGCACCTCGGCTTCCGCTTCCACCACGTAAGCGCGCATTTCCTGTTCCTTCGCAACAGCCATGGCACGTCTTTCCTCCGCCTTGGCCTGGGCGATATTCTTGTCTGCCTCCGCCTGCAGGGACTGCAGCTGGGCGCCGATGTTTCTTCCCACGTCGATATCCGCAATATCTATGGAAAGGATTTCAAAAGCCGTTCCGGAATCCAGTCCCTTGCTCAGGACACGTTTTGAAATGTCATCCGGGTTCTCCAGCACTTCCTTATGAGACTGTGCGGAACCAACGGTAGTTACGATGCCTTCACCGATTCTTGCCAGAATTGTCGCTTCGCCGGCGCCGCCCACCAGGCGTTCCAGATCCGCTCTTACGGTTACTCTTGCTTTTACAAGAAGTTCAATACCATCCTTTGCCACAGCCGATACATTGGTGGTTTCGATGACCTTGGGATTTACGCTCATTTTTACAGCTTCCAGGACGTCACGGCCTGCCAGGTCGATAGCCGCCGCCTTTTCAAAAGGAAGCTCTATGCCCGCCCTTTCCGATGCAATCAATGCATTAACCACATTGTCCACGTTGCCGCCTGCCAGATAATGGGCTTCCAGCTGGTTCACTCCCAGATTCATGCCTGCCTTTCTGGCCTTAATCAGAGGAAGCACGATACGGGACGGAACCACACGCCGCAGCTTCATACCGATAAGGTTGAAAATGCTGATTTTTACGTTAGCAGCCAGTGAAGAAATCCACAGGCCTATGGGAACAAAGATGAAAAATAAAACGATAAGCAGGCCAAGAATGCCAATTAATGTGATAACTACTATATTACTCATTATGATACCCCCTGACTATGGTTGTTTTTAGTTTTTTAGTTCCTTCAGTTACAGTTATTCTGCGATTCCTCCGAAACCGTTGCTTCTAAGAGTTCAGATCCATGGAACAGGCATGGTCTTCATAAAAAACAGAACCAGAAGAAGGCCAAGTACGCCGACTAATGTTATAACAATTGTATTGCTCATTATAATATCTCCTGCCTATTTTTATGCAGCCGTTCACTGCCTTCATAGTTACTGTTGTTTTACGATCAGTTTGGAGCCGTTTACTTTTATGATTTCCAGGGAAGCGCCCTTTGATATATATTTCCCTTCGGAAATTACATCAAAATTGACACCTTCAAAGTTACCCACGCCGGTAGGCCTCAGATCCGTTTCCGCAATCCCTTTTTTACCCAGCAGGTAATCCAGGTCCACGGAGCTGATATAGCCTTCATCCTTCTTCTGCTCTTCCTCCAGGATGATGGGCGAGTGTATCTTCCCCTTTGACAGCATCCACAGGATAATGGCCATCATGATGGCCAGCAGCGCCAGCACTATGACTGTGATGAACGCGCCCTCCTCAATGGTATCCGCCGTCAGGAAAAGTCCGATTACCAGACAGGCTATGCCGCTGATTCCCGGCGCCCCGAAACCCGGAACCACCATTTCAACAGCGATGAGGATAAATCCCGCAATAAACAGGATAATTCCCACTATCATCAATGTATCCATTCCTGTATCCTCCTTTCCCGGTACACGTCTTTTTCGTCTGCCTTAACTGTAAGCTCATGTACCAGCTTTATGAATCTGATTATAAACTGCATTTAGTTTAAAAAAAGCCATAATCCGCAACTTATACATAATCAAAGCTGTAATGTCATAAAAATCAGTCCAATTGCGTTTACCCTGCCGTCCCGGACGACCCGGCGGCTACCGGGGAAGCCTCACCTCAAAGCAGGTCTCCTTTTCATCAGAGGTCAGGCTGATGGTGCCCCTGATATCCTTTACGATTTCCGAAACAATGGTGAGGCCGGTGCCGTGCCCTTCCTCTCTTTTCGTGGAAAAGCCCTGGTGGAAAATGAGCGGCTGCCTGTCCGCAGGGATGGCCGGCCCATTGTTGCGTATGCGGAAAATATACATCTCCTTTTCCTGACGTATTTCCACGGTCAGCTTTCTGTCCTTTTCCCTTTCTCCCAGCGCAGTAATCGCATTGTCGATGAGGTTGGCAAGGATTTTGCACAGCTCCCATGGCTCCAGGGGGATTTCCTTGAGAGGAGTGCCCACCTCCACCACCATATCGATCCCGTTCTTTTCCGCGGACTCCATTTTCGCCTGAAGAAGGGCATTGACAGCGGGCTGGGAGGTTTTCATGGCTTTAGTCACCCTGCTGATATCCCTGAATACCGGCTCCATATACTCCCTGGCATCCTCATACTCTCCCAGCTGGAGCAGGCCGTAAATCACCTGCAGATGGTTCAGGTAATCATGCCGCTGGGCGCGCAGCTTCAGATTGAGATTCTCCAGATTTTTCATGCTTTCCCGATAGCTGTCGTCCTGGTAACGGCTGGCCGCATACAGACCGAGAAGGGTAAGCAGGCTGCTTAACAGCAGGATTCCTATGGTCAGGTAAACTGCCGGGTTCACCCTGCCCAGCACATGGGTGCCTATGACAAGCCAGAGCAAAATGGCGGCGATAAACTGCAGGCCGTTGATGATTAAAAGCGCTTTTACCGTTTTCTTAATATTCATAACCTTCCGGCTCCTGTCTGTTTGGATTTTACATAAATCAGTGGATTCTGGCCAGATATTCCTTTGACAGAATCTTCTTTATATTCAGTGCAAAAAGGATACAAGCGGTGGCTGCGGAAATAATGTCGGATACAGGCTCCGCATAATAAATTCCCATAACGCCGAAAAACCGGGGCAAAACCAGGGCCAGCGGCACCAGCAGGATCACCTTCCGGAACATGGCGATAAACAGGGATATTTTGGCCTGTCCCAGTGCCAGGAAGGTGGGCTGGATCCCATTCTGCAGCCCGAAAAACAGCATCCCGAAAAGAAATACGGGCATCACCCGGCTTACCAGGCCGATCAGCTCCTCATCATTGGTAAAAAGAGAGGCATAAAGAGCCGGAAAGCACATGGCCGTCATATTAGCCACAAAGGATATGGTGAAGCTGACCGCAATCATGCTACGGTACAGTTTTTTTACCCGATCGAACTTACCCGCGCCGTAATTGTAGCTGATAATGGGCTGCACACCCTGGGTGAAGCCGGTAAGAGGCGCCGAGAACAGCTGAAGGACACTCTGCATGATGGTGAGGGAACCCACATATAAATCCCCTCCATACATCTGCAGCCCCCTGTTAAGCACGATACTGATCAGGCTCTCCGTGGCACGCATGATAAAAGGCGAAATCCCCAGAGAGCAAATCTGTCCCATAATCCGGAAATCCGGCCTGATATTACAAAAAGACAGACGCAGGGAGGATTTTTTCCCCATAAGAAAGTTCACATTCCAGGCGGCGCTGACCGCCTGGGAAAGCACCGTAGCAATCGCCGCGCCCTTTACGCCCCAGCCGAAAACAAAAATAAACAACGGATCCAGGGCAATATTGACCACCGCCCCGATAACAATAGAAATCATGGCAATCCGGGAACGCCCCTGGGATATGATAAAAGGATTCAGCCCCAACGCCAGCTCTACAAACAGTGTGCCCAGAAGATAAATGGACATATAATCCAGAGAATACCCGATAGTGGCGTCAGACGCGCCGAACATATAAAGGAACGGCTTCTGAAACAGATAGAAAACAGCCATCAAAACAATTGTAAAAATAACCAGAAGACAGGCGCCGCTCCCCAGTATTTTTTCCGCATGCTTCCTGTCCCCCTTTCCCATCCAGATGGCCGCCAGCGGCGCTCCCCCCATGCCGACAAAGGCTGAGAAAGCCGAAATCAGCGTAATAATAGGAAAAGTGATACCCACCCCTGTAAGCGCCGCAGCACCCACGCCGGGAATATGCCCTATGTATATCCGATCCACGATATTATAAAGAATATTAATTATCTGCGCAATAATAGACGGAACCGCCATACTCACCATAAGCCTGCCAATCCGCTCCGTTCCCATCCGCGACTCATTTACACCTGCACTCATACATATCCTCCTGAAGCAAAAATTCTTTTCTGGATATTAGTATAACACGAAGTGGAGGGGTGGAGAGAAAAAAGTGATGCGGGGGGCGGGGGGTGTTTTGGGGCGGGGCAGGCAGGGGGAATTTCCCATACCAGCCGGACCGGGCATTGCGATGAGCCTTGGGCGAAAAATTGTGTCAGGATAGCCTTCCACAATTTTTAAGTCTCATCTCCATGGTCCGGAATGGTATGGGAAATTCCCCCCCCCCCCCCCCCCCCCCCACACCCCCCCCCCCCCCCCCCCCCACTTTTTCCCGCGCAGTCTGCCAACCGCCCTATGCTTTACTGAATCATTGTGAATGTAAGTTTTTAAGACTACTTTAAGTATAAATGATTATTGTTTTGAAAAATGCAGTCCCGGAAAAATTCTCTTTTTTTTAAGTAGAGGACTTTAGAGATCAGGATAAAAGCCGCGGCCCCGTATCAGCCCTCCCCGCCTCCGGGATCGTCCTGCCTTCTTTCCGGGCCGGGCTGGAGCAGGAAACACCCCCGCCCGGCCCGGAAAGAAGGCAGGACGTCCCTGGGGGCGGGGAGGGCTGATACGGGGCTGCGGCTTTTATCCCGCTATCCCAAAGATTTTTACCTCCCAGGGCTGGTTTTGGAGGGGTAAACGTGGTAATCTGGTAACAGAAATTATGGATGGAGGTCATTTTAATATGAGAGATTATTCGGAATATACGGAGTATATTGTGGAGAGGACGAAGGAGCTGCTGGGGATTGACAGTCCTTCGGGGTATACACGGGAGGTATCTGGATATTTGATGGATTTGTACCGGGGGCTGGGGTATGAGCCGGAGCTGACGGTAAAGGGCGGCGTGGTTGTTAAGATCGCGGACGGTGAATGTAGCGGAGCAGATGGCTGCGGGAAAGCCGATCTGGCGGCGGGAGCCATTATGCTGGAGGCGCATGTGGATACGCTGGGGGCTATGGTGGCTGAGGTATCTTCAACGGGAAGGCTGCATCTTACTCCTGTCGGGGGAATGAATGCGAATAATGCGGAGGCTGAAAACTGCCGGGTGATTACGCGCGGCGGAAAGGTTTATACAGGGACGTTTCAGCTGAAGAATGCTTCAATTCATGTGAATGATAATTATAATGAGGTTAAGAGAAGCTATGGAGAGATGGAGGTGCTTCTGGATGAAATCGTCCGCAGTAAGGAGGATGTGCTGGCTTTGGGGATCCTGCCTGGGGATTTCGTTTGTTTTGAGCCGAGGACAGTGGTGACGGAATCCGGGTTCATTAAGAGCCGTTTTCTGGATGACAAGCTGAGTACGGGAATTCTTCTTGGGTTTGCAAAATATCTGAAGGATGAGGGTATCAGGCCTGCACGGACAATTTATCAGCATATTACAGTGTTTGAAGAGGTGGGTCACGGCGGCTGCGCTTCTATCCCGGCGGATGTGACAGAGGTTCTTTCTGTGGATATGGGCTGCGTGGGCGATGGCCTTGGGTGTGATGAATGCCAGGTTTCTATCTGTGCGAAGGACAGCAGGGGGCCTTATCATTATGATGTGGTAAGCGGTTTAATCGATGCTGCAAAAAGGGCGGAGGCTGATTTCGCGGTGGATGTATATCCTCATTATGGATCGGATGCGGATGCGGCGCTGACTGCGGGTTATGATGTGCGTCATGGGCTGATCGGGCCTGGTGTCTATGCTTCTCATGGCTATGAGCGTAGCCATAAAAAGGGCGTGGAGAATACGTTTAAGCTGCTGAAGGCTTATCTGGCCTGATAGTCCGGGCTGTGAGGGAGGATTTTTATGGATTACCTGCAAAAGATAATACCTGTTACCGCTTTGTTTCTGATTATTTTGTTTATTCTGATCCTGATTGTGCGCAGGCTGTCCTACAGGCGTACTTCCCATTGTAAATGCCCGGCCTGCGGGCAGGAATTTAAGCCTTCACTGATGCAGCTGATTTTTTCAGTAGGCGGAAAGGGCGGGCAGATATTGTATTGTCCTAACTGCGGGGAGAAGAATTATCTGGAGAGGATTCCGGATGAGGAGGATTCCAACGGGGATGCGGAGGTTTCCGGCAGGGATGAAGGGGATTCCGACAAGGATGCGGAGGTTTCCAGCGGGGATGAAGGGGATTCCGGCAGGAATGAGAAAGAGTAGTTCATGCCCGGCCTGGATACTGAGCGAAGATATGGGCCGTGACACGGCGCTGTACATTAAGAAAGAATGCTGTTCAGCTATGAGCAGCATTCTTTCTTTAACAGTTTTTATAACTGTACTGCGGTTTCTTTCTTACTTAAAAATATTCTGCAGCAGTAAGTTTTATTTTCCCGCATTCATCATTTCGTTGATTTCGTCTATGATTTGCTGGCCGCCGGTAGAATTAAATTCTTCTACATACTCATCGAAGAAATCAATGTCTTCTTCCCCTGTGATGATCTTAATATAGGAGTCCAGCGTGTAGGTTTTCAGATCCGTCAGATACTCATCCGCTGCTTCGGTAGGCGGTACGAGTACGTCGCTGTAGCCGGTGTTCTTGTATTTTTCCGCAAACTTGTTGTCAACAGGATTGGTCTTCATCTGGAACTCAGGGTATTTCAGGTGTGCATAGCAGCACAGCAGCATAAAATACAGGCCGGTAGGTAATCCCATTTGCTCCAATCCACCAGACATGTCCGCGGAACCGATCCACACAGATGGGATGTGCATCGGTATGGTTATTGCGCAGGGGCAGCTGCCAGCATTGAAAAATAACCCGCAGCAGTACTTCCATGGCTTCTGTCACAAGGGGAGCCTGTTTTTCCGGACGTTCCTGGGCATCCATGAAATCCGGGTAAAGGGCAAAGCACATGCTGACCGATGTTTTAGGCAGGTAAAAGAGGGACTTATGAAAACGGCATACGCCCTTATCTTCCCTCTCTATTTCCATCCGTCCGTATTTTATAATTGCTTTCAGGACGGTTTCCTTACGTTCCCCGCTCTCCCAGGGAATTCCCTTTCTCCAGTGGTGCCTTTCCGTAATGCAGGCAAGCCTGGCAAAGGCCTCCAATATACTTTCCGTGCTACCGGGCAGGTCACTGAAACTTCCGTCTTCTTCCAGATATCTGCAGTATTCTTCCTCCGGAAGGAGATCCCCTTCCCTGTAGTTTTCTTCATCGTAGTTCCCCTGGGCTGCTTTTGCCAGCAGCTGCCTGAGGATTTTCTTTTTTTCCTCCCGTTCCTTTTCCGTATTCACCGGAAGCTTATCCGTACATTCCGGGCATTCCCCTGCTCCCTCATAATATTCCTTTTTCATGATTCTTTCCGTTAAGTAATTGCGCATATGATTGCCCTCCAGCTTTTCATGTGGACCGGCAGTTACTCCGCCGCTCCCTGCGGTTTTAACATAAACCCTGTAATTTTAATATAGTAAAAGAGGCCGGTTTTTTACAGGGTAAATAATATGCTTTGCCAGTTAAAATGTTGTCCGGTTTTTCCAGCAAAAAAGGATGCCGCCCTGAACGGGCAGCATCCCTGCGCATTTACCTTATTTATTCAGCATTTCTTCCTTATTCAAAGCAGTACAGCATCTCCCAGACAAACTCTTCCTCGTCAAAACGGTACTGGGGAAGGAGCTGGGGGCCACAGGAGTTGGATCCTACGCCGCTCTGCTTATAGTCTGTGCACACCACAACACAGCCTGCTTTTTCCAGCTCATAGTTGTGCTTCTTTGTGGCAAGCTCTTCTATGGTGTACTCGGATGCGTTGAAGGAAAAGGGCTTTCTGCCCCTGGCGGTGAGATTTCCCACCTTCACGGTAAAGCAGTTGTAGTGGCTGCCATTTTCCTGGGGACGCACATAGTCACGGTGAAGCTCAGGCACGGTGGTATGAAAAACGTCCATATAGCTTGCCTGATGCTTGTCGCAGTAGCTTTCATGAGGGCCGTATCCAAAGTAGGACACCTCCTGCTGCTTTTCGGGAATACAGAATTTCAGGCCGAACCTGGGAAGGAACGGGAAGGCGGTATCCCTCTTTCCATCCACCGTAACCCTGATTTCCCCGTCGCCGTTTACGGTCCATACGGCATGCAGTCTCAGGAAGGGCTGAATGAACACCGCTGCTATGGAGAAATCACAGGTAATGGTAACAATACCCTGTCTCAGCTTCGCTTCGCAGCCATATACCTTGACCACGCTTCTGTCATAGCCGGCTTCCTTCCATACATTTACAATATTTCTGTCATTGTCCGTGGGAGCCCGGTAAACATTCCATTCCACAGGCGCTGTGACAAGGGCTTCCCCATGGCGCTCCAGTTTAATGAAATTCCCTTCTTTTTTCCCGAATTCGTAGTGAAGGAATTCGTTGCCAAGGCAGAAAGCTTCCGGCGTTTCCGTCAGGGTAAGCGGTTCTCCCTTATTTTCAAAAGCCGGCTCTTTTTCCTTCTCCTCGGAAAGTGCGAACTGGTCAAAGCCCATTTCATGGCCCACCTGGGTCAGCTTATCCTTGGCCTTCTGGTAGTAAGTGAGCTTCAGATAGCAGCGCTCCTCTGTCTTTGCCGGAAGCTTCAGGGTAATGTCCATAAAGCCGTGAGGCTCCGCTTCCAGTTCATCCAGAATGCCTTCTTCCATCAGGACGCCGTTTTTCTTGATTTCATAGCGCAGATAGATATAATCCTTCAGGTTCCTGAAATCCAGCTTGTTGTGCAGGCGGATAATGCCTTTCTTCCTGTCTGTAAGCTCGGCGCGGATGGGGCGGATAGCATTTTTCCACTCGTAAAGCCCTTCATGAGGCCGCCTGTCCGGATATACCAGGCCGTCCATGCAGAAGTTGCCGTCATGGGGGAATTCTCCCGCATCTCCGCCATAGTGGAACATTTCCTTTCCGTTCTCCGCCCTGCCCTCATAGGTGGCGTGGTCGCACCACTCCCAGACAAAGCCGCCGCAGAAGCCGTCATATTTATATATCTGCTGCATATAGTCTTCGATATCCCCGGGGCCGTTGCCCATGGCGTGGATGAACTCGCACTGAACAAAGGGCTTCTTTTCTCCCGGCTGTGCAAAATATTCGTCAATCATCTGGGTGGAGGCGTACATATGGCTCTCCACATCCAGCATGGATTCATCCTTTTTGTGTCCTGCAGGTTCAAAATGGACGCTTTCATAGTGAAGCAGCCTGGTTGGATCATAATTTTTCACCCAGCGTCCTGCTTCTTCAAAATTGGTTCCGTAGCCCGACTCATTGCCAAGCGACCAGAAAATCACGCTGCTGCAATTCTTATCCCGGATCACATTACGCTGCACCCTGTCCATAACGGAAGCCTTAAACCGGGGATCTTCGGCAAAATAGCTGAACGTGCCCTCCGTGCTTCCGCCGTACACCGTTGCGCCGCCATGGGATTCCATATCCGCTTCCGCTATCAGATAAAAACCGTATTCGCTGCACAGCTGGGGAAACCAGGGCGCGTTGGGGTAATGGCTGGTACGGATGGCGTTGATATTGGCCTCCTTCATGATACGCAGGTCAAACATGGCGTCCACGCGGGATACCACTGCGCCGGTATAAGGGCTGCTGTCATGGCGGTTGACGCCTTTGAACTTCACCGGGCGTTCATTAATGAGCACCACGCCGTCTTTTATGGAAATGGTACGGATGCCTACCTTCTGAACCAGGATTTCTTCCGGGGTCCTGAGCTTGAGCGTATATTGATAAGGCTCCTCCGCATTCCACAGAACCGGATCCTTCACGGAAAAAGCGGCGCTGCCGTCCTTTGCTTCGCATTCTCCAAGAAGCGTATCCTTATCCCACAGCTCGCAGATTACCTGAGGCTCTCCCACGACACTGTCCAGCTTCACTTCCACCCGGGCCGTATTCCCCGCAAAGTCCACAGGCGTTGTCACCGTGAAGTCCCTTACGTATTCCTTCGGGCGGAAAATCAGGTGCACATCCCGGAATATTCCGGACATACGGAACTTATCCTGATCCTCAAGATAGCTGCCGTCACACCATTTCAGCACAAGGACCGCCAGCTTGTTCATGCCGGTTTTGGTTTTACCGGTGATGTTGAATTCGCTGGGGCTGTGGGAAACCTGGCTGTAGCCCACAAATTTCCCGTTAATCCACACGTAAAAGCAGGAATCCACACCTTCAAAATAAAGGAACTGTTCCTCCTTCGCCTCACTGCGGCTGATGTCAAAATATTTGATATAAGCGCCGCAGGGATTATTGTCGGGAACATAGGGCGGATCAAAAGGGAAGGGATACCGGACGTTGGTATACTGCTTCTGATCGAAGCCCAGCATCTGCCAGCAGGAAGGCACTTCTATCCTGCCGAACTGTTCTTCGTCGAAATCCTTCCTTTGGAACTCCGGTACGGCCTCCACACAGGGAAAGTAACCGAATTTCCAGTCAATGCCGCTTAAATTGCGGGCATTTTCCTTTTCCTGCAGGTCCAGGGGCATGTAGAAGCATCTGTTCTCCTCCGTCCCCACATGCAGTGTTTCAGGGTTCTCATAGAATTTTTCCAGAATCATAAGCTCTCCTCCGAAACCAGGCTTCTGCCGGTCATTGAATGCTTGGCTTTCCTGCGTTCCGTTTCCTCTATTTGGACTTTTCATTGCTACTGTAAATTATAAAGAAAATATGTTACACTTACAATACAAAACGGAAGAAATAGTGAAATAATTGTTACAGTTGAGGCAGGTCTGCGCATTTACTGCGCAAACCGTGAGAAAACGCGGCGGCAACAGGAATGTGAGGTAATATGTACGATACTCTGGTTACATTGAAAAAAGGGGCTGGCAGGACTTTAAAGGCCGGCGGCATGTGGGTTTATGACAATGAAATAGAAAGCATTGCAGGGGATTTTGAAAACGGCGATATCGTAACCATACACGATTTCGACGGTTTTTTTCTGGGGATTGGCTTTATTAATACCAGGTCAAAGCTTACGGTAAGGCTTCTTTCCCGGAAAAAGGGAACGGTCATTGATGATGCGTTTCTGGAAAAAAGAGTGCAGAATGCCTGGGATTACCGGAAACAGACGGTGGATACCGGCTGCTGCAGACTGATTTTCGGGGAGGCGGACTGGCTTCCGGGCCTGGTGGTGGACAAGTTTTCGGACTGCCTGGTGGTGGAATCCCTGGCTCTTGGCATCGACCGGCTCAAGCCCGCAATCCTGGACGCGCTCTGCCGGGTGCTGAAAAAGGACGGCATTGAAATACGCGGCATTTATGAGCGCAGCGACGCCAAGGTACGGCTTCAGGAGGGAATGGAGCGTTATAAGGGCTTTATCAGCGAACCCTTTGATACGAAGGTGGAAATCGAGGAAAACGGCGTTAAATATATTGTGGATGTGGAGGATGGCCAGAAGACCGGCTTTTTCCTGGATCAGAAATACAACCGGGCGGCTGTCCAGCGTCTCTGTAAAGGGAAAAAGGTACTGGACTGCTTTACGCACACCGGTTCCTTTGCATTGAACGCAGGAATCGCCGGCGCGGACAGCGTGCTTGGCGTGGACGCCTCTCAGACCGGAGTACTGCAGGCGGAGGAAAATGCCCGCCTGAACCATCTGGAGGATCGGGTAAAATTCCAGTGTGCGGACGTGTTTGAGCTGCTGCCGCAGCTGGAGGAAAAGGGCGAGAAGTTCGATGTGGTGATTCTGGATCCTCCCGCTTTTACCAAATCCAGAAATTCGATCAAGAATGCGGTAAAAGGATACCGCGAAATTAACCTGCGGGGAATGAAGCTGGTGGAGGACGGAGGTTTTCTTGTGACCTGTTCCTGTTCTCATTTCATGGAACCGGAGCTTTTTGCCAAGACCATCCGGGAGGCGGCTCATGGGGCGCACAAGAGGCTGCGGCAGGTGGAGTTCCGTACCCAGTGCTGTGATCATCCGATTTTGTGGGCGGCGGACGAATCCTATTATCTGAAATTTTATATTTTCCAGGTGTGTGAGGAGCTGTAAAGGCGCTGACGGGGCGGTAAAATATACCGGCTCAATGTGCAGGCGGTGGGTCTGCTGACGGAGGAATTTACTTAAGATGTATCAGACGATTCTGAAGGACTTTGATATACGGATGCTGATGGATTCCGGGCAGGTATTCCGGATCGCCCCGTGCGGGGAGGACTGTTATACGGTGACGGCAGGAGATCATTTCGTATGCCTGCGCTGTGTCGGGCATCAGGATGCGGGCTGTGGGAAAGATGAGGCTTTTGTGGAATTTTCCTGCACTGAGGAGGAATTTCTGTCCTTCTGGCATAATTATTTTGATTTGTCCCTGGATTACGGCGCCATAAAGGAAACGGTTGATCCGGAGGATGCATTTTTACAGGCGGCTGTTGCTTATGGAAGCGGTATCCGTATTCTGCGGCAGGATCTCTGGGAAACGATAATCAGCTTTCTGATATCACAGAATAATAATATAACACGGATACGAAGGAGCATTGAAGCGCTCTGCGCCAAATTCGGGAAGAAGCTGGATACGGACGGGCATTCCCTGTCATTTCCGGAGGACAGGCCTTTTACCGGGGCTTCCTTTTATTCCTTTCCCACGCCTGAAGCCATTGCCGCCGGCGGATTGGATGGGCTGCAGGATCTGGGGCTGGGTTACCGGGATAAATATATCCTGGCCATGGCAAAACGCTGCAGCGGCGCGCCCGGACAGGAATTCCTGGCTTCCCTGGAGCAGGCGGATTATGATGGGGCGCAGGCAATCCTGATGGGAGAATTCGGCATCGGACGTAAGGTGGCTGACTGTATCTGTCTGTACGGCCTCCACCATATCGGCGCTTTTCCTGTGGATACCCATGTGAAACAGATTCTGGCTTCTTTTTATCCGGACAGATTTCCCTTCCGCCGTTACGAGGGGTTTGCCGGGATAATACAGCAGTATATGTTCTATTACAAGCTTTCCCTTCCCGCTTCCGCCGCCGGTAAGAAATCGGGAAAACAAAGAAATGCAAAGAAGAAGGCCGGATAAAAAGCGGCCTGGAAATACAGAGTCCGGTCATTCCGGGCAATCCCTGACATCATAACAGTCCTGACGGGGCTGAACCGTTACCCGATATCAGTCATATGCCCGGCGTGGCGGGCAGATAGGAGCCTAATGGATAACACCGATAACATCATACTTTCCATATTAAAGGAGAACAGCCGGGCAAGCGCCTCTGAAATCAGCAAGCAGGTAAATCTTTCCGTTCCCGCTGTTACGGAACGCATCCGTAAGCTGGAGCTGTCCGGCGTCATCGAAAAATATACTGTCCGCGCCAATCCCTATGCACTGGGGTATAATCTACTGGCCTTTGTTATTGTTAAGGTGGACTGCTCGGAGAATCTGGAAGGCTTTCAGGATGCCATTGCCGGCCTTCCTCAGGTACTGGAATGCCACCATACCGCAGGGCCGGGTGACTATCTTCTGAAGGTGCTTTTCCGGGATATGCAGGATATGGAGAATTTTCTTTCACGCACGCTGAAGGATATCAGGGGCGTAGCGGATACCAACACAATCATCTGTCTTTCCACCTTGAAGGAGGAAATCACAGTATAGCAGAATATGGCTGAGAAAGGTATTCTATGGGTTTCTGGATTTTTATGCTGGTTATGAATCTGCTGATTCCGGCAACTATGGCCGGGTTCGGAAGGGCTTTTCTGAAAAAAGCCCCAGGAAAGATTAATTATGCCTTCGGATACAGGACAAGCATGTCTATGAAAAATAAGGATACCTGGGACTATGCGCATAAATTCTGCGGCAGGCTGTGGTATACCGTCGGACTGGTTATGCTGCCTGTGACTTTTATTGCAATGCCCTTCGTATTGGGGAAGGATGAGGATGCTGTGGGAAGCTTTGGGGGAATTATCTGCTTTATTCAGATGATCCCTTTGGTTGGGAGTATTATTCCAACGGAAATTGCGCTGAGGAAGCATTTTGATAAAAACGGGATAAGAAAAGAGGTGGATGCCGGCGAATATGCCGGCAAAAGCTGAACGGAATTGGTGTTTATTGAAAATACTTAAAAACAGTAACCGGATATGTGCCCGGGAACATGAAATATACGCTGCGGAGTACGCTTTCAGGCTCCAGGCAGGCTTTTCTTTCATGCTTCCGGGCTTTTCTGTGGGCTTTTCTGCAGCCTTTTCTATAGGCTTCTCTATGGCATTTTTACAGCCTTTTCATGGCGCGGATTCTTTTTTTCGTCTCTTTGTCCACGCTGAGGGATTCTGTGATTTTCTGAAGGGACTTATTATAAGTGAAATCATCCAACCGGCAGCGGCCCAGATAGCTTTCCGTTTTTTCGGGGAACTTAACATAGCACATGGAAACGGCCCAGGCAACCGCCATTTTTACGTAATAGCCCTCATGGCTGATACCGTCGAAAATGGGGAACAGCCTGTCGATATATTCCGGCGTAATATAGTAGTCCAGGAGCATCACTATGGCAAAGCGCACGGTGAACTCCTCACCGGATAGGATGCAGGGCTGCAGGAAGTCCCAGAACTCTGCGGGGTTCTCCCCGGCCGCCTTGAGGGTGATGCAGAAGCTGTCGCATACAGACCAGTTGTTTATTTTGGGAAGAAAGGCGGCGATCTGTTCCAGAATATCGGGAAGCGGCGCTTTGGCATAGCCGATGATGAAGCCCTGAAGCATGATTTCCTCAAAGCTGTCCTGGGTACACCGGGCGAGGTTTTCCAGCCAGTTTTCTTTTGCCAGCTTCCGGGCTATCTTACGCAGGGCAGGAAGGCGGACGCCGAGTATGTGCTCCGTTCCCGGAAGGAGGGAGGATGAAAAGTCCCTGTAGGCAGGTTCTGCCAGCAGGGACAACTGTTCCTTTATATCTGTGATATCGTTGCTGTGGGCGGTATTATTCTTTTTCCCGGAAGAAGGCGGCATATTCTTTTCCCTCGCTGCTGTAGATTTCCGCATTGCGGCGGTTGTTTTCCACTTCCCGGTCCATGACCTGCCTTTTTACAGCGGCCGGGCTTCCCATTGCCATAGAGTTATCCGGAATTATGGTGTTCTGGGTTACCAGCGCTCCTGCGCCGATGATACAGTTCTTTCCGATGGATGCGCCGTTTAAGATAATGGCTCCCATGCCGATCAGGGTATTATCTCCGATGCTGCAGCCATGAATTATGGCTCCGTGGCCTATTGTGACACCGGTCCCGATCCGCACCGGATGTCCGGCATCCACATGTATGACGGCATTATCCTGTATGTTACTGCCGCGGCCGATACGGATGCTCTCCGCCTCCGCACGCACAACGGCGTGAAACCATATGCTGCATTCCTCTTCTATCTGTACGTCGCCCAATATTACGGCATCCGGCGCTGTAAATACATTTTCTGCTATTTCCGGGGTTTTCATGGCATAATTTCCTTTGTGGTGAGTGGGTTATTGTTATTATGTAACATAATGTTTTGTTGCCTTTACAGCTACATTATGCCATTCCACGTCAGGAGCGTCAATTGGTATTTCGTGTCTGTTTGTGTTCATTTTGTGACGGGGTTACTATATGCCATGTAACCGTCTTACCGGATATCATATACGCTGCGTACCTGCAGATTTTCCGGTTCTCCTTCCAATACTCTGATGGAACGGCATCCGGGATTCATATCAAAATAGTTATCCTCCAGAAGCAGCGTATCATCCCCATTCTTTATTTCCACGCTTTTGGCAAAGGATGAGGCATAAATCTTTATAATCCCTTCCTCCGCCATCTCCACACGCAAATGAGGATCCGTAAAATGGAAATGCTTGGGCGCACAGAACAAAACACTTCCGGCTGAAACGATTTCCCCATCCACTGTCATATCATAGGATACATATTCTTCATGTATCCTGGCCTCCGGTAACTCTGTCTTTTGGAACCAGAAGCTGGATAATGCCGGTATCTCAGCTTTTTCCCGGAATTCTCTAATACATGTGCCATCCGCATGCCGGAGCTGCCATCCAATTTCCGCAGCCTGATCCTGCGTCGTTTCATTAGATGCACAGAGCGTCACAGATTTATGCAATGTAAAAGGCTCCGCATTTACATTGGTATTCTGTGTAAGCGTTCCTTCCTCCTCACAGGAAATAAGAAGAGGAGCGAAAAAACGTTTTGCATAATATTGCACAGCCTTCCATCTGCCTTCATAATCGATCATGGACCAGCTCGCCGTAGGCCAGCAGTCATTCAGCTGCCATATCAGCGTTCCCATACAGCGGCCTCTGTGTCTTCGGAAATGCTCCACTCCATAACGCATGGCCTCCGCCTGCAAAAGCTGGGAGGCATACAGAAGTGTGCCAAAATCCGCCGGATACAGATAGGTCTGTCCCAGATAGTTCATAATTTTTCCGTTTGCCGACTGGTTGCGCTGATGCTTCTCCATTACATAAGAGAATATATTCCTGTCCTCAGGCAGTGTAAAGGTTTCCACTGTTTTCAGGGCAGGGAAAGACTGAAAACCAAACTCCGAAAGATATCGGAAATAAAACTTTCTGAACTCCGTAATAGGTTTGTCACCGTGCCATACATCCCAGTAATGCACATCGCCCCTGTTTTCATCATTGGGCGCATCAAAACCGCCGCCCGAGGAAGGGCTGGCAGGCCAGTAAAATGTCTGTGGATCGTATTTTTCCAGCACCTTCGGAATGATGTATTCGTACATTTTAAAATAATCACTCAGCTGCCCCGGCTTTTTACACCAGCCGGATACATTTTCGGCAAGAAACATCTCCATTTCATTGTTTCCGCACCACAGTCCCAGACAGGCATGGTGACGGATTCTTTTTATATTGTCAATAAACTCCGCCGTAATGCTTTCTTCAAATGCTTTTGTCAAATCATAGGTACAGCAGGCGAACATAAAATCCTGCCACACCAGCAGACCCAGTTCATCACAGATATCATAAAAAGCATCGTCCGGATAATACCCGCCTCCCCAGACACGGATACAGTTAAAATGAGCGTCCCTCGCCTGTGTCAGAAGACGTCTGGTCCGTTCCGGAGTCACTCTTGGCAAGACATTGTCCTCAGGAATATAATCCGCTCCCATGGCAAAAATACATACGCCGTTTACCTCATGGGCAAAGCTTTCTCCCCATTCATCCTTTTTCCGTGCTACCGTCGCCGTACGCAGCCCGATACGGCGATCCCACACATCAAGAAGCTGCTGCCCCCGGAATAATTCCAGGCGGATTCTGTACAAAGGCTGCTCTCCGTACCCGTTCGGCCACCATAGTTTGGGATTTTCCACAAGAATCTGAGCAGGGCTGTTATCGTATGTCTGTGCCGTACCCTCAGGATCCGTAATGGTTACCCGGTAACAATACTGCTCGGAATCACCATCAGAGGAACCGGGTGAAAAAGGGATCTGCCCAAAGGCGCGTACCGCCTCCGCCTGTATAGACAATGTAACACAATTCTTTTCGTGCTTCTGCGTAATATATACATTATCAATTCTTGCATCCTGGATTCCCAGAAGCTTTACATTCCTGAAAATTCCTGCATCAGGCAGTCTGGGGCCCCAGTCCCACCCGAACATGCAGTGTGCTTTTCTCAGCCGGGAGCAGCCGCGCATGGCATCCGAACAGTCTGAGGAAGCGGGATCCTGTTCATAGGAATCATAAATGTAGTTCACGGGGGAAAAGAGTATAATACGCAGCAGATTACCTTGTTTTTTCACCATATCAGTAACATTAAATTCCCAAATACGGTGCATATTATCCGTTTTTCCCAGATGCTTTCCATTCAGGGAAATATCCCCCAGGGTATCAATCCCGTCAAAATGAAGCAGTATTTCATCTGATGCCAGCAGTTCGTCACTCACCCCAAATTCAGTAATGAATTCAAAGTCCTCCTTCAAAAGCTCCAGCGCCTTTTCTTCATTATCCCGGTAAAAAGGATCTTCCATTTTTCCATGGGCAAGATACGTCTGATACACGCTGCCGGGAACTGTAGTCTCCAGAAATTCCCGTTCAGTAAGGCTTTTCATCTTCCAGTTTTTATCCAGTATTTCCTCTGTCATAAGCTTTCTCCGTTTCTTTTTCGTACTGGCCAGCGCCTTTACAGCTACTCTTTTTCTTCCTCCGCAAGCAGATCCATAATAGCCTCCAGTACATTCGCCGTGGCCCAGAGGTTAAAGGAAAACCAGGAGCTGTAGGGGCGGCCGTCGCTGTAGCGTTCTGTCACCAGTCCATCGCTGGGGCAGAATCTTTCCGAAGTTATTCCGTATTGCCCATATCCGCTCTTTTTCGGATACAATTCAAGATTCTGCATCATCCAGGCCGTACTGTCATCGGCACGCATTCTGTGATATTCATCTCCTGTTGCCGCCGCCAGATACCGCAGGTCACCGTCGATGATAACTCCCATGGGATGAATGTGAGGATTCGAAATACTTGTTATGGAACCGCCGCATGAATTCCAGCCATCCTTCAGCGGATCATTTTCCGGCCTTGAAGCATACCCGTACCGCCATAAATATTCATAGCAGGCTCCGGCTTCCAGATGCTCCAGATATTTTTTCTCACCTGTTGTTTCATATAACAGACGGGTTCCCCTGACGAATGCAAGATTCCCCTCTTCATCCACAGCCTTCCAGGTATCCATTGGTGTTCCGTAGCAATTCAAATCCAACACATATTTTGAGTAAAATGTTTCCGCTTTTCTGGCAGAATCCAGATACTTTTCTTCACCGGTCAGGCGATATGCATAAACCATACAGGGGAGGAACCAGCAGCCTGCAAATCCATCCCAAGCCAGCACCTTTTTCTCATTATGGCTATAGGTGTAGCCATAATTTCCGTCTTCTCTCTGAAGCGCAATTATAGTATCCAGTACCTTTAAGCATACCGACAGCCAATGCTCAGGGTATGCTTCTCCCCTGTTATGTAAAAACTCTGCCGTTTTAAGCATTTCATGAACCGCTTTGCCGTTATTATACGCGCAGTGGCAATCTTCTGCAATATGATACCAAATCCACCAGCCATTAACCAGGGAACCGCTCTCATCCACAGGAGCCACGAGATCATTCAGCAATCCGGATTCTTCATGGAAAGCATCTGCGATCTGGTCAAATAACTCCCAGCCGTTCCTGGCCTTTTTAAAATAATTTTCCGGCAGTCCAAGCAGCTTTTCTCCCATAATAAACGGGCATGCCAGCTCCGCGATTCCCGTCCATCCTATTTCATAAACCGGACGCCATGCCTTTAAATCAGGCTTTTGTGGAGGACAGCAGGACATGTCTGTATAGGCCTGCCATTCGTTATTCCAGTTCAGATCAATGCAGGAGCGTATGATGGCGGCGCCTGCCTCCTGAAGGCTTTTTTTATACTCAGCCCTGCTGTGCAGCTTTGTATACTCCATGCGGACTATGTCATGCATGGCCATCCTTCCCTTTCCTTCCAGTAAATAAATAATTCCTTCCGCTTTGGCATTTTGCACGAATTCCCCGGTAATCTCCCCTGCATTTCCCTTATCCACAAAGGTGGCAGGCAGGTTCTCATAGCCCATTGAGACACCAGCTGTACCTGGAAGCGCCGCAAACACGCCATTATGTATGTTTTTTTGTTTTTCTTCTTCCTGCGAGTAGGGACATATGGAAATCCCCACCGTATTCCCTCCATTACACATCATGGAAACCGGAACAGCCGCCCGATCCGCCCGGAATTCCCAAAACGGGGAACAAAACCTGGTGCCCTTATATTTTCTTGTAAGACTTGGAAATTCGCCTGGTTTTACCCTGTCAATATTGTTATCTCCATAAATATTACATGGGATTACATGGTATGCATCAAGTTCCCCTTCCATGGTAACCGCCAGCCGCACCTGCGTTGCAAAGGATGTTTTTGCTTCCATGACAAAACTCCAGCCAAAAGATACAGGCGTAAGAGATATGCTGATGCTTCCATCCTGCAGCCTGAATAAAATCAGTTCCCCGCTTTCCTTCACACAGGGAATTTCTTCCCATTTCCCATCGATTTGAAAGGTACAGGTTAATTCTGTTATAAATGGATATAAAAGTTTCATTTTCCTCCTCATTTGGGCTATCTGCCATTTTTTTCTTTCCATAGCTTCACATATTCTCTTGGTGTTACACCTTCATTCTTGACAAAAGCTCTCTTGAAGGTAACCTCATTCTCATATCCTACCTTCTGAGCCACCAGAATTACATCTGTCTCTCCCTGTTCAAAACAGTATTTTGCATGCTCCACCCGTTTTTTGTGCAGATAGTCTATAAAATTCATTTTAGCAGTTTCTTTTAATATTTTCGAGACCATAGGACGGGAAATATGAAAGGAATCCGCAATGTCCTGCTGTGACAGCTCTGAGCTTTCATAATGGGCATCCACATAGGCAACCAGTTCTTTCCCCAAAGTACGTCCTGTGCCGTATTCCTCATATTTTTCCTGTATCCTGTGCAGGGATAAAAACAAAAAATCCCACCCTTCCGTCTTTTTCTCTTCATTGATTTCCTGGATAAACTCATATTTTAAATCCGGCAGTTCAAGCCGCATATCTTCTACAAAACGCCAGAAAACTTCAAATACCAAGCTTAATACCCGAGTCAGTTCACTTGCAAGCAGCTGTCTGGCTTCATTCTCTTCCTTTATTACCTTCAGGATTTCCTCCGCCAGTTCAAAATTTCCCAGCTTCATGGAATTGATCATCTTTAATTCCAGCTCCAGAGGATAGTAATAGGTCATCTGGCCCTGGCTCTGGACCGTAAGCTGTTTTTCCCTGCCCTCCCGGAATGATTTGGCAATTCCTTCAAAACCCTTATATATTTTTCCCGAATGCATTTCCACCTCCAGGTCAGGAAACATCTCATCCAGCAATATGCGGACCCTTTCCTCCTGCTGCTGCACCGCCTCCCTGCCTCCGTCCGCAGCTTCCAGCAGCAGAACGTTTTCCTCCCTGCAGAACACAGCGGTTACTCCTTCTTTATAGCATTCAATCTGCAGCTTCAGCATGGCATCCATAAACAATTTATCAGATTCTCCAAGATATTGGAACAAAAGTGCCTGACAGTACATTTCCTGCCGGAAGGGAAGCCGGAATTTCCTGGCATATTCCAATACCGTATCCTTTTCAAAGGTACCAAACAGCAGACTGGACAGGTAGCCTGCTTCAGCAATCTGGTAGTATTGATTTCCCAATGATTCCATCCATTCCTTTTCCGTATTCAAATCGCGGTAGGACTGCTCAATGGCCTCCAGCATTGAAATCTTTTTCGTTTTCCGGATCCCCAGCTTTTCCATAAGCGAACGGACAGGCTTAACACTGAAGCTGGCCAACTGCCAGGCAACAGCAAATTCCAAAATTATAATGCCAAGAACGCCGCAAAATAAAAGAAATCCGGTGCCTTTATTAAAATCATAATATTCTTTATTCTGAAGCGTAATACTATAAGACCAGTTATGGAGGGTGGACTTTACCTGTTCATGATACAGATTATCCTCTGGTGCCCCCTGCCCTTTCCACTCATATACAGGAGTTCCTTCATAACTTATTTCTAAAGAATAGAGATTGTTTCCTGCATTTTTCAGGAAAGAAGAAAAACGTTTGCCATCCACATAAACGAAAAGTATCTTTTCTGTGTTCTGTGCATATTCCAGCTGACGTAGCACTGCAAAGCTATGGTTGTCCTCCTGCAGCCGTTGATTTGTAAAAAGCACCAGGGAGCCATACCTGTTTTCCAGCTGGCCCGCTATACTTTCCATAATTTCGGCATCCATTCCAATTGATTTAAAATAACGTTCATTTTCCCAAAAGGATACCTTGTCCACTGCCAGATTCCGAGACGGCAAAAGGACAGCCGTGGTTTTTGCAATACCCAGGCTGTCATTCTGATTTCCTATTGTCTGACAAATTTCCTTTTTCTTCTGATAATCTACTCGTGAATACAGGATTTCAGATCTTGCCGACACATACTTCAGCCATTCACTGGAAGCAATTTGGGAAGACGCCAGTTCAACTGCGGAAAACTTTTCATCAATCACCCTGGCCGTCAAATTTACCTGGCTATGATTTTCCTGATAATTTCTTTCTCTCCGGGCGGCTTCCCACTGCCCGAAGAGGGCAGCGGAAAAAGCCAACAGCAGAATATTCATCAACAGAAAAAAAGAAAAAAACAAATTTCTGAAAAAAGTGCCTTTCATTGCCTCCAGCATAGCTCTCCCCTTTTCTGTGCCGTTCCCTGGCTTAACTGTTCGCTCTGTCATAACGGGCCTGTGTGATACTGATCAGTTCATCCAGTCCCAGTTCTTTCATTTCCTGCAAATATGTATCCCAGTTATCCATTGTCTGCTGACCCAGTATCAGCTTGGTAAGCAGTTCCTTATAATAGGTTTCAAAATCTGCCGTAATATCTGCAATTCTTTCATTTTCTTCTTCTGTGGCAGCGGCCAGATTAGCCTTGGTGTCCATAACCGCATATTTATAGGAAGTTTCATTATCATAAACATCCTGTATTACTTTTGCTTTTTCCTTAAAGCCTGTTTCCGGATATCCCATAGTCTTACCTGCCTCTTCACAGGTGACCAGCTCCTGCACTCTGTTTACCATCTCTGAACGGGGCAGAATAGAATCATTAACCCATAATGCGGGCAGCTTACTCATTATTTCCACTTCGCTGTTTCCGCTGCCGTTGCCTGCTGCAAATTTTTTCATGGTACCATCGCTGTCCTTTTCAAAAGTATAGCCTTCAATACCAAATTCACTCAGCACGCTGTAATCCTCGCTTGCAAGATAGTCCAGCAATGCGCCGATTGCTTCCTGATCCGCCTGATCCGTTACCGCAAATTCGTAGCTCCCTTTTTGGATGCCGTTTTGCCTGGAAAGAATAGGATCAATTCCTTCCTTACCCTGGCAAAGAACGCCGCAGAAATAGGGCGCAGGTTCTCCCTCAGGAACTGTCACTCCCGGTTCTTCCCAGGTTTCAATCCACCAGCTGTTAATCAAAGCAACTTTATTTTCCGCTTTTTTTTCATTCCCCTGTCCTGAGGTTTCCAACAGACCTGCTTCACACAGTTTTTGCATAAAAGTGATATAGTCCTTGATTCCTTCTTCATACCAGGGAGATGTTACCTTTCCTGTTTCATAATCAATATAGCAGACATCTGTTCCCAAACCGAAATACTGTGAAAGTCCATTTGCAAAATTATCAAAATCTATGGCAACCACTTCATCGGCTTCTCCATTACCATTAGCATCCTGTTCCTGAAAAGCCTTCAGAACCTCAAAAAGCTCATCAGCTGTTGTCGGCATGGCAAGTCCAAGCTTATCCACCCAATCCTTCCGGATCATGGGCATTACAAAGCCCCCCCAGGGTGTTCCTTTATAGTCTCCCACCGTCGTAGCAGAAAGCCAGTAAATATTACCGTCTTCCATAACATTCAGCTTCACTACCTCGCTGCCATAGCCTTTTTCATAAAAAGCCTTCGTTTCATCATTAGAATACTGCTCCCAGATTTTGTTTATTGGAACCAGCTTCCCCTGTGAAATCAGGTTGGTTCTTGTTTTGGTATCAATCCCATGAAGATTTACAAAATCACAGTTCAGACCGGCCGCAAGCTGGGTCTGGATAACCGTATCGTATTGATCAGCAGGAATTAAGTCCAGCTCCAGGGCAACTCCTCTTTCCGCCAAATCTGAGGTAAGCTTTTCCCACATCTTGCTGTCGCCGTTAACCCAATCTGACAGATAAACCGTCTTTCCGGAATCATCCGTTCCCGTATTGTCGATTCCCAGAATACGGATAGTTTTTAAGTCCTCTCCTTCAGTCCCTCCAGCCTGGCTTTCCTCTGTTGCCTCTGTTTTCTGGGATGCAGTTTCCGTTCCCCCCTTTTCCGAACACCCGGCCAGTAATGACATTGTCATTACTGCAGTCAAAATTGCAGCACCTGCTTTCTTTAATTTACTGCTCCTTCTCATAATAATCTCCTTTTCTTTTATTATTTCCCCTTTAAATGGGTTACTGCCTTTTTCTTTATTCCTTCAGAGAACCGAGCACCATGCCCTTAACAAAATATTTCTGGAAAAAAGGATAAGTACATAATACTGGTAGAGATGTAAATATAATCATCGCATACTTCAGCTGCGCATTGGACAGCTGCCTCATTGCCATCTCCCGGGCCGTTGCCGCATCCATAACCTGTTTCAACGACTGCGTTGCCTCAATAAGAACACGCCGCAGATACATCTGAAGCGGCTGCCATTCCGTATGGGGCAGATACAGCATGGCATTAAACCAGCTGTTCCACACACCTACTATGGTATAAACCGCAATTACAGCAAAAATCGGTTTTCCCAAGGGAATGACCACTCTTGTAAAAATCTGCAGCAGCCCGGCACCGTCAATTTTTGCTGCTTCAGAAAGAGATTCCGGTATTGAACGGAAATATGCCTTTACCAATATAATATTCCAGATAGAAAAACACGCTGGTATTATCTGGGAAAATGGAGTGTCATACAGACCCAGCCTGACCATTAGTAAAAAGGAAGGAATAATCCCACCCGAAAAATACATTGGTATCAGCAAAAACATGGTTAGAAACTTACGTCCTATCAGCTTTTTGTAATTCAATCCATATGCAACCACCGAGCTTGTAAAAATCATTAATACAGTAGTGGGCACCACGTACAGTACAGTGTTTGCATAGGCCCTCCACATCTTCATATCCTTTATCAGAACCTCATAGGCAGACAAATCAAAACCCTTTGGAATGGTATATACTCTCATCGTGGAGGCGAATTCCGGCGCGCTCAGCGAAAGGATTAATACATAATACATCGGATACAATGTGATAAAAGCAATCAGGATACAGGCGGCATACATCAAAACGGTTGCCGCCTGATTTCCTTCTCTGATTCCGCTTTTTTTCTTTCTGTTCATGTTCTTTCCTTTCTACCAAAGTCCGTATCCGGTTAATTTATTGCTTATTTTATTTGCTGCATAGGTAAACCCAAACCCGATTATGGCAGTAAAAAGCCCCGCCGCTGTAGTATAGCTGTACTGTCCCTCCAAAATACCCAGACGGTAGGTATAGGTGCCGATTACATCCGCCACATCATAGGTTGCCGGCGTATACAGAAGAAGTATCAGTTCGGTATTGGTAGCCAGAATTGCTCCAACCGTCGTTATCAGGTTAATGGCAATTACCGCCTTCAGTCCCGGAAGAGTTACATGCCAGACCTGCTGCCATCGGTTTGCCCCGTCCAGCTTGGCGGCTTCATAAAGCCCCGGGTCTATGGATGAAATAATGGAGCAGTAAAGTATACTCGCAAATCCAAAGCCCTTCCACACATTTGTTATGGTATACACCCAGGGAAATGCGCCGGGCTCCACATGATAATTTTTGCCGGCCATCCCAAAGTGTACTAACACATTCGTGATCAGTCCGTCCACATCTATAAAAGAAATTACCATACCGGCCACCACTACAGTGGAAATAAAATAAGGCATATAGCTGGCAGTCTGCACGAATTTTTTAAATTTCTGGTGCCGCAGCTGGTCCAGCAAAAGAGCAAACAGGATCGGAGCTGTAAAACCAAATAACAGGTTCAGGCCGCTCAGGACCAGGGTATTTCTTATCAGGCGTGAAAAATAATGGCCGGATATAAATTTCTGAAACCATTTCAGCCCTACCCATTTCACCTCCGGTCCCAGGAATGCGGAACCCGGCACGTAATCCTGAAATGCAATTATCAGGCCGTACATTGGTATATAACAGAAAATCAGTATTAGCAGCAGGGTAGGCAGCATCATTCCATATATCTGTATATTTTCTTTTAATACACCTTTACCATAACGCTGGACCAGTCCCTTCTTTTTACCGGTATTTTCTTTCTTTTCTTTTTTCTTCATCTCTCCTCCTGCTGTGTTTGTGTTCTCCTTTGGCTTTTCACATTTCAGACGTCTGATTGTTGGGCTCAATATATATGAAGTACGCGTTTTTTTCAACTGCCAGAAATTTCTGGAGGGAACAGAATGTGCGGGAAGGGAAATTTTCCAGGAATTTATGCGGCTTCAAAAAATTTATAGAGAGGAAAAATTTGTTCACCGCGGAAAATTTTGTTCTTTGAGGGTAAGAAAACTTTATTTTACTGTTTGCTCCTATACCCAACAGCAACCCATGGCTTGTCTATTATCCACATCAGCCAATTTAAAGATATTTCAAAAAACCCATTGACATTTTCCTCTATATTTTGTATTATTGAAGGGCTTGATAAAGTCTAGTTCGAAGCGTGGCTCAGTTTGGTAGAGCGCTGCGTTCGGGACGCAGAGGTCGCGTGTTCGAATCACGTCGCTTCGACTACAGAAAACCCTTGAAAACTTATTGTTTTCAAGGGTTTTTGTTATTCATTACCTTTTTAATCATTTTATAAAAATTTCGTTTTATATTTATCGGTTGTAGAACATCCCTGTAAAGGATATAATACTAATATCCCAATAGTTACCGCATTTCGGCCGGCGCGTCATCCTTATTGCCGCCGGTAGCTTTTTTAACCCTGAAACAGCGGCATATATTTACACCCGATAATAAATTCCCCAACACCCCACCACCGGGAGGTACCGTCTATGAAAAACATGTCCCAATCCACAGATCCGCAGTTCCCGCCGCATGAAAATACACCACTTATCACTACCGCCCAGCCCGGTTCCGCTTATCTGCTGGAAAGCATCACTGGCGAAGAAATATCGTCCAATCTGAAGCCTTTGGATAAAATCAACGGCTATGATGTGCGGCCCGGCTTTTATGAGGTGAATGGAGCTTCAGCGCTGCCCGGAGGGGTAAACTTTACGCTGGCTTCCCACGGCGCCACCTCCTGTGAGCTTCTTTTATTCCACCGGAAATCCTCAGAGCCATTCGCAAGTATTCCTTTTCCGGAACACTACCGGATCGGCAATGTTTTTTCCATGATCGTCTTTGGACTGAAAATTGATGAGTTTGAGTATGCTTACCGTCTGGACGGTCCCTATCAGCCGGAGAAAGGCCTGATTTACGATAAGACAAAATATATTCTTGACCCTTATGCAAAGGCTGTTACCGGGCAGAGCGAATGGGGCATCCACCTTCCCTGTACGCAGAACTGCCAGTATAAATCCCGTGTCGTGAGAAATAACTTTGACTGGGGAAACAGCAAACAGCCTCTGATTCCCATGAAGGATAATATTATTTACGAGCTGCATGTGAGGGGCTTTACCAGGCATTCCTCCTCCGGAGTGCACAATCCCGGAACCTTTGCAGGTCTTATGGAAAAAATCCCCTATCTGAAAGAACTGGGAATCAATGCGGTGGAGCTGATGCCGATTTTTGAATTTGATGAAATGAACGGCTGCAGAGAGGTAAACGGCCGGAAGCTGCTGGATTACTGGGGCTATAACCCGGTATGCTTTTTTGCGCCGAATACCAGCTATACTGCCCAGATCGAATACAATCAGGAAGGGCTGGAGCTGAAAAAACTCATAAAGGCCCTGAATGAAAATGGAATCGAAGTCATTCTTGATGTAGTATTCAACCATACGGCGGAAGGAAATGAATTGGGTCCCTACTTTTCATTTAAAGGCCTTGATAATAATATTTATTACATGCTCACACCGGATGGCCATTATTATAACTTCAGCGGCTGCGGCAATACGCTTAACTGCAATCATCCCATTGTCCGGCAGATGATTCTGGACTGCCTGCGGTACTGGGTCATTAATTACCGGGTGGATGGTTTCCGTTTTGATCTGGCGTCTATTCTGGGAAGGAGCGAGGACGCGGCACCAATGAGCAGGCCGCCGCTTCTGGAAAGCCTGGCCTACGATCCCATCCTGGGAAATGTGGATCTGATTGCGGAGGCCTGGGATGCGGGCGGGCTTTATCAGGTTGGCTCCTTCCCATCCTGGAACCGCTGGGCGGAATGGAATGGAAAATACAGGGATGATATCAGAAGCTTTCTGAAAGGGGACGAGGGCTACGCTGCTGCTGCCGCACAGCGCATTATGGGTTCCCCTGACCTATATCCCCCGGATAAGCGGGGCTATAATGCTTCCGTCAACTTCCTGACCTGCCACGATGGATTTACATTGTATGATCTCTATTCCTATAGTACCAAACATAATGAGGCAAATGGCTGGAACAATACGGACGGCGCCGATGATAACCGGAGCTGGAACTGCGGTTATGAAGGCCCGACAAACAATGAAGAAATCATGGATCTGCGTTTCCGCATGATAAAAAATGCCTGCGCCGTTCTTATGTGCAGCCGGGGGACCCCCATGTTCCTTGCCGGTGATGAATTCGGAAACACGCAGTTTGGAAACAACAATTCCTACTGCCAGGATAATGAAATATCCTGGCTGGACTGGTCTTTGCTGGAAAAAAACAAAGAAATTTTTGAATTTTTCCGGTATATGATAGCCTTCCGCCAGCAGCACTCCGTCATCCGGGGAAATACCGCGCCCTGCAGCTGCGGTTTTCCTCCCATGAGCCTGCACTGCATAAAGGCCTGGGACAGCAGCTATGTATGGGATACCAGGTTTTTGGGTGTCATGTTTTCAGGAATCGATTCCACGGGACGGGATGATATCGTTTACCTGGGGATCAATACCTTCTGGAAGCCTCTGCAGATAGAACTGCCTGCGCTGCCTTCTTCAAAATACTGGATTCCCGCTGTCGATACCGGACGTGGAGATATGTCGGTGATTACCGAGGAAGAGATTCTGGATAAAAGTGTGTATGTTATGAATCCCAGATCGGTACTTGTGTGTGTGGTGAGGGACAGGAATTGAGTTAGTTTTTTCAATAAAAATAAAAAGTCAAATGGATAAAATCACGCATCCATTTGACTTTTTATAAATCTATCATAAACGGCCTATCTCATTCTCCAGTTCCTGCAGAGGTCTGGCTAACTTGCTATAGATTAACTCAATATTATTTGTCACATCCCCGATAGTTGAGATATCATCCTGAGAACTTGCCAGATAATACTTACATCTGTCATTTATTCCATACTTAACCGCATAAACTTCTATTGCATTCAAAAAATATGGGCTATGTGTATTCAAGAGAATGTGTACGCCAAACTCCTTCTGAATTAATACAATAAGTTCAGCAAACAAAAGCTGCCATTCCGGATGCAGGTGAATTTCCGGTTCATCCAGAATAATCTTACCATTATATTCTATAGTACTGTTCATCAACAGTGTTTTAAGAATAGCAAAGGTTTTAAATCCGGTGGAAAGATTCTTTACATCAAGGACTTTATCGGTGTTCTTTCGCTGATAACCCAGGCCGGAACGCTTATTTTTAACAATATCCCCGCTGATAACCGTTGATATTTTTCGATATATATTATCCAATTTATTGCTGGCGATAATTTCATCAATAAGATTTGCATTATTTTCCTTATTGAGCTTTTCTCGTAAATATCCACGATGATCCAAAGAACTGTTGTCAATTCCATAGGTGTACCGAACCTCATCTATTACAAATGGATCATCAATATAAACTGTTTGTGTATGAAGGTCAATTTTTCCGACGACACTTTTAACGGCATTATCTTCAATTGTGACAATAATATTTGTATCTTTAATGGATAGAACGATCTCACCTGTTTTATCCGTAAAAATATTGTTGACCTCTCCGGCAAATTCAGCATCCAGCTTTTTTTCAAGCACAGATTTAAAAATATCAAGGTCCGCGACATTTAACCCATCTTTTATTCTTACGATATATTCATCAATACTGTTATCATCAATGTGCTTTTCAAAATTTTCATCATATTGAAGAATGTTTTTTACAATTATATCTTTAACAGCCTCGGTATCGTCCTTATATAAATAAATTTGTGCAACAATTTTTTGTGCAATCTCCCCGCTGTCAAATCTGCGGGTATATCGGTTGGTCACATTTCGATACATCATATCGATTAGATTCTCGATATTTTGCACTCGTTCAGACTCAATCTGTTTTTGAATATTATAAAAACTATTGAATACTGCAAAAAGCGCCCGGCCAACAGTACTCTTCCCGGTATTATTTTCACCAGCTATCACTGTAATCCCGTTGATTTCAACTGAAGCTGTTTCTATTTTACCTATGTTTTTTAAAGATAGCTTCATTATTTTCCTCCTGCAGCACTGATAAAATGATATCAGTATAAATATAATTCTCCAACATACCTTCAGTCAATCAACATATACAACAACGTCAGCAGCAACCCAAAGCACGCCAGAAACAGCCCAAAAGAAAGACTCCTCCTTATAATCGTCCCGTTCTCCTGCAGATCATCATGTACCATAGCCAGCTTATGCTCATACTTACCATCCATATGCTGCCGGATATACTCCTCCTCCGCCAGCTCCTCTTCCGTCGCATCCGGGTGGTTGAAGTAATCCGTCACACCATCAAGCACGCTTCCCACGATATGGGTAAGCGCTGTTCCCTCCTTTAATTCATGGGGTATTTTACTGTCTCTGTATATAGTCTTTCTCAACAGTACCACTAAAGAGTCCACCAGCCTGTCTGCGATGCGGCAGATACTTCCGAACAACAGGGGAAGGAGCTTTTGCAGCACCGGACGGTAAATCCTGTCCTCCAAATCCAGCCAGGAAGGCCAGCGCTCAACGTAAACCGACTGTCCTTCTCTCACACACAGCATCCACTTACGCACCACTGTCAGGTACAGCAGGATCCCGATGATAAGGGAGATGCCCGCGCCCTTCAGGTTTACGAGAGAGAAATAGGCCACCACAGCCTCCGGCTGCTGCGCATTCAGAAATGCAGAGGACATATCCGCCAGTCGGTCGGTAATCAGATGAGGCAGAAGTCCCAACAGGGGAAGCAGCACGGCGCTGCCTGCCAGGGCGAAGCTGCTGATTCCATTCATATAGCGCCCCATACCCTCGAATTCCTTCTGCCTGTCTTTATCAGCATTCTTCTCCAGAAACAGGCAAATATACAACTTCAGCATATAAGCCACAGTCAGCCCGCCGCTGATTAAAAAGACCCATTCCACAATCCCCATCCATAAAGGGCCTGTAAAGAAGGAAAGCACACTGCCCGCCGCCGGACTGCCTGCAATTCCTGCACGGGAAAGCTCTGCCACAGCATGGGCCGCATGGGCGCCGCCCGCCGGCACGCCCGCATTTGCCGATGCCAGCAGGAGCCGGTATTCCACGATGGATTCATGAAGCAGCGTTTTGCTGGTGTAGCCGTTCCACAGCGGCACGCCGCCGATTCCCAGCGCCCCCATGAGAAAGCAGGCATTTAAAAGAGGTTTTTTCCTGCCAAACCCTCTGATTTCATTCAGATTCAGTTTATGAAGGTTCATGAACACTACGCCGGCCGCCATAAACAGAACCAGCTTAATCAGCGAGTGGTTTACCATATGGAGCAGGCTGCCCCGGATCGCCAGGCTTCCTTCTTCCCCCAGCAGTCCCTGCATGCCGATGCCAATCAGGATAAAACCGATTTGGGATACGGAGGAGCAGGCCAGCGTCCGTTTCAGGTTCACGGAAAACAAAGCCAGCAGCGCCCCTGTAAACATAGTCAGGACGCCCAGGAACAGAATGAGCGCACCCCATCTCACATCAAACTGCAGAAGGCTGCAGCTGACCACCAGGACACCGAAAATCCCCGCCTTGGTAAGAATCCCCGAAAGCAGCGCGGAAGCCGGCGCAGGAGCTACCGGATGGGCCTTGGGAAGCCAGATGTGAAGCGGGAATACACCGGCCTTGGCGCCGAAGCCAAACAGCAGACAGGATGCCCCGATAAAAAGGTTCCGGTAGCGGACCGCCCCGCTCTCCCCTGCCAGCGTATGGCTGCGCACCGCCTCCGCCAGCGCCGTAATTTCCAGTGTTCCCAGCTCACGGTAAAGGATAAACAGCCCCATCAGCATTACCAGCCCGCCGATTACCGCCACAGCCAGATAGGTTTCCGCCGCCCGCAGCGCTTCCTTCGTCTCCTCATGCGCCACCCAGGTGTAAGAGGTAAAGGACATAATTTCAAAGAATATAAAAGCCGTATATAAATCCGCGGAAAGGAACACGCCCACCGTCGCCCCCAGGGTCAGCAGGGTAAAAAAACGATACCGGTTCCTGGACGTATAGCTTTCCATATACTCCATGGAAAAAAAGGAGGTCATCATCCACATCAGAGAGGCCACCAGGCAGTACAGCGCCCGGAAGCCGTCCATGCACAGATGCAGCCCCAGGCCGCAGAAGCCTTCCCATTGGAAGTCGAAGGCGATACCCGTCCTGCCGCCTGCAAGAAATATTACGAACAGGGAGGCAAAAATCAGCATTTCCGCAGCGGTTATCAGACCGGTCCATATATCCCTTTTCTTTTTTCCATCGCTGCTCTCTCCCGCACCCTTTTCCCCGCCGCGAAGCAGCAAAGTCACCAGCGCCCCCGCGAAGGGAATGCACAGGCTCAGCAGAAGCATATAATCACCAGTCATTGACAGTTCCTCCAATTCTTATATATTGCCGCCTGCAATCTGTGTAAAAAAGTCTACAATCGGCGCGGAATGCAGCCCGAAGTAGATAATGGCTCCTGCGAAAATACACAAAGGCACCAGCATCATCCATCCCGGATCCGCCGTTTCCTCCGGTATACTGCACTCTTTTTCCTTATAGGGGAAGAAAGCCCGGATCACAATGGAAAGCATATAGATAGCCGTCAGAAGCGCGGAAACCAAAAGCGCGCCTATTCCCACATATGCCAATACGTTATCGCTCATCACCGCAGCGGAAGCCAGGTTCCACTTGCTTATAAAGCCGGCCAGCCCGGGCACGCCCATAAGACCCAGGGAAGCTATGGTAAAAATTCCGAATACCACCGGCATCCTCCTGCCGAAGCCGTCAATTTCATGCACATACTGTTTTCCCGTTTTATACATTACCGCCCCCACGCAGAAGAAGGAGCAGATTTTCATTACCGCATGGAATACCATATGGCTTAAAGCCCCCACCAGTCCCATGGGCGTCATAATACAGACCCCGAAAAGGATATAAGAAAGGTTGCTGATGGTGGAATAGGCCAGCCTCCGCTTCAGGTGCGTTTCCTTCAGCGCCCGGCTGCAGCCGTATACGATTGTAAATATAACGATTCCCATCACCACGTTCTGCGCCCAGCTGCCTCTGATAAAGTCAGGGCCGAAGCTGTAAAAGGTCAGCCTGATAATGGCAAACGCCCCCGCCTTCACCACCGCCACCGCATGCAGCAGCGCTGTTACCGGCGTGGGAGCCACGCCTGCCTGGGGGAGCCAGGAATTAAACGGGCTTACCGCCGCCTTCACCCCGAAGCCGCAGAAGGCAATCACATATATCAGCAGAAGAAGTGTCCTCTTATCACCGCTGATTACCGCCGGATCAAGCACGCCTCCGAAGGTAAAATTGATCGTGGTCCCATAGGTCAGCAGGAAAATCAGCCCGATAAAAGCAAAAGCAGCTCCGCCCAGGGAATAATACAGGTATTTCCGGCTGGCAAGAATTGCCTCCCTTGTCAGCGTATGGAGCACCAGGGGCACCGTCACCATGGTCAGAAGCTCATAGAAGAAATACATGGTGAGCATATCCTCTGCAAATGCAATACCCAGCGTAATTCCATAGGTGATTGTATAAAACATGAAAAAGAACCGTTCCCTCTTTTCATGCTTCATATATTCAAAAGAATACAGTGTGGCAAGAGGCCATAAAGCCGCCACCAGTCCTGCAAATACCATGGACAGTCCGTCGATTTCCAGGGAAAGGGAAAGATTGTTCACAAACCGGACGATGGGAAACGGCTCCGACGGCCTGTTAACCAGCAGGCCCGCCACAATCAGAGTGGCCAGCACCACCACCGACTCAATGTATATTTCCATATGGATTCTTTTTTTAAAGGGTATCAGCGGCACTACCGCCCCGCCCAGCACAGGCAGGAGTATGGCCACAAGCATCATTTCTGGTTTCATAGATGAACACCTTTCATAACTGTGAAGGTATTAAACAGCTGATAACAGTCCGGATACCCGGGCTGCGGCAGCAATTTCCACTTTTTTATCTGTTTTGGATACCACATCAGGCCGTAAACAGCTGGCCGGTAATCCCTGCAATACAGGAAAGCAGGCCGCCTGGGAACATTCCCAGCACTACGGCCAGTATTGCCAGTATCAGCAGGGGCACAAGCATAACGGAATCCACTTCCTTTTTCTCAAAGCCTGTCTTCTCCTCTTCCTCTCCCGGAAAAAATCCCTTCATGGGAATGGGAAGCAGATAGCCCGCTGTAAGCAGGGCGGACAGCAGAAGCACCACAGGGCCCAGCCAGCTGAATATTCCGGTATCCGAGGCAAGCGCTCCCTCAGCGAGGTACCATTTGCTCACAAACCCGCTGGCCGGCGGAATACCAATCAGCGCCAGGGACAGAAGCGTCATACAGCCGATGGTTACCGGCATTTCTTTTCCGATTCCCTTAAGCTGGGATACCTGACGCTTTCCCGTACGGAAGATAATGGCCCCGGCACAAAGGAACAGGCCGGATTTAATCATTGCATGGAATATGACATGCAGCAGCGCCCCGGTCATTCCCGCAGGATTGAGAAGCGCCAGGCCGAACAGGATATAGGAAACCTGGCTTACCGTGGAATACGCCAGCCTTTTTTTCAGGCCTTTTTCCATATAAGCCAGCATGGATCCTAAGAAAACCGTAACCAGCGTCAGTGTGAGAAACACCTTCTGCACCCATGTTCCATGCAGGAACTGTGCGCCGAAGATAAAATAAATGACACGGATAATTCCAAGAACGCCGGACTTCACGATAATGCCGGAAAGAACCGCCGATGCCGGGGCGGGCGCCACGGGATGGGCCGCCGGAAGCCAGCCCTGCATGGGAAACAGTCCCGCCTTTACGCCGAAGCCCAGCAGCATGAGGAAGGCCACCACAAGAAGCAGCGCCTCATGTCCCGTAACCAGGGAAGGATCCAGCACGCCGCCCGGCGTAAAGGTCAGCGTGTTGCCGTAACGGTTGATAAAGTACAGGCCGAACAGTGCCAGATATGCGCCGCACAGCGAATAAAACAGATATTTCAATCCCGCCATAACTGCTTCCCGTGTCCGGGAATGGAATACCAGCGGCAGGGAAAGCAGCGTCATACACTCATAAAACAGATAAAAGGTAATCAGGTTTCCTGAAAAATCCAGCCCCACCAGAATTCCATACACAATAAGGTAAAAGCCGAAATACCTTTTATTACAGTCCTCATGCTCCATATACCGGAATCCATAGATCCCGGCCAGCACCCACACAATGGTTACCACCGATACAAACAGCCTGCCCACTGCATCCGCCTTAAAATAGATGGGAAGCAGGGTCGTCAGCTGAAACAACGTAAAGGCTGCCTCACCCTGCGCAAGCACGCAGATAACAGCAAGCGCCGTTACAAGCAGGCCCGCGGCCGTAATAAGCACCATTGTTTTTCTCTTTGTAGTTTTCTTCATAAACAGCAGCAAAGTCCCCAGGATAATCGGGAAAAAAATGGGGAAAAGAAGCATGCCTGATTCCTTCATATGAAGCTCCTGTCTGAACAGTCACCTGTTCCTATATCTATGCAAACATATCCAGCCCCATTTTTATCCACTCCACAATGGGCTGGGACAGCATGCCCAGCGCAATGTTCAAAGCGATAAAAAGTACGATGGTCAGCGCATAGGTTTTTTCACTTTTTATGGTAATCACTTCACAGTCGGACCGTCTTTCCGGAACGAAAATACGGATCACGGTCTTCATGAAATAGATTGCATTCAAAATAGTACTGATGCCAAGCACGATCAATGCGGGAAGCATTTTATAAGCATGGCCGATGGAAGCCTGGGCAAACAGCAGCTTGCTCACAAACCCGGAAAACAGCGGCATGCCAACCATGGACAGGGAGCCCACGGTAAAGCCGATGCCCGCAATTTTATGGCGGTAGGCGGCTCCCGTCAGATCCTGGAACTTCCTGCTGCCCTTTGATACGTCCGTCAGGCCGATGGCCGAAATAAACAGCAGGGATTTGGTTGCCGCATGGGAAAGGATGTGGAAAATGCTCGCTACCATCCCCAGCTCGGTTCCCAGCCCGAAGCCCATATAAATATAACCTATCTGCGCCACACTGGAAAAAGAAATCATCCGCCGGATGTCATTTTCCTTGATAGCGCTTAAGGAACCGAATATCATTCCCATCAGGCCGAAAACAAACAGCACGTTTATGATTTTATTTCCCGCAATAATATCAAATCCGATTACCCGGTAGAAGATTTTGATCAGCAGGAAAATATACCCCTTGGATACCAGGCTGGACAGCATGGCCGCAGAGGATACCGTGGAATAGCCGTAGGCATCCGGAAGCCAGGAATGGAAAGGGAACAGCGCGCTTTTTATGGCAAGGCCAACACAGATAAGGCCGATAGTTACCACCAGCGGAACCTGATATTCCCCATGGGCCACGATTTCACCCACGCTCTCCTTGATATTGCTCATGAGCAGATGCCCTGTCATATCATAGAGCATGGAAATGCCCACCAGGAGGAGGCCGCTTCCCAAAAGGCTCATTATCATATACCTTACCGCCGCCTCTATCGTCCGTCCGTTCTGCCGGATCATAATCAGCCCGCAGGCGGAAATGGTGTTGATTTCCACGAATACATAGGCGGTGAACAGGTCGTTTGTATATACCAGCGCCAGCAGGGAGCTTAAAAGCAGGTCGGTAAGAATGTAATACAGGTTATGCTTGCTGTATTCCACCTCGCCTAACAGCTTCTTCCGGCCGCCCATCATGGAAAGCAGCATGATAACACAGAAAAACAGCGCCATGCCCGCTTCCAGGACGCCCGCCCGGATTTCGTTTCCCCAGGGAGCCGGGAAATGTCCCATCATATAAGTATAGCTGGCGCCTTTTCCCATGAGATACACCAGCAGAACAGCCGACATACAGCCCACGGCGCCGATAACGAAGGTATTCACCCATTTGGCGGCCTTCGCCGGGAGCACCGAGCTCACCGTTCCTGAGAACATGGATAAAAAAATCGAGAAGAAGGGAAAATTCTGTACAAAATCCATTTACAGCCCCTCCTTTTTCAGCCTGGCCGAAATTTCATCCAAATCCAGCGTATGGTACCTGCGGTACAGCCGGATGGTGAGGGAGAGCATCAGCGCTGTAACGGATACGGAAACCACGATTCCCGTGAGCACCAGCCCGCTGGGCACCGGATTGATATAGTTCTCCACCGCCTGGATTCCGTCCACTACGATGGGCGCCTTGCGCCCCATGATAAAGCCTTTTTCCGCAAGGAACAGGTAAACGGCGGTATCCATGATGTTAAGGCCGATTATTTTTTTAATCAGGTTCTTCTGAAGAAGAAGATTGGAGAATCCGATGCCGAACAGGATCATGGCAATGGCTTCGCCATAGTTGGATAACAGGTTCCCGCCCATCCTAGAATCCCCCCTTCCGGAATAAGGCATAAAATGCGTACATGGTGCAGGTCACCACCAGGCCGACGCAGATATTCAGGACCAGTATCAGCCCGCTGCTTAAAATAGCCCCCGGCGTCCCCAGCGGAATCCCGCTTTCAAGATGATTGGCTCCCATGTAAAAGGAATAGCTTTTGGCCAGGCAGTAACAGGTCAGCGCGCCGAAGCAGATCCACTTATAGGTTTTTTCAGTAAAAAACCGCTCCGTTTTGGCAAAACCGAAAGCATTCAGGTATAAAATCAGTCCCGCACCGATAATCGCGCCGCCGGAAAAACCGCCGCCGGGGGACAGATGTCCGTTCAGTATGACATAAATACCGAAAATCATGATGAGCGGAACAAGAAAGCCCGCCACCTTCTGCAGAATCAGATCATTTTTTGGCTCATAGATCCTGTCGTTGGCTTCGGCCTCCGACTGGGTCATGGAAGAATCGGGACTGTCGCCCTCTTTCTTCTCCTTTTTATCAATACGCAGCAGAATCAGCACCGTAATCGTTGCAATAAAAAGCACATTGGATTCGCCGAAGGTATCAAAGGCACGGTAATCCAGGATCATTCCCGTAACGATATTCACCGCCCCTGTTTCCTGAAGCCCCTTTGTGATATACCGCTCCGAAACCTCATTGTTGTCAGGATTGGCCGCATTTCCCGTCCTGGGAAGATAGGAAACCGCCACAAGCATAATGGCAATGAGGCAGATACAGAAAACCACCGCCATCACACGGTAGGCCTTATTAAAAAGTAGGAGCTTCTTGTTATGCTCCATATCATATACTTTTTCCTGCAGCTGCTGATGCTCCCTCATCCTTTCCTGGACGCTGGCTTCCTCTTCCACATATTCCTTCTGCGGCTGCATTTCCACCCGTCCCAGCAACGGATCCTCTTCCCCATAAAACCACCGGGAAAAACGGCTACTATTCTTTTCCGTCATTTTCGTCGTCCTCCCTCCGGATTGCATGGATTTTTTTCAGCGTTACAAAGAAAAGCACGCTGGTGACGCCGGCCCCTACGGCGGCCTCCGTAATTGCCAGATCCGGCGATTCCAGGAGAATCCATATAATCGACATGACCAGGCTGTAGGACATGAATATCAGGATGGAATTAAGCAGGTTTTTGGAAAAGCTCACAGAAACCGCGCAAATCACCAGAAAGCCCATCAACAGATATGTAAATGTCTGCATAGCAATCTCCTTCCTATTTCCTTAAGCTTCTTCCCGCTCTTCCTCTTTCAGGTAATCAAGCTCGCAGTGTTCCGGCAGCGTTTCATCCGTCATGACCTCCAGACGGGAGATCAGATGAGAAGAAACCGGAGACGCAAACCATAAAAAAACGATGACAAGCAGCATTTTCAGGCTGGTAAAATTCAGTCCCGAAAAAATAATCAGCCCCGTGAGCGATATCCCGATTCCCAGGGTATCCCCCAGCGCCGCCGCATGCATCCTGTTGAGTACAAATTCATAACGATAGGAACCGAAAACCTCAAGGGCAAAGGTAAGCAGGCCGATTATCAGGACAATGGTTCCTATAATAAAACGGAGTATTTCAAGATTCATGAGCCGCTTCCTCCTTACCTTCCTCTTTTTCCCGATCCTTCCTTTCGCGGTAAACGCCCATATAAACCTTGGTCAGTACGATTACTGCCAGAAAGCTTATCATGGCGTAAATGATACAGATATCCACCAGATAGCCTTCCTTCATCAGGAGGGCAAGGATAGCTATCATAACCATAACCATGGTTCCCATCATATTCACGGCCACCAGCCGGTCCGCCACACGCGGCCCGCGCACCGCCCTTATCAGGCACAGCAGCAGCATGACTCCCAGAAAGACAAGCGCCGCCGTAAATACTGTTTCATATGCCTGCTCCAAACCGGTCATTGTGCCACCTGCCCTTCTATTTTGTGCAGCAAACGCACAAAGGAACTGTCCGCAAGGCCTTCGCCAAAGCGCCTGTCCAGACAGTGTACCGTATATTCATTATCCTCCAGGGCTACTGTGATCGTCCCCGGCGTAAGCGTGATGGAATTGGCCAGCAGCACCCGGGCCGTCCTTGTCCTTAAATCCGCGCGGAAGCGGACGATTACAGGATGGACTCTGGTATGGGGAGAAACAATAAGCTTGAGAGTTGCCGCATTGGCTTTGATGATTTCCCAGATAAGAACCCCAAGATAAGCGAGGATGTATCCTGATTTCTTCAGTATCATCCAGTCCTTCCCGGGGCTGTAGTCCAGAAATTTGCAGCAGAAGGCATAGACCGCCCCCGCAATGACGATTCCAAACAGGACGATTTCCAATGTGACCTGTCCGTTAAAAAGCACCCACAGCAAAAAAAAGAGTATGTACATAAACCCATTTCCCCTCAACTTTAAACTCATAACCGCCCGGCTCCTCACCGCCGCGGCTTACCTTCCAAAACACGGCATAACGCCATGAGAAAACGGACGCTGGCTGTTAAGCCAACGTCTGCTCCAGTTTGTTTTTCAATTCATTCTTGGATACTGCGCCAACAATTCTTTCCTTCTCCTGCCCGTCCTTGAAAATAAGGAAGGTGGGAATATTCATAACACGGTATTTCTCAGCGATGTCCATATTCTCATCAATATTCAGCTTGCCGACCTTGGCTTTCCCTTCCAGTTCCTCCGCCAGCTGCTCCACCACCGGCGCCATCATCTTACAGGGGCCGCACCAGTCTGCAAAGAAATCCACAAGCACCGGCTTGTCCGATTGCAGCACTTCCTTCTCAAAATCTGCTGATGTAAATTTATATTCCATTTGTCTGCCTCCTTGTCCTATGACTCTTTTGTTATTATAGTCTTGACCGTTTTTATTGTTTCCATACCAGGACGGTCTTACTGGCGGAAAATCCAATGGATTTTCCCATGCCTTTAGCATATTACATATAATTCCGCTTTGCAAGGAGAAAAATTGTTAAAATACACAAAAAGCACTCCTCCTGTGGGGGAATGCTCTTGGGGAAAATACATAAAATGCCTGTGAATCACCAGAAAAAATATGACGGGCATTACCTTCTGATAATATATTTACAAATCGGATTTCCCATGGAGGAAAAGCGTTCTTCATATTCCGTCATCACATTCCCCTGCACAAGCTTCTCATCCCCATGCAGATCGAATGTCACAACATCCGCCCTCCAGCCTGCCGGCTCCAGCTCCTCCAGCGCAAAATCAAAGAGCAGCCTGTTGTCCGTCTTAAACTCTATTGTCCCATCCTTTTTCAGGATTTCATCATACCGCGCCAGAAACTGCCTGGAAGGCAGACGCCGCTTCGCATGCCTGTCCTTCGGCCAGGGATCGGAAAAATTCAGATAAATCCGCTCCACCTCTCCCCTGCCGAACACATTGGTGATTTCTTCCGCGTCCATGCGGATAAACCTGACATTGGGAAGCTCTTCCTCCTCCATCTTCTGTATGGCTCGCAGCAGCACGCTGGAATATTTCTCAATTCCCACATAATTCACCTCCGGGTGCAGCTTTGCCATATCCATAAGGAACCTGCCCTTGCCCATTCCTATTTCAATATGAAGCGGCGCATCATTTCCGAACACCCCGGCCCATTTTCCCTTGTTCTCCTCCGGGTTATGTATCACAAAACGGCTCTCTGCGATTACCTCCCTGGAACCTGGTACATTTTTCAGTCTCATTACTTTCCTCCTTATTTATGAACCCGCGTAACCGTTCAGTACCTCCCCAGCTACAAAACCACAATATGCGGGATTTGTAACTGTTCAGTACCCCTCACAGTTACTGCTAAAATCCATCCTAAATCGCCTTTGGCGATGGATTTTAGCACTCTTGAATCACTTTCTTACGGTCAACGCTGTAAATGCGCTGACCTGCTGAACAGTTACCGGGATTTTACCCTATTTTTTTGCTTACAATTTTCTCTTTTCTATTTTACACTAACTTCCCCTGCTTGAAAAGAAGCTGTCTCATAATCATGAATCCGGGAACTGCAGCGCCAGCAGTATAAACTTTATGAATTTTTCCTTAAAGCCCTTAAAATTTATTGCCGGATAGTGTATGATGAAAGCGGTAAAAATGTATACTAGCAGATAAAAAATGCGGTAAGTCTGTCTTCCCCGCCGCATTTCTTTTATCCGGCACGGAAAAAACTGTATGCGGCCCGGAATTCAGCCCTTTGCTCCATCGGTCCGTTTATGCAGGAATAAAGGTGATGTTAATGAAGTTATCTTCTCTTATCCATATCAGGACAGGCCGCAGCGTTGTGTGTTTTCTGTCCTCTCTGCTCTTATTACCGGTACTTTTTCTTTCCGCTCCCCTGACTGCGGCAGCGGCGCCTGCTGCCGGCGGCAACAGCTTTCAGGAGGAGGCAGAGGCCCGCAAAGAGCTTCCCGTCCAGTCCAATGAGTGGGAGAACTGGCCCGCAGGGCCCCTGATCGGGGCACAGGCTGCCATAATTATGGAAGCCAATACCGGAGCCATTCTTTATGAAAAAAATATCCATGATCAGCTCTATCCCGCCAGCGTTACGAAAATCCTGACTGCCCTGATCGCAATCGAGAACTGTCCCCTTGACGATATTGTAACCTACTCCAATGAAGCGGTCGCAAGCATTGACTGGCAGACGGATTCCAACATCGGCATTAAGCCGGGAGAGCAGATCACCATGGAGCAGTCGCTATACGGCCTGCTCGTAGGCTCCGCCAATGAAGTGGGAAACGCCATCGGCGAACACATCAGCGGAAGCATGGGCGCCTTTGTGGATCTGATGAATCAGAGAGCCAGGGAGCTTGGCTGCAGGGATTCCCATTTTGTGACCACGAATGGAACCTTTGATGAGAATCACTACACCTCGGCCTATGATCTGGCGCTCATCGCACGCGCTTTTTTTTCCAATGACCTGCTGTGCAAAATGTCAGATACGGCCAATTACACCATCCCCGCTTCTGCAACCGTCAGCCAGGAAATGAATATCCACAGCAAGAACCAGCTGTATCCCGGTAAAACCTATGCCTACGAATACCTTGTGGGCAGCAAGACCGGTTATACCTCCGAAGCCAGGCAGACCCTTGTATCCTGCGCGCAGAAGGACGGGCTCAAGCTCATATGCGTAATCCTGAAGGAAGAATCACCCGCGCAGTACACGGATACCATAGAATTGTTTAATTACGGTTTCAGCAATTTCCGCGCGGTTAATGTCTCAGAAGCGGACACCAGATACGCCGTGGGGAATAACAGCTTTTTTGAATCGGACAGCGATGTGTTTGGAAATTCTTCTCCGCTGCTCACCATCAATCCCTCGGATATCATTGTCCTCCCCAACACCGCGGATTATAAGGATTTGGAATCCAGCCTGAATTATGACGACAGCGCAAAGGGGACTGCGGTAAAAATTGATTTTACCTATAACGGCATCTTTGTCGGAAGCGCCTCCATTGAAATGGTCCCTCAGAAGGTAACCGCTTCCGATAAGACGACGAAGCCAAGCGTTGCTCCGGGAAAGGTTTACTATATTAATATCAAGCTGATCCTGATTGGCGTCGCTATCGCTGTTCTGGTATTGTTCCTGATAATATATGTCATTTCCCTCATAAGGAACTACAGCTTTGGAAAAAGGCGGAAAATCAGCCTGAAACGCAGCAAACGGCGGAAAACCAGTACCATTGATTTTGACAGATATACGAAGGGACCTGACGGGTATTAATTCTTTCTTTAAAGGTAAGAAAGCGCTGCATGAAGCATTGGTAAAGGCTGTCCGTCCGGATGCCAGGCCCGCAGCTGCCCAGTATGGCGGCAGTAAATGGATTACGCAGCCCGATCCTGGCGGACATCCCTTCTGCCTGGTTATCCGGGACTGAAATTATCTTAACTATCTTCCGGTTAACGCACCGAACTTAAAACAGCAGGGGATTATTCATCCCCTGCTGCCTCTTTATGGCGCTTCATCCTGCGTATCTCCCGCGCCCTTTCTTTTTTCTGGAAAATCTCAGCGGCCTCCTCCTCGGAAATGAACTTCATGGTCTTTACCGCATAAACCCCATCGTCATCCGCCTTCCTGATACGGATTTTCCCTTTCATGTATCCATGCTTCTCACAATAGGAAACACTGTAATAATGCTTTCCGTTGGGAGTGAACCATCTGATTTTTCTTTTCAGGTTGCGGTGACACAGATAGCACTTTGTGGAAGCCACCTCTTTATCCGCAAGAAGCTCTCCTTTATCACTGAACTCCCTGGAAATATACTTCGCATAATCATCAAAAACTATATGAATCTCATCCCTCTTATTATGGGGGACGTTGAAGCCGTCAAAGGAAACCTTCTGCAGTACCTGCGGATCCTTGATCCTTTCCAGCACCCGGCCCGTATAGTAGGCGTCGCTCAATGCCCTGTGGAACGGGACATCCTTGGATAATGCAAGATAATCCACCGCATATTCCAGATTGCGGCGGGATTTTTTATCCTCAAAGGCAATGCTGAACAGCTTCTGGACATCATAGAACTTCAGGGGCCTGGGACTGAGCGGTGGCAGACCGAAATATTTCATATTCCGCTGAAGCTCCGTCAAATCCTGCGGCCCCCAGGTGCCGAACATAAACTCCTCCGTCCCGCACCAGGCAAGGAAACCGCGTATTACCTCAGGAAAGGCGCGGCCGTCCTGAAGCTCATCCATATCAAGCTGGAGGAGCTTCTTTGTCATATAATGCATTTCCTTATAAACCTGCGGCCGTATCAGCTCATGGAAGCTGTCGCATATTTCCATGCGGCTGTTTAATTTCACCGCACCGATTTCAATAATTTCAAACGGCAGCTCCTTCAGCTGTTTTTCCCTCTGTTCGTTTCCCTGATTCCATTCCAGGTCCAAGATAATATAATTCATACAATATTATGCTTCTTTCATCAGCTTCTTTTCCAGTTTCTCCGCGATTTCCTTCATACAGCCTTCCTCAAAGGGAAGCTTCAGCCCCGCATCCTTTATCATGTTCGTGAAAAAGTCCGAAGCGGACAGCCTGCACAGCTTCAGATAGCTCTTCCAGGCCGCATCAAAATCCTCATCCATCCACAGCTTATATTCAAAGGCAACCGTCTGTGCAATTACATAGTCAATATAGTAGAAGGGGAAGCTGTAAATATGGTGCTGCTGCTGCCAGAAACCGCCGTTTCCGAAGAAGGGATCTCCTTCGTAATCCAGATGAGGCTTATATTCCTTTTCCAGCCTGCTCCAGGCTTCCTTCCTCTCCGCCGGGGTCAGCTCAGGGCTTTCGTAAACAATATGCTGGAACTCATCCACCATACAGCCATAGGGAATAAACATCATCGCATCTTCAAAATGCATTTCCCTGTAAGCATCCGCTTTATCTCCGAAAAACCAGTCCATCCATTTTTCCGTGAAAAATTCCATGGACATGGAATGGCATTCTGCCGTCTCCATCGTAATATCACTGTGCTCGCGGATGGGATCTTTACCGGACAGATACCCCTGGAATGCATGTCCGCATTCATGGGTGATCACATCCACATCCCCGCTGGTCCCATTGAAATTGGCAAAAATAAAGGGCGCCTGATATACGGGAAGATAGGTCATGTAGCCTCCCACCCTCTTATTTTTACGGCCCAGCACATCAAACAGCTCATTTTCCCTCATAAAATCAAAGAATTCCTTTGTTTCCACGGAAAGCTCGCTGTACATCCGCTGCCCTGCCGCCAGGATTTCCTCCGGCGTCCCTGTGGGCTTGGGATTACCATCCTTAAAATAAACACCCTCATCAATATAGGAAAGCTTCTCCAGGCCCAGACGCTCTCTCCTTCTGTCATGAAGCTTCTCCACAAAGGGGACGAAATCCTCCTTTACCTGCTTCCGGAAGGCTTCCACCGCATCCTTATCATAGCAGTTACGTCCCATGCGGTAATAGCCCAGCTCCACATAGTTCTCATAACCCATTTTCCGGGCCTGCTCCGTGCGGTTTTTGACCAGCTTGTCATAGATATCGTCCAGCTCCTTCTCATGCTCCAAAAAGAAGGCGGACAGCTTATCCCAGGCCTTCTTCCGGATGCTTCGATCCGTATCCTTCATGTAGGCCTTGATCCGTGAGATATTTACTTTTTCCCCATCCCAGTCAAATTCGGCCTCCGCCGGAATTTTTTCGTAGGTGGTGGTAAGCGCGTTTTCTTCCTGGAGCAGGGGAATCAATATCTCATCCATGGATTTTCTGGCAAGCTCCATGTTCTTAAAGGCCACGGCCCCTATTTTCTCCTCCAGTTCCTTCCTGTAAGGGGAATCATACAGCAGTGTCTGATATTCAATGATCATGTTGCTGTACTTCGGGCTCTGCTCATCATAGTAATCCTGCTCCGCGCTGTAAAAAGCATCGGCAGTATTCACGTCATGGCGGATCTGCGCAATGGTCATCATCGTATCCACCTTATCCCTGAGCCGGTAGTATTTTTGATGTACGGCAAACTGTCCTTCCCCTGTAGCAGCCTCCCCAAACTCCTTCATCAGCTGTTTGAATTCTTCCTCTACCTTATTGAAATCCACTCTTTCATAAGGCATTTCTGAAAATTTCATTTGTCTGCCCTCCCGTTTTTGTTATAAATTCAGTGCAGCTGTTCAAATCGTTTACAGCTACAATTCAGTTTACAATACTTTATGGGCATAGTCAAACACACCGGCTGATTTATGCGCCTTTATGCATCGCCCGGCAAGCCGCAGGTTACTGTCCACGAAGAAATAATTAACTGTTTTATGGCTTCTTCACTGGAATGGTTATTTCAACAACAGCTCCATAGCCCTCATCCATATTGGTAAAATTTATTTTTGCCTTATCCCCGTACATGATTTTCAGCCTTTTCAGCGAATTCTGAATGCCGATATGCTTCCTGTCATTATAATAAATAGGCTTATCCTGCTCAATTGCTTCCAGAATATCCGGCGGGAATCCTTTTCCGGTGTCGGAAACACAAATATACAGATATTCGCCGTCCTCATAATTTTCATTTACAATGTATAAGGTAATCTCCACATGGTTATCCAGAGATACGGCATGAGTAATTGCGTTTTCCACAAAATTATGGATGATGAGTGTGGGAACAAGATATTCCTCCATATTATTATCCATAATGACTTCAAAGGAAAATGCCTCTTTTCCATACCGGATTTGTTGAATTTCCACATAGTTTTGGATAAATTCGATTTCCTCCTTCAGCTGTCTGGGCTCAAAGGCATCCCTCATGACATAACGCATGTAATTTGACAGGATTTCTGTTATATAAACAATTTTTTCCTGTTTAGCAACATCGGCCATTCCGTGAATCAGGCTCAGGCAGTTCAGATAAAAATGGGGCTTAATCTGCATCTGCATAGCCTCCAGCTCCGTTTTCTGGCGGGCAAGCTCCTTCTCATAAATATCGATTTTCAGCGCCTTTATTTTCCGCAGCAGTCCCTTGAACTCCTTGCTTGCCATTTCCAGCTCCAGAATATTGTTGTTTCCGTTTTCATTGATCCACTGCTCCTCCTCCGTATTTTTCAGGCTGTTTACAAACTGCTTCATAGGCCTGAGGACACTCTGATAGTATACCCTGATCACCAGCGCGCATCCAACGATAATTCCTATGGAAAGGAATACAAGAATTACCTGCAGGCGCATAATTTTTTCAAGTATGCCGCCGCTTGGTGATATCATTATATGAAATGCCCGGGTTTCGCCTATGATTCCGCTGATAGGAAAGGAGTAAATTACGCTCTCCGAAAAGATTCCTGCCCTTTTCCCGGCAATCCGCTTCAGCGTCTCCGGATCAATTTTATCCCTGTCCCTGGACGATACAAAAATTGTCCCATCTTTATCCAGGATATATGGAATTCCTTCATAGCCCAGGCTGTTGATATGAAGCGTATTAAACAATTCCTCCAGCCTGATTGCGCACCCCATTGTCATCCCATTCTTTGAAAAACGGCTGAATACATAATCCTGTTCTCCGTCATTGACAAAATACCATTGCGAATAAGGCGTCCTCTCCCCTTTCCTCATTCGCAGTTCTTCCATAAGAACATTGCTGAGCCCCTGTTTCTGGCTGTCCTTGAAAACGCTTCCGCTGTCGGATATGAATAAATCTGCTTCCTCAAGATAGACAAAAAAGCAGCATGGCTCCTTATAACGTATTTTCAGATTACGGTTCTGCTCCACTAATTCATTAAGAATCGGGTAATACTGACTGTCCTCCGGCCTGACTCCGGCAGGTATGTTGTTCGCTTCCCCCTTTTTACTCGTGAGGGTGACAATTTCATAATTGATTTTGGTAATATCCGTATTAATCTGTTCCACATAGAGCCTTGCCGTGTCCTCGATATAACGGTATACCAGCTGTCTGGCTTCAAACATGCTCTGGAACATAACCACAAGAATTCCAAGAAACAGAATAATTACAGGAATCATGACCTGTATGGTGAGCTTTCCCATACTTTTATGTTTCTTTTCATTTTTTTCCGCCATGTCATTTCCTCCCGGAATAGTAAAATTGCCTGGCAGGATAAAAAGACCACATAAGATTCCCTGCCAGGCATTTCCTTCAATTCTATTATATCGCTATCCGCAGTCAAAGCAACTGTTTCCAGACTGCCGATTACTGGTTTGCAGCAGCTGTCCCGTTCCTTTACAGTTACGGTTTACTTTACACATTAATTTCCCATTTGCTTCCGGCCTTTACAAACACCGGAATTTTATCCATGGGGGCATCCACGGTAACCGTCTGCCCGCCTTCATAGCAGATACCGCTGAATACGTCCTTCCAGCTGCAGCCCAGGGGAAGATATACGGATCTTTCATATACATCCTCTTCCATTACCGGTGCCACGCAGAAGTCCATACCGAACATATAGGTGTCATCCACTTCCCATGCCCTTTTATCCTGAGGGAAATCATAAAACAGAGGTCTCATCACAGGCGTTCCCTTTTCATGGGTCAAAAGCATCTGTTCTTTTATATAAGGCCTGAGCGCTTCCCTCAGGAACATATATTTCTTACAGATTTCAAAAACTTCCTCCCCGAAGCTCCATACCTCGTTATCCGCCCCTGATCCAAACAGGCCGATTCCGGATACCACATCTCCTTCAAAGCCCTTCTGCGGCTCCCTGTTTCCATGGAGGCGCATTACCGGACAGAAGCATGCATACTGGAACCAGCGGATAAAAAGCTTCCTGAAGGAAGGATCATCCCCTCTGGCGCCGTGAAAACCGCCGATATCGGTTGTCCACCAGGGTATTCCCGCCATGGCCATGGAAAGCCCCGCCCTCATCTGCCTGCGGAAGCATTCGAAGGTGCTGACAATATCACCTGACCAAACAAGCGCGCCATACTTCGCACTGCCGGCCCAGGCGGAACGAACCAGGTTTACGGGCATTTCATCCCCCTGCTCCTTCATACCTTCATAGAAGCCCTGTGTATACATTTTCGGATAAATATTTCCTACCTCCATTACGCTTCCCAGCTGATATCTGTAATTGGAATAGTCATAGGTAGTGTATTCCGGCTCCGCCACATCCAGCCAGTACAGCCTTGCACCTTTATCCCAGTAGTTCTGTTTGATTTTGCTCCATACATAGCTTCTGGCATCCGGGTTTGTAGCATCAAAGAAAAGCTCCTGGCCAAAGCAGGTCATGGCAATGCGCACACCGCTTTCTGTACGTACCAGATAACCTTTTTCCATCATTTCCTGGAAATTCTCCGAACGGTAATCCACGGTTGGCCATACGGAAACCATAACCCTGATTCCCATCTCGTTTAATTCCCTGCACATTCCCGGGACATCCGGCCAGTATTTTTCATCAAATTTATACTCGCCCTGTTGTGTCCAATGGAAGAAGTCCACAACAATCACATCCAGAGGAAGTCCCAGTGACTTGTATTTCCTGGCAACCTCCAACAGCTGCTCCTGTGTCTGATAGCGCAGCTTACACTGCCAGAAGCCCATTCCATAATCAGGCATCATGGGCGCTTTACCTACAAGCCCCATATAGGTTTCTTCTATTTCCGCCGGCGTATCTCCTGCAATAACAAGATAATCCAGCTCCTTCGTACATTCAGCAAGCCACTCCGTACCGTTTATACCGAAGGTTACCCTGCCTACCGCCGGATTATTCCATAGGAATCCGTAACCGATACTGGACACATAAAAAGGAACGCTTACCTGGGAATTTCTCTGCGCCAGCTCCAGCATACAGCCCTTCATATTCATATATTTCTGCTGATATTGTCCCATTCCGAATATTTTTTCATCATCATCCGCTATAAACCTGGAAACTGTACGGAAGGAATCTCCCGCTACAGCTTTAAATTCCCTACCGTAAACATTTAAGGGCATACTGGGTGTGTCCTTCAGCCGTTTCCACTGCTCCTTAAGAAGAAGCTTTTTGTCCTGGTTATAGAAGGAGAGCACGCCATCCGCATTGACTGTTGCCGTGATTTTCCCGTTCGTAAGGGAACCAAAGGATTCATTTTTCCCGCTGTACATATTGGCATAGACAACAGCGGATGCATCCTTATCATCATATATCTGTATTTCTCCCAGGCTCTCCGGCTTTTCCTCCAGCGCCCAGTCATGTCCGGTAAAAGAAGCATTCATGGTGGCCCTTATTCTGACCGCATTCTTCCCCCATGCTTCGATCTGCACTGTTTCATTATCGTATTGGTAAATAAGGCAGTTGTTTTTTTCTGAAATCATAATTTATCCTTTCTTACTCTGCTCTTCAGCTAAAAACAGGGTGCACACCCCACAGGATATGCACCCGGTAATTATTTATTTGCCCATGGATTCAAGGTATGCATCATAAGCCTGGTTCTGAATTGTCAGCAGATCCTGTAAGCCCATGTTATCCAGCTGTTTCAGGTAAGCATCCCATTCTTCATCGATGCCTCCGTCAACTACCCAGTGTGCGAACTGTGCTTCCACGTATTTATAAATATCCGTACCAAGAGATGTCAGCTGTGTCAGTTCTTCATCTGTGTATTTTACCATAGGGAAAGCGACTACATTGTCCTCAGCAACATATTTGCCGTTGACAGCGTCCTCAGACAGCTTAATTCCATCGCCTTGGTCTGCAGGAAGGCTTACCTTATCATAGAATTCAGGATTCATATACTTCGGCCCGAAGTCACGCATGGAATTGGACCAGGCAGATGTATCCAGTGAACTTCCGTCAGTGGGAACAAGTACTTCATAAGTGCCGTCTCCATTATCCTTCACCTGATCCGGAATGGAGCCGTAGAAGGTCTGCAGTGAAGCCAGATCCGTATAGAAATCATCCGCCCATGCAAGAAGCTTCTCAGGATTTTCACAGTTCTTTGTGATTAAAAGCTCTCTGTCAGAAATATCAAGGAAGTTCTGCGCATTTTCAACATGATGTTTTCCATCAGGTCCTGTAACGGCTTCAAGAGGAATGAACTGTCCTGCGTTCAGACCTGTCTCAGCATCTGCAGTCCATGCGGAAACCAGGCCTACCTGTGAACCGCCTTCTGCCTGCAGTTTACTTCTTCTCATGGATTCTTCCTGGGTAAAGAACTCAGGGTCGATAATTCCCTTCTGATACATGTCGCTGAACCATTTAACTGATTCTTTATAGTTTTCTTCCACCGGCATGAATACAGGTTTCCCGTCTACAAGGCCCATATAGTTGTTATCCCTGCTTACCATGGTACCAAAGGGTGACAGATAGCTTCTCAAACATCCACTTAAGGTATATAAGCTTACATTGCCGGTAATTCCGATTTCATTTGTGGGATCGCCGTCTCCATCCGCATCCTGAGTTGCAAATGCTTCCAGTACGCTTTCCAGTTCCTCATAGGTCTTGGGAACTTCCAGCCCCAGATTATCCAGCCAGTCCTTATTGATATACAGAACATTGCCGCATACCTCAGGCCTTAAGGGCAGCTTCTTTACAAGGCTGTAGATTTCCCCATTACGATCCTTTGCCCGTGCCAGCAGCTCGGGTTCTTTTTCAAAAACTGCTTTCAGGTTAGGCATATTCTGATCAATCAGGTCGGTAAGCTCCAGGAAATAGTCCTTATTCTGGGCAATATCCGTATCCTTCAGGCAGATGGAACCAAAGAATGCATCAGGAAGGTCCCCGGATGCCAGCAGAAGGGATTTCTGCTCCTGCCAGTCACTGTCATAATAAACCTGCCACTCAATATTGATTCCATGCTTTTCTTCCAGTTCCTTCATAAATCCGCTTTCCAGGAAATCAGTAGGCCATGCATCCGTCCAGCGAACAGTTGCGATTGTATAGGTAGGAATATCCTCTGAAGCCGTATTATCCGCCGCAGCCTGGGTTCCTGCAGTATCCCCTCCCGATGCTGCCGTCTCCTTTGCAGCTCCGCCGCTTCCGCCGCAGCCTGCAAGCATGGATGCGGTCATTACTGCTGCCAGACCAATACTCAGTGCTTTTTTCCAATAGCTCATTTTCATCTCTCCTTTTCTTTAATAACAATTTATAATGTACATTTGCTTACGAAGCAAGTAATACCTTTGAAACAGTTCAGGCAGGTCCGCACATTCAGCGGACAGGCTGCCTGTAATTTTTCTCATCCCTTCAGGGAACCAAGCATAACGCCCTGATTGAAGTATTTCTGCACAAAAGGGTACATACACATAATAGGCGCCGAGGATATTACAATGATTGCATATTTAATCAGGTCGGCCATCTGCTTTGCCTCAACTGCGGCGGCGCCTGTGGTCATGGCGCTGATTTTCTGGTTGCTTATCAGAATATTTCTCAAAACAAGCTGCAGGGGCTGCAGTTCGGGACTTCTCAGGTAAATCAAAGCATTAAAGTAGGAATTCCACTGTCCAACCGCCGTCCACAGCGCGATTACCGCGATTACCGCCTTGGAAAGGGGAAGAACGATTTTGAAGAAGAAATTCAGGTTGCCGCAGCCGTCAATCTGGGCGGCTTCCCATAAATCATCCGGGATACTGTTGTTAAAAAACGTCCTTGCCACAATAATATAATAAGTAATAACAGAGAATGGAACTACCATTACCCAGAAATTATCAAGCAGGTTGAAATCCTTTACTACCAGATAGGTAGGTATCAGGCCGCCTGTAAAGAACATGGGGATCAGGTAGTAAATTGTAAACAGCTTCTTTCCGCACAATTCCTTTCTGGAAAGCGCATACGCGGCCGGAATATTTACCACCAGGGAAAGCACTGTCCCTAATAATGTATATAGTATGGTATTCTTATATCCGACCCAAAGCTGCGTATATTCCCCGAGCTTCATATATCCTTTGAAATTGATTCCTTTGGGCAGCAATACAATATTTCCTGCCGATACATCCGCCGGATTGCTGATAGAAGCAATAACAATGAAGTACATCGGATACAAAACAATTATTATGATGATAGCTGCCAGGAGATAAAGGAAAAAATCAAATACTTTGTCATTTGCTGATTTTCTGACTTTTATTCCGGTACTGACCATTTCTTTTTGTCGCGCCATTTTTCTTCCCCCTATACCAGTGAAGTATCACTCATCTTCTTCGAAATATAATTCACAGAAAGGAGCAATACCAGGTTTATTATGTTGTTGAACAGGCCGATTGCCGCCGACAGGCTATACTGGCTGCTTACCAGACCCATCTTATACACATAAGTGGAAATAATCTCACTTGCACTGCTGTTCAGGGTATTCTGAAGCAGATAAACCTTTTCAAATCCAACGCTCATAATGCTTCCGGTACGGAGTATAAACATAATTGTTGCGGTAGGAAGAAGCATCGGGATATCGATGTTTACAAGCTTCTGCCATTTGCTTGCGCCGTCCATGGTAGCCGCTTCATACAGGGAAGGGTCGACCGCTGACAGGGCTGCTATATAAAGGATACTGTCCCATCCTACATGCTGCCATGCTTCCGTCCATACATAAATACTGGAAAAAGCGGAAGGCTGCCCCATAAGGTTGGGAAGTGTGATTCCAAGATAGCCCAACAGCTTTGCTATAATCCCCTGGCTGGGAGACAGGAAGAGGATAATCATACCGCACATAACAACGGTGGATATAAAATGCGGAAGATATGTGGATACCTGGAAAAACTTTTTAAACCCTTTTCTTGTCATCTGATTGCACATCAGGGCCAGCGCAATCGGCAGCGGGAAGGTAACAATAATACTGTAGATACTGATTACCAGGGTATTCTTAATGGTAATCCAGAACTGGTAGGAATTAAAATACTGCCTGAAATACTTCAGCCCTGCCCAGCTGCTTCCCATAATTCCCCGGGCAGGCGTAAAATCCTTAAATGCAATGGTTACGCCGTACATCGGTATATAGGTAAATAGAAACATAATCACAAGAGAAGGAAGCATTAATAAATACAGGGAACTGCTTCTTTTTAACCTCTTTCCGAAACTGACCGGCTGTGCAACATTTACTGCTGATTTCTGTCGTGCCACTCTTTTCATCACTCCCTCTTATTTACAATTTTTGTGCTGTTTTCCGTCTATCAGTATATTAGTCATTAGTTTTGTTGAACAATTACACAAACAATTGTTTTTATTTATGGGTACATTGTACAGTTTCACAAACAATTTATCTATAAATTCTAAGTTCTTCTGTTAACAAAAAAAAGGTTTTTTCAGCAGACCTGAATAATAAAAAAATACACAATTTTGTTATTCACAGCTTAAAAATGTTAATCTTTATTAAAACTGTGCAAAAATTTATTGTTAAAGTATGCATAATCCCGGAAAATAACAAAAAAAAGAAGACAGCCGGAAATATGTTCAGAATATGAACAATTTTCTCCGGCCGTCTGTTTTTCCCACAGTATCATTTTTCTTTTAATATACTGACCTTAACTCCTGTAACCGTTCAGAAACTAACTGCTACTAATTCTTAACCCTGTTTCTGTACTCATTTGGCGTACATCCCGCATAGTCCCGGAAGGTTTTGCTGAAATAGGAGAAATTGCTGTACCCCACCTCCAGGGCTATCTTGCTTACAGTCAGGGAAGAATACTTCAAAAACTCCTGCGCCTTCTGCATCCTGCAGGAAGCCACATAATTGGGAATGGATATTCCTGTTACGTTCGTAAAAATCTTGGAGACATAATCTTCAGAAAGATATACAGCTTTTGCAAGCGTCTTCCTGGAAAGATCCTCTTTCAGATTTTCATTAATATACTGCTTCATCTGTTCCACAACTGATTCCTGGCGGTTATCCTGGTGCTGAAAGCCTGCCAGCTTTTCGAATATATACTTAATAAACATTTCCATATCAGGAAGCGTGGCAACAGACTTTTCATAATGCTCGTCAAACTCCTTGCCGTCAAAGATCCTGGTAATAAGCACATCCTGCTTATTCAGGTAACGGTAAATCATCTGCATCATTTCTCTTCTGAACTGTTCTAAAACCGAAATCGTTACCTGGTTCCTGTCCCAGAGATCCTTCAGGAAGCACAGCAGCTTTTCCTGTGTATCCTCAATCATATCTGAAGCCGTCATTTCTTTTTCCCATATCTCCCACGGCGGCGATACATATGCAATTTCCCTTTTGTCCCATTCCTCCTCATACAGCATGCCACTGTCTCCGGGAACGGCTTCCTGTTCCATCTGCTCCAGGATTTTTTTGCTTTCTCCCAGCTTTTGGACTAAAGCGGGCGAACCCATATAGATACAGACTCTCATATGAAGCGCTTTCTCCAGACAGGCCTTCAGCTGAATGGAATCCTCCTTCAGCTGCTCCGGCGTTCCACTGCCCCGTATAACCAGCACCCACTCGTAATCACTTTCCCTGATAACCGCCTCCAGACTGATTTGATGCTCCTCCAGATATTCAGCAGCTATATTTTCAATGACAAAATGATACAACACCAGATCCTTTTTCTTTCTGATATCGGAATCCGGGAATGCCTTGATAATTTCCAGGTTATATTCCGTCTCTGCCAAACAGGTTCCATCCCTGTATGCCTTTTCCAGTAAAGCAGGATTCCCATTTTCCTGCAGCAGATACCGCTCCCAAAAAGCCGCCCTTTTATCCTGCCCCTCTGCCTGGACCTCACGTTTCTTGCTAATTACTTCCACAATACTTCTCAAGGCCTCCTCAAGTTCCCTGTTGGAGACGGGCTTGAGCATATACTCCCTTGACTTTAAATTAATTGCTTTCTGTGCGTAAGCAAAGTAAGCATAGCTGCTTAAAAAAATACATTCTACAGGTATTTCCTTATTCCGTACCCATTCCAGCAGCTCCAGTCCGCTTCCCTGAGGCATCTCAATATCTGACAGGAGGATATCTACGGATACCTCGTTCAGTATTTCCATGGCCTGCCTGATGTTATATGCAGTAAGCACCGTGCCGATACCAAGCTGTGTCCAGTTTACTCCTTCTACAAGCTTATCCACTACTAATTTGTCATCATCTACGATTAATACACTGATATCCATGCTTTGCTTCCCCCGTATCCTATTGTAAACAGCATACTATAGGAAGGAAAATAATTCAATATTGATAAAACCATGTATTTTTAACTCTCTGCGCATATATTTCATATTATTTGCATTTGGGTAATATGGTTGTACCATGTTTCTTCTTCCCGATTTTTGTCCGTCAAAACTTTGAATATCCAGATATTTATATCATATAATTTATTGAAAATATTTAATATTTTTTATATTCAATTTTATTTATTTGTTTATTTTCTCCAATTGAATTGACATTGCACCCCGAAAGTGTTAAAATATTAACAAATCGAGATGTCAATCAAGGGGGGTATGACATACCCGGTAATCATACAAATTTAAGGAGGTATTTTAGCAATGGGACGTTTTACTTTACCGCGTGACTTATATCATGGAAAGGGATCACTCGCAGAGCTTAAGAATCTGAAAGGAAAGAAAGCCATCATCGTTGTTGGCGGCGGTTCCATGAAGAGAGGCGGATTCCTCGGACAGGCTGAAGAATATCTGAAGGAAGCCGGCATGGAAGTGAAGCTTTTTGAAGGCGTTGAGTCCGATCCTTCTGTAGAAACAGTTATGCGCGGCGCGAAAATGATGCAGGAATTTGAACCCGACTGGATCGTTGCCATGGGCGGCGGCTCACCGATTGATGCAGCCAAGACCATGTGGGCATTCTACGAATACCCCGACACTACCTTTGAAGATCTGATTACTCCTTTTGCGTTCCCGGAGCTGCGCCAGAAAGCTCATTTCTGTGCTATCTCCTCCACATCCGGAACAGCAACGGAGGTTACCGCTTTTGCAGTTATCACGGACTATCAGAAGGGTATTAAATATCCTCTGGCAGACTTTAACATTACGCCCGACGTTGCCATCGTTGATCCTAACCTTGCGGAGACAATGCCTCCGAAGCTGGTAGCCCATACAGGTATGGATGCCATGACACATGCGGTAGAAGCCTATGTATCCACGCTTCACTGCAATTACACGGATCCTTTGGCTCTCCATGCCATCAAGATGATTCATGACTATCTGAAGAAATCCTATGACGGCGATATGGACGCCCGCGATCAGATGCATGACGCCCAGTGCCTGGCCGGTATGGCATTCTCCAATGCACTTTTGGGAATTGTTCATTCCATGGCACACAAGACCGGCGCTGCTTTCTCCGGCGGACATATTATCCACGGGGCTGCAAACGCAATGTACCTTCCCAAGGTAATCAAATTCAATGCGGCAAATGCAGAAGCTTCTGAAAGATATGCAGATATTGCCAGATTTATCAACCTTCCCGGAAATACCACCGAAGAACTGGTTGAATCCTTAATTGAAGAGCTGCGCAATATGAACAGAATGCTGAATATTCCTCTCGCAATCAAGAATTACGGAGAAGGAGGGCTTATTGCAGATAATTCCATCATTGACGAGAAGGAATTCCTTGACAAGCTTCCCGCAGTTGCGGAGCTTGCTATCGGAGACGCCTGCACAGGCAGCAATCCCCGTATCCCCACACAGGAGGAAATGGAAAAACTTTTGAAGTGCTGCTATTATGACTTAGAAGTAGATTTCTAATTACATAGGTGATTCCCCCTAAGGACACACCCCCTGCCGGCATCAATTCTAACCGGCAGGGGGTATTATTTTACAGGAAAATGCATATATATAACAACCGTTCCGCTGCGGCCGCACCGTCAGCCATCTGGCGGCGTAAATATTACAGCCTGTTCCGTCAGGAACTCATTTACGGTATTTGCCAAAAGCCTTTTCCGTATCTATATGGACCTCGCGGAAAAACAGAACCAGCCAGACGGCAAAAGCCGGAATGGCACAATATGTGTTTACAAAATACGACAGCGCTCCCCCAATCAGGAATACGACGCACCACAGAAAAAACAGGTTCCGCTGATCCCGGCTCATTCGCGCCTTGTCGTATTTTTCCCGCTCTCTTTCAGGCAGGGTATTAAAACCGCTAATCAGCATCGCGCCCTTCTCCTTAAGAAAAGCAAAAATAATTCCGAGGATCAAAAAGATAATTCCTAATAATAGACAAAAATAAAATCCTAAATTCAACATGGTTTTCCTTTCCCGGCTGCTCCTTTGCTCCCGTTACAGAGACAGTTACACCTGCTATATGCAAAGAATAACACGTTTAGCCCGGGATTCCAATTAATTTAATAGAAGCTTAATAAAATTTTACTTGTTATACCACATATATAAATATAGAATAGGGAAAAAGGAGGTATTGCTCATATGGACTTTTTAGACAAGATTGGTAATATCGCAAAAAATATCGGGGACAGGACAAACGACGCCATTGAGATCACAAAGCTCAATGCGAAAATTTCTTCAGAAAAGAATGCTGCTGCAGAAGAACTGAATAAGATCGGAGATTTTTATTATAAAAAATTTGCAGGGGAGGAACCCATCGACACAGAAATCCAGGATTTCTGCGCTGCCGCCGCCACACATTATGAGGCGATTGAGCAGGCAAAGGCTGAGATCGAGCGGATAAAACGGGAAAATAACCCCAAAGGAAACAGCGCGGATAATGACGAAGCCCGGCCGCCGGAGGAAAACAGAAATAATACCGGAGACACTGCTGCTGCCGAACCGGAAAAGAAACCTGATCCGGCCCCGGAATCCATGGTGGTCTGTCCCGCCTGCCAGGCCCTGAATCAGGAAGGCCTGCGGTTCTGTACGCAGTGCGGCTCACTTCTGGAGCCGGAACCTGCAAAGGAAGCCGGGGAAAAGCCTGCCAGGAAGTGTCCTGTATGCGGCGCCGAAATGAAGGACGGCTTTGTTTTCTGCGGATGCTGCGGTGCGAAGATAGCGGAATAAAGGCGCAGTGCATATTGAATGATACAGGGGACTCTAGCTGTGCCATATGTTACGGACATAGAAAACTTTGGCGCCCCCGCAACTTTAATTACTAAAGAACCGGCCGCCGGCTGTGAAAGGGAATTGAGGCTTTCACGGTCCGGTGGCCGGTTTTTCTTTTTACTCATGCCGCATAATTACCAGAATCCAGAAAATGAACAGGTATTTTCACAGGCATTCTGACACCGAGCTGTACATATTCCAGTACATTGGTTTTTACATGCATCAGTTGCACATTGGGTAATATCCCTGGGAACGAAATCACAAATTTCTAATTCTTCAAGTTTACTTTCAAACATACCTTAATCCTCCTCTCTTAAAAATTTTTAATTGTTACCATAGACCCGACACTGCGCAGTCTGCCTGGCATGAATAGCCGCAGGCAGCTTGACATGCGCCAGTACATAATCCCTTACAGGCTTGCTCTGCACATTGTGGGTCTACTCTAAGTATTTCATCCATAGACAGCAATTCCTGTAATTTACTCTCGTACATGCCTGCCCTCCTTTCTTTTATAAACCCTTTGTTTTCCATCATTATTTTATTCCGTAGCCATTGCTACCCATTTGAATATGTAAACAGATATTTGTAAGTCTCGGAATTTGCGAGTAAAAAATCATGGTTTCCGGCCAGTTCAATTCTTCCTTTATCTAAAACAAAAATTTTTACTCCTTCTCTGGCTGAATTTATCCGGTGTGTTGCATGTATAATAATTTTATTTTTACTTTCTTTTCTCAGAATAAAATTAATATCTCTTTCTGACTTGCCATCTAAATCCGATGTAATTTCATCAAATAGTAAAATACTGGCTTTACTGACAAGTGCCCTTGCAATATTAATTTTTTGTTTTTGTCCGCTGGATAGTGTAATTCCATTTTCACCTACCTTCGTGTTATATCTCTCCGGCAGAGATTCAATAAAATCTGAAAGACCAACCTTTTCATATACATTGATAATTTCGTTATCATCGTCTACATCGCAAAAAAAACGTATATTTTCTAAAAAAGATGTGTTTTCTATATAAGCATCCTTAGAAATATATTTAACCGAACGTCTCAAGATAGGAAGAGGGATATTCATAAGTTCCTTTTGTCCAAACCAGATATCTCCACTTGTATAGTCATAATATCGCACCAGCAATTTTAATAAAGTACTTTTGCCGGATCCATTTCTTCCTACCATGGTATATAAACCATTTTCATTAATTTCAAGAGAAATTCCATTTAATATATTACGTCCCTGAACATATGAAAAGAAAACATTATTCACAAGCAATAAATTAAAAACTTGAATTTCCACATCCTCTTTTTCCTTTATAAGAACCGTTTCAGAAGGCAGTTTTTCTATATCCTTCAGACGTTTTATACAAACCTGTACTTTTTGTGATTCCAGGTTTAAATTTAAAATCCGATCTACTTCTTTCGTTAAGTAAGAAATATATGTTAGAAATGAAATCATATTTCCTAAGCTAAATTCATTTTTCCATATCATTATGGCTGCAAAATAAAAAAGAAGGAGAGATGAAAAGTTCATAATCAGACTTCCGCAAATTACAGCATGTGAACGAAGCTTCTTTTCTTTCCTAGTAATTTTCCATTGACCTTCCATCAGGTTACCAAATAAATTAACATATTTATCTTCAACAGAATAAGTGCGAAAGGAAATTATATTATTTAATACATTAACTTGAAAAGTATAATATTTATCCCAATAAGATCTCTTTTCTGTCTGTATAGCCCCATATTTCTTTTTAAAATAGTAATTAACTAAAAATGAAAGTGGTATAAATATAAGCGCAATTTTGGACAGGTTCCCGGATATATTAAATATGAATATCAGTGAAATAACAGAATTCAGTAAAATTGATATAACTGATGTAACCAGGCTAATAAAATATGTTGTAATCACTTCTATATCACCATTTAAACGTGATAACAATTCTCCTTTTCCTATCCGCTCAATTTCCAGGCATCTTAATAAAATAATGTTTTTAAAAACATTACTTTTTATTTTAGAGGTAATTCTGAAGGATATCCATTCCCCATAATAACTTTCCATCACATGTAATATATTTACCATAATTACCGAACTAAAATACACAAAAAGAATTGATTTAAACCCCTTTACATTTATAGTTACAACACTGTCAATTAGTTTTCCATAAATGAGCGGTTGCACGCAAGCCATAGTAATCCCTAAGAGCAATAGAAAAATAAGTGTTAATATATGTAATCTCTGCCCGAAAGTATAGGAATATAAAAAATCGTATATTGCTCTTTCTTTTTTACACGTCACCTTATCCCCCACTGTATATGTCTAATTAAGGATTACATCTTCCGCATAGTCCATCCAGATAATGCAAATCCATGTCTTTCCCGGTGTTAATTTGATTGTATCCCCATTTTCGTCAACATAAATAGCAGGATCGTTATCACTGAAACGCGACCAGGTACCTTGAATTATTTTTCCTCCTGTGAATATCTGTACAGGATATCCATTATCTCCATGGGTTCCAAATGCCAGGTAATCATTCTCATCTCTGACTTCACCATAACAGTACTGCAATATTACATTGTCATAGCTTAATTGCTTCCCTGTCTCTTCATCAATTTGCGGGCCTCCGTACTGATATCGGTTATATTTTCCATTCTCATACTTAAAATATGCCTGAATTTTACCATAGCCATTTCTGGCATTCCCGGATTTCCCTCCGGGATAAATTTCATGTACCTCCGGCTTATCCTGATATAAATTTTCATCATCCATAAATAAAAATTTAGGTTTAAAGGTATCATGATATTTTAAAGAATATTTAAACTTTTCCACATCTAATAATATATCCGGTCCTGATGTTATGACATTGTGAGGAGCCTTTCTGTCAACAGTTCTGTGGAAAGCATATTGTGCCGGATGATTAATTCCTGCCACAGCCGCGCTGATGGCATCTACCCTCCCACTATTAAGCAGTTCACCTACATATAGAGTTGCCTGTCCAAAATGACAATAAATGGCATCATGCTCCAAAGCACTATATACAAAATAATCCCTGCTGCTTCGAATATAACCTATTTTCTCAATATCCTCCCAGTCCTCGAAAATACCCATCAACCGGGTAATACGGGTTTCTACCGGAGCCTCGTATATGACAGCGGCTTTTTCAATTCCGTATTGGGGGCAACCACTTTTAATATTACTCATCATTACTGCTATCGGCCTTTTATTTTTCTGTTCCTCCGCTATTGGCAGACCAGTAAGATAACTATATGTATTATTTTCTTCCGCTATACTCTGCTGCGGTTCAACATCTTCCTCTTTCTCCGGTTCCGTGGACGCTACACTTTCCATACTGTCAGGGGTTATGTGTTGAAATTCCTTATCTCCGCATGCCATAAGCGAACCGGAAATTACCATTGCCAAAATAACACACCAATATCTTCTATTATACATAGTTGTCCACCATCCCATACTTTCCTATTCGTCCATTACAACTTCATTTGTATTAAAATCAATAAATAAGTTTCCTTTTGCCCATCCCTTTATCTCTGTATTATTACTCCACCATGCAGTGTATTCATTCATTAATACAAGATAGTCATTTTTGAGGTTTTGAAACAGCTGTTCATCAGTTTCTGCATTGATAACTTTAGCCAGATTCTCCATTGCCAGCTTTTTTTCATACAACTCAAGAATCTCTTCCTTCTCTTTTTCTGATAAAATATCAATTACCTTCCGCATAATTAATCCTCTTGCATACATCTAGTGCGTATAAAAAGAATACAAGGAACTATCGACTCCTCCTATGTTAGAAATCGGATCCATATACTCTGTATCGTCTATTGGTTCTCCCTTACAGCCTATATCCAATTGATATTTTTGTGTAACAGAACGTTCTATATAGCTTTTCTTACATTGATATGAGGGAGATACATTCACCTCATTAGTTGCTTTTTTATTACGGTAAATACAATTCCTGCATTGATAAGCATCGCATTTCTGGCATATAGGATGATAGTCCATATTATATAGATGCTTATTTAAATGTTTATTAATGCCCTCACCGATACTTCCTATCGAAGGCTCAAGCCCGCTCTCATAAAGTCCAACACATGTATAGATATCACCATCCGGCGAAAGAACAAAAGTTTTTTCTCCCGCTTTACAATTACTGAAGTCTTTTAGATAATAGCGGTCTGTAATTAAATTTAATTCCTTTTTTGGATTTTTTATCAATTCCTTTTCTAAAATAGAAAGCTGTGCTTTATATATATCAAATTGGAAATCCGCGCTCAAATTATGAATATTTACATTAATCCTATTAGATTTCTCCATAAGCTTACTCACATTTTCTGCGAGTTCGCCTATATTTTGTTCCTGAATGTTAAAAATACAGTTATCAACAGGTGCAGCTTCAACTTCATTAGGCGTATTCATTGCAAATACGGGAAGTACATTTATATACTTACCCAGAGCTTCCTTATACACATCAGCTGATACAATATGCCGAATACTAAATTCATGTATAATGGGAATATCAATATCTAACACTCTATGATTAGGATGAACCAGCACTGCTTCGTAGAAGTTTCTATAACAAAAAGATAATCCTTCCGCTAACACTTCCTTAGCCATAACTTGCGATTCTTCTTTTGTATTGCAATAGCAGCAATAACTAACATAATTATCAGATAATAAAAAATACATTTGGCGTCTGTCCTGATGCCACCTTCTTTTTATACCATATCTTTCATGGAGCCTGGCAAAATAATAATCATTTGCCCTGACACGGGCCTTATGCATTTTACAAATGTACTTGGATCTTTGAAAATTGGTATCTGTATCAGCTTCGTCATAATTAAACCCCTGGCAATGATTACAGCCCTGTGCCACAGGACATTCCAGACATTCGGCATCACTTTGGTAACGGTTGCTTGCAACCATAAACGGCCTTATTTTTTCCATGTCGATTCCGTTGTCAACATCACCTATTATCCACTCTTTTCTTTTATTCAGGGAATATGACTTATAACGAATACAAGGATAAATTTTTCCATCCGGCCCTAAAGCAACCATTTTGCCTGCCCCGCATGTTGGCCGATCTAATAATTGCGGTTTCAGGTATCCGCCAATACTTTCAGAAAAGAACGTACAATTATATTGTCCATATAAATTGTTATCAAGGATATAATCACCTAATTGCTTCAGCTGCTCCTCCAGTATACAATCGTCTCCTTCTTTCCAGACATTTTCAAATACTACATTTGCTGCAACATCAGTGATACCCATTTCCCATAAATTAATTATGCTGTCCTTCAGGTATTTAAGATCCTCGCTTGAAAATGTAACTTTTGTACTAGGTGCAAACTCTTTAAGATATAAGGGTATATTGGATAAAACATAATCATAGGAACCAGAGCCATCCGGAAATACACGTTGTAAATCATGCTTTTCTTTATTACCATCTATTGTTAAGCCTACCGATACTTTTCCTCTGTTCTTTTCCAAATACCTCTGTACCTTCTCTTCACCAAAATTTATTCCGTTAGTTGAAAAGCTGAATCGGTAATTCCAGAACCAGGGGTGTTTCATTACATATGCCTGCACTTTAAAATAATCACAAATTCTATCGATCAGTTCAATCTCAAGAAATGGCTCCCCGCCGATAAAATCAAGTATAACAGCCGGACCACAATGAACTTTTCCGCTTAATATGTAATCAATAAATTTTCGTGCTGTTTCAAAGCTCATTTTATTATCAGTTGACTTGTGCGTAATATAACAATATTTACATCTTAAATTGCAATCTTCTGTTACAACAAAAGTAATAGACTGGGCAGAACCATCACGCCATGAAGAGAACCCTTTTCCCATTTTATAATTTACAGTATGTTTTTTTTCCATAAATACACCTTCTTATCTTCTCCCTATTACTTTTCCATTTTCTAACTCATAGACTTCATCACATAAATATTCAATATCCCCACTGTTATGGCTTGCCAATAAAATGATTTTTCCTTTCCTTTTTTCTTCCAATATAAGTTCCCTGATATCCTTTACCCCTTCTCTGTCGAGTCCATTCATTGGTTCATCCATTATTAAAATTGGTTCATCCTCCATTAAAACTTGTGCTATGGCCAGTCTCTGCTTCATTCCTAATGAATATTTTGAAACCCTTTTTTTGCTATAATAATCGAGATTTACCTTTTCCATAATTTTTTTAATGTGATCTGAATCTTTTTTATGTCTTAATTCATATAGAAATTCCAGATTTTTTCTCCCGCTATAATCCCCTAAAAAAGCTGGTTCTTCTATAGTAAAGGCAATATTTCCCGGCATTTCTTTTCCTATTCCCACTTTTTTCTCTCCAATGTATATTTCACCATTTGATACGGAATAAAATCCACAAATGCATTTGAATAATACCGTTTTCCCAGAACCATTGTGACCCACAAACCCTGATATACTCCCCGGATCAGCATTAAATGAGATATCCTTTAATGCATCCTGATCCTTGAACCTTTTTGATATATTCCTGACCTCTAATGCAAAGTTAAATCCCATTATTTCCTCCTGTTATCTTCCTGTGTCGTATTTGCCCTTATCTTTGCAATAATGTAAAATAAAGCAGTCAGTAAAAACAGCATTTCTATTATATAATCCACTGTAGGCAATTTAGTATTTGTAATTCGATAGTGGTACTGCATCTGAATCCAGCTTGCAGGAGACATACGTGCCAGTACAGTACGTCGGGAAACAGTTACATTCAAAAATATTAATATACTGGCAGCAAGCGGTCCTGCTATCCGGCTATAAAAATTCAGACAGAAAATCATTGTTCCCAGCATCCCCAGAAGTAAGCCAAGAATTATAACCACCAAAAAAGTTGCTTCTTCAGGATAATGATTTGAAATAACAAGATAAGGGATATCGGGAATTATTCCATACATATTTCGGATTTCTTGTCCGGATAATAATGTCCAGGCACTTCCCCAGCTCTGTTCCTGTGTTGTTACTTTTAATAGAAGAAATTTTTCTGTTATAAAAAGAAATCCCGTCCATAACCAGGCAAAAGTTAGAATATACAGGAATTGTCCTGTTACCCAATTTGAAATTCCTATTCTGGCTATAATATAACATTGCTTCATCCGTTCTTCCGGAAATGATGAAATTACAAAAACAAAGATAAGCAGAAAACACAGTACTACATATTTGCTATTCCATATTAACGGAAATCCCCACTGAGAAAGCTTTATACCGGAATCATGGCTAAATGCTCTGATAGGGGCCAAAAAGGTATCCATTGTTAAAATGGTTACAATAACCGCAGCGAGCACTCTCCAGGAAAATAAATTCTGCTTTAACAAATAAAAATAAAACTTTCCCACCTTATTCATGATAGACCTTCTTCCATATAATTTTTTTCATTGCCAAAAACAATAAAATATACACCATGAAAGCAATAAATATAGAATATATAAAACTAAGCCAGTCATAAGGCCATATCTTTGTCGCGCCATCAAAAATACGGGAAAAATTCAAATATTCCACACCTAAATTTGTGTTAATATAAAAATTCAGAACGTAAAATACGGCAATGGGAAGACTGTAAACCACAGCCTTGTTAGGAATCACTAAGGATACTGTCATAACAAGATAAGACAGAATTCCACAGTATAATGCTTTTTGGAAGGCACAAACGAAAAAATACGTTAAATAATGTTCTTCTACAAGAAGCCCATAAAATAAAAAATATTTTGAACTTAATATATCCAACGTATTAATTTGATCACTGATAATCGGATATTTAAGAGAAAATAAAAAAACAAATGCAATTTTTCCAAGAATAAAGGCGCAAACTGTTGACAATAGAACTGCTATCGCCTTTGATACAACATAGGTTGTTATGCTTATTCTGCCTAATATATTTTTAATATTTCCATTTTCAAAGTCATCAAAAAAACACAGCGAATAAGGAATAATTCCAACTAACAGAGCCAGAAATGCCTGCGCTCTGTCATGCAGTAGTGTCCAGGCATATAGTGTGTCCACTTTATAGTAACCACAAAATAAAAGGGTAAAAAAACACACTCCTGTCCCCGACAAAATACTTACTAAAAAACGCCAGGAACAGAATGCCCTTTTTAAATCAATTCTCAGTGACCTTAAACTAAATGATTTCATCAAAGTTCCTCTCCCGTCAGGCCATCTATAAACACTGCATATGAATCTGTATACTCCATGCCCTCATATGAAGTACTTCCATAAAATACCCATACAGGCACCATTCTGAATACTTTTCCGTTTTCACGTACTGCAACTACCCGAAGTTCGATTTTATTAACATTTGTACTTTTTTCTTTTGGAACAAGGTCTATAATTTTTCTGTATTTTTTCATAATATCAGAAAATGACAGTAATTCTTCATAAGTATTTTCATAGTGGATATCATATATTGTAGTAAAAAACATTCTTAATATTCTTTCCTTGGATAACGCAATCATATGTGGATAATAGTTCAAGATATTTTCCGACCGCTGTAACATATACGCAGGTATTAAAGGAATATTATTGCAAGTTTGTGAAATATAATAACAATAGCAGTTATCCTCCTCTGTCCATGCATAATCAGGTTTTGTATCCGTGCCATCCATATGAAATTCTAAGGCTTCTTCCTGCATTATCCGATAATCCAATGCATAATGTTTCAGTATGATATCTTCCTTTAAATTTAGATTATCACATATTTTTTTTATTGTTTCATTACATTTTTCTATTGGGAAATTATCTAATTCCTGTTCCTTAGAATATTTATCAATATTATAGTATTCCGTTCCATAATTATCTCTGAAGGCCATAAAAATATAATCTGAAGAATTACTTGTAGATGATGTATTCTCATTTTCATCAACTGGTAAAAACAGATGAAGATTATCCTCCCCTGCATATTCTGTCATATAACCATGTTCTTTTACTTTGTATGGTTTGTAGTAGTCCTCAAACAATGGAAGTACATCGTCCTCTTGTGGTAAAAAAATATTTCCTGATGCTTTTAGAAAACCATATTTTCTAATTTCATCTGGAATATTTATTTCAGCACTTATGCTGTTTCGCTCGTCAAACACTTCCTCCCACGATTCAGGTGCTTCTATTGGATTGAATGCAGAATTTTTCCCTGAATCGACCGCTTCTTGCTTGTTAGAAAAAACGGATGGGGAGGGTTCTCCAGCCCTCCCGTTGCCAATATAAAGCCATCCTAATGAACTTCCAATACATACAAAAATGCTGGCACTTATTATAAGGAGAATTATGATGTCTTTACATTTTTTTTGCTTTTTCATATACTATTCTCCTGTATACTATCTACGGTGTCCATCTTCCCATTACAACAAAAAATGGTGATGTAACTTCCCCTTCACTATCGCACCCCATTACACTATATGTATTTCCAGCAACACCGGTTTTATAATACGATGCACGTTTCTGTTGATTTTCTTCTCCAGATCTTATGGAAACATTTACAGTATATTGTGATCCTCCACCTGCATCATATACCGCTGCCCATATTCTTCCATTCCCGGTAATACTGGTAGGTGTAATATATGCAGTTTGTTCTCCATCTGCCTTTCGTGCAAGATTAGTCTGAGTATCACATGAGTTTTTACTAATGGAAAACTTAAAATTTTGTGTTTCCGCAGATGCTGTCATACTGCTAAATACCAAACATAAAAGTGCTGTTAGAACCGTTATTTTTTTTAAACTTTTTCTCATATAGTTCTCCTTTCGTTGTTAAAGTTTTGTATTTAATTCATGCAACATTAATAACAGATTTAATAGTTTTTTAGTCATAATAGTAAAAATACTTTATTATCTTATCTTCAAATCAATATCTACATCTCTCCTTTCTCCATTTTTTTATTTATGCTATTACTGTTGCATGAAAGTTTCTTTTCTTCCCGGAACTAAGGTTTTATTTAATTTGAATTCCACTATTTTATATCAGGTATCTTGTAATAAAACTTCACTCTAACATTTCTATATAAATAAAATATCATTTTTTACGAAGAAATGTGGTTTTTGTCCTTAAATGTCCAATTATGGCTCTTAAATGTTATTCAGGCAAAAAAGTTTTTTAAAATAAAAGAAATATTACTTGATTAAAGTAGAAAGAAATTACTCATATGAATATTTAGACAAGTTTAGAAATATTACAAGAAAGGTGATAAGAATTTTGCAGTTGTGTCATACGTTTACAAGTATAGAAAATACTACAATCGACATTCAGCTTGTAAAAAGTACTTAATAATTTTACAAGCTGAATGCCGGTATTTTATTTGTACTCCATTTTTGATATGGATACTGTTAATAATTATTACGAATGTATCAACGAAAAAATTATTTAATTATTACTCAATCTGTAACTCTGTTTCTTCAACTGAAATTGGTTTTTCATACTTTTCATGCACAGAGAACAGGGCTATTCTTACAAGTATTACAGCGCTTATCAGTAATAATAGTATAATAATATATTTTATATATTTTTTATGAATCATCCTTATTTTCTTTTCTTCAGCGGTTAAGTTCAATATCCCCCACATGCGCAGTCCTGAGAAAATAGAGCCATGTTTATTTGAGATTTAGTCTTATAATAAAGGATCCGGCTTCATTTAAATAAACGGCTGGGGCATTGTCACTGTACCGAATCCATAATCCATTAATTGCCTTCCCCCTAATAAATAAGTATATAAGCGATCTATTATTACCATGGCATCCAAAAGTAAGGTAGTCATTTTCATCTCTTACCTCACCATAACAATACGTAAACGTCAAACCATGCGCTTTGCCTATATAAATGAGCCGCTTTTCAGCGGCGCATTTATATAAGCAGAGCGCATGGTTTGACGTTTACATTCTTTTTCGACTGCCAGACCTTGATTTCTCGTGATTTTATGCACTAAAAGTACGTTTTTCATTCACACATTCCACATATTTCACGCTATCCGTAGCGTCTTTACGAATTTTGTAGTATCACTTCAAAGCCACTTGCAACTATTTCAAACAAATAATACACGGAGGTTAGCACTATGGAAAAATACACCTATGATAACAGCAATGGACTTTGGTATAAACTGCAAGGAAATTACTACATCCCGTGTCTGGTTCTTCCTGATACAGAAGAACACCCGTATTGTTTCTACCTAACAATCTGTTCATACAATGAGTCTGTGATTTGACGCATTATTTCACTATTAATATCACGCATATTGGAATAGCGTAAAACGTTAATATTTATTATATCAGAAGCCTTCAACGTACTATTAATCTCAGGGCATTTATATCTGATTTTTTCTAAATAACGCTCACTTTTAAATGCCACATATTGTTCTTTTTCCTGTGTGGAAAGTGGCCAAAAGGCACATTTATAATTAAATCTGGAACGCAGTTCAGGTGGTAGGAATTCTCCGATTCGTTCTTTAGGCATATTGGAAGTAAAAACTATGATGTATTTATCTAAGTCATACTCACGTCCCAAAGAGTCTGTAAATTTTCCTTCTTCGAGCAACTGTAAGAAGAAATTATAAACGGGTTTGCTGGCTTTTTCAAATTCATCTATCAGAATCACCTTACTTCGGCTACGCATAAGCTTGTCCGGTAATTCACCTTTATTACTGCCTATATAACCTCGTGGGCTACCAATCAAACTGTTCAGAGCATCTTGAGCGCTGTAATTGCCAAAGTTGATTTTGATCATCGGCTCATCTGCTGCCAGCTTTTGATGCAGCAATCTTGCAACCTCTGTTTTACCGATACCGGATGCACCACATATCAAAACGGAAAAAATCGGCTGTTGCCCAATTCGATTAAAAAGCCTATACTTTGTTAATTCCTCTTTCAAACGTTTTTTGAATAGCTCATTGCCAAAAAGATTTTGATTTAAATAATCTAAAATATCGTCAAAATCAGATTGATCAATATCAACAATATTTTGAATTGGATCCTTTTCGATTTCAAGAAAGCTCTCAAGATCAAGTATTTCATCAATTTTATAATACAGCAAATCTCGAACTTGTTTGCTGTATTGGCGTTCGATGATAATGTACAGCGCAACAGATTGCTCTTTCTGAATAACATTCAACATAAGTTCAGCCAGAGCAATAAGAGCATCTGCACGGTCTTCGTTATAAAACAAAGAAGATAAGTCAATAAAGATTGAGAGAGTATCTGATGGGAATTCAAATTTTGATTGATCTTTGGCAAAAAAAGACCAACTTAATATCTGACCGCCAGCTTCCTCAATCGCATTCACAACACGCTCTCTGTTCTTTCGGTCGTATTCATAAATACTTACTCTATCCATAATATCTCCTAAACATTGATGTCCTGAATGATAGCAATAACATCAATGTAATGAACCTTACCTTGCATAACAGAAGCATTCAGAATATCCCTTTTATCCTCTTCTCGAACACCATCTTCAATATCCATACCGCTGTCTTGAATATCGATTGACTGCTCTTGGTTCTTCTTACCACTATCGTTTAACGCCATCATGCGGTTGATTTTTCGTTCGACATCACAGCGTTCAAATTCTCCTCGATAAATGCCAAGCACAGTAACCTTACCAATCTCAATATCCGAAATGCTATACTGACTTTCCATTTCATTTTCAGCACTCATGGGAATTTTGAGCATCATATATTCATCAGTGCCAAATCTATGTGGCAACTTACCGCAAAGGACATAGGCTGAACCCTTAAAAATTACATCCATCAGGGAAGTGAAGTTCATATTACCAATGCCTTCAACTGGAACTTGATTTACCAAACCACTCATAAGTGCTTTGGTAGCCATAACATCATCGGAATTTACAACAGTAAGGTAAACATCTTTGATTTTTACTAAGTTTCCAACCTTGCTATCATCTAAACGACGCACCTCTTTAGATTTTTCATAAATAGGTTTGAGAATTGTCGATTTAGAACTTACTACTTTTACGGTATCTTCTACTCGGTTAGATCTATTATGGGATAGATTACTATTTAGATCTATGCTGGGTAGATACTGTCCAATAACAGGAATTTTTGAAGCAGCACTTGTAGTGGCATCTGCATCACCGACTAAAACCAATTCTGTATTTTTGATGCGTGTAATTTTTTCCACTATCTCATTGTCGAACAGCATTGAAATTTCAGAAGCCTTCTCGTGGTTTATGTAGTAGATATTAAACATATTTTTCATACGATTCCCTCAGTGTTATAAGACAAAAACTATCCCTGCACAATCTTTCGATTCCAAATAGTTTGATTATCAATATATTGATTGATTTGTTGTTCCATTTCTAATTCATAACTATTAAGCACTATCATATTAGACGGAACATTTCTCAAGGTATCTGATGGTGTACTATTCTGTAAAATAAGTACTAAAAAACTACAATTTCTTTTTTCACCTGCACCATGTAGCAACTTGATTGCTTGAGCAATAGATTCATCAGGTTTCTGGATTTTTAACGCAACAGGGGCATTTAAATAATGTTTCTTAAGGATTGCATCGATGCCTTTATTTCGCTGAACAATATCACAATCAAATTGACTTAAAATTGCCATTTCTTTTTCTGTCTTAGTTTGATATGCTTTATGTCCAACTTTCAGTAATATGGATTCTGTTTTTACTGGAGCATTTAATCTTTTCTCTGTCAAATCAACAGCAGCAGAATTAATGTCAATTCCAATATATCGTCTTCCCAGCAATTTAGCAGCAACCAAAGTTGTTCCGCTCCCACAGAATGGATCAAGAACAACATCACCTTCATCAGTGCTTATTTTAATTATTCTCTCCAGTAATTCGATTGGCTTTTGAGTAGGATAGCCAGTACGTTCTTTTGCTTTAGGATTCAGAAAAGGAATTTCCCACACATCAGACAAAGGTACACCTTGTTTTTCTCTTCCAAATACAACATTGCCTTCGTTATCTCTTTTATAACTCGCTTTTCCTTTTTCATTCCTTGCACGTTCCTGCAATATTTGATCTAAATTAGTAGTCGGCGAATAATCACAATATAATGTTTTAAACTTATATTCTTTGGTCTTTGAGTAGAAAAAGATGGTCTGGTGGCCTGAGAGTAGTCCCTTTTTTGAATTGGACCATCTTTTATAAGACCATATTATTTCACTACGGAAATTATCCTCTCCAAAAATTTCGTCAAGCATTACTTTTAAATAGTGTGCAGCTGTGCTATCACAATGTAGAAAAATTGTCCCCGTTTCTTTCAAAACTCGCTTTATCGCTATTAATCGAGTTTTAATAAACTGTAAGTAATCAGCTTTTGATACCCAAACATCAGAAAAAGCATATTCCATTCCACATGAATCTTTCAGTGCTTGCTTTTTTTGTGTAAAGAAAGGTGGGTCAAGATAAACCATGTCAATTGACATATCACCAATTGAGCGTAGCGCATTTAAGCAATCATCATTAATAATCATAGTTTCATTCCCTTGAAGCGGCTATTTTTTCTAAAATTTCAAGCAGGTCAATACCGGTATAGTCCTTAATATATTGCCATGCACTGTCGCCATAATAGTATTGGCCGCCAATTCCATTATAGAGTGTCTCTAACGTTTCCTGAATTCTTCTTGCTTGTGTCCTCTGAGGATAGTAGAACATTACACGTACTGGGGTATATCCTTTGGCTTTAATCACCTTGACACGTGTGTGTTCTTTTGTAATGTGGTCACCATCTGTAGTTGCATCTCGCCATTTAATCTCATGGGCAACATTCTCAACAAGACAATCTATTTCAAATGTTTTAGGTTTACTACCTAACGTATTAGGTATTTTCACTTTTCCGGAATCTGGATATTTGTGTTTGATACAAATAACAGCAGCTTCTTCAAGAAAGGCTCCAGCATATTTATACAAAAAACGCCCTTTATTCTGATACAAATCAATAAGATTTCCTTCTTCATTTGTCACACCGAGGACTCGATAAAGAAGATAATGAGAAGTATCGTCTTCCTTCATTTCTTCTATACGAATATCAACTTGATGTTTTAAATCACATGCATATCCATCGGCCAGCTCTTTAATTGCAGAATAAATAATATGATTCATCCATATTTCCCCTTACGATATATTATTTTTAAATGATACTATTTCACCAATATCACATTCCAGTACATAACAAATTTTGGCTAAGCTTTCCAGCGAAACAAATTCATCACGCCCCATTTTAGCTAACACATTAAAACTTATTCCCGACGCATTTTTAAGGTCGGTGCGATTCATTTTTTTATCTATAAGTTTTTTCCAAAGTTTATCATACGAGATTTGCATATAAATTCTCCATTTCTACACAGTATCAAGAATATACTTATTATAACACAGATCACTATATACATCAAGAAATACTCATGTTATCGTGAGTATTTTTCCAAAAGCTGCCACTGACAGTTGAACTGCCAGTGGGCATTTATTAGTTAATTTTATTTTTCTTCTTAGAACTTCTGTGTTACAGTTATTTTTTCTCTATGCTGCACAAAATACTGCCACAACTTGTTCCTATTAATCACATCTTCATAGTTTCGAAGCTTCTTACGCAGATTGTCATTTTTCTGCTCCAACTCCTTGGTATGAAGCTGGTCACGAACAGATTTATACTCAGCCAGTTCCTTAGTGAGTGCCCCTACTCTATCTTCCAGCTCTGCAATGGTTTTCTTCTCTTCTTTCAGGAGCTTTTTCAGTTTACCCTCCTATTTTTCCTACACCACATATTTCTGTGCTGCTGTGACCAGCGTTTGATAGTCCTCTTTATCAATAGCTACCTTAGATGTCAACGGTAATGGTTTAGCTTTAATCTGCTCTACCGCATTGATAGAAACCTGTTGTTGCTGAACACGCTCTATAATTTTATTTCACTAAGTACCAAACCTATTCCTGAAATTCCATTCATCATTCCTGGAGAGTATTTTTCTTTAGGCAAAATATTTTTCCATTCCAAAACATCCCTAATAATTACATTAAATATTCTGTACATTTCATTCTTTTGTTCTTGGTTTACTCCAATTATTCTCTCATACTCTTTCATTACCCAGTATTGTCCAGCAATACCATGACAGATACATAGTTGTGAATCATCCGTAATATTAAATAGTATTCTAGAAGCACTCTGGATGTCCTTACGTATTTTAGAATTATCTTTAAATTCTTCTAATTCAAATAACTTCAATCTGGATAATAGTATTCCTGCTGCCCCATTACACCAAAACTTACAGAATACTTCTTCCTGTTGGTTTCTCATATCTCTCCAATTATTTTCCTTTAAAGAAAATAAAGAATTCTCATAAGTTATCAACTCATTAATTATATTTATATATTTTATTTCGTGTGTGTACTTTAACAGCATCGCATAAGCTATCATAAATCCGCTGTTTCCATGTGTAATTCCCCCCAGAGCCACCTTGTATAGCTGACATATAAAACCAGTTCCTTTTTTTTGTTTTTCACCTTTTTTCCAAAGAAAATCTCCTATTTTTTTTGCAAGTATTAACCACTTTTTATCATGAGATACTTCATACATTTTTATTAACAGATAAATTGCTCCTGCATTTCCTGATAGAAAATCTAACTCTAAGTCCTTTTCATATATCTGTTCCAGAATTAATGCCTGCTTTTCTGTATAAGACCAGAATAACGTGTCTCCAGTAATTTGAAACAGAGTTAGGTATGTAAAAGCGATAGACCCCTCACCAACCATCAATCCTGTTTTAGCTCGAGTAAGTTCTGTATTATCCGTATATGCAAATAACTTTTCTATTGATAATTTCAGTATATTATCACTACTTAATAAACCCATTTTTAGCATCTGTGCCAAAAAAACTGATATACCTCCTAACCCACTATAGAAATCAAAGTTAATAGATTCAAACTTCCAAGAACCATTTCTATTAAAATACAGAGACATCCAGCAAATATCTTTATTTTCTATAACTGCATTACACTCTATATATTTACATATTTTTTTAAGAGCATTCTTAAGATATAAAGATAATTGCCTCACTGTAAATTTTTGATAGTTTCCGTCTTTACTTAAATTTATTTTATCAACTTCTAAAGAAAATTCTATAAAATTAATTTGCCGTTCTAGATCAACTTTATTTATATGCTTTTTTCTTTCTGTAAAACATTTATATGCAGAAGTTTTGAAATAGTTTGAATATTCCTTCCCCCTAATTTCAAATAAAGGGATATCCAATTGATATATATCTTCAATTTCCTGTTTAACAATTTTTTTTTCTTTTCTCTCCTTTTGCAGAACCTGCAGCATCATTAATCTTTCTTTAAAATTTCTTAAAAAAACAGGAGATAGAGAAGCCGCCAAATACATATTATATTGTTGTGTATGTCTCAATAAAAAACGAGTTTTATAATCCCATATTGGCATTATTAATTCATCGATGTACTCCTCTTCTTTTAAATATAGGAGATAGGCTTCCTTAAAACCTTTACATACTTGATTAGCATATTCATATGGTTTAATTTTTTTATTCTTTATTAATGGCATACTATTACTTGGTTTTATTTTTACATTCTTATATTCAATTGACATATCTGACGTTTTATCATTAATAATGACAGGTATTCTAAAAGGTGTAACTGTTTCCATATTACTATATAAGGCACTTAATATAGTTACATTGTCATTACTCCCCCATGTAGGTATAGGTATAATCCCAGTTCTTAAGACTGATTCCTGCAACATTTCCTTTAATCGTTCCTCTGCAGTACAAATAATATTTTTTTTTCTAATACCCGGTACTGTTTCTACATCTAATACTATTGGATACTCTCCTACCGCCAAAATATTTTCATGATGCATATCCGAACCACTCAGAAGCATGCATAAAAATAAATGAATCCCTACACGGATATAATATCTTTCCACTTGCTCGGTATTCGTACAGGCTTTACTTTCAAGAAACTCTTCCCAGCCATATTGTTCGCTATTAACAATCTTATATTTCTGAGAATCCATATTCATCTTTTTACAAAAATACAAAAATAACTGCTGATATAATTCTTCTTTTTCCAACCCGTGAGGTTTATATATTACTTTATATGTATTATCAAACTGACACTTTATAACAACATGCCCTTTTGAATGACTGTCAGAATTATTTAATGATATATTACTAATAAAATGAATTTTATCTCCACAGCATATTGTATTTTCAATTCGTACTTTATCTTTTTTTAAATTGGTTATAAAAGAAAAGATATATGTATAAATATAGTTTATTTTAGTAAAGAGTATGCGAAGTAATTCTGGATATTTTTTAAATAATTTTTTAATATAATTACAATCTTGTAAGTAATTAGTACAAAAATAATTATACTGTTCTTTAGAATCAATACCCGATAGTTTATTTGCCTTCTTTAATTGATTCATCTCAAAAATACATGTTCGTAAAGGTATATTTTCAATACCTGAATATAATAGACCGATTAAAGTGCGTTCAGAATTTCTAACTATATTAAAGAATTCCCATTTAGGACTTTTCCATTTTAAATAAATAATAATTATATAATTATATAGCGGGCCAAAGCTTTTATTATAGAAAAATTCTTTACTTTCTATACATAACTTACTGATATTACAAAAGAAATAATCGCTAAATTGTTGTTCCTCTTTTGTTATTTTAATATTTGAAAACACAAAATTTCTTCCTGGGTTATTTAAAACATCAAAGTATAATTCTTCACCAAGAAGCTGTTTCCAAAAATTTTCTTCATTTCTTAAAAAGATAGTATTATTCATATATTTTCCTTTACTTCGTACTATATTCGAATAAAAAAAACAAGTAATATTTCATACTTGTTTCTTTTATTTCTTTAACAACAATTTAAAGTAAATAGTCCTCCGCACCCCATGCTAAATGTAATTATTTCAGTATCTACAGAACTATTTAATAACTCCGCTTCCTGTACTTCATTTAAAACATCATTAATAAGGCTTTCAAATTCCTGCATATTCTTCCTCCACTAACATTATTTGAACCGTAAAAATACCATTTTTATAATTTACCTTTATTGTTCCTCCGTGCTGTTCCACTAATTCTCTTGCATTTTCCAGTCCCCATCCATGCTCATCTCCTCCTTTCATAGAAATAAATCTGTTATTTATTATTTGGGGTTCTACTAAATAATTATTTTCAATATACAAAAAAAGCATACTATTTATTGTTTTCAGGTTTATGTTAATATATCTACTTTTGTTTTCACATAATTCTGTCGCTTCAAATGCATTATCTAATAAATTTGCCAGGATAGCAAAAAAATCATATTCTTCAATTGGAATTTCTGTCACCTCTACATTTACAGAAAAATTTATTTCCTTTTCACATGCTTTTAATTTTCCATTTTCTATAAGATAATCAATGCACTCATGTCCTGTCCATACTTGCGTCTGCCTTAATTTATAAAATGCTAATTTACTCTGAATGTAATCCATTGCTTTTTCATACTGCTTTTTTTCTATGCATTCATATAAATATGTTAATGAATATTTATGATCATGATTTATTTTACGATTTCGACTCTGTTCCTCACGAATTCTTGAATAATCTGCCTGTAATATTTTCTCCCTTGAAAGATATAATTCGTTTTCTCTTTTTTTATATTTATATTGAATCCAAGTAAATATTAACAATATACATAAAATTATACAGAGAATCAGAAGCAAACTTAAAATTAAAATAGTAGATTGAAATTCTATCCATACCAAATTTAGTAAATAAATTACCAATATATATTCAACTAAACCAAACAATAAAAGAATTAACTTGGCCTTTTCTATTAGTATTGCCATGAAATCTTTTATTTTCCTTCTAAAATATATACATATATTTATTATTATAAATAAAGATAATACTTTTGCCATTACACCAAGCAAATTCGGTTGGTAATTTACTGTTATTAATCCTCCATCTGCAGTAAGGCCCTGTAAAATTACCGCAGGTATTTCAAGTAAAAGAATAGTACTATTTTCAAAAAAGCACCAAAGAAAAATATTAATAAATTTTCTCCGTGTCCATAGTAATAACCAGATACTTTCTAAAATTACAAATAATAGCATCCCATCTGTCGAAATCAGCATGAGTGTATTATTATAGGTTTCCATTATAAATATAAATACTAAAATTGCTATAAGCAACTTTTGTACATACTTTTTTTTATGTTTTGTCGGATATAAATATATAAAACCGCCAAGACCAATAACCATATGGAACAGTACCTTGATAGATGTAAGAAACAATATCAACATTATTGGTACTCCTTCCAAAATGTCATAATTTTCTCCTTTACAGCATTATAACGAGGCCTGCTTACAGGAAGTGCCATATTATTTCTCATAACTACATTTCCTTTATGACACGAAAGAATATGTTTAACATTCGCAATATAACTCTTATCGATATAAAAAAATTCATTAGAATTGAGTTCTTCATATATATCTTTTAAAGCCTTACGTTCCTTACTTGACCCATTTCTATGATAAATTGTGATATACTTTCCTTCCTTCTGTATAAAAAAAATATCCCTATATAAAATTCGTTCTAATCCATTATCTTTCCCAACTATATAAGATCTCTGATCAATGTTTTCTATTTTAGGCACCAAAGCATCATAAGCCTGTGGAAGCTTATCTTCAATCATAATTTTGGGTATATATCTAAAAGCATTTACTTCGAATGCTTCTATCGCAAATTCAACATAATTTGTTACATAAATAATATAAGGTTCTAAATAATATTTTCTGATTTCCTTTGCCACCTGAAGTCCGCTTCGTTCCGGCATTTCTACATCTAACAAAAAAATATCGTAGTATTTATTCTCCTTTAAATCCATAGATAAATTAAAGCTGTTTTCATAAACACTAATCTCATATTCAACTTTTTTATTTTTTAAATAATGATGGGTTATATACTTAAGCAATTCACGATCATGTTCACAATCATCCAGAATTGCAATACTAATCATCTTTTTAACCTCTTTTTTAATTAATTTATCTCTCATCATTTTACCTTATATATTTTAACAAAATTATCTTTATAAATAGTTTATTGTCCTTATTCTGTCAAATTTTGTCCCTTAACTGCACATTTGTCTATAATATGTAATAATTCAAATATTTCATACCAAAAGAACAAAACCATTTTCGTATGCAATAAAATAAAACACGGCTCGAATGAGCCGTGTCCCATAATTTTTAATTTATGTTATGTCTGATAATTGTTATTGATTTAATTTCTTATTTTCCTCAAACCTCTCCACAGCCTCCCACCTGGCGGCCTCCTTGGCCTTTGCGTTCTGCAGGTCAACCTCCAGCATGGTTTCATAACCAAGCTCCATCACTTCCTTGTACATCTGATCGTACAGGCGGTTGAATTCCTGTTCATCGTCAGCGAATACCATATTCCAGGAATACTCCTGGATAACCTTGCGGCACTGACGCCTGATTGCGGACATTTCGGAATTTTCCTGAGGAGCCATGTAGCCGGTGCCGGGGGATACCAGAAGCTTGTTATTTTTCTTCAGGTACTCCATGGCGCTGTCCGCTCCCATTTTATCTCTCCAGTCCTGTTCCAGCGGGGAAATATCCATATTCCTTACGGAATCCCATAAAAGATAGGCATATGGATAACCCTTATCATCCAGTTCACAGGAAGCAACGGTGCTGTAATTCAGGGTGGATATGCCTTCCGACCAGGTCCCGCTTCCCCATTCACCGGGAACCTCCACATCCTCTCCCATTAATGCTTTTTTTCCAAAATCTGTTAAAACAGGGCCATCCTCACCATATTCCCAGCACAAGCCTTCCGGGCCGGCCATACCGCCGGATGTCTGTGCCCTGTTGCTGCGGATTCCCTCCGGGGAATACAGCCAGTCGATAAATGCCGCCAGCCGTTTTGGATCCTCTGCCTGGGAGCCAATGGACATAACTACCTTCTGGTTTCCTGCTGAGCTGCAGCCGTAGGAATAGATGACCATATCATTGATATCCGCCATCATGAAGCCCTTTCCTTCCTTGACTCTGGCTTCCGTATTATATGCGGGCTGGGCAACCCAGGGCCATGTACAGAACAATATCTGGCCTTCCTTATATTTATTTTCAAAGCTTTCATAGGACTGCGTACTGGATTCCGGGTCCACCAGCCCCATCTGATTTGCGTCAAAATACAATTTCAGAACCCGCATATACAGAGAATCCGGTTCAATAATGCTCTGATAATCACTGCTGTCCGCCTTCACCAGAACAAAGCCGTACTCATCATAACCATAAAAACAGCAGGGCTGTTTTACCGCATTCATCAGATTGGAATCCCAATCCTTGAAAAAAGAAAAGGCATAGGTCCTGTCCCCGTTTTCCGACGTTGGCTCCAGCTCCTGCATCTGCTTGAGCACTGGGAGCAAATCCTCCAGGGTGTCCATTTTGGGATAACCAAGCTTCTTATACAGATCCCATCTGACATAAGGGCCGTAGATAGGATCAGGATCCTCCATGGGCGTCTGGGGGGAATTCAGGGATACTTCTGAAGGGATTGCATAAATTCCGGGCTGTGATACGCTTCCGTTCAGATCACGGATGGCGCTTTCAAAGCGCATAATCTGGCGGTCTTTTATCAGCGGCTCCATATCAATCAGAAGCCCGGCCGTCACCATATCCTGAAGCGCCCCGTTTTCCGCAGGGCAAATGATCAAATCACCCAGGTTTCCGGCAGCGGATCGGACTTCAAACAGGGTATCCCCGCCGCCGGAAACATTGGGGGCTATGATATTCAGCTCCATGTTGAATTTATCTTTAACAATTTTGGCAAACCAGCCTGACTGTATTCCCTGGACATTTGCCAGGGAATCAAATACATCCACTACGATAAAATCCTCATAGGGACATTCTTCTTCCTTCTTGCCGGGCGCGCAGCTGATTATAACGAGGCTGCATAATGCCAGTACAGCCAGGGTTTTCTTCCATCCTTTTTTCATACCGTTTTCTCCTTGCATCCGATACCGTCCCTGTCAGGGATATAATCAGATTATAACATGTATCCATCCTAATCCGCACCTGCAAAAAATTGTAATGAATCAGTCCCTTCACGGTTGGTTACTGTTCACTCCGTGACCAGTAACTGCATAAATCCATTAAAAATCGCCTGCGGCGATGGGATTTATGCACTCTTGAATCACTTTCTTACGTACTGTGCAGTAAATGCACAGTACTGAGTGAACAGTAACCACGGTTGCTCTCCCCATTTTTGCCTTCGGAGGGATACATTGACAATCTGTTATTCCTCTTCTATACTTAAACTGTAACTGTCGAAACATACACAGTTATCTGATTCTACAACTGCTGCTCATCTATTTCTTTTATTCAAAGCATCCGAAAAAAATAAAAAGGGGTAACGCAATGGAAACCGTACTGATTGCAGATGATGAAGTTAATATCCGCGAAGGCCTCAAAATTATTATAGACTGGAACGAACTGGGCTTTGAAATCTGCGGGGAGGCCGCCAACGGCGAAGAGGCTCTTTCTGCCATCCTGGAGAAGAATCCGAGCCTGGTCCTTCTGGATATCCGTATGCCCAAAATGTATGGGACGGATTTGATACGCATCGCCCGTGAACGGGGGTATAAAGGGAGGTTCATCATTTTAAGCGGCTATTCCGATTTTACATATGCCCAGACCGCCATACGTTACGGCGTGGACTTCTATATCACCAAGCCCATTGACGAGGACGAGCTTTCACAGGCCATCACCAAAATAAAGCAAGGCCTGGAAAAAGAGCACGCCGCCTCCCAAAATATAGAGCTTCTTAAAAATAAAGCTAAGGATGTGATCCTCCATGAAATCGTAACCGGGACCTATAATACCGCCGAAGCCGCGCTTTTGTCTCCCCGGAAAATGGAGGAAATGAATCTTTACGCCGACATTTATCAGGTTGTCATTTATGAAAAGTTCAGCGAGAACCCGGAGGATATCAGCTACAGCTTTGCGGATCTTCTTAAAATAACCAATAAAGGCAACCACACCTTTGAATATTTTGAAGAGGACGGCAATGAGGTTATTCTGCTTAAAGGCCAGTTCGCCCTGGATAAATTCAGCGGTTTTCTGGAGCGTTATGAGAAGAATCCCCCGCAGAAGGGAAGTCCCCTGGATACTCTTTTTCTTGCCTATGGGCGCCCTGTCCGGTCCCTTGATGAAATCTATCTGTCCTATGAAGAGGCCTACACGCTGCAGAAAAGGCGTTTTTTCTGTATGCAGGGCCAGCATACGCTTGGCTATGACGCGCTTCCGAAGGTACAGGATATCACCCTGGAAATCAATAATGACAAGCTGGAGGAATACAGCAATCTCCTCACAGATTATCTCATTGCCTTTCAGCGCAATAAGGTGGCTGAGACACTTTTCAGCCTTGAGGAATTCCTTTATAATGTAAAGAACGATATTGCCTCCGTCAAGCTGTTCCTCACGGATCTTTACCTGCGCATTAAGGAAAAGGCCAACCATATTTTCTGTTCGGCGGAAATCCCTTTTCCTACCAACTCCCAGATTATTGACAGAATTGAAAGCTGCCATTATCTGTATGAAATTATCCTTTTTATTTCAGAACAGACGGAAATGATCATGAATGCCACAGGAAATCCTTCCCGTGATACGGTGCTGGATGATATCCTTTATTATATTGATCATAACTTCCGCAGCAATATCAAGCTGGAAGGAATCGCTCCTCTCTTCGGCTACAGCAGCGCCTATCTTGGGAAAATCTTCAATAAAACCATGGGGGAGAGCTTTAACTCCTATGTGGATCACAGAAGAATCGATTACTCCAAGGAGCTGTTAAAGGAAAACCGGCTGAAGGTTTATGAAATTGCCGGGCAGGTGGGATACAATAATGTGGACTATTTTCATAAGAAATTCAAAAAGTACACGGGCATGAGTCCCGCTGAATACCGGAAAAATGGTTTTACCCCCCCCCTTAAAAATCTGCCTGAAACAGACTGACGGCGCGCCGGAGAGAATGAAAACTCTCCGGCTTTTTTTGAAACTGCCGCATCCCTACCGGAAGAAGAACCGGCAGAGCTTTATTTTTCCTTCTGTTTCTACAGTAACCGTACATACGCCTTTCAGCCGGCTGAATTCTTCTGCAACCGGCACTTTCATTTCTTCAAAGCCTGCGCCTGCCTTCACCGGAATCTCCATGGAAATTCCTTCTGATGCTTCCGGGGTTACCGTCAGCTTTATTTTTCCATCCTCCAGCGCGTGCAAAGTAAACGTGGTTTCCTCCGGCACCCTTTCAAAGCAGAAATCCCGATAGACAAGCACGCTTTTTATTTTTGCGGGCAGTGCCCCATTTTTTTGCGGTAATTCCGCTTTCACCTCATCCGGCTTGTCTCCCGCTTTTCCCGGAATGACGCAGGTATAGCCTTCCACTCCTTTATGGATAAAGCAGTTTTCATAATCATCATATCGGTCTGCCGCCGTAACCTCCCATGGACTGCGTTTTCCGGCTGTTTCCCCTTCCAGGCGGAGGACGGCCTGCTGCCTGATATCCCCTGAGGATGCGCCTGCCATGAAGGTATAATCTCCGCTTTCCAGCAGCATGGCTTCAGAAATCACATCGTAATATCTGAGCTCCTCCCGGTTTACAATAAGCTCTGCCTCTGCCGTTTCTCCCGGCGCAAGATCCTTCAGACGGACAAAGCTCTTTAACTGCATCACAGGCTGTTTTACGCGGGATTTTTCCTTATGTACATAAAGCTGCACCACCTCGTCGGCAGTCCTGCTGCCGGTATTGGTCACGGAAAGGCGGGCTATAATTTTATCAGCCTTTTCTTCCAGCGTCAGCTTCCCATAGGAAAAGGAGGTGTAGGAAAGTCCGTGTCCAAAGGGATACAATACCTCCCTGTCAAAATACTGATAGGTTCTCTTTCCTTTGATTATGTCATAATCATTCATATCCGGCAAATCGTCATCTGATTTGTACCAGGTCATATTCAGACGTCCCGCGGGTGACGTCCTTCCGCTGAGGACGCCTGCAATCCCGTTTCCAAGCTCCTGGCTTCCCGACGCGCTCCAGAGGATAGCCGGCATTTCTTCCTGAAGCCGGTTGATGGTGTAGGGGTAGTTGGACAACAGAACTACAACAGTATCCGGATTTGCTGCTTTTACGGCATCCGCCAGCTTTTGCTGGAAGGGAGGAAGCGCCAGGGTAGTCCGGTCGATTTCCTCTTTGCTGTTGATTACGGGATTACAGCCCAGCACCAGCACGGCACGCTGTGCACTTCCCGCTGCCTTCACCGCTTCACTGATTCCGTCTTTTACGGTTTCCATGGTAAATACCGCCGGCTCACCGCTTCGAAGGAAGCAGGCCGTTTCCTCGTTCTCTTCGCCTTCCCCGTTGGCCTTCTCCGCCGTTTTTATTACCGCAAGGTAACCCTTTTCATCTATTGCCACCTGCCTGCCGTTCCAGCTGTCAAGATACCAGGCTGTTTTGTCGTATTCCTCTATTTTGCCGCTTTCTTTCTTTTCCCCGATCTGCCTGAAATTCCAGGATTCCCTGATAAACCAGGAAAAAGCCTCGTCCTTATCCGCTTTTATCTGACAGCTTCCTTCCTCCAGCGTTACATATTTTCCATTGCTGCGGGCAATTAACGTGGAACAGCCCGTGCCCCAGTCAGTCAGGGTAAACGCTTCCGCATTCTCCTTATCCGTAAGGATCAGCCGGGAGGCTTCATCCAGGCCTGCATATTTCCCGCCGCAGACGAGATAAATATCGGACAGGCCGCTTGTGCAGGTGATTTCCGTATCCGGATATGCTTTTTTCATCCCGTCAAGCACGGTTACCGAATAGGGCGGAATACCGCAGTACCAATCCTTATACCATACATCCGCGAGAGGGCCTATCAGCGCAAGTGATTCTGTTTTGCCGGGAAGGATGGGCAGGGCTTCCTTCTCATTCTTTAAAAGGACAACTGACTCTTCTGCCATTTTTGCACAGATTTCCCGATGCTCTTCATTATTAATGTATTCCTCTCCCATTCCTGTATAGGGACAGTCCCCGTTACCGTCAAAAAAGCCCAGACGGATGCGGGTACGGAAGGAGTTACGGATGGATCGGTCAATATCGGACTCTGTTATCATCCCTTTTTCCAGCGCCTCCCAGGCCGATGCCATAACCACTTCCTTATCATCGGTAAAGCAGTCCACTCCTGCCTTCAGTCCATAAGCCACTGTTTCCGCGTGGGTCCTGAAATATTTATGGTCATATACGGTCTGCTGCATATCCCCGCCGTCGCAGACCACATGGCCGGGCAGCCCCCAGGTGTCCTTCAGTATTTTCTGAACTTCATCGTTAACGATGGCAGGCACGCCGTTAATTTCATTATAGGAGGTCATGACGGCCTCTGCACCGCCTTCTGTTACGGCCTTGCGGAAGGGCTCCAGATAATACTCATATTTATTTCTCCCATCCAGGGAGGAGGATATGGATATTCTGTCATGCTCCACATTATTTGCATAAAAATGCTTCAGGGTTGCACCGCATCTGAGGTAAAAGGGATCATTTCCCTTCATTCCCCTGATATAAGCTGAGGACATTTCCCCGGAAAGATAGGGATCCTCCCCATAGGCCTCTTCTGTCCTTCCCCATCTGGGATCCCGTTCCATATCAATGGTAGGCGCCCATCTGCACAGGCCGCCGCCACCGTTTCTTGTATACAGCGCCCTTGCTTCCTCTCCCACACAGCGCCCGCATTCCCGGATCAGCTCTCTGTCAAAGCTTGCACTCATGCCGATGGGCTGGGTGAAGGATGTGGTAGGCTCCGGTTCCCCACGGTTAAATGCCTGATCATGTCTTGCTTCGATTCCGTGGGCGGCTTCCCCTCCCATATAAGAGGACTTGATTCCCAGACGCTCCACATCCGGGCAGCCTGTGGTCAGACATGCAATTTTTTCCTCCAGTGTCAACGCCTTTACCAGATAATCAAGTCGTTCCTCCACTGTCAGGGAATTATCCCATAAAGGAGTATTTTTATAGTTTTCCATTTTATTTGCTGCCGCTCCCTTTCTTTTTTATGCCTGAAAAGGGATTGCCGCTGCGGACAATCCCTTTCCCTGTTCTGTTATCACGGAAGAATTATAAACTGTTTATTTCACAGCATCCTCTGCTGCAGCTCTCAGTTTTACTTCATTCTCCTGGAATTCAATACATTTATCATAGCCATATTCATTTGCTTTGGCAATCATTTCATCTACGATCTTATCAAATTCTTCATCGGAAGAAGCATAGATTGCTTTCCAGGAATTTGTCTTAATGCAGTCGGCAACCTGGTTCCAGAGCACAAGAAGCTCATCGGACTTGGTTCCTGCGGAGTAGGTGGTTCCGGGTGCAAGCTTGAAAGGTCTGCTTCCCATGTATTCATCAGGGGTTCTTGCTCCGGTATGTTCTCTCCAGTCAGCTTCTATTTCAGAATTGGGTTCCGTAATAAAGCTGTCCCATTTCTTGTAGTTGTAGGTATCTCCGTTGGAATCCAGGTTTTCGGTATCAAGCGCCCAGGTCTGGTTGTTCATCTTGAAGTTACCGTCTTCAAAGGTTCCTGAGTAGCCGTCTGACATTTCTGTCTTGATATCAAGCTTTGCAGCTTTTCCCAGCTCAGTGAAGCAGGTCTTGCCGTTTTCATCATAATACCAGCAGACATCCTTAGGGCCGTATTCTGCGGTCATACGTCCTTCCGGAGTTGAAAGCCAGTTCAGGATAGCCATGCAGAGTTCAGGATATTCACTCTTGGCGCCGATGGACCAGATTCTGTTTCCGCCGTATACATTCAGGCCGTATGCGATAGGCGACGCTTCTTCCGGAGGGCAGGGATACATTGCTTTTCCGTCAGCCGCATGGGTTTCAGAATTGTACATTGCTGATCCCAGGAAGTTGAATACGTTCAGGAATGCGGTACCGTTCTGGTAATCTTCTACCATACCGTCATATTTCTGTGTCTGTGAGTCGGGATCAAGAAGTCCTCTCTGGTACAGGTTGTTGTAGAATTTCAGCGCTGTCAGATAAGGGCCGTCTTTTTCCAGACAGGGATGATATTCCTGTGTCTCGGAATCATAAAGGCCGAAGCCGAATTCGTCATATCCGTAATAAGCGGAAGCCGTTGACTTAACGAACATAACCATGTCGCCGTCCCAGTCGTTGAAAAGGGAAACGCCGTAGGTGGTTTTTCCGTTATCATCCTTAGGGCAGATTTCCTTCATCTGGGCCAGAACCTCTACCATGTCGTTCATGTTCTTGATTTCAGGATATCCCAGTTCCTTGTAAAGATCCCATCTTAAATCCCAGGTATACATGATATCACCGCGGGCGCTGGGATCCACCGCTACGTCAAAGCCGTAGCCATAGGTAGTTCCGCCGGAAAGGTTGGTGTTCTTCTCCAGTGCATAGGGCATATGCTCTTTGATATATGGGCCGTAATCGGAAAGGATATCATCCTCGTTCCAGTCGAAAAGCATTCCCTTCTCAACTGCCTGCATATATTCATCGGAATCATTTCCCCAGATAACGATATCGCCCAGGTTTCCGGATTCCATACGTGTTTCATATACACCGTCCGGATCAGGAATGATGTTCAGCTTAACATTGAATTTTTCCAGCATAATCTGGCCGAACCATCCGATCTGCTCTCCTGAGTAATTTGCCAGCTGGTCAAATACATCCAGGGTAACTGTTTCCTCCGGAATGATTTCCTCCAGAAGCTCATCATAGGATTCCCCATCTTCTGCAGACGCCGCTTCCGTATCCGCATCAGCCACATCCGCGTCTGTCTCAGCCTTTGCTTCCGTGCTGCTGTCTGCCGCAGGCTCCGCCGTTGTGGCGCCTGAGCTTCCGCATGCTGCCAGGGATACCGTCATGACAGCCGCCATGAGCAGCGCCGTAATTTTTTTTGCCTTCATACTTTTTCTCCTCCTTTATGATTGTGTTACTAAAACCGTTTGAACGGATAACACCGATGTAAAATTGTTTCCAGGCAGCTGTCAGCCCTTTACGGCTCCCAGCATAATACCTTTTTCAAAATACCGCTGCATGAACGGATATACTACCAGAATCGGAATAACTGTAACCATGGAAATGGTATATTTAATAACCTTTGCACTGAGCGCTGATTTCAGGACCGCATCGCTTACCTGTCCGCCGGATTCCATCAGTGCGCTTAAGTTGGAAGCCGTATTCAGGTAGATGTACAGTCTGTGCTGCAGTGTATACAGCGTAGGGGCGGACTGCATCAGAATCAGGGAATCCGTAAAGGAGTTCCAGTGGCCTACCGCGCCGAAAATCGCTATGGTTGCCAGAATGGGCTTGCTCAGCGGCCAGATGATTTTACGGAAAATCACCATATGGGTCGCGCCGTCAATCTGCGCGCTCTCTTCCAGCTCTGCCGGAATGGACTCAATATAGGTTTTTACCAGAATAATATTGTAAGGGGCAACGATTCCGGGAATGATGTAGGCCCAGAAGGTATTCGTCAGGCCCAGCATCTGCATATTCAGGAACCAGGGAATCAGGCCTGCGTTGAAGTACATGGTAATGATTAAAAATCTGTACCAGAATTTCCTGCCCCACATTTCCTGCTTTGTTACCAGATATCCTACGAATGCGGAAGCCGCTACCATGAATGCGGTTCCAAGAAGCGTTCTTCCCACAGATACCAGGAATGCATTGGAAAGGTCGCTTACGTTCAGCAGGGACTTGTAGTTATCCAGATGAAGCCCCCTGGGGATAAAGTTGATAACACCCTTTACCACCAGATCGTTATCACTGATTGTATTGATAAACAGGTAGTAGAACGGGAAAATACATGCTACGGTAAACAGGATGAATATCAGGTAATTTATCAGGTTGAAGAGCATGTCGCCCGGTCTTGTTCTGTATTTTTTCTTATGTGTCTTTTCATAAAGCTTTTCCGCTTTTAAGTCCGCTTTTTCCTGTGCTGTTTTAGCCATGCTTCCACCTCCTATACAATGCTTTCGCCGCGGATTAACTTGGATACTCCGTTGGCCGCGAACAGCAGCGTTACGCTGACTATGGATTTCACCATGCCGATTACGGTAGACAGAGGGATTGCACCCTTGCCGATACCTAATTTATATACATACAGATCCAGCACCATAATGGCGTTCTGGTTGGTTGCATTTTCAAACACCAGGTACTGATCCATACCGTTGCTTAAGATGTTTGCAATGGACATCAGAAGCAGTACGCAGAAGGTGGGAATCAGCCCGGGCACGGTAATGTGCCACATTCTCTGGAACCTGCCGGCGCCGTCCACGGTTGCCGCCTCGTAAAGCTGTTGGTCAATACCGGAAATGGCCGCTATGTAAATGATTGCGCTCCAGCCGATTCCTTTCCATAATCCCCAGCCCAGCATTTTCAGCCACACGTGTTCGCCGCTCATCAGCATGTTCACGCCTTCTTTCCAAATTCCCAGGTTTACCAGGATACTGCTGACAAAACCGTCTGTTGAGAAAATACAGAAAGCGATGGAGTATACAAGAACCCAGCTGATGAAGTTGGGAACCGTTGTAAAGGTCTGTACAAATCTTCTGAATCTTACATTTTTAATTTCGGAAAGGAAAATTGCAAAGGCCATAGGCAGCCAGCTTGTTGCGATTCCCAGGCCGCTCATGGCGAGGGTATTTTTCAGTACACGCACAATATCCCTTACCGTTGCCGGGTTTTCAAACAGCTCTGTAAACCACTTGAAGCCTACAAAATTATCCATGCTGATGGCGTCGCCTACCTTATAATCAAAGAAAGCGTAACGCCAGCCCCACAGCGGCAGGTAAGCAAATACAGCCACCAGCGCCACAAAGGGCATCAGCATCAGGAAAAGCCTGAACTTCGTCGGCATTTCGAATTTCGTCCCTTTTTTCAGCTTCGGGAGCAAAAACATCTGCAATATGGAAACTACCAGTATAAGAACCGTTATAATAAGAATCAGCCAGAGTCCCGAAGGAAATATGGGTTCCACCTTACCCGGCTTGGTTGTCTGTGCTACCTGTGTATAGGCAATGTAAATACCGCCCATACCTGCCAGCTCAATCACACATCCAATAATGCCGATGACGTTGCCTGTCTTTTTGAACTTCAGATTGCCAAGCGACATACAACCGCTGATACCAAAGCTTACAATGCCCAGGCACATCGCCATTGCCGCTGCAAACAGCAGCTGCATGGACGCTTCATCTACCCAGCCCTTCCTGAAGGCGCGGCCGAACTCCGCCGTTAAGGTTGAATAAGAAATACCCGATGTGAACAGCGACATATTTTTATTGATCATGCCGCAGATTCTTGCCGGATTCAGATTTGGTATAAACAGAAATACCACAGATAAAAGAATGGCAATCCTGATAGGATAATAAAGCTTATCCGTCAAAACTTCCTTTCGTGACTTTGTACTGCTCATTTTCTTCCTCCCTTTCCTGTACAAATATATCCGTATTTTTTGTCAAAAAAATACACCACAGAATTTCTCAATCCTTGTGATGTATTTATTATAATTGAATTAAAAATATAAAAATACGGTAAAATTCCGGTTAAAAATACATTCATTTTTTGAAATATGCCGTATTTTTTCAGTTTTTATATGCAAACTGCCGGGCTGTTTTTTTCCGCCATCCTGGAAACGGGAAGGTAAAGGCGTACCCTGGTTCCTTCTTCCGGAACGGATAAAACCTGTATGCCAAAGGCATCTCCGTAAGTAAGCTTGATACGCTGGTTGATATTATAAAGGCCGATGCTTTTGCTCCTGGTCATATCCTTCTGCTCTATGTTCCTCCTCAGCTGGGCCAGCTCTTCCTCTGTCATTCCGCAGCCGTTATCTGAAACCTCTATGCATAGAAGCTCCTGTTCTTCTATATGTTTTGTTACGGAGATTTTGATTATGCCTCCATGCTCCCTCTCTTCCAGGCCATGCAGTATGGCATTTTCCACCACGGGCTGAAGAAGCAGGGGAAGAATATATATTTTTTCAGGATCCACATCCTCCCCTATTTCCGTTATGCCGTCAAATTTATCCGTGAACCTGAGCTTCTGGATATCCAGATAAACATTGACATGCTCCAGCTCTCTGCTTAAGGTCGTGTAGGATGTACCGGTGTTCTCCAGGACATAGCGCATGGATTTACCCAGGAGCTTTATGGCCCTTGCCACTTCTTTGTCATTTGCCGCAAATGCCTTCATACGGATGGTTTCCAGCGTATTGTAGAGGAAATGGGGATTAATCTGGCTTGCCAGCATCTTAAATTCCATAACCTGCTGTTCGTTCAGAAGCTCCGCCTCATTGATGCGGGCCTCATACATTTCCGCATCCTTCTTTTTAATATTCCGTACCATGACCTCAAGATCAGAAAAGGCCTCTGAGATCTCATCCTGTCCCTGGATATAGCTGCGGATGTCATAATCCTCCGTACTGGCCTGATGCATGGCCTGTCTCAGAGTGAGCACGCGGGAGGTGAAATATTCGGTAAAAAAATGAATGATCAGTCCCGGAATCAGAATAGCCACGGCAAGTATGAGCACACAGATAGTCAGAATCCGTTTAATGCTGACATAGCCTAAATCATTCATGGTACAGATATATAGGCGGGAATCTGACTGGTATAGGTACAGCGTGGAAACATCCACAAAATAGGTGACTCCGTTTATCTTTTCTTTTCCCGTGTACTGATAATAGCTTTTGTCATAATCTATGGGTACCTTCTGGCTGATGCCGTATTCGCTTCTGTTGGAATTGAAAAAAACCTCTCTGTCATTTACGGATATCATGGCTGCATATTCCTGGCTGTTGATCCTGGTTCTCAGATAGTTATCGCTCACCTTGATCACAAGCACGGCATTATGGTCCGCTTCCGCCAGCGGCAGCCTGCGCACCAGGCTCAGGTTCCAATATTCATTTCCGTACTTGTCCCTGCTTGTCATGGGGACCCAGAAGACACTAGACTGGGAAATAGCCTTGCAGTACCAGTCGGTATTCTGTATATTTTCATCTGCCCGGTAAAATTGCTTATAATCTGTAAAAGTAGGATTATCCGTATAGATTTCTATACTTTCTATTTCCGCATAATTCTGAGCGTAATTATCCACAACAGTCAGATTCCCGGCTTTTTCCACAAGCTTTTCCCTCTGGGTATAGTTGGCCGACAGAATTTCTTTTATATTTGCGTCAAAAACCAGATTTTCGGATATATTATAAACCTGGGTGGTCATTTCAAAAAGAATCGTCTTCACCCTCAGGTTGTCCGCCTCCAACAGATCTCTGTGATAATTGGAAAGCAGCGTGTAAGTATTTATGAGCAGAAAAATACCGATTATCATAATGGGAAGGAACAGTGCGGCAAAGTATATGGTATACAGCTGCTGTCTTATTTTTGTTAACCTTTTAAACTGGAATTTTATCTTTTTCATAATTCTTCCCGTCCTGTATTTTTCGGTACTGTTTTTTATACTGTATTCTTATTCTGCCTTATTGTCTGTCTTTTTCTGTTGCTCATTTTCCATTATGGTGGTATTGGTGGTTTTGCTGATGTTGCTGGTGTTCTATTTCTGTTCAGCCAGCGTACTAATGGGGCGGCCGGGCTTTCCTGCCCTCAATAAATAAGAATATATGCGGTAATATAAAAAATCCGTACAAAAAGATGTTGTTCTTTTTGTACGGATTTACGTTCCCTGGGGGAATCGAACCCTCAACTGCCCCTTAGGAGGGGGCTGTTATATCCATTTAACTAAGGAAACACATCTAGTATAATACTATATTTTAAAGAAAAAGTCTACTCTTTTTATAATATTAATTATCATATTTTTTTTTACGGTTTTATAAATATTTGGTTATTGTGCGTTTCATCAACTGATTTTGGCTCCATTTCATTGATAATCCTTTTTTTCTTGGGATTTCAGTTGCAGGCATCTCCTTTTCAGATGTCTCTTTTCCAGGTATCTTTATTCCAGGGTTCTCTGTTGCAGGCTGCTCAGTTTCAAATTACTGAAACGCACAAAACATATTTTATTTTTCTGTCTTTTTCTGATTTATTCAGGATAATTTACTGCTCCCTGGAGCCAGACTACCCCTTTGAATCTTCGGCCTATTTTAGGTTCGCCATAAAGATCTTTTTCATTAATACATACATCAAAGGTTAATTCATTGCAGTTAATCGTCATAAAGCAGATCTTTTCTTTTGTCAGCTTATTCATTACCGTATGGTATTCTGAAATTTCTCCTAATACAGAATATTGATCGCACTCCACACCATAAGGCATAAAATACGTGTCAACAAGGCTGAATACGTCTTCCTTCTGAATTCTTTTGGAGATAGTTGTGTAGGTATCCATATCCTCCAGCGTCAGGCTTTCAATAGCGTCTTCATCTCCCCGTCTGGCGGCCTCAATAAGCTGATTCCTTGTAATTGTGGACTGCTGAATCTTTTTTTTCTGGTTTTCACTTTTTATGATAGGCATCATAATTGATCCCTGACTTGCCAGGGCAGATAAGGTCAGGCTGGTACCTCTGACCGGAAGCTTATCTGCATTTTTGTATTTTATATAGGGGATCATGTTCTGCAGGTAAAAGATCAAAGTTACTCCTACCTTAATATCATCACACACACCTGCATAGGATTCCACTGCCGCATGACGTTCCACGCTCACATCCTCCATGGAACTGATGCCGGTTCCGCGCAGGTAGGGATAATAATAGTAGAAAATGAAATTATCACTTTCATCAAATTCCCCGCAAACTGCAATTCCCATGTTCTCTGCGAAATCCTTGCAAAACTCTACCAGGACCGTATCTTCTTTTCCATCAAGAGTGGTATAGTTTCTGGTTTCCGCATTCAGGATCACATCCTTTACCAGCTCCTGAATTTTCTTAGTTGATGTATACTCACTAAACCCCACTGATTTTAAAAATTTATGCAAGAATCTCACCTCACTTTTTGATTATTGTGCAATTGAGTTACTGATCATTATTATTATTGATCAGTAACTCAATCCTTTCTTATTTGATTTCAGTCATGCCGCCCATATAAGGCTGAAGCACTGCAGGAATCCTAACGGAGCCGTCTGCCTGAAGATTATTTTCAAGGAAAGCAATCAGCATTCTCGGCGGAGCAACTACCGTATTATTTAGTGTATGCGCAAAGTATTTCCCATTTTCCCCATTTACACGTATTTTAAGTCTTCTTGCCTGTGCATCTCCCAAATTGGAGCAGCTTCCTACCTCAAAATATTTTTTCTGTCTGGGTGACCATGCTTCTACATCATAAGACTTCACTTTAAGATCTGCCAGATCACCGGAGCAGCATTCAATGGTTCTTACAGGAATATCCATGGACCGGAAAAGATCAACCGTATTCTGCCACAGCTTCTCAAACCACATAGCAGAATCCTCGGGTTTACATACAACGATCATTTCCTGCTTTTCAAACTGATGGATGCGGTATACGCCTCTTTCCTCCAGACCATGCGCGCCCTTCTCCTTACGGAAGCAGGGTGAATAGCTGGTAAGGGTCTTGGGAAGCTCTTCTTCCTGAATGATAGTATCAATAAACTTACCTATCATGGAGTGTTCGCTTGTACCGATAAGGTATAAATCCTCTCCTTCAATCTTATACATCATGGCATCCATTTCTGCAAAGCTCATAACGCCTGTTACCACATTGCTTCTGATCATAAAGGGAGGTACACAATAGGTAAAACCTCTGTTAATCATAAAGTCTCTTGCATAAGAAATAACTGCGGAATGCAGTCTGGCGATATCGCCCATCAGATAATAGAATCCGTTACCTGCTACCTTTCTGGCACTGTCAAGATCAATTCCATTGAACTTTTCCATAATTTCCGTATGATAAGGAATTTCGAAATCAGGAACAACAGGCTCGCCATATTTTGTAATTTCCACATTTTCCGTATCATCCTTACCAATGGGAACTGTCGGATCAATAATATTAGGAATTACCATCATATTTTTCAGGATCTTTTCCTGCAGCTGAGCTTCTTTCGCTTCCAGTTCTTCCAGCTTCTTTGCTCCGGCAGCCACTTCAGCTTTCTTTGCTTCCGCTTCTTCCTTCTTACCGGCCTTCATCAGTCCGCCGATTTCCTTGGAAATTTTATTTCTATTGGCACGCAGGTCATCAGCCTCCTGCTGTGTCTTTCTGCTTTCCTTGTCCAACTCAATTACTTCGTCAACTAACGGAAGTTTGGAATCCTGGAATTTCTTTCTGATATTTTCTTTTACTGCTTCCGGATTTTCTCTTAAAAACTTAATGTCAATCATGATAAGGCTCCTCTCCTCATTTTATAATTAATAGCCAATGGCTTTATCTAATGCTTCTTTTTCTTCAGCGCCAAGTGTAATTGCACACTCACCCTTCTTTACTTCTTTTGTGTATGTATAACAGCCATCGCTGCTCTGCACGGAATTCAGTATAAAACCGTCATCCTTTTCATTCAGCAGACATAAACAAAAGCTGAGCTGTCCGCCCATCTGACTGAAGGCATCATATTTTACCATTCCCATTTTTTGATAACAATACTCTAATCTTTTCTGAATATCTTTAATTTCTTTTCTGTTTTTATCAGATTCCTTCTTTATGAAGTCGTTATCCTCATATAGTCCTGTAATATCTTCTTCCAGACTCCCGGCATCCTTCCCCTTCATAAACTTTGATAGTTTTTTCTGTATTTTATTCAACTTATTGAACTGGATAATTATCAGAATCAAAAGTATTATTATAAAAACCAACAGGCCTATAAGCAAGTACGCAATATCCAATCCGCCTAATCCAATACTCTCCAGTAAGCTGCTTGACATCTTTTTCTCCTTTATATTTTTTATCCTGAGTACAGGAAACTCCGCTTCCTGTTATAACAATCAGGCTCTCATTAACTGTTCCATAAGCCTGTCCAAATCATCATGGTTATAGAATTCTATTTCTATTTTACCTGCTCCATTATTCTTAGGTGAAATGGAAACCTTGGTGCCTAATGATTCTTTCAGTCTGTTTTCAATGTTCTGATAAATTACTTCCAGAGACTTGTTTTCTTTTTTTGGCGCCTTTTCGGGTTTATGAAGATCTTTTACCAGCTTTTCCACTTCCCGTACGCTCATCTTTTCATCAAAAACCTTCTGGGCGATCATATACTGCTCTTCCGGATCTTCAATGGAAAGCAAAGCTCTGGCATGGCCCGTACTGATCATTTCATTTACGACCATCTGTTGTACTTCATCACAAAGCTTGAGCAGACGCATAGAGTTGGTAACTGCTGTCCTGCTCTTGGATACTCTCTCTGCCACCTCATCCTGCTTCAGATTAAACTCTTCCAGAAGTCTTTTATAGGCCTGTGCTTCTTCAATCGGATTCAGATCTTCTCTCTGGATATTTTCAATCAATGAAATTTCTACAATTTCCTGATTTGTAAGATTCTTAATAATAACGGGAATCTCTTTTAATCCCGCCATCTTTGCCGCACGCCATCTTCTTTCTCCGGCAATTATCTCATAATGATTCTTCCTGTCCTGCACAATAATGGGCTGAAGCAGACCAAACTGTTTTATTGATTCCGCCAGCTCCAACAGTGAATCCTCATCGAAATTCTTTCTGGGCTGTTCCCCGTTTGGCTCAACCATTGACAGCTTTACCATGGTTTCCGGGTTTTTATTTTCTACTTTTTCTTTACTTTCCTTTTTTTCTTTTGCTTCCCCAATAGTATTCGGGATCAAAGAATCAAGGCCTTTCCCCAGTCCTCTTGCAGCCATTATCATAAATCCTTTCTCTTAATAACTTCATTTGCCAATGCCATGTAGCTCTCTGCACCAGCTGATTTCGGATCATACATTGTTATCGGCAGGCCATAGCTCGGCGCCTCGGCCAGCCTTATGTTTCTGGGTATTACTGTTTTATATATTTTCTGATTCAGATTCTTCTTTACATTATCAACTACCTGTGTTGAAAGGTTTGTCCTGGAATCATACATAGTAAACAGTATTCCCTCAATCTGCAACTGAGGATTCAATCTTTCTCTCACAAGATTAACTGTGTGAATTAACTGGCTCAGTCCTTCCAGTGCATAATACTCGCATTGTATTGGAACCAGAACCGTATTCGCAGTCGTCATTGCATTAACCGTCAGCATATTCAAGGAAGGCGGGCAATCAATTACCACAAAATCATACTGATCTCTTACCCAATCCACCTCATTTTTTAATATGAATTCTTTCTTATCTACACCAATTAACTCTATTTCTGCCGCAGCCAGGTTGACATTGGACGGTAATACAGTAACATTCGGAACTACTTCTTTAATCAGGCAGTCCTGAATTGTACATTCCCCCAGCATCAGTTCATAGATTGTATTGTCAAGATTATTCTTATCAATATTAAATCCGCTTGTCGTATTTCCCTGCGGATCCGTATCTATGACTAATACCTTCTTCCCTTTTGCAGCGAGAGCAGCCGATAAATTAATCGCTGTGGTTGTTTTACCAACACCGCCCTTCTGGTTTGCAATTGCGATAATTCTTCCCATTACATTTTTCCTTTCGTGTGCAATTGGACAAAACAAGATAGAGTCATTCTTCTGTCAACACTATATATTACTTTCTCACCCAAATAAGTACTTTATCGATTATATCACTTTTCTGGTTGATATTCTATAAGGAAATATTAGAATTTGGACTTTCTTTTTTTATATTATTGTTGGTTTTGTATTTAAAAAGAAAGTTTTGGATTTAAAATATGATTTATTGAAGAAAATGTTTATTAATTCTATTATATTATTTTTAAGTTAAATGTCAGAATAGATTTACTTATTATCCATACCTTTAATTTGGTTATTACTTGTTCTATTTGTGAACACATATTAACTTGCTTTTATTAAATTAATTTTAGAGTATTTTATTTATCTAATGAGTTATGTTTCACGTGAAACATAATTGTAAGTAAAGTTTAAAACAGCTATATTAAAGGCTATATAAAATATATAAAATATAGTTTCATGCAATATGTATTATACAATTCTTGTTAAATATATTCTAATTAATGTTTCACGTGAAACATTATCAATATAAAAACAAAAGTAGAAACCATGCAAAAACTGCCGCAAAACTACAAATCATTAACTTGTAAGATAACATGTGATGGTTTATAATAAATAAATACAGGAGGTATTACTATGAATAAAAAGCTTGGAACTGTAATTGTTCTCACAGGTATCGCTACTTTTACTATTCACATGATAAACAGAGTACAATTTTCTGTCAGTACTGTAAAGAATAATTTAGGTTGCCCTAACAATAAATATTATGAGTGGCGGTTTGGTAAGATACGATATACTAAAAAGGGGACGGGTACCCCTCTTCTCCTCCTCCATGACCTTACAGCCGGCAGTTCAGGCTTTGAATTTTCCGCTATAGTTGATTCTTTAGCTGAGAAGCATGAAGTATATACAATAGATTTTCTTGGTTATGGTTTGTCAGACAAACCTAATATTACTTATACCAATTACCTTTATGTACAGTCTATTATAGATTTTATTAAGAATGTAATAGGTAAAAAGACAAGTATTATTGCAACAGGCGATGCTGCCCCAATAGCTGTTATGGCTTGCCATAATGATGGTGAAGTTATTGACAAAATGCTTTTCATTAATCCGCAAAGTATAAATAAGTTAAACCAGGTGCCAAGTAAACAAACTAAGCTATTGAAGTTCTTAATTGACACTCCCATCATTGGAACTTTTCTATATAATATGCTTACACGCAAAGAATCTTTTAGGAAGGATTTTGAAGAGGAATACTTTTATAATTCGTCTGCCGTTACTGACGAAATATTGTCTAACTATGTAGAGGCTTCGCATGTTCCAGATTTCAATGCAAAATTTTCTTTTGCGAGCTATGTATGTAGATATATGAATGCAAATATAATTCATGCATTAAAAGAAATAGATCATAGTATGTATATTTTATACGGTGAAATGAAAGATGATATAGATACAATAGTTGATAATTATGTTTACTTTAACCAGTCAATTGAGGCTTTTAGTATTCCTGATACTAAGCAGCTATGTCATCTGGAATCACCTGATTTAGTTATAGAACAGATTAATATTCTTTTATAAGTTTGTATGTAATTTATAAAAAAGAGCTGCAGAAAAATTACAGCTCTTTTTTATTTATAGTACTTACTCTTACTATTCTTTTTTTAATAATAAATAAAACTTATATCTACTAAATATATAATTAGTATTTATATTTATTCCTTTTCTTTAAGTAAAAAAAAGCAAAACATATATCAGTAATTCAATATACTAATATTAAAATTTACTAAGCTTATATTATTAAGCAAATATATTATGTTTCACGTGAAACAATATAAATAACAATATAATTATAGTTACCAGATTTAAGAAAATACGTCTTGATTTGTAAATGTAGAAATAACCCTCTAGTTAATATTATAATAAAATATAGAATTATAAGAACAGTATAAATGATATAGATTTATTTGACAAACATATACTTAAAAAATAAATTTATAAAAGATATGTTATGAGGTAAAGTCATGGAAACAAATGATAGCTTTTGGAATGCAATAGATAGAATAGTGAGTGAATCAAAAATCATAATAGATAGGCCTAAGGGAGCTGTTCATCCTAAGTTTTCTGACTTTATTTACAGAGTTGACTATGGCTATTTAGATAATACCTCTTCAATGGATGGTGACGGCATTGATGTATGGGTGGGAACAGATGAAAGAAAGCAAGTTGATGCGATTATGTGTATCGTTGATTTAATGAAACGTGATTCGGAGATAAAAATATTAATAGGATGTACAGAAAATGAAAAAGAATTCATTTACCAAACCCATAACGAAACAGATTACATGAAAGGTATACTTATACGTAGGTTATGAATATATTTTCCATATCGTTTATCATACGTTTATCATGGAATTATAGATTGTAATAGATAGTAGACAGTATTTCTCTACAAACAGCAGAGGATTCAATCTTTCTCTCAATAAAGATCAACAGCTGACGATTTGATCTTTCTTTCAATAATGACATTACACCCAATTTTCCAGAATCTTTTTTATACCGGATCACTACTCTCCTATACAGGAGCTAAATATGTGGCCTCAATGCTTACCACATTTATCTATATTAGATTCAGTATAAGGCATATCTAAAACTCTATATTATTACCCACGACGCACTTCTAACAATCTATTCTAACAATCAATCTATCAATAATCAGAGCGCACAAAACGCTTGGGGTGCTCAATTAGCACCCGACTACTTTCAAACAAAAAATAAAAATACCGTTGACATCCATGTATAATAAGTCTATAATGAACATTGTTCATATTGATAATCGTTTAATACAATAAAAGGAGAGATATTAATGCAGGCAATTATGGAAACACTTTTTGATGCAGTATATTTAATTACTGTCATCACACTGGGAATCATCATGATAACCAAATCAAAAGAAAGAAAAGAATATAAACTATTTGGAATTATGGCTGTCATACTTGGCTGCGGTGATGCCTTTCATCTGATCCCAAGAGCCTATTCCCTATGCACTGACGGACTTGCCGCCCATACAGCTGCCCTCGGCGTTGGAAAACTGATTACCTCAATAACAATGACCATATTTTATCTGATTCTTTTTGAAATCTGGAAAATGAGATATCATAAGGCAGACACGAAATCGCTGAATTTTGCCATGTACGGACTTGCCCTGATAAGAATTATACTCTGTCTGCTTCCCCAAAACAAATGGGCCAGTGCCGATGCACCATTATCCTGGGGAATTTACCGGAACATTCCTTTCGCCCTGATGGGAATACTGATTATTGTTCTATTCTATCAGGAAGCAAAAGAAAACCGGGACAGAAACTTCCGCTTTATGTGGCTTGCAATCACCTTAAGCTTCGGCTTCTATATCCCGGTTGTATTATGGGCTGATATGATTCCTTTGATAGGCATGCTCATGATCCCCAAAACCTGTGCTTACGTATGGGTAGTTCTCATGGGATACCTGGATATGAAAAAAAATTAACTGATTGGCTCCTTTGCCGGAAGTCCCGCCTTTCTGGGATATTTTCCGGGTGTAGGAGCCTTTTTCCTTATAATAAAAAGGGATCTGTAAATATCACTATATGGTAAATTAAACTCAATATTTTCCACCACTTCCCCGCCCAGGAGATAAAAGGCCTTTTTTGCGGCAGCCGCTTCCTCTTCTATTTTTTCGGATTTATAAGGAATAAACCTTCCCCCAACCTTCACGAACGGCAGACAATATTCGGATAATGTGGCCATATTAGCAACTGCCCGTGACACACACAGATCATACTTTTCGCGGAACAATCCCGGCTTCGCATAGTCCTCCGCTCTTCCATGAACTGCATCTATATCCGCCAGTCCGATTTGGGCAATTACCTCATTCAAAAACTTTACTCTCTTATTCAGGGAATCCAGAAGTGTTACCTTTAATCCCGGAAATGCGATTTTCAAAGGGATTCCTGGAAAACCGGCTCCTGTCCCCACATCAATGACTGAGTACCCTTCCTTCGTCAGCTCCGGCACCGCTTTTATTAAAGAAAGACTGTCTACAAAGTGTTTTTTTAAAACTTCATCAAAATCAGTAATAGCTGTCAGATTCATTACTTCATTCCACTGGATCAGCAGTTCATAATACTGCATAAACTGTTCTTCTTGGTTCTTATCCAGTTCTATCGACAGTTCACTTAGATCTTTTCTGAATTGTGTCAAATTATAGCTTTTCATGCTTTTTCCTGCTTTCCCAGATGCTCCAGATAAATAAGAAGAACCGAAATATCAGCCGGTGAAACTCCTGAAATTCTTGATGCCTGTCCTACGGATACCGGCTTATAGGAAATCAACTTTTGCCTGGCTTCAAGACGGAGGCTGGAAATATCATTATAATCTATCCATTCCGGGATCTTTTTCTTTTCCATCTTTTTAAACTGCTCTACCTGACGCAGCTGTCTGGATATATATCCTTCATATTTCAGTTCTATTTCCACCTGCTCGATTACATCAACAGGTAAGGGCTTTCTGTCGGGATCAATCTCCCCTAAAATTTCATAATCCAGTTCAGGCCTGCAGATCAGCTCCGAAAGGCTTGCGGCAGTTTTCAAAGGTGAACTTCCATGTGATTCAAGAAATGACTGGATTGAAGCGGAAGCTCCTACCGTCGTTTTTTTCAGACGGTTCATTTCTTCCTGGATCTGTTTCTGCTTATATATGGTTGCTTCATATTCTTCTTTTCCTACAAGTCCAGCTTTATAGCCTATTTCACGAAGTCTGATATCCGCGTTATCCTGACGGAGAAGAAGTCTGTACTCAGCGCGGGAGGTCATCATTCTGTATGGCTCAAAATTATCCTTGGTTACCAGATCGTCAATCAACACCCCGATATAAGCCTGGGAACGATCCAGAATTATCTGCTCCTTTCCCTGTATGGAAAGGGCCGCATTCATTCCGGCTATCAGTCCCTGTGCCGCCGCTTCTTCATAACCGCTGCTTCCATTGAACTGCCCGCCGCTGAACAGTCCCTCAATATTTTTAAACTCCAGGGTAGGATACAGCTGCCTTGCATTAATGCAATCATATTCAATTGCATACGCATTTCTCACTATTTTACAGTGTTCCAGGCCAGGAACACTTCGGTACATTGCCAGCTGAACGTCCTCCGGAAGAGATGATGACATACCTCCCACATACATTTCATTTGTATGGATACCTTCCGGCTCCAGAAATACCTGGTGCCTTTTCTTATCCGCAAACTTTACCACTTTATCTTCAATAGACGGGCAGTATCTTGGCCCTGTCCCTTCTATAATTCCCGCATAAATCGGTGATCTGTCAAGGTTGGCGCGAATAATATCATGGGTCTCCTCATTGGTATAGGTCAGCCAGCAGGAAACCTGATCCTTCTGGATACTCTCAGGTATAGTGGAAAACGAAAAAGGAACCACTTTTTCATCTCCCCGCTGTTCTTCCATTTTGGAAAAATCAATTGTCCGCTTATCCATACGCGCCGGCGTCCCGGTCTTAAACCGCCTCATCTCAACCCCAAGCGCCTTCAGGGAATCCGTCAGGTGATTTGCGGGCTGCAGGCCATTCGGCCCTGTATAGGTAATAGCCTCACCACACAGACACCGCGCATTCAGATAGGTTCCCGTACATAATACGACCGCCTTTGCTTCATAAACAGCGCCCGTATAAATCCTTACTCCTGTAATTTTCTTCCTGCATTTTCCTGAACCATCATCCGTATCCGGCAAATCCTCCGCCAGAAGCTCACATACCTCCGCCTGCTTAATTGTCAGATGCTCCTGATTTTCAAGTATCATACGCATCTGCCAGGTATACTCCGCTTTGTCGGCCTGCGCCCTGAGAGAATGGACTGCCGGCCCTTTGGAAACATTCAGCATCTTGGACTGAATAAAAGTCTTATCTATATTCTTACCCATCTCACCGCCCAGGGCATCCACTTCCCGGACCAGATGGCCCTTAGAGGAACCGCCGATATTGGGGTTGCAGGGCATCAGCGCGATACTGTCCACGCTGACCGTAAAGATCACTGTCTCCAATCCCATTCTGGCACAGGCCAGCGCTGCCTCACATCCGGCATGTCCCGCCCCCACCACACAAACATCATAGCATTCCCTGATTTGCGGCATAATGAATAACTCCTTCTATTTTTTCTTTTTTTTGTTTTTTTTCTTCTTTTCTTCTGAATACACATCAGCCATGGCCGGAGGTGGTGTAATAATAACAGCCGGCGCAACAGCGCTTTCACAAACAGCGCCTTCCCGAACAATGCCTTCACGCGCAACACCTTCCCGAGCGGCATCTTCACGAACAGTATTTTCACGAACAGTATTTTCACGAATTACACTTTCACGGACAGGTTCCTCCCTCAGAACACTTTCCCGTGCAGCCGCTGCTTCCCTCACAGGCCCTGCATACTCTCTTTCTGCAAAAACCCGCCGGCCTGCCTCAGGAACAATTATGGAAGTCTGCATCTCTTCGCCGGAAAGGACATCTTTGGGTGCATTTTCCATAGAATCCGTAGCATTTTTACGGTTTTCCTGTACCTTTCCCCAGGCCTGATCCCAGAAAAACTTCACCGGCTCCCACACCAGCTCCAGCGCCCGCAGCAGAGCAATTATCAGTACTATCCAGCAAATAAAATGATACAGCTGTATTTCCCCGCTTCCATAATTATCTGTCGCACCGTAATAAAGTCCAAGTCCTACAATACCAACAGCCATTAAAAAAAGCAATCCCATATTTGATTCTTTTTTCATCTTGCCCTGTCCCCCTGATTTCTGTAAACTGCAGTATTTAAAACGATTTCTGCATACTTATGGATTCATCATACCACAAAAAAAATTAATAGAAAATACACAAAATAAATGATACTATGAAAACATAAGCCTGTCTTACGATCAGTGCAAAGCACTGGCCTGCGCAGCTAAATACGCTGCCCCGCTGGACAGTTGCAAAAAACGAACTGCAGCACAATATTTTTCATAGAAAGCGACAGAAAAGGAGGAATTGAATGAAAGGATTATACTATGACGGATCCGGCGCCGTTTACCGGGAAGATCTTCCCATACCGGTTCCTGAAGAAGGCGAAAGCCTGATAAAAATACACTACAGCGCCGTATGCAATACGGACAAAGAAGTGCGGAAAGGATACCGCCCCTCATTTCGCGGCATTATGGGCCATGAATTTGTTGGCGAGGTTGTGGAGTCCCCGGATGAAAAGCTAAAAGGCCGCCGCGTGGTAGGCGAACTGAATGCAGCCTGCGGCAAATGCATCTACTGCCGGACCGGCAGGCCCACACACTGCTCCAACCGCCGGGTTCTGGGTATGGACAATAAAGATGGTTGTTTTGCAGAATATATGACTATCGATACCTCTCTTCTTCATCTGGTGCCGGACGAACTGCCGGATACCCGGGCCATCTTTACCGAACCGCTGGCCGCCGCCCTGGAAATCCTTACCCAGGTGCATATTTCACCGGATAAAAATGCAGCTGTTTTAGGAGATGGCAGGCTGGCGCTTCTCACCGCTCAGGTATTGGCGCTCACCGGTGTTGATCTTACGGTAATCGGCCGCCATCCAGAGAAACTGGAGCTTTTCCGTCCCTTCGCCAGGGTTACAACCTGTGGGGAAAAGGAAGGCTATGAAATCGTGGCAGAATGTACAGGTTCCGAAACAGGGCTTCCCCAGGCAATGGAACTTGTCCGAAAAAAAGGCACCATTCTGCTGAAAAGCACCTATTCAGGAAAACTCAGCATCGACATGAGCATGGTAGCGGTAAATGAGCTTACTATCGTCGGGAGCCGCTGCGGCCCATTTGAACCCGCACTCAGGCTTCTTAACGATAACAAAATCCATCTTCCGGAAATAGAGCTTTATGAATTAAAGGATTTTGAAAAAGCGTTTGCCTCAAAAGCCTTTAAAGCCGGCTTTTCCTTTGTCTGAATCTCTTTTAAGCAAGACAGAGAAACGAAGGCCGGCCATTCCCTCAGCCAATACCAGATTACCTGCGGGAGCACCGGCAGATCGCGCTGTCAGTGCTCCCTGTTTTTTCCCTGTTGTTCTTATTCTTCCTTACTTTCCTTATTCCCCTGTCTTTTCTTATTTTCCTGTTCCCTCTTCCACTTCAGAATACGGTCAAGCTTCTCCTTAACCTCTGCTTCCTTTCCCTCACCGGTAGGTACATAATATCTTTTATCCTTCAGGGAATCCGGCAGACACCTCATAGCAGTAACCTTTTCTTCCGTATTATGGGCATAGATATAACCTTCTCCGTAATGAAGCTCCTCCATGAGCCGGGTAGGGGCATTGCGTATCTGCAGCGGAACCGGCTCCGCCAGCATTTTAACAGCATCCTCTTTACAGTTCTCATAAGCCGCATATAGTGCATTGGACTTGGGAGCCATTGACAGGTAAACCACTGCCTGTGCCAGATTCACACTACATTCAGGCATACCGTTAAAATGACAGGCCTGATAGGCAGCCACTGCGACCACAAGCGCATTGCTGTCTGCAATACCCACATCCTCACTGGCAAAGCGCACAAGCCTTCTTGCCACATAAAGCGGATCCTCTCCTGCCTCCAACATTCTGGAAAGCCAGTACACCGCGGCATCCGGATCCGTATTTCTCATGGATTTATGAAGGGCGGAGATCAGATTGTAATGCTCCTCCCCCTTCTTATCATAAAGCAATGATTTCTTGCTGGTACACTGCTCCAGGATTTCTTTTGTTATCACCGTGGTTCCGTCGGGCTGTATTTCACCGTTCAATACCGTCATTTCCAGTGTATTCAGTGCCGTACGTCCGTCTCCGTTGGCAAAAGCCGCTATCATCTCTATCATATCATCCGATATGACTATCTTCTGACGGCCGAAGCCGGTGGGAGAACTAAGCGCATGGCGGAGCAGCTGCGCCACATCATCGGTGGTGAGGGCCTGCAGCACAAAAACCTTACATCTGGAAAGCAAAGCGGCATTGATTTCAAAGGAGGGATTTTCCGTAGTGGCGCCAATCAGTATAATGCTTCCTTTTTCCACAAAAGGGAGAAACGCATCCTGCTGCGCCTTGTTGAAACGGTGGATTTCATCAACAAACACAATAGTCTTCATTCCCATCTGCCGGGCGCTTTCCGCCTGGTTCATGACTTCCTTAATCTCCCTGATCCCGCTTGTTACCGCGCTGAAATCAATAAATTCAGCCTTTGTCTTTCTTGCGATAATCCTTGCCAGAGTCGTCTTTCCAACCCCCGGCGGTCCCCAGAAAATCATGGAGGAAACCATATCCTGATCGATCAGCCTGCGCAATACCTTTCCTTCACCGATCAGGTGCTTTTGCCCTACAAACTCATCCAGCCCGGACGGCCTGAGCCTGCTCGCCAGGGGATCATAGGTGATCCTGTTGTCATCAAATAATGACATCTGCTCCATTTTCATAATTATTTACCCATACAAAACTTGCTGAAAATCTCATTAACAAGATCTTCTCCCACTTCCTCACCGATAATAAGACCCAATGAAGCATAAGCGCTCATCAGATCAATGGAATAAAAGTCCTCCGGCATCTCATCCTCCAGGCTTTTCTTCACCATAAGCAGACTGTCCCTTGCTTCTTCCAGAGCCTGCTTATGGCGCATGCTGGTAATGACCACTTCCTCATTAAAAGAAAGCATCCCGCCGAAGAACATATCCTTTATCGTATTTTCAAACGCTTCAATTCCCGTATTATCCTTTGTGGAAGTCCGTATCATGCAGACCCTGGGATCCCCGATTTTCTCACGTAGCATCTCTTCCGTAACCACAGGTTCAAGATCCGTTTTATTCAGAAGAATTATGCATTTCTTATCCTTTAATAAATCAAGTATTTCCTCATCGCTTTCATCCAGCGCCACGCTGGAATCTACCACATACAGGATCAAATCTGCATCCTTTGCATATTTCAGGGCGCGCTGCACCCCTATTTTCTCCACTACATCCTCAGTGGCTCTGATCCCTGCGGTATCAATGATATTCAGACCGATTCCATGCAGACGTATCGATTCCTCCAGAACATCCCTTGTGGTTCCAGCCACATCCGTTACAATGGCCTTATCCTCACCTACCAGGATGTTAAGAAGAGATGACTTACCTGCATTGGGCTTTCCAACGATGACCGTATTGATCCCTTCCTTCAGGACTTTGCCGTTATCAGCGGAATTAATCAGTTTTTCACACCTGCCCAGAAGATCCTGGATCTTTGGAAGAAGCTTTTCAGGATAGCCTTCCGTGCTGATATGCTCCGGATCATCCAGTGCTGATTCTATAAAAGCGATTTCATAAAGGATTTCCTCCCGCATTTTCCGGATACAGTCGGATACGGAACCCTTCAGCTGCTTTACGGAAGATTTCAGGGCAAATTCATTTCTGGAATGGATCAAATCCATGACAGCCTCCGCCCTTGCAAGATCAATTCTTCCGTTCAGGAATGCCCTCTTTGTAAACTCGCCCGGTTCTGCCAGCCTGGCGCCCTGCTTCAGAACAGCTTCAAGAATTTTCTGCATGATTAAAACACCGCCATGACAATTGATCTCGACGGTGTCTTCCTTAGTATAGCTGTTAGGCGCTTTCATAATGGCTACCATTACTTCGTCCAGGATTTCTTCTCCATCCACAATAAAACCGTAGTGAATGGTATGGCTGCCATAATCCTTAAGATTATGGCAGCCATTCTTTGATTTATAAACCCTGTTTCCAATTTCAATTGCATCTTCTCCGCTGATACGGACAATTCCTATTCCTGAATCAGACAGTGCCGTTGCAATTGCAGCAATTGTTTCAGTCTGTTTCATAAATCCATCTACCTCTGTCCCTGCTTATTTCTTCAGGGTAACTACAACGTGACGGAAAGGTTCTTCCCCTTCACTGTGGGTTGTAACATATTTGTCATTCTGAAGGGCAGAATGAATAATTCTTCTTTCATACGGATTCATAGGCTCAAGAGAAACACTGCGTTTCGTTCTCTTTACCTTATATGCTATGTTCTTTGCCAGGTTCTCCAGCGTTTCTTTTCTTCTCTTACGGTAATTCTCAGTATCAACCTTAACACGGATATACTCTTCCGCTTCCTTGTTGACTACGAGGGAAACCAGGTACTGGAGGGAATCGAGGGTCTGTCCTCTTTTTCCAATAAGAACTCCCATGTCATCGCCGCTTAAATCGATGTCAAGAAATCCGTCTGTTTCATCAAACTTCACATCAACCACAACAGTCATCTTCATTGCGGCAAATACATCATTTAAGAATTCTCTGGCCGTATCTTCAACGCTTCCCTTAACCTTTGCCCTGATTTTCGCGGGCTTGGCATTAAATCCCAGGAAACCGGTAGAACCTTCTTCTATCACTTCATACTCCAGCTTATCACTGGTAACAAGAAATTTACGGCATGCTGCGGTAATGGCATCATCCACTGTCTTGGCAGTAAATTCTACGAACTCCATAATTTCCTCCGTTCTGCCGCCGGGCGCGGCAATCATCACAGGAACCGTTGCTTCACAGTTCCATAACATCTTATCTTACTGCAGTCCGCCCTCCGGCTTTGCTGCATCCTATTTCTTACCGGTGCTGTCCTTTTCCGGCCTGCTGTTATTATTTTCGTTATAAACCTTAACCATATTTGCTTTTGCAGCAATACTTCCGGGCTTCGGCGCGTTCTTGTTATACATCTCCGTCGCCTTCTTCACGGCCGCTTCCTTCTCCTCCGCCGTCATGGGCGCTTTTGATCCCGCGGGCTTTTTAGAAGAAGTGCTTGCAGCTGTCACAGGCTTCGTGGAAGGCTGCACATTACGTGTATTCATGCTGGCATACTGGTTTATGGTCTTAGGATCAATTCCGGCCTTTTCCATCCGCTTGATCCGTTTTTCCTGCTTTTTCTTGGCCTTGTCCTTGTTTTTCTCAATCAGCTGGTCAAAATCAGTCTTATCAATATGCTTATTAACAAGCACCTGCTGAATACTTCTTACCACCGCACTGGCAACCCAGTATAAACCAACACCGGCAGGCAGTGAGAAACAGAATACCGCAGACATGATGGGCATGATATTGTTCATCATCTTCATGGAAGACATCATGCTGTTCTGCTCGCCATTGGATTCCGGCTGGGGCATGAGCTTAACGTTCAGCCACTGGGTAACTGCAGCAAGAACAGGGATGGCAAGCGCTGCAATAATCAGAAGTACATTCTTAGCCTGCATCGCATTGGACAGATAATAAGAAGGGGAATCCCCGATATTCATGCCAAACAGATTATTGTAGGAAGCCAGCTTTTCCGTAGTGGCAGCGATATCCGCTGATAAATTGGGAAATTTCTCAGCAAGAGTCGCCCATTCCGGAGTTGACGCTTTATTCAGCACATCAATAAACGTATTCTGTACATAGGTTGTATCCCCGGCAGTAAACAGTTCATTGGAAAACTGCTTCATATACATCCCCGCATTACGGAAGCCCTGAATAAACTCCGCGCTTCCCGGCTGGGCAATCAACTTGTCCACCAGGGGGAAGAACGCCTCCTTAACCTGTCCGATATAAGCAGGAATGGCATAAATAACCTTATACAAAGCATAGATAATAGGGAGCTGAATCAGCATCTGGACACAGCTGCCCATAGGTGAAACACCGTATTTTGCATAAACGGCCTGCGTTTCATTCTGCATGGCCATCATGGAATCATTGTCTTTCTTTCCATTGTATTTCTTCTGGATGGCCTGCAGCTCAGGATTCATCTTATTACTCAGCTTTGAGAACTTCTGCTGCTTAATTGTCAGAGGAAGCATGAGCATATAAATAACAATGGTGAAAATGATAATGGCGATACCGATGTTGGGAATCCCGATCAGGTTGAGGATATAAAAGATACCCTCCATAATATAACCGAGCAACGTGGCAACCCACCCGATAACAGGAGTCGCACTTTTGGTCAAAATAATTCCTGGCAAAACTTATTTCCTCCTTAAACCGGCGCCCTCTTTAAGGAACCGGGTCATAGCCTCCCTTGGAAAAGGGATTACATCTCAAAATTCTCCAAAAAGCAAGCAAGCCGCCCTTAATGACACCGTACTTCTCCACAGCCTGAAGCCCATACTCGCTGCAGGTGGGAAAATAAGGACATTTTGTACTTTTTATTGGTGATATATACTTTCTATATCCTTTAATCAGGGCAATTACAATCTTTTTCATATCCAATTCAGCTTATAATTTTATGAAGCTTACCCAAATGCAACAATGCACTCTCGATTTCCGCATAGGAAGCCGAAGCTGCATTCGCTCTGGCTATGACTACTATATCTAAACCACTATTAAATATATTCTCCTGCAGTCTGTAGCTTTCGCGCACCAGCCTTGTGACATGATGACGCACAACGCTGTTCCCTACTTTTTTACTTACAGAAATTCCAAGTCTGTTTCTTTCCATGTTATTTTCCAACACATACATGACCAACAGTTTATTGGCATAAGATCTGCCCTTCCGGTAAACAGACTGAAAATCCTGGTTTTTCTTCAAGCTTTCCGAAAAATTCATTCTACATCCAATCTTTCCTGGAAAGAGAAAAAAAGGCCACAAAACTGCGGCCTATGCGGATAATCTCTTTCTTCCTTTTGCTCTTCTTGCTGCCAGTACCTTTCTTCCTCCCGGAGTACTCATTCTGGCTCTGAAGCCGTGAACTTTATTTCTCTGCCTGTTCTTAGGCTGAAATGTCATTTTCATTAAAGATGCACCTCCTTCACTTGGGTTTCTGATGTTGTGTCAGAAAATATCATTACCGATTATATAGGAAGAAACCCCGCAAGTCAAGCAAAACCGCGCATTTTCCCCAATAAAAAAAACGCTGAAAAAAGGCGGTAAAAATCGTGTTTTTCACTAATACAATATGTAGTTACTAAAATTTCATTTTTTATACAATATCTAGCCCCGGAAAAATAATCCACACGCTGCCAACGATTCTTTCCACTTAACATAACATTATCCACAAATTGTGTATAACTTGTGGATAAACTCAGCTTAATTTTTATTCTCAATTTAAAAATTATTATCAAAGCCGCATAAAATCTGGATGTTTATATGTTGATTTCACTTTTCCACTTATCCACATTTACACATCCCAAACCCCAAATATGTTAACTTCCACCCCCTTCCGTTCACACCCTGTGGAAAAATCTTATCCCCAGAATTAACATTTGATATTTGCATTTTTTTAGAGTAAGATAAGATAGATGTATTTTCAGTTAGTTTAGGAGGTTTAGGGATGCAGGCAATCGAAGCCAGATGGGATGAAATTAAGGAAACCATCAGAAAAGAATATGATCTCTCCGATGTTTCATATCATACGTGGATAGAACCACTGAAGTTTTTCGATGTACAGGATGATGTGGTAATCATTCTTATCACATCGAACCAGTCACATGCACTTAATTATATTTCTTCCAAATATAAAGACTTCTTCCGTGTTACCATCACAGAAATGATGGATCATTATTATGAAGTTTCTTTTATATTGGAGAAGGATGCCAGGAAGGACAAGTCCTCCGCTGAGGATCTGAAGTCCCCCTTCAGCGGCACCTTTAATATCAATTATGAAAATGCAAACCTGAACCCGAAGTATAAATTCGATACCTTCGTTGTAGGAAGCAACAATAAATTCGCCCATTCCGCCTGTCTTGCCGTTGCGGAATCCCCCGGTGACGCTTACAATCCCCTCTATATTTATGGCGGGGCCGGACTGGGCAAAACCCACCTTATGCATTCCATCGGCCATTTTGTCCTGGAACAGAATCCGGACATGAAGGTTATTTATGTTACTTCGGAGTCCTTTACTAATGAAGTAATTGAATCCATCCGAAGCGGTAATGCGGCTGCCATGACCAAGCTGCGTGACAAATACCGTACGGTGGATGTCCTCATGATCGACGATATCCAATTTATAATAGGAAAAGAAAGTACACAGGAGGAGTTCTTCCATACCTTCAATGTCCTTCATGCCGCCGGAAAACAGATCGTTCTGTCCTCCGATAAACCGCCCAAGGAAATGGAAACCCTGGATGAAAGGTTCCGTTCCCGCTTTGAATGGGGCCTGATCGCAGATATCCAGCCCCCCGATTATGAGACCAGGATGGCAATTCTGCGCAAGAATGCGGAGAACTATGATAAAAAGATCGACGACTCTATTTTCCAGTATATTGCAACCAACATTAAATCCAATATCCGTGAGCTGGAGGGCGCTTTCAACCGTATCATCGCCAAATCCAAGATTGAGAACCAGCCTGAGATCACGATGGAGCTGGCGGAGGATGCGCTGAAGGATATCATCAATCCGGACAAGCCCGACAAGATCACGCCTGAACTTATTATTAAGGTAGTTGCCGAGCACTATGGTGTCAATCCTGAAGACATCACCTCCAAAAAGAGGAACTCGGAATTCGTACTGCCCCGCCAGGTCGTTATGTATCTGTGCAGGGATCTGACAGAAACCTCACTGGCCAACATCGGCAAGCTGCTTGGTAAAAAAGATCACACCACCGTAATTCACGGGGCCAATAAGATCTCAGAAGAGCTTGCCACCAACGAAGAGCTTAAGAATAACATTGAAATTATCAAGAAGAAGATATGTGTATAACTTTGTTTAAAAAAAGTTGACAAGCTGTGGGCAGTATGGGGACAGGCTGTGAATAGGAATTTTTACGGCAGGATGCCCTGGAACAGCGGTTCAGAACGTTTGTGAATATCCTGACAATTAACCTCAGCCTGTCCATCAGTTTTAAACAAGTTATTATTTTCAGTTTTCCTTGCAAAATGTATAATAAAAAGGGTTATCCACATATCTACACCCCCTACTATTTAATATTACTAAATACTTTAATTAATAAAAGATCGCGCGCGGCGTGGCAACCGGTACGTTAATGTGAATTCGCAGAAGGGAGTTTATGCACACATGAAATTAGTTTGTTCCAAAAGCAATCTGTTAACAGGTCTTCAGGTGGTATCCAAAGCAGTGCCGAATAAAACCACCATGTCCATCCTGGAATGTATCCTCATTGATTCCACCGGAGGAGAAATTAAACTGACTGCCAACGATATGGAGCTTGGCATTGAAACAATTATTGAAGGCGACATCGTTGAAAAAGGGATCATTGCCCTGGATGCCAAGATCTTTTTGGAAATCGTAAGGAAGCTGCCTGACAACGATATCACCATCACAACCGACAGTAATTTTAAAACGACCATCATCTGTGAAAAGGCAAAGTTCAATATCATTGGAAAATCAGGAGAAGATTTTTCCTATCTTCCCATGATTGAAAGAAATGAATCCATTGTCCTGTCACAGTATACCCTGAAGGAAGTGATCCGCCAGACGATCTTTTCCATCTCTGACAACGATAACAATAAGCTGATGAGCGGTGAACTCTTTGAGATCAACGGTGAGGAAATGAGAGTGATCTCCCTTGACGGACATCGTATTTCCATCCGTAAGATCCATCTGAAGAACTCCTACCCTTCCAAAAAAGTAGTGGTTCCCGGAAAGACACTGAACGAGATCAGCAAGATCCTGGGCGGTGATGCGGATAAGGACGTAACAATTTTCTTTACAGACAAGCATATTGTTTTTGAATTTGAAAATACCACGGTGGTTTCCAGGCTGATTGAGGGTGAATACTTCAAGATCGATCAGATGCTTTCCAGCGATTATGAAACCAAGGTTGAGATCAATAAAAAAGAGCTCCTTGACTGTATTGACAGAGCGACCCTGCTCATCAAGGAAGGGGATAAAAAGCCCATTATTATCAATATTACAGACGGCTCCATGGAGCTTAAGATCAATTCCACGGTGGGAAGCATGGATGAAGAAATCGATATTTCCAAGGTGGGAAAAGATCTCATGATCGGCTTTAACCCCAAGTTTCTCATTGATGCCCTGCGTGTTATTGACGACGAAACGATCACTATCTATCTGGTAAATCCGAAAGCTCCCTGCTTTATCAGGGATGAGGAAAATAATTATATCTATCTGATTCTGCCGGTTAACTTTACAACAGTGTAACTGTGGAAGGATAATTTACGGCAGTTTTGGAAGCGGAAGGATAAAAATGCAGACTTTTAAAATAAAAGATGAATATATTAAGCTGGGACAGGCTCTGAAGGCAGCCGGCCTTGCCGAGTCCGGAGTGGATGCCAAGTATGCGGTGCAGGACGGGCTTGTTAAGGTGAACGGCCAGGTGGAAACGCAGCGCGGTAAAAAACTGGTTCCCGGGGATCTTGTGGAATTTAACGGACAGACTCTTAAAATCGAGTAATTTTTCTGCGGCAGTTCATGACGTTATACGTTATGGGCTGCTGCAGTTTTGAAAGGCAGTATCGGGTAATTTTCATGGTAATCAAATCACTGGAGCTATCCAATTTCAGGAATTACGCTTTTCTGGATATGAGCTTCGACAAAGGCACGAATATTCTTTACGGGGACAACGCACAGGGGAAGACGAACATCCTTGAGGCGATTTATTTGTGTGCCACGACAAAATCCCACCGGGGAACAAAGGATCGGGATATTGTTAACTTCGAAGAGGAAGAGGCTCACATCAGGACTTATCTGGAAAAGGACGGGGATGAGATCAAAATCGACATGCATCTCCGCAAAAATAAGACAAAAGGGATTGCTATCGACGGAAGAAAGCTGAAGAAGGCCACAGAGCTTCTGGGGCTGATGAATGTTGTTTTTTTCTCCCCGGAGGATCTCAGTATCATTAAAAATGGCCCTTCGGAAAGGCGCAGATTCGTGGATATGGAGCTTTGTCAGCTTGATCCCATGTATCTGCATAACCTGAACAACTATAATAAAATAGTAAACCAGAGAAACCGGCTGCTCAAGGATATGTACATGAATCCCTCCCTGAGGGGGACGTTGGATGTATGGGATATTCAGCTGGTGGAATTCGGGAAAAAAATTATTGCAAGGCGCGTTGCTTTTGTGGAGCAGCTGAACGGGATTATTGGCAGCATCCATGACAGCCTTTCCGGCGGAAGGGAAAAGCTGGTGATCTCCTATGAACCGGATATTTCCGCGGAGAATTTCGAAGACAGGCTCCGTGCCGGCCGGGAAAGGGATATCCGGCTGAAGCAGACGACTGTAGGGCCGCACCGGGATGATTTTGCCTTTATTGCCAACGACATAGATATCCGGAGATTTGGTTCCCAGGGACAGCAGAGGACGGCGGCGCTTTCTTTGAAGCTGTCGGAAATCGAACTCGTTAAAAAAATGACAAACGATACCCCCATACTGCTTCTTGACGATGTCCTGTCCGAACTGGACAGCAGCCGCCAGAATTATCTTCTGAACAGCATAGGGGATATTCAGACGATCATTACCTGCACCGGTCTGGATGAATTTATCAATAACCGGTTTGAAATCAATAAAGTGTTCAAGGTTACGAGCGGAACCATCGCCGCGGTATAGCTGTAACAGTCCGGACAGGCCTGAACTGTTATGTATGGCTTCACAGTCGGAAACGGTCGATATTCTGTCTATTGTGGACAAAGCAAATTCATGATATAATAAAACAGAATAGGCAAACAGGTAGAAAAACTTATGGGCCTGATCATAAGGGTCTGTAGGCTTTTCTATCTATTTGTGCTCTTTTTGTTTAATTTTGGCCTTTTGCAGTGAAATGGAGGAATATATGGGTACTGAAAACACAGAAAGCCACAGCGAATATGGCGCGGACCAGATACAGATACTGGAAGGTTTGGAAGCGGTCCGCAAACGACCTGGTATGTATATTGGTACTACATCCAGCAGGGGACTCCACCATCTGGTCTACGAAATCGTAGACAATGCGGTGGATGAAGCTCTTGCCGGCTATTGTGATACCATCGATGTTACAATTAATCAGGATAATTCCGTTACGGTTATAGATAACGGACGTGGTATTCCTGTCGGTATCAACCATAAAGCCGGCATTGCCGCTGTAGAAGTGGTATTTACCATCCTTCATGCGGGCGGAAAGTTCGGCGGCGGGGGATACAAGGTATCCGGAGGTCTCCATGGAGTAGGCGCTTCCGTAGTGAATGCCCTTTCTGACTGGCTGGAGGTAGAGATCTGCCAGGAAGGCAAGGTTTACAGACAGCGTTATGAAAGGGGAAAGGCAGTCTATACCCTGAAGGTTGTTGGCGAATGTGATCCGGATAAGACGGGTACTAAGGTTACCTTTAAGCCTGACGCCACGATTTTCCAGGAAACCACGGAATATGACTTTGACGTGCTCAAGCAGCGTCTGCGTGAGATGGCATTTCTCACCAGGGGCCTTAAGATCATACTCAGAGATACCAGGGAAGAGAATCCCCAGGAGAAATCCTTCCACTATGAGGGCGGGATCAAGGAATTTGTTTCTTACCTGAATAAGAGCAAGACCCCTCTTTATGAAAATGTCATGTATTTTGAGGGAAGCAAGAATAACGTATACGTGGAAGTGGCAATGCAGCACAACGATTCCTATGTGGAGAGCGTTTACAGCTTTGTCAACAACATCAATACGCCGGAGGGCGGGACGCATCTCGTCGGCTTCCGGAATGCAATAACCAAGACCTTTAATGATTATGCAAGAAATAAAAAGCTGTTAAAGGACAATGAGACGAACCTTACCGGAGAAGACATCCGGGAAGGTATGACTGCCATTGTCAGTGTGAAGATAGAGGATCCCCAGTTTGAGGGACAGACCAAGCAGAAGCTTGGAAATTCCGAGGCCAGGGGCGCGGTGGACAGCGTGGTAAGCGAGCAGCTTACCTATTTCCTGGAGCAGAATCCTGCCGTGGCCAAGACCATCTGTGAGAAATCCATTCTGGCGCAGCGTGCCAGGGAGGCTGCCAGAAAAGCAAGGGAGCTGACCAGAAGAAAAACAGCTCTGGAGGGCATGTCCCTGCCCGGAAAGCTGGCTGACTGCTCCGATAAAGATCCTAAAAACTGTGAAATCTACATCGTAGAGGGAGATTCCGCCGGCGGCTCCGCCAAAAAGGCAAGAAGCCGTGCCACACAGGCCATCCTGCCTCTGCGCGGTAAGATCCTGAATGTGGAAAAGGCAAGGCTTGACAAGGTATATGCCAATGCGGAAATAAAAGCAATGATCACGGCCTTTGGCACGGGAATCCATGACGATTTTGATATTTCCAAGCTCAGATACCATAAGATCATTATCATGACGGATGCCGATGTTGACGGCTCCCATATTGCAACTCTCCTGCTTACTTTTATTTATCGTTTTATGCCTGATCTGATTAAGCAGGGACATGTATATCTGGCGCAGCCTCCTCTTTATAAGCTGGAGAAAAATAAAAAAGAGTGGTATGCATACAGCGATGAAGAGCTGAATCAGATTCTTTCTGAGGTGGGAAGAGATCAGAACAACAAGATACAGCGTTACAAAGGACTGGGAGAAATGGATGCCGAGCAGCTTTGGGAGACAACCATGGATCCTGAAAAACGTATTCTTCTCCGTGTAAATATGGATGAAGAGGCGGAGTCTGAGGTTGATCTTACCTTTACCACCCTGATGGGAGACAAAGTGGAGCCCCGGCGCGAATTCATTGAAGAGAACGCCAAGTATGCCAAGAATCTGGATATCTGATGACAGTTACTGGAGAAACGGAGAGTCATTAAAGAATGGAAGATAATATTTTTGATAAAATCCATGACGTCGATCTGAAGGAAACCATGGAAAATTCCTACATTGATTACGCCATGAGCGTTATAGCATCCCGTGCGCTTCCTGATGTCAGGGACGGCCTGAAGCCGGTGCAGAGGCGTGTTCTCTATTCCATGATAGAGTTGAACAACGGTCCGGATAAGCCGCACAGAAAGTGCGCCCGTATCGTCGGCGATACCATGGGTAAGTACCATCCCCACGGCGACAGCTCCATTTACGGGGCGCTGGTTAATATGGCCCAGGAGTGGTCCACAAGATATCCGCTGGTCGACGGACACGGAAACTTCGGTTCCGAGGACGGCGACGGCGCGGCCGCCATGCGTTATACAGAGGCCAGGCTTTCCAAGATTTCCATGGAGATGCTGGCCGATATCAATAAAGATACGGTAGATTTCGTACCTAACTTTGATGAAACGGAAAAGGAACCCACCGTACTCCCCAGCCGTTATCCCAATCTTCTGGTAAATGGTACCTCCGGTATTGCCGTAGGTATGGCTACCAATATACCTCCACACAATTTAAGAGAGGTAGTGAATGCGGTTGTCAGGCTGATTGACAATCGGGTAAATGAAGACAGGGATACGGATATAGAAGAGGTTCTGCAGATCATAACAGCGCCCGATTTTCCTACGGGCGGAATTATCCTGGGAACCAGGGGAGCGGAAGAAGCCTATCGTACCGGCCGGGGAAAGGTCAGGGTGCGCGCGGTAACCGATATTGAGACGCTTCCCAATGGTAAGAGCCAGATTATCGTAACTGAGCTTCCCTATATGGTGAACAAGGCCCGTCTGATCGAAAAGATCGCGGAGCTGCATAAAGAGAAGAAAATTGACGGAATTACCGATCTGAGGGATGAATCCAACAGAGAAGGAACCCGTATTGTCATTGAACTCAGAAGAGACGCCAATGCCAACGTAATCCTGAATCTGCTTTACAAGCATACGCAGATGCAGGATACCTTCGGAATCATTATGCTGGCGCTGGTCAACAACGAGCCTAAGGTGCTCAACCTTCTGGAAATGCTGAAGCTGTATCTGAAGCACCAGGAGGATGTGGTAACAAGAAGGACAAAGTATGATCTGAATAAGGCGGAAGAGCGGGATCATATTTTACAGGGCTTGCTGATTGCCCTGGATCATATTGAAGAAGTGATCCGCATCATACGTTCCAGCCAGAATACCCAGGCTGCCAAGGAAAACCTGATGAACCGCTTTGAACTTTCCGATGCACAGGCGCAGGCCATCGTAGATATGAGGCTGCGCGCTCTGACAGGTCTGGAAAGAGAGAAGCTGGAAAATGAGCATAAGGAGCTGCTGGCAAAGATCGCGGAGCTGAAGGCGATCCTTGCAGATGAGAAGCTGCTGCTGGGTGTTATCCGTGAGGAAATCCAGATAACCGCCCTGAAGTACGGTGACGACAGAAGGAGCCGCATCGGCTATGATGAGTATGATATTTCCATGGAGGATATGATCCCCAGGGACAACACCGTAATTGCAATGACCAATCTGGGCTATATCAAGCGTATGACCGTTGATAATTTCAAATCCCAGAACCGCGGCGGCAAGGGAATTAAGGGAATGCAGACCATCGAGGAGGACTTCATCGCCGATCTGCTGATGACCACCACCCATCATTACGTCATGTTCTTTACCAACTATGGCAGGGTGTACCGGCTGAAGGCCTATGAAATCCCCGAAGCAAGCAGGACGGCCAGGGGAACGGCCATCATTAACCTTCTCCAGCTGAATCCGGGAGAAAAGATCTCGGCCATTATCCCTGTGAAGGATTATGAGGACAATAAGAACCTGTTCATGGTAACCAGAAACGGTATCGTGAAGAAAACTCCGGTTATGGAATACAGCAATGTACGTAAAAACGGCCTTGCCGCGATCAATCTGCGCGATGACGATGAACTGATTGAGGTTAAAATCACTGACGCGGATACGGAAATCTTCCTGGTAACCAGACATGGCATGTGTATCCGCTTCAAGGAAACTGATGTGAGGGCGACCGGAAGAATGTCCATGGGTGTTATCGGCATGAACCTGGATGACGGCGATGAAATCGTGGGCATGCAGCTTGACAGCCAGGGTGATTCCCTGTTAATCGTGTCTGAGAACGGTATGGGCAAACGTACCTATCTTGAAGAATTCTCCGTGCAGAAGAGAGGCGGAAAGGGCGTTAAGTGCTATAAGATTACAGAGAAGACGGGCTATGTTGTGGGCGTGAAAGCTACAAATGACGATCATGAGATCATGATGATCACCACCGAAGGAATTATCATTCAGCTGAGGGTAGAGGATATTTCCATTCTGGGAAGAATCACCTCCGGCGTGAAGATGATCAATCTGGATAAGGGCGTGAAGGTAGCGCAGATAGCCAAGGTAAGAGAGCGGGTTTCTGATGGAAGCCAGGAATTCGATAATCCGGAGGATGCCATGGAGGATATTCCGGAGGAAGAAAGATATGTAAGCAGCGCGGACGAAGATGAAAATCTGATTTTCCCTACGGAAGAAGAGGATGAATAATTATAAGTTCCGATAAAAAAAGAGAAAGCGGCATCTGCAGTTGAAAAGAACAGATGTCCGGAAGAAATAAGCAGATAACCATTAAGTTATCTGCTTATTTCATAGGGTGTTTTTTATACGGGTGATGAGTCTTTAAAACCGGCTTCGTCCATCAGAAAGCACAGAACAGGGGAATACGGTGGTAAAAAAATGAAAAATATATTGATTGTTGAGGATGATAAAGCGCTGGCTGAAGGAATTGTCCTTGTACTGCAGCAGGACGGCTTTGTATTCCGTTGCTGCCATAGCGCTAAGGAAGCGCGTAAAATGCTGGAAACGGAGTCCTTTGATCTGGTCCTTCTGGATATTAATCTGCCTGATGGAAGCGGCCTTGATATCTGCCGCCGGCTCAGAAAAGAAGGAAGAAATGATCCTGTTATTTTTTTAACAGCCCTGGATACGGAGCTTCATGAGGTCACGGGCTTCCAGGCAGGAGCGGATGATTATATCACCAAGCCCTTTTCCCTTGCGGTATTGAGGGAGCGGGTTATGGCCGCTTTGCGGAGGGCCGAAAGATACCAGTCCGCTGAAGACAGCGTTACGCTTCTGAAGGAAGGGCCTTTTACGGCAGACCTGGAGAAACAGAGCTTTTACCGGGGGGATGAGGAGGTTTTGCTGAGCAAAACGGAGCAGAAGCTGCTGATTACCCTGATGAGAAATAAAAATATGGTTCTGGGCAGAGAAACCCTGATGGAAAAGGTATGGGGAAACGACGGTGATTTTGTAGACGAAAATGCGCTGTCCGTATCCATAAAAAGGCTGCGGGACAAGCTGGAGGAGGATCCCAGGAACCCCCGTTATATTCAGACGGTTTATGGGATCGGATACCGCTTCCAGGCAGACTGAGGAGGAACGGCATGTCATTTCTTTTAAATAGTCCTTATATAACCTGTATTTTAGGGGCGTTCCTGATCATAACGGTAATTCTCCTGATCTTTTCTGTATATCTTATCCTTTATGTTATCAGGGAATATAAGAAGCTGGAACAGATGATAGACAGCGCCATAGACGGTAATTTTCAGGAAGAAAGCTTTGATGAGCAGAGATTATCAAGGCTGCAGAATAAAATGTATCAATTTATATCCTCCAGCTTTCTTGGCAGAAAGAAGGTGGAGGAAGACAAGGGAAAAATAGAAGAGCTGATCAGCAACATTTCCCATCAGACAAAAACGCCGATTACAACCATCAAGCTGTATTCCGGCCTGTTGGCGGAATGTGACCTGGAGGAAAAAGAAAAGCATCTGGTTAACCAGATCGTGGATCAAAATGACAGGATGGCCTTTCTGATAGAAAACCTGGTTAAAATGTCCCGTCTGGAAAACGGCATTGTGGCAGTGCATCCGCAGATGCAGGATATTGCCCTGCTGATGGAAAGCCTGGAAGGTAGCTATGGCAATAGGACCGGGAAAAAGATCATATTTGATCCCGGTTATAAGGAAGCCGGAAGCGTAGAGGCATTTTATGATTTGAAATGGACGGTGGAGGCTATTTCAAATATCATAGAGAATGCGCTGAAATATACGGATGAAAACGGTGTTATCCAAATTTCCGTAAAGCCCTACAGCAGCTTTATGGCGGTATTGGTTCAGGATAATGGAATCGGGATTGCGGAGGAAGAGCAGGCGGCAATTTTCCGGCGGTTCTACCGTTCGGAAAGGGTAAACGGCATGAAGGGCATCGGCCTGGGGCTGTACCTGGCAAGGGAGATCATTGCCAGGCAGGGAGGCTATATCAGCCTCAAATCAGAACCCGGAAAAGGCTCTTTATTTCAGGTATTCCTGGCGGAAAAACAGTGATCCTGTAAAAAGGGATTAAGAAGAAGCATTTCTGATACGGGCGGGAACGGCCCTGTGTGTTCCGGAGACAGAATTCCGGAATGCATGGGGCTTTTTTAGATTCTGTTAAGAATTGAAGGCAATTCTTTCAAAAGTGTCATAATTTCTTTCCGGCAGGAAAGATGATGGAAAGATTTGTTGTGTATAGTTGTCTTAGATAAAAGAAAAGACAGCGATATGGAGAGGAGTTTTATTATGAGTATTTTGAAAACAGTAGAACTGAAAAAATATTATGGTTCCAGTGAAAATGAGGTGCATGCTTTAAACGGCGTAAATTTCTCGGTGGAGGAAGGCGAGTTTGTTTCAATCGTGGGAACCTCCGGAAGCGGGAAATCAACGCTCCTTCATATGCTGGGCGGACTGGATCGTCCCACTTCCGGTAAGGTATTCGTGGATGGCAAGGATATCTTCAGCCTGAAGGATGAGGAGCTGACCATTTTCAGAAGAAGAAAAATAGGGTTTGTGTTCCAGAGCTATAATCTGGTACCGGTGCTGAATGTATATGAAAATATCGTCCTTCCCATAGAACTGGACGGCAATAAGGTGGATAAGGGTTACGTAAAAGAGCTTATCAATACGCTTGGGATCAAGGAAAAACTTGATAACCTGCCCAACCAGCTTTCCGGCGGACAGCAGCAGAGGGTCGCAATTGCCAGGGCGCTTGCTGCAAAGCCCGCCATCGTTCTTGCAGATGAGCCTACCGGAAATCTGGATTCCAGAACGAGCCAGGATGTACTGGGGCTTTTAAAGGTGACCGGGGATAAATTCGGCCAGACCATCGTAATGATCACTCACAATCCGGAGCTGGCGCAGCTTGCGGACAGGATCGTCAGGATTGAAGACGGCCTGATTCAGGGCAGGAAGGGAGAGGAAGCAGATGCTTAAGGTAAAAAACAAAAAATGTATTAACCGTCTGTCCGACAAAGCCTTTCAGGCAAACAAAACCCGCAATTTTATCGCAGTCATTGCCATTGCCCTGACGACGATTCTTTTTACAACTCTTTTCACCATAGGGAGCGGCGCTATTGAATCCTTCCAGTATAATACCATGCTTCAGGCGGGATCCATGTCCCATGGTACTATTAAATTCGCACCTCAGGATTTGTTGGAGAAATTAAAAGCGGATCCTCTGATTGAGGAAGCGGGCTACAGGCAGGTAGTGGCTGATTCCGTAGATAATCCGGAGTTTCTAAAGCGTCGTGTGGAGATGTATTATGAGGATCCGACAGCGGCCAGACTCGGCTTTATCAGTTTAAAAGAAGGAAAATTACCGGAAGCAGAGAATGAAATCGCCATGGATACGGAGTCTCTCCGGCTGCTGGGGATACCGGCAAAGCTGGGAGAGAAGGTGACACTTCTTATTACAGTGAAGGGGGAACAGGTAGAAAGGGAATTTGTGCTGAGCGGTTATTGGGAACCGGAAAAGTCAGCCATGAATGTGGGATTTGCACTCTGTTCCAAGGCATATACGGATAAATATGCAGAAGAACTGGCCTACACCTATAAAGAAAACTGGTATATGTCGGGTTCTGTCATGTATGAGATCATGTTTAAGAATACCTCCAATATGACGGAGAAGCTGCAGACCGTAGTGGAGAATCTGGGCTATTCCCTGGACGAAAAGGATGAAAACTATTTGGGATGCAATGTGAGCTGGGCTTATATGTCCAATAGTATAGGGCAGGATCCCACTACGGTTTTAGCGATTGCGGCAGCTCTGGGCCTGATTATCCTTACCGGATATCTGATTATTTATAATATTTTCCAGATTTCTGTTATCAGGGATATCCGGTTTTACGGGCTTTTGAAAACAATTGGCACTACGGGACGGCAGATACGCAAAATTATAAACAGACAGGGAATGCGTCTGTCGGTTTATGGGATTCCTGCAGGGCTTGTTATTGGATTTTTTATAGGAAAGGGAATTGTGCCGCTGATTATTGATATGAGCAGTTATCAGGAAGGTGTGGTGAATACATCACTTAATCCGTTTATTTTTATAGGAGCGGCGCTGTTTTCTCTTTTTACGGTCTATATCAGCACCAGAAAACCTGGCAAAATTGCAGCATCCATTTCACCGGTGGAGGCGGTAAAGTATACCGATATATCCGCAGATGTCAAAAAGAAAAGAAAAAAATCCACGGATGGCGGTAAATTATATAAGATGGCTCTTTCCAATCTGGGAAGAAACAGAAAGAGGACGGTGCTTGTCATTATTTCTCTTTCCCTCAGCATCATTTTGCTTAACAGCGTGGTGACCCTTACGGAGAGCTTTGATTTGGATAAATATCTGGCTACCTTTGTGGATACGGATTTTCTGACCGCAAACGCGCGGTATTTCAACAATGAGTATCATTCCCCGGATGAGAGGATTTCCGAGAGCTTTATCAGTGAAATTGAAAAGCAACCCGGCTTTGAAGAAGGGGGAAGAATATTTATCAGCCTGAACGGTACGGTAATTATGCCGGATCCCAGTCCGATTCACTACGATGAGGACGGAATTATCGTGGACAAAAATGAAAATTATGTTAATGTAGATGAAAATATGAATCCCTATTGTACGATGTATGGACTGGAGGAGCTTCCCCTTTCCAGAATTGAAATTGTGGCAGGGGAGAAGGATCCCCAGGTCCTGAAGGAGATGCTGGATACGGGAAATTACATCATTGAAGGGCTTGAAACCGATGATTATAAAAAAGTTTATGAGAATCGCATTCAGTATTCTATTGGCGATAAGCTGAAGCTGCGTATGCCTGGGGGCGAGGAAAAGGAAGTTGAAGTAATTGCCCAGATTAAAATCGAGTATTATACGAACAGCGTCCGCTATTCCGGCGATAATTATGTATTTTATACAAGCATTGCCGGATACGAAAAACTGGGTGGCAATATGGACAGCGTCATGAGCTATGGGTTCCAGTGTGAGGACAGCAGGGAAATGGAAATGCAGCAGTTCCTGCAGAATTATACGGACAATATAGAGCCGCAGATGTCCTTTGAATCAAAAGTAAAGTATGTGAAGAATTTTGAAAACCTGAAAGGCACATTCACAATGGTCGGCAGTGTCCTTGCACTGATTATTGGAATCATCGGCATACTGAACTTTGTGAATGCCTGTATTACAAGCATCATTACAAGGAAAAAGGAATTTGCCGCCTTAAAGGCAATCGGTATGACAGAGCGTCAGATCCGGAGAATGGTATGCATGGAAGGCGGATATTATGCGGCAGGCGTGATTCTGTTCAGCCTTGTATTGGGAACCTTGTTTTCTTATGTAGTTATCGGTAACTTTGTAATTTTCTGGTTTACCACTTACCGGTTCATTATTTGGCCGATGCTGATGGTTCTGCCTTTTATGGTGGTTATCGGAGTTGTGGTGCCTTATATTACAATTAAAGTGACGGATAAAGAAAGCGTAGTGGAAATGCTTCGTGAAGAATAAAGGAAGCTGTGGCCTCTCGGACTGAGGGGCCTTTTCCCATTCCTCCGGCTGTATGGCAGCGTCCCTGACTGTTTTCTTTACGGCCGGGACGCTGCCGTAAAGCTGCCGCTAATTCCTTTTATATGTTATGTTTAGAGCCGGCGGCCCTCGTCAATTGCACATAAAATATCATTCTCAATGTCTTCCACCCATTCTGTTGGAACATTGTCGTATGTCAGCAAACAGAGCATGGCGCTTATATCACACAAATGCGCCAGCGTGAGCCAGTTGGACGGTAATGGTGATGCTGAAACCGAATTATATCCCTGCGCAAAGGCATCATAAATATGCCTGTCGATAAGAGCCTCCACATCGTCGTCTTTTCTCCTGAAAAAATGTCCTATGTCGTAGTATATACTGCCGGAATAAGTAAACTCAAAATCTATGAAAGATACCTTCCCATCGGATATCATAATATTCGCATACCCTAAATCTCCATGGCACAGGACGCTTTTTGCTTCTATGCTGTCGAACAAATCCGGATTTTCTTTTATAAACCCACACAGACTATCAATCGTTTCCGGCCTGAGATATTCCGAAGGTTTCCCGTTTAATAAATGCAATATTTTATCACGTGTGCGTGGAAGCTCCTGCAACAGGTTCAATTTTCCGTCCAGCAATGCGTCGTGTGCGTAACTTCTTTCATGTATCGTCGCACATATCCTGCCGATTTCATATGCCATTTCCGGCGGGTATTTCAGGTTAGACCGCACATGATTTATGAAGGTTACGCCATCAAGGAACTCCATAATAGCGTAAGCGAATGGGAAACGCTGTTTGCTTCCGTCATAAAATAACAACGCAGGTACGTTAATTTTATTTTTCAAATAGGATAATGCAGCCGTCTCAATCTTGTCGGTAGTCTTGGAATATATTTTTAAAAAATATTTGCCGGAGTTTGTTGTGACAATATAGCCGGAATTGCTCATGCTGTCTTTCATAAGTGAAAAATAAAGTATGGTCAGTGTGCTGTCAAACGGGGCTAAAAGTGAGGCAATTTCTGTTTCATCAGTTATTATAAAATCGTTTATTCTGTGCATTTTTACCTCCCGGGATACACAAATTGAAGTCAAACCTGGACGCTGTATTGATGATTAAGTTATAACATATTTTTATTTGCAATTCCACTTTATTTCGAAAACTTCACCTGGATAGCCATTTGAAAAACAAAGAATATTTTGGCGGTGAATAGCAAGGGATTGGACAATAGCAGAAATTGGGCCGTGGGATATTCTGGTAGTATGAGACAGGGGGGTATGTTATACTGTAAATAAATATAGGGGAATGTGCTGATTTTTGGGCGGAGGAGGATGTTTGGGGATGCGTGATGAGGGGAAGGGTAAGAGGAAGGCTTCGAAGTCTTTTGCCAGGCGGATCATTAAGGTCTGGGTTTTTGGGATGCTTGTTCCTCTTCTTGTGGTGGAGGTTTTGATTCTGCTGCAGTTTTACAGGATCAACCATAATGATGTGGATGAGGAAATTAATAACAGCCTGAATAAAGTGTCAAGTGATATGAAGGATCTTATGAACAGTATGAATTCTATTTCCTGGCTGCTGGAGGCTGATGGTACTGTGGGTAAGAATCTTCATTTGTATTTTGATGAGGAGGATACGATTAAAAAGGGGGATCTGCTGATTTATCTGAGGGAGCAGATCGCCAATTATGAGATCGCCAATCCATCCATAGGAAATCTTACGTATATTGTTGTCCCTAAGGATGGGAAAGCGCCTGTCAAAATAAACCAGACCTCGCTGGCAAACGGGGAGCTTCCGGGGGACGAGTATTTTCTCTGCCAGTGGCAGAAAATGAACTTCTACGGGCCGCATGAGTCAAAGTCAAAGGTGGCCTCTTATCCTTGTCTTTCGCTTCTGCGTACTTATAAAGTGGAGCAGGAGTACGGAGATATCTATATTTATCTGGAGTCCGGGTACAAGTATCTTCAAAAGCTGATGCCGGGCAGTGTGATGGGCATGGATACCGTTTTTCTGATTGAATCGGCGGAAGGGCGTACCATGTATTGCTCAGATGAAAACCTGGTCCCTCTTTTTTCGGATCTTCAGTCCTGTAAAAAAGAGCTTTCAGAAAATTCCCGCCGTTATAAAACCTATGAACGGACGGAGGAAGGGGGCTGGAAAATCCATCTGTGGGTTCCCGTAAAGGAATATTACAGACAGATTTACGGAATGGCGCTGAATTTGAGCGTTGTCACTCTTCTGGCGGTTTTTGCCTGTATTCTGGCCTCGGTCCTGCAGTGGAGGAGTATTTATACTCCTTTTACAAAGTTTGAAAAGAGGCTTCAGCTGATCGCATCGGACAATGACGTGGAAACCAAGGTGGAGCAGATGAATATCCAGGAGTTTGATGATAATTTTGCTTTGCTTGATAAGATGAAAAGCAACATCCTTCTTCTTTTGAACCGGGTGCAGGAGGAGGAGAAAAAGAGATCAGAGCTGGAGATCAGGGTGATGCTGGGGAAGATAAACCCCCATTTCCTTTACAACACGCTGGATACGCTGAAATGGTATGCGGCGGGGGAAAAGGATAAGGAGATGGTTCATTTTATTACGGCCCTGAATAAGCTGCTTTTATATAATATGTCAAAAACGAGGGAAACCACCCTGAAAAGTGAGCTGGAGGCAGTCAGCGCCTATATTGTGCTTCAGCAGCTGAAGTATGATATCAGATTCCATATGGATACGGGGAAGCATCCGGAAATTCTGGAAGCGGATATGCCGCGTTTTGTTCTGCAGCCTATTGTGGAAAATGCTATCCTGCACAGCGGACTGAACCAGGGGGATATCTGGATAGAGGTGGAGCTGCTTGCCAATGGAAAAATTGCGGTTCTGGTAAAAAATGACGGGACACCGATAAATCCGGAAAAGATTAAGGAGGTTCTCGTTCAGAAGAATGATATCTCTTCCAATGGAATCGGCCTGCAGTATGTGGCGCGTATGCTGGAAAACCGGTTTGGGGACGGATTTGAGCTGCGGGCGGAACGGACAGAGGACGGGGTGAATGTGGTTGAAATCCAAATTCCGTTTGAGGCGGCAAAGATAGGCGCAGGCCCGGACAGGCCTGAGAGGGGGCATCAGTAAAATGATTAAGGTATTTGTAGTGGATGATGAAAAACTGGTCCGCCGGGGTATTATCGGACTGATCGACTGGGAAAGGTTCGGTATGGAGATCGTGGGTGATTCGGGAAGCGGGGAGGAAACAGTGGAATTTCTGAAGCGGGAAGAGGTGGATCTTCTTTTTTCGGATCTGGAAATGCCGGGGCTTTCCGGGATTCCTTTTCTTCAGGAGGTGAAGCGGGTCCGTCCGAAAATCCAGATCGTAGTTCTCACCATGCACCAGGAATTTGAATTGATTCAGCAGGCCGTGAGAATCGGGATCCTGGATTATATCACAAAGGCGCAGATAGAGGAGGAGAACGTGGATGCCCTGATGAACGGGATCAAAATACGTTATCAGGAGACGATGCGGCATACGCAGCTTGGCAAAAGAAATGTGCTTTATAATGAGGTTTATGTCTGGGAGACGGAGGAAAAGGAGCAGGGAGCGGAGGCTGTTAAGCTTCTGGAAAATAATAATATTCCCTTTGAGTTTTTAAGCGAGACTCATCTTCTTTTTTCCGGGGAATGCAATATCATCCGGCTGAAATCCCTGATAGAGGATTTCGGGGCGGACAGATGCTCGCTCCTGGAGATCAAACAGGTAAAAGGGGTACCCTATGATCAGCTGGAGGATATGATGAAAACGGTAGTGAAGGGAAAGCTGTTTGAAGATCGAAGACCCTCCTGCTTTAGCTATGCATATTTGTATCCGGAGCTGCTAAAGGAGCTGCCCGGGGCTTCCAGGAAGGAAATTCTGGATTTGAGTCTTCGTATGGAGTTTATGCTGCATGAGGAATGCTATGAAGCGGGAATGGCAAAAATCCGTCACGCGGCGCTTTCCAGGGAAGAAAGGACGGCTGTTTTTTATCAGTTCAGCCTGTACTGGTCGGAGTTTTCCGGAAAGGATTTTACCAGGTATTTTGAGGAGGTGGGAAGCTTTAGGTGGTGGTATCAGTGGAGGGAATGGTTTGGCGAAGTACGGGGCTTGGTGCTGAAAAAGATTGGGGAAGGCGATGAGGAAATCAGCACGATGGAGGCCATACATAAGGCCATGAATTATATCAGGGAGCATATGGACAGGGAGATTACGCTGGAGGAGCTTCTCCGCCTGACCGGTATGAGCAAAAGCCATTTTTCCAAGAATTTTAAGAAGGTTACAGGAAAGACCTTTGTAACTTATCTGAATGATATGCGTATTGAATCGGCAAAAAAATACCTGGTGGAGACAAAACAACCCATTTATTGGATTGCAAGTCAGGTTGGTTATATGGATGAACATTATTTCAGAAGGATTTTCAGGGAAAGAACGGGCGAAAACCCAAAACAGTACCGTGAAAATAACTAAAAAGTAAATGAAATAATTAATAAAACAGTAAAACTGCACAATTGTATTGCGAAAAGGGGATAATTGTATTTGAAAAAAATAAAAAATACAATTATCCCGTTTTTATGTACAAAAGAACCTTAAAATATTAATGTAAATAGATATAATAAACAGTAAATAAACGATCACAATAAGGGGGATAAAGTATGAAGAAGAAATTGATTGCAGTACTTCTTTCAGCAGCCATGATAACCGGATGCCTTGCCGGATGCGGAAACAGTAAGACCGCATCATCAGGCGGCAGCGCTTCGTCCGGCAGTGATGCCGCAGGTACCGAGGCAGCAGCTGATGCAAATGACACAACAGCAGCAGAAAATTCCGGTGAGTCGGCAAAAAGCGCGGAGGAGCTTCTGCTGGAGCCTTATGAGGAACCGGTGGATATCCATATTGTACTGCAGTACAGAGAATCCGAGGATCCCAACACTCCTTCAGATTGTACGCCTGAGACATCAACTGCGGTAAAGCTTCTGAAGGAAGAAATGAATATTAACCTGATATATGACTGGATCGTAAATGCGGATCAGTACGAAGAGAAGTTCGGCGCCGAGCTGGCGGCAGGAAATCTTCCGGATGTATTTATGGTAAATCCCAATGATTTTGAAGATCTGGCAAGCCAGGGCGGCCTTGCGGATCTGACTGAGTATTATGAGAAGTACCGTTGTGATGATTTGGACAACATTTTCAATTATGACGGAAATTTCATCAATGTAGCGAAAAAAGACGGAAGAATCTACGGACTGCCTATGGGCACGGATCCGGCGCAGATGACCTCCCAGATGATTTATAATATGACGCAGCTGGAAAGCGTAGGGATTACCTCCCTTGACCAGCTTCCCAAAACAATAGAGGAGTTCGAGGCTCTGTGTGATAAGCTGATGGAGGTTGATTATAACGGCGACGGCAAGATCGGCGGACCCGTAATCCCTGCCTGCAAGAATTACATGGATGCACAGCTTGCGGATTTCCAGCCCTTCTTCCACGCTTATGAGACATGGGCGGACGGCTGGTATGATAAAGACGGGACACTGCAGTATGCAGGTATTGACGAGGGGATCAAGACCACTCTGACCAAGCTGAACGAGTGGTATAACAAGGGATATTTCCAGAAGGATTTTGCCGCATATGATATCTGGGCGGCGGATTCTCCGATAGTAAATGATATTGTAGCAGGAAAATATGCAATCGTTCCCGCATCCTGGTGGGTTCCCAACTGGCCGCTGAATACCAATAAGGTAGAGCATCCTGAATCCAACTGGGTGATTGGGCCAAACCTTTCTCCTGACGGAAAGCAGCCTGCAATCATGGTTGACCGTTATCCGGTAAACAACTTTGTAGTGGTTGGACGTGACTGTAAGAATCCAGAAGCCGTATTCAAAATGATGTACTGGTCTTTGCAGTATACACTTGAAAACAGCAACCCTGAGAAACAGAAGGCAATGACAGATGAAGAAAAAACAGAGTGGTACAGCTACGTTTATACATGGCTTCCTTACCGTATCTATTCTCCTACCTGCTTAAGAACCAACTTTGAGGTTATCAACAAGCTGGCAGAGGAGGGAAAGACGGAAATTACAGAGGCAGATGCAGCAAAGAATAATGAGTTCTGGGGTTCCTGGGCTTCTTATCTGAACTATAAAGAAAACCCGGATGACGGAGTTGCCTGGGGAACCTATTTCAGCCGGCTTGCTCCCGACGGAGGCGTTGCCAACATGATTCATACCATTGAAACAGCAGACATTATTTATGATGAGGTTTATGTAACCACACCTGCAATGGTATCCAGAAAGGCCGAGCTTGACAAGCTGCGCAACAACACCTTCTTAAGCATGGTTATGGGTGAGACGCCAATCTCCGACTTTGATAAGTTCGTTGAGCAGTGGAAAGCACAGGGCGGCGATGAAATTGCAAAAGAAGTCAATGAATGGTATCAGAATAATAAATAAATTTTAAAATGCAGCCATCATAAGGAATTGTGCCATATTTTACATGTAAAATATGGCATTTTCCTTATCGGCTTGGAGAGGAGTAAGAGTCCATGGCACAGCAGAAAACGGAATTAAAAGAGAAAAAGAAAAAAAAGAGCCTGTACAGGACCAGAGAGCTTCATGTCATGCTGATACCGGCGGTGCTGTTTACCACTATTTTTGCATATCTGCCGATCTTCGGCCTGGTTATGGCATTTCAGGATTTTAAGCCCCTGATGGGCTTTCGGGAGTCGCCCTTTGTGGGCCTGAAGCAGTTCCAGTATATTTTTACCATGCCCAGCTTCCGGACGGCTTTTGTAAACACGATGATCATTTCTTTCTTCAAAATCGTATTAAGCATACTGGTGCCTCTGATACTGTCGCTGATGCTGAATGAGGTAACGAAAAGCTGGTTTAAACGTTCCGTGCAGACAATCGTATTCATTCCCTATTTCTTTTCCTGGGCGATACTTGCGGGAATGATACTCGAAATTTTTGCCTATGACGGCATTATCAACAACACAATGATGCATCTGTTCGGCATGGATCCCACGGCCTTCCTGGTTAGCAACAAGTACTTCAGAACGATTATTATCGGTTCGGATGTATGGAAGGGAATGGGATATAATACGGTGCTGCTGCTGGCGGCTATCACCAACGTGGATCCCACTCTTTATGAGGCTGCCCAGGTAGACGGCGCAGGGCGTTGGAAACAGGTGCTTCATGTAACGCTTCCAAGCATACTTCCCATGGTGGCGGTCCTTACCGTTCTTGGGCTGGGTAATATCCTGAATGCGGGATTTGAGCAGATTTTGATCATGTATAACCCTACCGTTGAGAGGACAGTGGATATTCTGGATACCCTGGTCTACAGGCTCGGTATGACAAGCCACCAGTATTCGGCCGCTGCGGCTATGGGATTGTTTAAATCGGTAATTTCGCTGATCTTTGTGGGAACCAGTTATCTGATTCTTTATAAAAAGAGCGATTACCGCGTATTTTAAAGGGGGTGCAAGATGAAAATCAAACGTTCCGGTTCTTATTTTGTTTATCAGGTGTTTAATACGGTTGTGCTGACGCTTGTGGCGTTGACCTGTATTTTCCCGATTCTGCATGTCCTTGCCATGTCCCTGAGCAGCAGCAATGCAGCTATGGCGGGGCGCGTGACCTTTGTTCCGGTGGAATTTTCCCTTTCCGCTTATGAATATCTGATGAAAAAGAAGGATTTCTTCCACTCTGTGGGAATAGCAGGCGGTAGGGTGGTAATTGGTACAGCACTGAATATGATTCTGATCATACTGACTGCTTACCCGCTTTCCCGTTCCCCGATTCATTTCAGGGGGCGTACCTGGTATATGGTTTACTTTGCCATAACCATGTTCCTGGGCGGCGGCCTGATCCCTACCTACATGATCATTAAAAACCTGCATCTTCTGGACAGCTTCTGGGTGCTGATCCTTCCCTGCGCCATGAATATCTGGAATGTAATCATTATGATGAACTTTATCAGGGGGCTGCCGAGAGCGGTAGAGGAGGCGGCCTTTGTGGATGGGGCCAATCACTGGCAGACGCTGTTTCAGGTGATTCTGCCCATGTCCAAACCGTCTCTGGCTTCTTTGCTGCTGTTTTCCATGATCGGGCACTGGAATGCATGGTTTGATGGTATGTTCTATATGAACAACCCGAATAATTATCCCATGGCAACCTATCTGGCAACGCAGATTATCAACAATAACCAGACGATGACGAATATGACACCGGAACAGCTTGCCCTGCTGTCCAGCCTCAGTGAAAAAACGGTAAGAAGCGCACAGCTGTTTATTTCGATTATTCCTATTTTGGTGGTTTATCCGTTTTTGCAGAAGTTCTTTGTAAAGGGCATCACAGTTGGGTCTGTGAAGGAGTAGTGATAAAAAGTAACAGTTCAGGTATCAGGTCTGTTACAAAAGGAAAGAGAGGGGCTTTTAATGAGTTTTGCTGAGGTTAAGAAGGTGAATGGAAGTCCGGCTTTAGTGATTGACGGCAGGGCATATCCGCCGATGGCTATGACTACGCGGTTTCATAAGGCTGAATATATTAAACGGCTGGGGGAGTCGGGGCTGAAGGTTTTCTTTTTGATGACAAATACGGACTGGCTGAGGCCGGGGCGGGATTTTGTGGATGAATCCGGAATAAAGCAGCATGAGGACAGCGGGATGGAGGCGTTTGTGAAGAACGCCCGGACACTTCTGGCTGAAGTACCGGATGCTTATATTATTGTGAGAATCGGGCTGCATCCTCCGGTTGACTGGATGGAGGAGAATAAGGATGAGCTGATTACTTATCAGGATGGAAGCCATGAGCCTGCAATCCTGGCTTCTGAGGTGCATCGGGATGAGATTCCGGGAATGTATTCGTTTGCTTCCGAAAAGTGGAGGGAGGCGGCGGGAAAAGCGCTGAAGGAATTCTGTGATGAGGTGGATTCTCTTCCGTTTGCGGACAGGGTGATCGGATATTTTCTGGCGGCGGGGGGGACCTCGGAGTGGTATCCGGTAAATGTGCTTTGTGACAGAACGAAAAATAAGTATGGAGATTTCTCTCCTGCATTTGTGAAGTTTTATGGAGAGTTTCTGAAAAAAAGATATGGGTCGGAGGAAAAGCTGAAAAAGGCCTGGAAGAGGGAGGATGCTTCCTTTGATAAGCCGGTGATTCCCAATGTGCAGGAGCAGTATTTTATTTTCATGGAAGAGGGCATCATGGATGCCATGAAGTATTATGAGAGCGCGGACCGTATTATTGGCAAGAATATAGATATGGATGCGGAGAAAGCTGCCAATCTTGGGGTGTTCCTGAATATGGAGGATTACAGGTATGTGGCTGACTTTTATGACGCTTTCCATGAGGTTACAGCGGATGCAATCATTTATTTTGCCAGGCTTTTGAAGGAACGTTATGCAGGGAAAATCGTAGGGGCGTTTTATGGCTCTTATGGTTGCACGGATTTCTTTAACAGCAGTACGGCTACTTCCACGCTCCCGATACTCGACTGCGGGTATGTGGATTTTCTGGCGGCGCCGGGGGTTTATAACAACCGGGAGCCGGGCGGCTGTGTGGCGCAGCGTGAGATGCAGGATTCCTTCAGGCTCCGCGGGCAGATGTTTGTGGCGGAGGAGGACAGCAGGACGCATCTGGAGGACAGTTTTTACCGGGATGCGATGGGGCTGTATGATGTGAGGGACAGTATTGTAACTTTGAAGAGGGATTTTGCACGGGTGCTGTGCGAGGATATTTATGCATGGTGGTTTGATCAGCATGCGGAAGGCGGGCGTTATCAGCATGAGGAGATTTATAAGCTGTTTCGTAGGCAGGAGGAAATCGCGCGTTTTGCCTATGGGCTGGACAGAAATAAAGAAAATGAAATTGCCCTGATTTATGATCAGGAGAGCTGCCATACGGTTTCCATGTATACGAATACGCTGATGCTGGATTATTACAGAACCTCCGATTTGGCAAGGATCGGCGCCCCGGTGGATTATTATTTTCATAATGACTGTATCAGGGACGATATGCCGGATTATAAGCTTTATGTGATGATGAATGTTTTCCGGCTGACGGATAAGGAGAGAGAAGCGATTATCCAAAAGGCCAGAAAAAACCATGCGGTGGTGCTGTGGCTCTATGCGCCGGGCTTCATTAACCCGGATGCAGAAGCTGTGATGTGCAATGAAAATATAGAGCAGCTGACCGGGTTTAAGACGGGGCGGATTGATCATACGTGTTCGCCCAGGTTTAAGATAAGCAGGCTGGATCATCCGGCGGTGCGGTACGCGGTGGAGGATCGCAGGTATGGCTATATTGACAGGGATGTGCATTCCAATGTATGGCTGGAAAATGTAATTCTGCCTGCCTATATGAATCCTGGTTTTTATATTGATGATCCGGAGGCGGAGATTCTGGGCACTTATTGCGAGCTGGGACTTCCTGCTTATGGGCTGAAGGAGATGGACGGCTGGACGAGTGTGTACTGCGCGCCCCAGATTCTGCGGTCTGAGCTGCTGGCTTCCCTGGCGGAGTATGCCGGATGCCATCTTTACAATAAGGATGATGATGTGCTTTATGCCAATAAGAATTTTGTGATGGTCCATGCTTCTTATAAGGGAAAGCATACGGTTTATTTTAAAAAGGAATGCAGCCCCTTTGAGGTGTATGAGAAAAGGTATTACGGGCATAATGTGACGAAGCTGGAGGTTGAGATGCGTATGGGGGATACGCTGATGTTTTCACTAAATGGGGAGTGCTGAGAGTTTTCCTTGAATGGGGAAAGCTGAGAGCTTTGGCAAAGGTTTAGCTGATGGGAAACGTGCGCTGGCTGGCGTATGTATGGTATGAGGCCCTGTACTGTTTGGATTGACGGTATGGGGCTTCTTATTTTTGTTGGGGGCGGGATGGTTGGAATTGATTTTTGAAAAGGCAGTAATAAGAGGTTTTAGAAGCCGTTGCTTTGTCAGATTGGATAAAAAAAGGATTTAAGGATGGGGGAAGATTAATAGAAAGAAATATAGAAAATAATATAAAATACTCTCCAAAGTAATTGTTTATAAACATTTTATAGATATAGTTATTGTTTCATTTATTATTTTTTGATATACTATAAACGGTGCTACCCTACACGGTAGGCGGTTGCCCTCTTACGGAGTGAAAAGGATGCCAGCATCCTTTGTGACCCTCTGATTACATAGAAACCTGTTTTCAGGAATATGATACGAAAGAGGGAATGGATAATGAGCGACTTTGAACTGTTATCGCTGGTGTTAATGATTCTTGCAATCATTATTCCGCTATTGATAGCTTACATAGAAGCAAAGAAATAACCGCCACGTCCCTAACAAAGATTGGCGGTTATTTCTAGTCAAATTCAATGAATGGGGCAACCGTCTATCGGTAGCACCTTTTATGTAAATATATTAACACTTTTATCGCTTTTCTGCAAGATCTTTTCTGCTATTAAAGAATTCTTGCGTAACAGTTCAGGCAGGTTTACGCATTCACTTCGCAAACCGTGAGAAAACGTGGTGGCAGCAGGCATCCGTCCCTCGCCGAAGGCGACTTATAATGGGCGGATGCAGTAACAGTTCGGCCGAAGGCTGAACTGTTACATTTTAATTTTTTATTTTCTGCCTTTATCTACTATTAATCACTTGAAAAATATCACCGCAACGCGTATGATAAAGATCCCCCGAAATAAAGTAAACCTTCTAAATCATCCCGCCAAAAGGAGTACCATCATGAAAAAATACATTTCGGTGTTCCGCATCCGTTTTATCAACAGTCTGCAATACCGGGCCGCTGCGTTTGGAGAAATTCTGAAAAGCTTCGCATGGGCATTTATGGAAATCCTGGCATATACCGCCCTTTACCGCACTGCGGGAAATGCCTTCCCAATGGAGTTTTCGCAGACCGTATCCTATGTTTGGATGCAGCAGATATTATTTCTCATGTATTCAGTGGTGTTTGGTGATGAGGAAATTTATACGGCTATCGGTAGCGGTTCCATAGCCTATGAGCTTGTGCGCCCCATGGGGCTGTACGGCCGCTGGTTTTCCCAGTCCGCGGCGAACCGGGTGGCGTTTATGTCTGTGAACAGCCTGCCGGTATTGTTTATTGCGGCGCTTCTTCCGAAGCCATACAGGATGGTTTTGCCGCAGAATCTGATGCAGCTCCTACTTTTCCTCATATCCGCGGTTCTTGCCCTGGGTGTTGTGGTAGCCTTTGCCATGCTGATGTATGTTTCGCTTTTTTACATAGTATCGCAGAGAGGGATAAAAATCATAGTGACGGCGATCACCACATTTTTGTCTGGCGGCGTGATACCGCTCCCATTTTTTCCGGATCAGGTACTGACTGTGGTGAAGGTCCTTCCCTTTGCGGCGATGCAGAATATGCCGCTTCAGATATTCTGCGGAAAGCTGACCGGTATGGATGCCATGCAGGGTGTCTTTTTCCAGCTATTCTGGCTGGCGGCCCTGGTTTTAACCGGACAGCTTTTTATGAGGGCGTCTCTTAAAAAAGTCGTGGTACAGGGAGGGTGAGAAGAATGAAGCTTTATATGAATTTGGTGGCCATGAATCTGAAAAGCCAGATGCAGTATCGGGTTTCTTTTCTGCTGACAACGTTGGGGCAGTTTATTACGGCCTTCACTTCCTTTTTCGGGCTGTATTTTATTTTCACCAGGGTAAATGCTATTGATGATTTTAACTATAACCAGGTATTCCTGTGCTTTGCCGTAGTAATGATGGCTTTTGCCATTGGAGAAATGTTCGGCGGCGGCCTGGCCGTATTTCCAAGAATTATGGGAAACGGTGAATTTGACCGCGCCCTCGTCCGTCCGAGAAACATTATCCTGCAGATACTGGTTCCCAATATGGATTTCACACGTCTCGGCCTGCTGATCCAGGCTGTAATTGTGCTGTGCTACGCGGTTCCGGGAAGCGGTATCCTTTGGGACTGGAAAAAAATCGTAACCCTCTTTCTCATGATACTCTGCGGAAGCATATTATTTTTCAGCCTTTTTCTTCTGAAGGCCACATTTACTTTTTTTACAATTCAGAATCTCAATTTTATGAATATATTCACCTACGGAGCGCGTGAGTTTGGAAAATATCCCTTTTCCGTCTATGGCAGCGGTATTCTCAAGGTTCTGACCTTTGTGATTCCTCTGGCGCTTTTTCAGTATTATCCGCTTCTTTATCTGATGGACAGGAAGCAGAGTCCGGTTTATATGTTAATGCCCGTAATATCCCTTCTTTTTCTTCTTCCCTGTTATATTTTCTTCCGGATTGGCCTGAAACATTATAAATCCACAGGTTCATAATTTGGTAACAGTTCAGGCAGGTTTGCGCATTCATTGCGCAAACCGTGAGAAAACGTGGTGGCAGCAGGCATCCGCCCCTCGCCGAAGGCGACTTATCATGGACGGATACAGTAACAGTTTGGCCGAAGGCTGAACTGTTACATAATTTGTATGGAAATTGTAAAAAAGAATAGACAAATTCGGAAAAAGAGAATATAAAGAATATATTGAGGAGAAGTACTGAAATTTGCCGTTCAGGCAGAGGCCGGATCATTGAAGAAGGCTGTCAGTTACACTGGTTGTTCTGTTTATGAGGAGATTTATCTATGGAAAAGAAAAAGGCACTGCTTTTCGGCAGTGTATTAGTGTTGTGCGCGGCTTTCATGGCCGCGGGTTTTATGACGGCGGAAGACACAGGATTCTTTGGCGGAATGCTGGAGGAGGCCGTAGGCTTCTGCATGCAGTACATGGGAGTGGCTTAATTTGGAATACGTACCCGCGAAAACAATCGTGACCAGGACGAAGTCCACGGCATGGTTTGGTATTGATTACAATATGAATATTTACAGGGGATGCTGCCATGGGTGTATTTACTGTGACAGCCGCTCGGCCTGCTATCAGATTGATCATTTTGACACGGTAAGGGCCAAGGAGGATGCGCTGCGGATCATACGGGATGATTTGCGGCGGAAGGTAAAAACCGGTGTGGTAGGCACGGGGGCCATGAGTGATCCCTACAATCCTTTTGAAAAAAAGGAAGAGCTGACGAGACATGCGCTCCAGTTGGTGGATGCATTTGGATTTGGAGCGGCGATTGCAACAAAAAGCGATTTGATTTTGAGGGACATTGATATCCTCTCAGATATCAAAGAGCATTCCCCGGTTTTATGCAAGATTACAATTACTGCTGCAGAGGATGGGCTTGCCTCCAAATTGGAACCGGGGGTATGCCCCTCCTCCGCCCGTTTTGAAGCGGTAAAAAGGCTGAGCGAGGCGGGGATTTTCACGGGAATTCTCCTGATGCCTGTCCTTCCATTTCTGGAGGATAATGAGGAAAATGTGATTTCCATTGTACGAAAGGCCCATGAGGCCGGGGCAAAATTCATTTACCCGGCGTTTGGCATGACAATGAGGGAGCGGCAGCGGGAATGGTATTATGCTAAGCTGAAGGAGATTTTTCCGGAAGAAGATTATGTATCCCGGTATCAGAAAAGGTATGGGCTCCGCTATAAATGTACCAGTCCCAGAGCCGCCGCTCTTTGGGAGGCATTCACGAAGGAATGCGAAAAATGCGGGATTCTTTATGAGATGAAGCATATAGTCAGGGCTTATAAGCGGGGCTATGAATGTACGCAGCTGAGCCTGTTTGATAATCTATGATTTGATAAAAAGGGCAAAGGCCGGAACCGGCGGAGGGGTCAGATTTTGCCCTGTAAAACAAGGGGGTATAAAAATGGATATCAGGGAAATCGAATGCAAAGCGGAAGAGATGAGGATCGTAAATCTGGCTGTCATGAAGGACGGACAGGTGATTCTGAAAAGGGACTGGGACGTGGAGATGCGAAGAAACCAGTATTCCGCCAGCAAAAGCTTTACCAGCGCAGCGGTGGGAATTGCAGAGCGGGAAGGGCTGCTTGGCCTGGAGGAAAAGCTCTGCGATGTGTTCCGGGAGGAAGTCCCTGAAAATCCTTCAGAAAATCTGCAGAAGGCCACGGTGCGGGATTTGCTTACCATGTGCCTCGGACAGGACGGCGCTTATCTCATGGGGGAACAGCGTCCGTTTATGGAGGAAAAGGACTGGGTGCGCTACAGTCTGTCCCGGCCTTTTACACAGGAGCCGGGGACCTGTTTTATGTATAATAATGTGGGGCCTTATCTGGCTGGTATCCTGGTGCAGAGAAGAGCGGGCTGCGATTTGATAAATTATTTGATGCCCAGGCTGTTTGAGCCCATGGGAATCAGAAGGCCGACCTGGGAAACGGATCCTTTTGGATATAGCTTCGGCGCGGGCGGTTTGTTCTTATGTGTGACGGAGCTGATGAAGTTCGGCCAGCTTTGCCTGCAGGAAGGGGAATGGGACGGAAAGCAGCTGATTCCCAGGGCATATATGAAGGAAGCCGTGAGAAAACAGGTGGAAAACGGGGAAGATGGTTATGGCTATCTTTTCTGGAGAGGCCCTTATGATTCCTACCGTGCGGACGGTAAGTATGGCCAGTTCGCCATTGAGCTTCCTGAAAAAAATACAGTGATTGCAATCAATGCGGAATCCCGTGATGCAATAAGCATGATGAACTGCTGTATGGATGTGATTGTCCCGCAGCTGTAAAAACAAAATAGGTAAAAAGGAGTGTAAAGCCATGTTATTTATAGAATATCCCAAGTGTTCCACCTGCCAGAAAGCAAAAAAATGGCTGGATGAAAGAAAAATAAGCTATGAGGACAGGCATATAGCCCAGAATAATCCTACGGAGGAAGAACTGAAGGAATGGTATAAAAGAAGCGGGCTGCCGTTAAAAAGGTTTTTTAACACAAGCGGCCTGAAATATAAGGAGCTGGGGCTGAAGGACAAGCTGCCGGAAATGAGTGAGGAGGATCAGCTGAAGCTTCTTGCTACGGATGGCATGCTGGTAAAGCGCCCTCTCATTGTGGCGGAGGATTTTATACTGACAGGCTTTAAGGAAAAAGAATGGGAAGAGAAGATGGGGGATAATCTTGAAAGAAAATAAATATGATGAGAATGTTTTTTTTGATAAATACAGTCAGATGGAGCGGTCGAAGAAAGGGCTGGAGGGAGCAGGCGAATGGAAAACCCTGAAGGAAATGCTTCCGGATTTTACAGGGAAGAAAGTTCTTGATCTTGGCTGCGGCTATGGCTGGCATTGCGAATATGCGGCGGATCACGGCGCTGTGCAGGTGGTGGGTGTGGATATTTCAGAGAAGATGCTGAAGGAGGCAGAAAACCGCCACAGCAGAGAAAATATAACGTATCTGTGCTGCCCTGTTGAAGATGCGCAGTTTGAGGAAGGCGAATTTGACATTGTGTTAAGTTCCCTTGCACTTCATTACATCAGGGATTATGATCAGATTGTGGATAAGATCCGAAATTTTTTACGTCCCGGTGGATATTTTATTTTTTCTGCGGAGCATCCTGTTTTTACCGCAGAGGGAAGCCAGGACTGGTATTATGATGAAAATGGAAAACCTCTTCATTTTCCGGTGGATAATTACTATTATGAGGGAAAAAGAAATGCTGTTTTCCTGGGGGAGCCTGTAATCAAGTATCACAGGACACTGACAACATATATTTCCACTTTGATAAAAAAAGGCTTTGCTATTATGGATGTCCAGGAGCCGCAGCCGCCGGAGGAAATGCTGGATACGGTTCCGGGGATGCGTGACGAAATGCGCCGGCCGATGATGCTGATCGTATCGGCACGGAAAGAAAATGAATGAGTACCGGCAAAAGGGCGGTGTGCAGGGCAGGGTATCTGAAAAGAGACCCTGTCCTATTTTTTAGGCAAAGACATGAAAATGCCGGATTTACAGGGGTGCAACCTGTGGGTGACAAATTGCAATATGCTGATTTCTTGTAAATACAGGCCTTCTGTGAAAAAATAAGCTTATAAAAAAGGTAACAGCCCAGTTATATGAACTGTTGCAAAAGAAGACCGTAAGCAGACGGCGGATAGGAGTGTTTATGAAAAAATTTTGTGATAAGCTGATTGTGCTGCGCAGGGAAAAGGGATTGTCCCAGGAGCAGCTGGCGGAATACCTGGAGGTCTCAAGGCAGTCCGTCAGTAAATGGGAAGCGGATAAAACCATGCCGGAAATCAGCAAGCTGATTGCAATTTCCGAACTGTTCCAGGTATCCCTGGATTATCTGTTGAACGATGACTGTGAAAACCGGAACGGAAGATTTCCAGGAATGGAAGACGTACCGGACTACGGTGCGGGGAAGGGCCTGGGAGGCAGTGATATCAGGAGGCAGCAGGATAGCGGACAGTGGGAAATGGATGCCGGATGGCCGGAGACTTCATCGCGGGAAACTGAGGAAATGAAGAAATCCCTGAATGAAATAAAGGAATTTATCGGCTGCAGGGAGGGCTTTGAATATAAAAGCAAGGCTTCTGTTTTTGGCCTTCCTCTGGTTCATGTGAAATTCGGAGGCGGAAACGGGAAGGTCAGGCTCAGGGATGCGGCATGGGGAATCATTGCAGTGGGGAATCTGGCATTTGGAGTGGTGAGCGTGGGGATTTTTTCAGCTGGCGTACTCAGTTTTGGTGTACTGTCTCTGGGACTGCTTTTTTCCCTGGGGGTTATTTCCCTGGGAGCGATGGCAGTTGGAGTGGTTGCGATGGGAATTGTGACAGGCGGTATTTCCAGTGTGGGGATTTATGCCACCGGAGTTGCGGCGGCGGGGAAGGAGGTTGCCACCGGAGTGTCGGTAAGCGGAAAGACGGCGGCCGGCATGCAGGGCGCCAGGATAAGTGGATGGAATACGACCGTGACGGACAGTCTCACATCAAAGGAAGCCATGAAGGATTTTATCCTAACCTACAATCCGGGGCTTCCCGGATGGCTCGTAAATTTTCTTACCCTGATCTATAAATAGCAAAAACGGAAAAGGCCGGAAAACATGGAATAGGAAAGCCGGATATGCTATACTTTTCATAACACATGGCAGATATGTAAATGGGGTGTCCTGATTGCAGGTAAAGGAGGAAGGTTATGAAAAGGTATATTGAGATTAACAGAAAATATCTTCTGATTCCGGTATGTGCGGAAAAGGAAGTGAAGACAGTATCGGTGCTTTGCAGGAATGAAAAGATTTTTGAGTTTGCAGTTCCCATGCATGACAGGGAGTCGGGTTTTTACAGCTTCCACTATTTTGCGCCGGTAAATGTGGAAAAATATCAGGGAAAAACCTTTTTGATAGAAGGGGAAATACCCAGAAGTTTTCTGGATGCCGTGTCCCTGTGCGACAGCATTCCGGAAAATACGCAGCCCCATCCTCTCATCCATTTTGCGCCGGATACAGGGTGGATGAATGATCCCAACGGGCTGATTTACCAGGATGGGATATACCATATGTATTTTCAGCAGAATCCCTTTGATACCAGATGGGAAAACATGTGCTGGGGGCATGCGGTGAGCCGTGATCTGCTTCACTGGGAACAGAAGGAAACCGCTTTGTATCCCGACAGCGACGGCGTGGTGTATTCGGGAAGCGGAATCGTGAACGAACATGGCATGCTGGGACTTCCCAAGGATGCGCATATTTTCTTTTATACCTGTGCGGGAAACAAATCCAAATGGAGCCTTGGCAAAACCTTTAACCAGAGGATTGCATACAGTACGGACGGCGGCAAAAGCATTGCAAAGCTGGAAGGAAGCGTGGTAAAGCATATTTCTGAGGAAAACAGGGATCCCAAGGTTTACTGGCATGAGGAGAGCAGGGCCTTTTATATGGTTTTATACCTGAAAGCGAATGATTTCATGATTCTGCGCTCCAGGGATCTGAAAAGCTGGAAGAAAACCCAGGTGCTTACGTTAGATCAGGCAAGCGAATGCCCTGATTTACGGGAGGTGCCCGTGGAAGGCGGTGGCAGCAGGTGGATGTTCTGGACCGCGGACGGGTTTTATTTCCTGGGTGATTTTGATGGTTATGAATTTAAATCGGACGGTGTGAGGCACGAGGCGTATCTGACCGGAATTCCCTATGCGGCGCAGACTATCTGGGGGACGGAGGATATTATTACGATTCCCTGGCTGCGTACGAAGAACAAAGGAAAGATGTATACCGGTGTGATGGGCCTTCCGAGAAAGCTGACGCTGGCGCAGACACCGGAGGGGCTAAAGCTGAGGCAGGTGCCTGTCAGGGAATTCCAGAAGGCGAGAGTAAGCGTGTCCGCCTCCCAGGGCGAGGGCAAGGTTTTCTATATGGCGCAGAAGCCGGGAGCTGTTGAAATCTGTATCCATATGCAAAAGCCGGGAGATTTTGTAGCTAATATCTATGGGACTTCGGTCACCTATGTCGCATCCTGCGGGAAAATGAATGTGGGAAAGGAAAGCGTGCAGATAGGGAAGGAGCTGAATGACTTCTCCATCATAGCCGACGGCGAGATAGTGGAGGTTACGGCACAGAACGGGCTTATCTATGCGGTATTTGAATTGGATACCGACAGGAAGGCCGGGAATGTGACGGTGGATATCGCAGGAAAGGCTTATGTGGATATTTACCGGATAGAATAAATATAAAAAGGAGCGACTGCGATCATAACAGCAGAGCTCCTTTTTATGTTTGGGCAACATTTATTTATACCAGCCGTTAGGGATATACTGACAAATAAAGCCGGTTAGAATTTATAAGTGGCGGCATTGATATAGACAGTATCATCATTTTTTTCATCACTGCCCTCTGTTTCCTCCGTATAGTCAGAAATAGAGGCAACATCTGAAGAAATTAATTCTATAATACTTTTTAATTCCGGAGGACATTTTATAAGGGCGCAGTCTTCCAGATAAAGACGTTCATGGGCAAGATTTCCGGGGACATCTTTGTCAATTTCCACGGTTGCGCAGTCCATGACATGAAGACCTTCAGGAGTCTGTTCAAGAAGCTGTTTATCTATGTGGAGATTGCTTTTGTCTGAAATAAGGGTTCCTTTTGTTAAAGAAATTTGACCATATTCTACTGGGAACTTTAGGAATTCTTTGCTGTATTTTTCCGGAAGATAGACTGTTCCGGTGACCTTCAGTGACTCCAGGGAAGGGAGAACTTCCATGTTTTTGTCTGTAATATACAGATCTCCGGTTCTGATGAGCTTTTTACCAAGCTGTGCCAGTGTAAATTCGTTCAGTTCCATATTATCCGGCAGCAGGCTGAAGCCGTCGGGAATAACAGAAATATCAGTATTTTCATCAAATAAGGAAAGAGCCTGCTCAAAGAAGCTTTCCATAACCAGGGCTTTTTCACACAGCAAAGTCACATTTTTGTGAATAAGAGTGGAAAGGTCAAGCGATGGATCAGTAATGCTTACTTTGCCGGTAATAAAATAAGGAGTATTTTGTACTGCACGGATTATGAAATACTTATCAACCGTAAGATCTTTCAGGATACATACGGCGTTATCGGGATAACATTTCTGATGTCCGTTTACATGGATACGGGATACCTGGCCGGCAAGACTTTTTGGGTAAAGAAGAGAGCCATTTACCTTGATTTGTACATAGTTTTCCATAGCTTTTTCTGCCGCAGGGCGAAGCAGCAATGTACCATTTACCATAAGAAGTGTTTTATCAGCGGTAACGTCGGTTCCGTCTATTTCAACAGAGCCGTTTTTTACAATGGTGTTAATTCCTTCCGGAACCTTGAGGGTACTGGCTGTATTGAGCTTTACGGAGTAGCGGGAAATCAGTACGGATGCCCGTTCCGATAACAGAACTGCCGCGGCATTAACGTTAAGCTCCGAATAACTGGAAAGCACTTCTTCCGTGATCTCAGTCATATCACAGAGCGCGGTATTGATTGATAATTTTTTTAACTGTTCCATAACTCTACCTCTCTTTTTTAATCATTTTGTTTTTCTATCATTTCCTTAAGTCCAAAATTTTCCATAATTACTTCAGTTCCGGGTATTTCAGGCGCAGTCTGCGCCGGGCGTTTGAAAGCCTGTATCGGACGGTGGAAGCAGGAATTCCGTACATGGCGGAGAGCTGGGTGGAATCATAGCCTTCAAAGTACCGTTTCAGGAACAGGATCCGTTCCTCATCCGGCAGCTCACTGCAAAGCTGCATGACCTCGATCCGTGATAAATCATCCTCGGTTTCTTCCTTTACTCCCCTTTCAGGACACGCCGCTTCCCGCCTTACCCTGTCGATGAATAAATTGCGCGCTGTTTTATATAGCCAGGCGCGGCACTGGTGTTTATCCAGGTCATTCAGGACATCCGCATGCTCCAGGGCGCGCAGGAATGTCTCCTGAACAATGTCCTCGGCCGAACTTTTATCGCCGGTCATGCCGGCGGCATAATGTACAAGTTCCTGAAAAAACAGTTGATATATCTGCGTTATCATAAATTACTCCTGGCAGGCTGCGAATTATCTGTTTGGTTTTATTGTAACGGATTCGGGATGAAAATAAAATCACAGGTTTATGAGTTTTGCTGGTATTTTCCGTAGCTTTGCCAGTTCAGATGTATGGCGTGCCAAGGATAAAAGATTTGAGAAGAAGGTATGTAAGCTTCTCTTCGATAGCGGTTTTTGTACAGACAGTTCTGCTTTGTGTCTGCAGCTTTCGATTTTAGTTCCGGATGTAAAAAGAAAATATTCATAATATAGTTCAGGGTTCATGGGGATCTCCTTTCCTGTGGGTGTGGCTTTATCAACGCTTTCATATATAGAACGAATGGGAGAGGGGAAGTGTTTGGAAAATTTACAATATAAAATTAAATGATCTGAAAAAATGCAACTTTATTCTGAAGATAACATAACCGATAAAATTTTACCTGAAATAGTACATTGCATAAAAGTCTGTTGTTATTTTGTATTGCATGTTAAGAAACTTAAAAATATATGTTGCTCAATGTTGAGCAGATAAAAGAATGATTTTAAATAGAAAAATATATAATAATTAAAAGAAATATATGAATAAATAACAAATAAATAAAATTTGTTTGCTTTTAATAACGTGCAAAATATATTGAAAATAAGAACAATAAAAGATAATTTAAGATTTGTTGCGCAGTTTAAATTGTCTATAGTATAAATCGGAAACATAGGTCTCCATATGAGGATTGTAAATTTAAAACATTATCATTAAATAAACGGAGGTAGAAGAATGAGAAAAGTAGCGGAGGATAAGCGGTACAAAATACCGTTTTTAAAAACTGCCAGAAAGCATTGGATGCTTTTGGTGATGCTGGCGCCGGCATTGCTATATGTTATTGTTTTTTCGTACATACCAATGACAGGCATTGTGCTTGCGTTTAAGAATTATCAATATGCAGGCGGTATATATGGTTCTCCGTGGTCAGGACTGGATAATTTCAAAGCACTGCTTATTGCAGGAAAACTAGGGCAGGTTACGCGTAATACCTTGCTTTATAATATCGCATTTTTGTTCTTGGGAGTGGTTTTTGAAATGGGTAGCGCCATTTTGCTGAATGAACTGCTCAGTAAGAAATTTAAAAAGATTGCGCAATCCTTTATGTTTCTTCCCTATTTTATAAGCTGGGTTGTAGCAGGCGCAATTGAGAAGCAATACGCATGAAAGCAGGGGATACTCGGAATGGTTTGACAGCTGTCATGAGCAGGATTTAAGGATAATGCTGATGAGGGACAGAAATCATCCCGGAATTATTTTGTGGAGTATCGGTAATGAAGTACCGGAACAAACTGCTGCACAGGGATATCTTACTGCGAGACATTTAAAAGATATCTGTAAGGAAATGGATCCGGATCGGGCTGTAACGCAGGCAAATGATCAAATCTGTGCGGAGCCTGCGGCGGCAACACAGGAGTTTCTGGATGAACTGGATGTGGTAGGTTATAATTATGTAAACAGGTGGCGTACCAGGGAGGAAACTCTTTACGATGATGACAAACGTGCGAATCCGGGCTGGTGTGTAATAGGTACTGAAAACAGCAGTATTGGAGGCGTGAGGGGAAAATATCAGCTGGGGATGCAGGAAAAAGCCGGCTGGTGGAAATGGCCTTATTACAGTGCTCCGGTAGCGGTTGGGAGATTGCTTCGGTTTACTATGACTCATGATTATGTCGCCGGAGATTTTATGTGGACAGGCATTGATTATCTGGGAGAGGCCCATTGGCCCGGTCGTTCTTCCAGTGCCGGAGTACTGGATACCTGCGGTTATGAAAAAGATGGCTATTATTTCTACCAGAGCATTTGGAAACGAAGGGAACCAATGGCACACTTGCTTCCTCATTGGAATATAAATGTTGAGAAAGGAACGATAATACAGGTATTGGGTTATACAAACTGTGAATATGCCGAGCTGTTCCTGAATGGAAGGTCTTATGGGAAAAAAGCATATTCCTATCCGGCTTATGGTATGACACAGTATTATGGACATTTTGATAAGGAGCCTATCCCGGTTAATACAGATAATCTGTTTTTAAGCTGGGATGTACCTTATGAGCCGGGATGTATTGAACTGGTGGGCTACCGGGATGGAATAGATGTGGTGCGTCATACTGTAAAGACAGCCGGAACTCCCGCAGCAATCCGAGTGACCTGCTTTAGGCAGCAGCTGATGGCAGACGGCCAGGATATTGGCCAGATAGAAGCAGAAATAATAGATGTGGAAGGAAATCTATGTCCTCAGGCGGAATCAGAACTGACTTTTATTACTGAAGGAACAGCCTCAGTTATCGGAGTGGATAATGGAAATCCGGAAAGCCATGAAAGTATGAGGGCAAACCATATCCATGCCTTTGGCGGACGTGCTTATGCTGTTGTAAGGTCTGACGGGAGCGCTGGTGAGTGTATTGTAAGGGTATGTTCCGAAAAACTGGGGGAAAGCTGTGTAACTCTTTGTTTTGACTGAAATAAGCCTTGGAAATAATTGTTTACATACGCACTGTAATGAATATGTAATATACTTAAGACACTGCAGTAGTCATGGATTGGGGATATTATAACAATTATGTGGTGAGTAGTTTTATGCTGGAACTATCCGTGTCCAGAAGGGCTTACATATTTGAACTGAAAAAGTAGTGGAAAAATGAATTGCCATCCTCCTTGCAGTAAACAAAGCAGGGAGAGTGGCAGTCTGATTAAGAGAAAAAATAAGAAGGCGGGAAATTCATCCAGCAAGGCTGGTGTATTTTTATAGTTCTTCTAAAAGCTGCCGTCCCCGTCATGCTCCTTATGCCATTCCTCAAGGGCATCCAGCATGCCTTCCTTTACCGCGGCCTTCACAACAAAATATAAAATACCTCCTATCACGCCAATAACAAGCAGATAAGTTAAAATACCAAATAATCCACCAACAATTGCCATACCAATCCTCCTTGTTTTGCGAAGCAAAATGCGAACCCTTTGGTGAGCAGAGGATTTGCCTCCTTGTTTTGCGAAGCAAAATGCGAACCCTCCGGAGAGCAGAGGATTTACCTCCTCTTTTGCGGATTCCCTGAGCCGAAAGCCAACGATAAAGGTGATTTAGGATGGCTTTCGGAAGCAGCTGTAGAAACAAAAGTTACATAAAAATTATAAAGGAAACTGTTCTTAAAATAAACGGTTTTAGAGAAAAATAAGATTAATTTAAGATCTATCTTTAGAATAATCTGCTATAATGTGAAGCATCAATATGGAGGAAATGAGGTAGAGGATCATGGAAAAAAGACAATACATTTGCCCGAAATGCGGATGCCAGAATTATGAGAGCGACCAGTTCCAGGCCACAGGCGGCAACTTCGCTAAAATTTTTGATGTTCAGAATAAAAAGTTTGTTACCATAAGCTGCTGTCAGTGCGGCTATACGGAGCTGTATAAGGCGAAGGGTTCCGATGGCTGGGATATTCTGGACTTCCTGATCGGTAACTAAGGGACGGCCATAAGAACCGGAACAGGTTTCAGGTTATTTCTTTCGCAGGAAGATACAGAAAAGCAGGTATAGAAACAGAATACCACCCATGCAAAAGCCAAGAAAGGCAGGCCAGGGAACGCCCAGCAGAAGAGGTGTAACCGGCGCCAGGCACAGAAGGGCGGAGCCTATGAACAAAGAGGCGGCCAGGATGGCGAGGACCAGGTAGTGAATACCGTTCTTAAGAATCCTGCCCGTCTCTTCTGCATTTACCAGCTCCAGGTTCAGCTTTGTCTGTCCGTTTTTGGTGATGTTGAGAAGGTCGGAGAGCTGAGCCGGGATTTCCAGGGATTTGGACAGGGAAGAATAAGCCAGGCGCGAATTTTTCTTAAGCTCATGGCCTAAATCAAAATCGTCAATGAGGATGGAGGCCATGTGTGAGGAGAGGATCTGGAACATATTCACATCGGGTGCGCAGGCGGAGAGCATTCCTTCCATTGTTATCATGCTGCGTCCAAGCAGGGTGATATCAGAAGGTATTGCAATATTGTGGGATTTCACCATATCCAGCAGTTTTTCTATTAAATCGCCCACATCCATGCTGCCGAAGCCGGTGGTCAGGAATTTGCTTACAATATCATCGATGTCCGTATAAAGGAGGGCATGATTAATACGCCCTTTGGCTTCGCCGAGGGCGAGAAGTACATTTTTCAGTTCATACATATCATTTTTGAGGACTGCGACTACGGCTCTTTTAAAAAGGGCGCGGTAACGGGAAGAAAGAGTTCCCATCATGCCCAAATCCAGCCAGGCTATCTGACCGCCGGAAATGCGGATATTTCCCGGATGGGGATCAGCGTGGAAAAAGCCGTCCTCCAGAATCTGCTTGCAGTAATTCTCCGCGGCCTTACGGCCGATTTCCGTCATATCATAGCCCTGTTTTTCCAGCTCTTCGATATTATCAATCTGGATTCCGTCGATATAGCTCATCACCATGCAGCAGGAGGTGGTAAGCTCATGATATACAGAGGGGCAGGTTACGTAACGGATGTCCTTATGGTTGAGAGAGAAGGTGTCGCAGTTGGCTGCTTCTTTCAGAAAGTCCATTTCTTCCTGGGAGGTCTTCCACAGCTCATCAATTACCGTTCGGAAATCAATAAGATCACCGGTGCCGATAGTGAATCTCAGAAGAGATACCGCATGGCGCATAAGGGTGATATCCTCCGCCATGATTTCATGGATGTGGGGGCGCTGTACCTTGATGACAACCCGTTCCCCATTTTTAAGCACAGCAGAATGAACCTGGGCGATGGAGGCCGAACCCAGGGGGATGGGGGAGATTTCTGTGAAAATCTCTTCTGCCGGACAGCCCAGCTGTTCTTCTATCACCTCTTTTATGACATCAAAAGAAAGGGGCTTAACATCGGTTCTTAACCGTTCAAGCTCCTTGCAATAGGCCTCCGGAAGCATATCGGAACGCATGGACATGATCTGGCCCAGCTTCACGTAGGTGGGTCCCAGGTCTTCCAATATCAGCCGGAGCTTTTCCGGCTGAATACCGGAAGTAATATGATGTTTTTTTAAAACCCCCAGTATCTCTTTTAATCGGATACCGGAGGCGTCATTCTGGTGCAGATTACTTGTTGTCACAATTTTCCCCGTCACATTTGCAGGCAGCATCTTCGGAGCATTCTTTCTCTTCACATCCGCATCCGCAGCCTTCATCTTCAGCAGCTTCGGCGTCAGCTTCCGCTTTTTCCTCAGCAGCTTCTTCAGCGGTCTTAGCAGCCATTTCGTTCAGCTTCTCTTTAAGAGCGTCAAGCTCTTCGCGGGACATCTTGTCCACTGCGGAGAAGACATCCTTGAACTCGTTTACCACATTTACGGTAACGTGTTTGTTGATTTTCTCTTTGGTGCTGCGCTTCAGTTCTTCGTTCAGGACCTTTCCCTGCTCAACGGTGAGCTCGCCTTTTTCCACAAGATTGTCAATCAGGTTCTTAGCAGCCTCTCCGGTTGTTGCAACAGCGCCGACACCGGCAAGAAATATTTTTTTGATTCCTTCTGTAATATCCATAGTCATTCATCCTTTCTTTCAAAAAAGAGGGTTATTTTTTGTGATGACTATAGTATAACATATTGTCAGGAAATGTCTTGGATTTCAGAAAAGCTTTAGTAAAAATTAAGAGTTTGATAAGTTTGGGGTGGGGTGGTGGCCTGAACCGTGTCAGCACCGGAGCTTCCGGCTTTTGTCACGGGCGGAGGGCGGGTTTTCTCCGGTGGGGCGGCTGTGGGGGGATTTGTTGAACCAGTTTCAAAAACGGGGCGTTTCTAACTGTTTCGGAAAGCCGGAATTCTGCCAGCGCGGCTGAACTCCTCGCCAGGATTGTTGGCGTAGAGGAGTTATATTTTGGCGGCTCGTCAAACAAGCCGCTAGGGACGGCAGAATTCCGGGCTTCCGAAGCAGTAAGAAACAGCCTCCGTTTTTTCGGATGGCTCAACAAATCCCCCCACAGCCGTCCCACCGGAAAAAACCCGCTCCGCCTCCGTGACAAAAGCCGGAAGCTCCGGTGCTGACACGGTTCAGGAGGGTAGGCTGTGGAGAATTAAAATGGTCTGTGAGAGTTGGCGGGGAGGGCGTAGAGGGGATGTGGGAGGGAAAATTGTATTGTAAAAGGAGGAGAATGGGGGTTGATTTATGTATCTGTAATTGGTATAATTACAGATATAAACTGTTAATTAATATGTTACAGATAAAAATTATCAATATGGGAAAAGAATATGGATTTTTTGTGTGATAGTGAAGGAAGTGGCTGGTTGGGGGAATACTTTTGTTGGAGAGTTTGACAGGGAGAGTTATGACGGGGTTTTAGTGGAAAAGATAAGAGAATGCTTTTACATAATATTTTAGGAGGTTTAGTGGAATGAAGGGGTATATCGGGACTTATGAGGGTATGGGGAGTATTGGGATTTATGGGTTTGAGATGGATGTCAGGTCGGGGGAGATGTCTGGCGGGGAGTTGGTGTGCGAGGCACCGGATGCAAAGTTCCTGGCGTTGGAGGATGGAGTGCTGGCGGCTCCGGTGAAGAGGGGGGAACAGGCGGGAATTTTGCTGGCGGATGTGAGGGGAAGGAGTGGAAGCGGAAGCCCGGAAGGGGAGAAGGAGGAGGTTTTGACGGAGAGGGTTGCTTCCTGTTATGTGGGAATGGATGGGGGGCGGCTGTTTTCGGCGAATTTTCATGAGGGGACGGTGTCTGTTTACAGGATTGAGGGATTGAAGGCAGTCCTGGAAAAAAGGATTTTAATCGGGGAAGGAGCCGGATGTCATCAGGTTTTGTTTTCAGGGCGGAGGATGCTGGTTCCGTGTATGGAATTGGATGAGATTCGGGTGTTTGAGCGGGATGGGGCTTTTGCGGAAGCGGGCAGGATTCGGCTTCCGGAAGGGTGCGGGCCGCGGCATGGTGTGTGTGACAGGGAAGGAAAACGGCTTTTTATTGTGGGGCAGAAGAATAACAGGCTTTATTGTTTTCATATGATGGAGGATGGGAAATTCAGGGAAGCGTGGAATCTGGGGCTTCTTGACGGAACGGAGGAAAGCGGGAATGAGGCGGCGGCCATACGGCTGTCGGCGGATGAAAGGTTCCTTTATGTAAGTGTCAGGGGAGCGGATATTGTTGTGGTAGTTTCTCTTGAGGAAGGGACTGGGAAGGTGGTACAGAGGAAGGAGTGCGGAGGCAGGCATCCAAGGGATTTGGTGCTGGCGGCGGACGGCAGGTTTCTGATTACGGCAAACAGGGATTCAAGGGATTTGGTAAGCTTTCCTGTGGATCAGGGGAGCGGACGGATCGGAGAGGAGTGCGGACGGGTACGGACGGGAAGAGCTGTTTGTATTGCGTTGGAGGAATAGGCTGGCAGAGTACCGAAATGGCTGTACCGGAAAAAGGGCAGTAATGATTTGCGGAGTATGGATTTTTTAATAGTTTGTAAATTCATATTGCTGTGGACTTAAATATAGAAAAAATAGTATGCACATAAAAAGAAAGGAAAGAAGAGATGGGAACATTTGATATTGGTATGATAGGACTTGCAGTAATGGGAAGGAGCCTGGCGCTTAATATGGCGGATAAGGGGTTCCGGGTAGCCGGCTATAACAGGAGCCGGGAGGTGACGGAAGCGATGGTGAAGGAATATCCTCATGATAATTTTACGCCTTTTTATGATTTGAGGGAGTTTGTGGAGGCGCTGGCGCGGCCGAGAAAGGTGATGCTGATGATCAAGGCCGGAGGGGCCGTGGATGCGGTAATCAGCCAGCTGACGGAGCTTCTGGAGGAAGGGGATATTATCCTGGACGGGGGAAATTCCTTTTTTGAGGATACCAGAAGGCGTTATGAGGCGCTGAAGGAAAAGGGAATCCGTTATTTCGGCGTGGGGATTTCCGGTGGTGAGGAAGGGGCCAGGCGCGGTCCGTCCATTATGCCCGGCGGTGAGAAGGAAGCGTATGAACAGATCCGGCCTGTGCTGGAAAAAATAGCGGCTTATGCCGAGGGCGAGCCGTGCTGTACCTATATCGGACCGGACGGCGCAGGGCATTATGTAAAAATGGTACACAATGGAATTGAGTATGCGGATATGCAGCTGATTGCTGAGGCATATATTCTCCTGAAGTCGGTGGCTGGCTATACTAATGCTGAACTGGGCGATATTTTTGAGGAATGGAACCAGGGAGAGCTGAAGAGCTACCTGATTGGGATTACGGCTGATATTTTCAGGGAAAAGGATGATTTTGAAGCGGGAGAGCTGCTGGATTACATTGTGGACAGTGCGGCCCAAAAGGGTACGGGACGCTGGGCGAGCATAGAATCCATGAAGCAGGGCGTGGATATTTCCATGATTACGGCCGCCTGCAACGCCAGGATCCTGTCCAATCATACAGAGCTGAGAAAAAAAGCGGCGGGTCTGCTTTCCGGGCCGGAGCCTGTGAAGGCGGAGAACAGGGAGCTTTTCAAAAATCAGGTAAGGGATGCGCTGTATGCGGCCAAAATCGCGGCTTATGCCCAGGGCTTTGATCTGATGCGAGATGCTTCGAAGAAATATGGCTGGAACCTTGATTTAGGGAAAATCGCATCCATTTTCAGGGCGGGATGTATTATCCAGGCTGTGTTTTTAAATGATATAACTGAGGCTTACCGGAAAAATCCGGAGCTGGATAATCTGATGCTGGATGAATTTTTCAGGAGCCGTCTGGAGGAGTGCCAGGGCGGGCTTCGTCATGCGGCAGCGGAGGGCATCCGCAGCGGTCTGCCGCTTCCGGCAATGACTGAAGCGCTCTCTTATTTCGATGCCTTCAGAGGCGGATATACCGGAGCCAACCTGATTCAGGCGCAGAGGGACTGCTTTGGGGCCCATACGTTTGAACGTACGGACCGGGAAGGCACGTTTCATCATGATTGGGGGAAAAGAAATTGAAAAAAACAATTACTATTTTCGGCGGGACCGGGGATCTCACCTTCAGAAAGCTGCTTCCGGCCATGTATAATATGCATGTGACAGGGGGCGAGGGAGCTGGGTATGATATAGTAATCATCGGCAGGAGAAACTATACCTCCGGGGAATACCGGCAGATCGCAAGGGATTGGGTGAAGCAGTTTTCCAGGCTGCCCTTTACGGAAGAGAAATATAAAGATTTTTCAGAGAAAATAGAGTATTACCGGATGGATTTTTCAGATCCGGCAGCCTATGAGGGTTTGGAGAATTATTATAAGGAAAGGGGGCTGAGTGAGCATATTTTTTACTTTGCGGTGGCGCCGCGGTTTTTCAGTACGATTGCGGAAGGGCTGGACGGGATCCATGAGGCCGGAAAGGGCAAGGTGATTCTGGAAAAACCTTTCGGGGAAGATCTTGAGTCGGCAAAGGAGCTGAGCAGGCGGCTGGAGGAGATTTTTGCGCCGGATCGGATTTACCGTATCGACCATTATCTGGGAAAAGAAATGGTCCGCAACATGCAGATCATCCGCTTCACCAATCCGGTTTTTGCAAACAACTGGAACAGGGACGCGGTCAGCTGCATCCAGATTTCGGCCATGGAGGATGTGGGCGTGGAAAACAGGGCCGGTTATTATGATACCAGCGGCGCGATGAAGGATATGGTGCAGAACCATCTGCTGCAGATACTTTCCATCGTGGCTATGGAACGTCCGGCTTCTTTTAAGGGAGAGGATCTGCATGAGGAACAGCTGAAGGTGCTGAAGGCGCTTCGGCCGGCATCCGGGGAAACTATACGGGATATGCTCGTACTGGGGCAGTATGAAGGCTATCGGGAGGAAAAGGGGGTAAAGCCCGACTCCGCCACGGAGACCTATGCTGCACTGCGGCTGTTCGTTGACAATGAACGCTGGCAGGACGTCCCCTTTTATATCCGCACAGGGAAAAAGCTGGGACGCAGGGAGATGGAGGTAGCCGTGATTTTCCGGCAGACGGAAGAAAATGGCGAAAACAACGTGCTTCTCATTAAAATCCAGCCCATGGAGGGCGTTTACTTTCAGTTCAATATCAAACGCCCCGGGGAATCCGAGGAAGTCATCCAGACAAAAATGGACTTCTGCCAAAGCTGCGTCGTGGAAAACCGCATCAACACTCCCGAAGCCTATGAACGCCTTCTGGGCGCCTGTATGCGCGGCGAACGCTCCTGGTTCTCCCAGTGGGATCAAATCGAGGCAGGCTGGCGTTATGTGAGCGGAATGAAGCGGATTTACCAGGAAGAAAACCTTCCTATTGTCACATACGCACAGGGAACCTCCGGCCCGGAGGCCGCAGACCAAATGCTGAATACGATGGGGCATTCCTGGTTTGGCCAGGATGATTAACAGGAAAAACTGGATTTAATCATCGCGAAAGCAAAAGTATTCGTTAGTGAAATTCAGGTAACGGATTATAACGGTAAGGTTGCGTAGTAAAATAACCGATCAGACAATTATCTGGTCGGTTATTTTCATGTCAGTTGAATATCGTAGTCTTACGCACAGATTCAAATTCATTCTGGTAAAATACTATCTTTTCAAATTTTTATTTTCGCTCCCCAAGTTGAAAGGGCAGATATCCCTGCATTTATGACAGTATATTTCCCAATTCCTGGTATCCTCATTATCTCCGAAGGCATTATCCCAACATACCTGCTGGTTAAGTTCTGCTTTTTCAAGCGCGTTATGGGGGCAGGCTTCCACACACAGGTTACAGTCGTTACAGATTTTTTCAAGGACAGGATCCTCCGCCAGTTCCGCCTCCGTAAGAACTGCACCCAGCCAGACCATGCTTCCGAATTCAGGCGTTATAAGCAGGGAATGCCTACCTATGGTTCCCAGCCCCGCAGCCTGCGCGGCATGCTTCTGGGAAACAATGGAACGCCAACGCCCTGTTTTATCATCCCACTGGCTTTCATTCGTAGGAACAGGAACTGCTAAAAACCCCATTTTTTCCAGTTCAATACATAAATCCAGGGCAATGGCGTCCATTTTAGCGGTAATGGAGTTCCTCACCCTTGTGTAAGGGACCGCAGTCCTGCACGCCAGGGTACCCGCCGGAAACCTGCATGCAAAAGAAATCACTGAATTGCATGAAGGCAGCACATCCCGGGGATGATACCCTTCCGGCGCATCCTCAAACCTTTCCATTCCCGCGATTTTACACAAATCCGCTCCCAGGGAAATTACAATTTTTTTAATATCATCACTGCACATTTTGTCCCCTCCATAAGTGGTTCCCGTAAGCAATATTCGCTTACCCCAACTGTTACGTTTCCATATTCCCACTTTAATTTCATATGTCCGGGCTGTCAAGCCAAAGCGGAAGCAGGCCGATAAATACCGGGAAACAGGCGGGTAAACAGCTTGATTAACTAAGCGGCTTATAGACCCAAACTTTCCCCGAAAAATTCTTTTCATTTTTCCTAAAAGCTGATAGAATAAAATTATAATCAGCCGGTTTGGGCTGTATAAAACAGGAAGGGCGGACGTTTATGTTATGAAAAAATTTGATGTGACAGCACTTGGAGAGCTTTTGATTGACTTTACCGACAATGGAAAGAGCGCTCAGGGAAATACACTGTTTGAGGCGAATCCGGGCGGGGCACCCTGCAACGTACTGGCGATGCTGAATAAATGCGGACACCCCACCGCTTTTGTAGGAAAAGTGGGAAAAGATATATTTGGCCTGAAGCTGAAGGCAACGCTGGAGGAAGTGGGAATCAATACTTCAAACCTGATTGTGGACGAGAATGCACGGACAACCCTGGCTTTCGTACAGACCTTTGAGGATGGGGACAGGGATTTTTCCTTTTTCCGCAATCCCGGTGCAGATATGATGCTTACGGCGGATGAGGTAAATGAGGAGCTTATCAGGGAATCCCGTATTTTCCATTTTGGAACGCTTTCCATGACTCACGACGGTGTGAGGGAGGCGACCAAAAGAGCCATTGCGGTGGCAAAGGAAAGCGGAGCCGTGATTTCCTTTGATCCGAATTTAAGACCTCCTCTGTGGAAGTCTCTGGAGGATGCCAGAGTTCAGGTGGCGTATGGGCTGGGACAGTGTGACGTGCTGAAGATTTCCGATAATGAAATCCAGTGGTTTACCGGAGAAGAGGATTTCGATGCGGGAATTGCCAGGCTCCGTGAGCAGTACCAGATTCCGTTGATTCTTCTTTCCATGGGAAGGGACGGCAGCAGGGCTTATTATAAGGATTTGAAGGTAGATGCGGCGCCGTTCCTGCAGGAAAGCACGATTGAAACAACGGGAGCAGGGGATACCTTCGGCGGAAGCTGTCTTCACTACATACTGAAATACGGCCTTGATAAGCTGGATGAAGAAAAGCTGAAGGAAATGCTTACCTTCGCCAACGCGGCGGCGTCCATTGTTACCACCAGGAAGGGTGCGCTTCGCGTAATGCCTGAAGTGGAGGAAGTGGAAAGCTTTATCCAGTCCAGAAAGTAGCAGATACATTTTTTATGAAAGCAGCGCAGGTGTTGGATTGCCGTTTAAGGCACGCCGGGAAAACACCTGCGAACTTTCTGTGCCCGCAGGGCGGTACGGCCGGACAGGGGGAGAAGGAACTTCTGGACGGTGGTTTGATTACCCGAAGATACGATGAGGAGGATATCATGGAAGCTTATAGTGTGTTTAAGGATTTGGCGATTATCATAGTAGCGGCAAAGGTTTTTGCGATCCTGGCAAGAAAATGCAAGGCGCCCCAGGTAGTGGGTGAAATTGTGGCAGGACTTCTTTTGGGGCCAAGTCTCCTTGGACTGGTGCAGCAGTCGGAATTTATTCTGCAGATGGCAGAAATCGGCGTTATACTCCTCATGTTTTCAGCAGGACTTGGCACCAACCTGCGTGAGCTGATGAAAACAGGACCGATAGCGCTGTTGATAGCCACCTGCGGCGTAGGCATTCCATTGATCGGCGGCGCGCTGCTGTATATGTGCTTTTACGGATTTATGCCCTGGGGATCGGAGGACTTTTATAAAGCGGTGTTCATGGGCGTAATTCTCACTGCAACTTCGGTCAGCATTACCGTGGAATCGCTGAAGGAAATGGGCAAGCTGAAGGGGAAGGTGGGAACCACAATCCTGAGCGCGGCGATAATCGACGATGTTATCGGCATCATTGTCCTGACCTTTGTTATCGGTTTTAAAAATCCCGAATCCAATCCCGGAACGGTAGTCATGGACACGGTTCTGTTTTTCCTGTTTGCCATTGGTGTTGGCTTCGTATGCTATATTGTATTTAAATGGATGGATAAAAGATATCCCCATACGAGAAGAATTCCCATCATGGGCCTGGCTCTCTGCTTTGCCATGGCATATATTGCGGAAAAATATTTTGGGATTGCGGACATCACAGGGGCCTATGTGGCAGGACTAATCCTCTGCTCCATTCAGGATTCCGACTATATTGCCCGTAAGATGGATATCAATTCCTATATGATATTCGGGCCTATTTTCTTCGTCAGCATCGGTTTGAAAACAGATATCGGCGACATGAATATGTCCATTCTTCTTTTTGCCGTATGTTTTGTTCTGGTGGGGCTGCTTACCAAGATCGTGGGCTGCGGCCTGATGGCAAAGGCCTGCCGTTTCAATGCGGCGGATTCCCTGAAAATCGGCGTGGGTATGATGACCAGAGGAGAGGTTGCCCTGATTGTTGCGCAGAAGGGGTTGAACGTGGGGCTGCTTAATCCCGTATACTTTACGGCGGTCATCCTTTTGATTGTATTTTCCTCTATCCTTACGCCTATTATCCTGAAGGTTCTTTACTCAAAGGATAAAATGCCCCAGGATCCGGAATCAGCACTGGTTTCTTAGGAGGACTGAATGCTTTTTAACTCATACGTTTTTATTTTTCTGTTTCTGCCTCTCGCACTGGCGGGCTGGTTGGTTCTTAACAAATGCAGACAATATAAGCTGGCACAGGGATATCTGATTGGGATGTCCCTGTGGTTTTATGCTTATTTTAACGTCAGCTTCCTGTGGGTGATAGCCGGAAGCTGTCTCTTTAATTATGGGCTCAGCCTGATACTTACAAAAAAAGACACCCCGAAAATGAGGAAAACGTTGATGCTCCTTGGCTGCCTCGGCAATCTGGGGGCGCTGGGATATTTTAAATATTGCAATTTTTTCCTGGAAAATATCAATGCGTTGTTCCGTGCCGGTTTCCAGATGAAGAACATCCTTCTTCCGCTGGGAATCAGCTTTTTTACGTTCCAGCAGCTTTCCTTCCTCATTGACAGGTGCCGGGGGGAAGCGCCTCATTACGGGCTGCTGGATTATCTGAGCTTTGTCACATTTTTCCCGTCCCTTATTTCCGGACCGATTGTGCTGCACGCGGCGACGGTTTCCCAGTTCCGTGATATTTCACGCAGGCATTTTGATGAGGAAAGCTTTGCAAAGGGCGTTATGCAGTTTACCATGGGCCTTGGGAAAAAAGTGCTTCTGGCCGACACGCTCATGCTGGCCGTGAATTACGGCTATGAAAATATCGGTTCCCTGGACACTGTTTCAGCCCTTCTGACAGCCTGCTTCTATACGCTGGAGCTTTATTTCGACTTCAGCGGCTATTCGGACATGGCCATCGGTGTGGGAAAAATGTTCCGTATTACAATCCCGGAAAATTTCAATTCTCCCTATAAGGCGGTGTCGGTCAAGGATTTCTGGAAAAGATGGCATATTACCCTCAGCTCCTTTTTACAGACCTATATCTATTTTCCTCTGGGAGGAAGCCGCAGGGGAAAGGCCAGGACTATCATAAACACCCTGATCACCTTTCTGATCAGCGGCCTGTGGCACGGTGCCAACTGGACCTTCGTGTTCTGGGGGCTGCTTCACGGGATCGGCGTTGCCTTTAACAGCCTGAAGCTCTTTTCCATCAAAAAGAAATGGCTCTGCCGCCTTTTTACTTTTTCCTACGTGTGCATGGCCTTTGTATTTTTCCGGGCGGACAGCCTGGCGGACGGCTTTCACCTGCTGGGCCGTATCCTGTCCTTCCAGTACAACGGAAGCCTGGTGAACCTGGCCGCCGCCATGGAGCCGTCGGAAATCTATATCGTTACCAAAGCGCTTTCCATGATGGCCCCCGGCCTGATAAGCCTGGTCCAGATCGGTATGATGCTGCTTATCACTATAATATCCGCAGTGGTCCTCACCCGCAGCACGGCGCAGCAGATTACGGAACAGAAAAAAATAACCGGCAGGTTTACGGTTGCCCTGGCATTTTTATTTGCCTGGTCGGTTATTTCCTTATCCGGGGTAAGCTCCTTTGTTTATTTCAATTTTTAAACCCGCCGCTGTTGCGGCAGGCCTGAAAGGCACGGAGAAAATATGTATCGGAAGTTTTTGAAAAATTTTACAATTACAGCAGCCATACTTTTCATTGCGGCAGCAGCCCTGGTGCTCTTTTTTGATCCTTTTTTCCACTACCACGGGCCGGCCGCCCCGCTGAAAGCCGTCCTTACCAAAAAGGAATACCAGGGCATCGGAACCATCCGCAATTTCAATTACGACAGCCTGCTTGTGGGTTCCTCCACCGCGGAGAACTTCAATAACAAATGGTTTGACGAAGCCTTTGACGCCACTACCATCAAGGCTATCAAAAGCTCCGGCATCACCGCCCAGCTGGATTACTACCTGACCCAGGCGTTTGAAGAGCGTGAAATCAAAAATATTTTCTACAGCCTCGATCTGTTTGCCCTGGGAGGCGACCCCGAGGCCGAATTCCCGGATGATTCCATGCCTCTTTACCTCTACGACAAAAATCCCTTCAACGACATAAATTACCTTCTTAACAAAGACGTAATTTTTGAAGACATCCCATACATGCTGGCGGAAACCTTCCTGGATGACTACGACGAAGGAGCCTCCTATAACTGGGCACAATACAAAACCTTCGGAACGCAGGAGGCTCTGTCCCACTACGACCGCCCGGCCGAAATCATCCCTATGAAAACGGAGGATCAGTACAAGGCTGTCATAGATGCCAATGTGGATCTGCTGATAAAGCAGGTAAATGCCCATCCGGAGACCACCTTCTATTTCTTTTATCCGCCCTATTCCCTTTTGTGGTGGGACAATATGACCCGGAGCGGGGAGCTGAATCAGGTTCTCTATGCTGCCCAGGCTTCCGCCCAGGCACTGCTTTCCTGCGACAATGTTAAGCTGTATTACTTCCAGAATGATCCGGATATTATTTATAACCTGGATCTCTATATGGATCCTATCCATTTTACGGCCGATATCAACCACTACATGGTAACCCAGATGCAGCAGGATAATTACCGCCTTACCCCGCAAAATTATCTCTCAGAACTTCAGAAAATGAGGGAGTTGGTTCAGGAGATGGAGGAGAGTGAGATTGGGAAGTATTATTAGAGGGGGGGAGTGGAATTCTGAGATGAGTGGTCATGCTTTCCGGTCCGGGGGGCTGTCTTACCCGGCCATAGTCTGCCGGCTGTTCCGAGCCGGGGGGCCGGGCTTTCTTCTTTGGGGATGCTGTGGGGTATTTTCTGTTCCAGTATCAAAAACGGGGTATTTCTAACTGTCCCGGAAGGTCAGAATTCCGCCAACGCGGCTGAACTCCTCGCAAAGCGACGGCGGGGGCTGGATTGTCTTTTGTGTGTTAAGTCGCATTTGCTCGTCAGACAAGCCGCTAAGGGCGGCGGAGTTCTGACCTTCCGGGGCAGTAAGAAATATCACCGTTTTTTCCAATGGAACAGAAAATACCCCACAGCATCCCCAAAGAAGAAAGCCCGGCCCCCCGGCCCGGAACAGCCGGCAGACTATGGCCGGGTAAGACAGCCCCCCGGACCGGAAAGCATGACCCCTCATCTCAGAATTCCCGGCCTCTCATAATGTTCCTTAATCCCTTCAAAATCTATTTCCTGAATGTGATGAAGGAATAGTTGGCTGATTGGGAATTTTATCCGGGGCGTGGGGAGGCGAATGGGGCAGATAGATTTTGGGTGTGGCGTGGCGGGTATTTTTTGATTTGTCCGAAAAAAATGGGGAGATTTTTTGCGTTAAAAACAGCCCTTCTATAACCATCTTTCAACTGCTTTGTCAGCAACTTTTGTCGCTTGTGAACAATGCGAGGTGTTCAGGCAGTTGAGGTTATGGAAGGGCTGTTTGTAGTGTTAGGACTATCCCATCTCAGACTTTCCGGAAATCATCTACCGGCATGATGAAGATGGTGGCTCCTCCTACCTCTACATTTACGGGTACGGAGGATACGGCATTGGGGTATACATTACAGTTTGACGGTGCCGGCGGAGTGTACATGATCTGCTGGCGTTTGCCGGAATGCTGTTTGATAATATCGCATACCTCATCCACCTTTTCGTCCTCAATACCAAGGAGCAGGGTGGTGTTTCCTTTTTTCAGGAATCCGCCGGTGGTGGCAAGCTTGGTTACGAAATACTTTTTTTCATTCAGTTCATTAATGAGTAAGGGTGCATCTTCATTATGCACGATAGCTAAGAGCATTTTCATAGGCTACTCCTTCCGCCGCACATCTGCGGCACAAGTTCTCTTTTTCTTAGTATAAATATTTTCCGGGGAAATAGCAATTTATTTTACGCATTTTTAACAAAAATTGTGCAAATTATATAATAATGAGGTATGATTAGATTTATAAAAAGGCTGTATGGGACGGATTTGTGTCTGCAGGGATGTAGGGGGCAGTTGGTTGTGGTATAATACAGGCGCTGCGGGATGCAATACGGCGGCGGAAAGGAAAGAGATTAGCCGTGACCGATAAGGAACGTTTTGAGTGGGCCAGGGATAAGATTGTAGGGACAGAGAGAGAAAAGCAGGGAATCGGTACGCTTTCGGAAAAGACGGTTCATGCGGTGCTGAAGAATTTTTACGCGCCGGATGAGGACATGCATGAAATTCCCATAGAGGGCTGTGTGGCGGATATTTATACCGGAACGGAAATCGTGGAGATACAGACGAGGAATTTTGACCGGATGAGGGATAAGCTAGGGAAATTTCTGCCGCTTTACCCGGTGACGATCGTATACCCGATTCCCTATGAAAAGTGGCTGATTTGGATCGATGAAGAAACAGGGGAATTCAGCAGCCGGAGAAAATCACCGGTGAAGGGGAATCCGTATGTGGCCTTCAAGGAGCTGTACCGGATAAAAAATTTTCTTCTGGATGAGAATCTGCATTTAAAGTTTGTGTTTATAAATATGGAGGAATACCGGCTTCTGAATGGATGGAGCCGGGACAGGAAAAAGGGCTCCTCTCGTTTTGACAGGATTCCGCTGGAGCTGGTGGAGATAATGGATATTGACTGTCCCAGGGATTATCTGCAGCTGGTTCCCTACGGGATACCGGAGCCTTTTACGGTAAAGGAGTTTGCGAAGGAAGTACATATCCGGGCGAGCCTGGCGCAGGTGGTTTTGCAGATCCTGGCTTACGCCGGGGTGGTGGAACGGGTTGGGAAAAAAGGAAATGCCTATCTTTATAAAGTATTGGAAGGAGACGAGTGAAATGTATCCACAGGAGAATGGAAAAAAAGTAAAGTTATACACAGGCAGTTATAACGCGCCTGTTATGACAGGGGACGGCAGCGTCTATCTGGGAAACGGACAGGGGATCTGTCTCTGGGAGTTTGACGAGAGTACGGGAGAAGTAAGGCTTGAGGAGAGCTGGCCTGAGGCTTTAAATGCTTCCTGGCTTACCATATCGCCGGATGGGAAAATGCTTTATGCGGTAAATGAGCTGGATGACTATGAGGGAACCATGGGAGGCGCGCTCAGCGCTTACCGCATTGACATGCAGGGGTATCTTGCGGCGGACAGCATTCTTCCCGTAATGGGTGCGGCTCCCTGCCATGTGAGCTGTGACGGTTCCGGCAGACATGTGTTTACCGCCAATTATAATGGAGGAAGCATGAGCTGTTTTCGGCTGTCGCCAGGCGGCGGACTGGCAGAGATGGACGGACAGCTGGTACATAGCTTTGGGGAAAAGGAAAATGCGGACGGCAGGGAGAGGCTGCGCCATCCGGTAAGGCAGGAGAAGCCGCATGTACACAGCGCCGCCGTAAAGGACGGGTTTGTTTGGGTTGCAGATTTGGGAACGGATGAAATTTCCTGTTATGAGCTTGATGAGGAAGGAAAGCCGGGTGAATGTGCGGCTTCTGTTTTCCTGGAGGCGGGAAGCGGACCGAGGAGCTTTGCTTTTTCACAGGCGGGGAATATGGTGTATGTGACCTGCGAGCTGAAAAACAGGATAGCAGTGTACCGATGGGAGAAAGAGGAGCGGCGCCTTTCATTCGTACAGATGGTTTCCAGCCTGCCGGAAGAGGATGCAGGGGTGGAAAGCTCTATCGGCGGAATTGTGATTTCCGATGACGGAAGGTATATTTATGTGGGAAACAGAGGGGCGGATACGATAGGTGTTTTCGCTGTGGATAACGATGGGCTTTTAAATCCGGTGCAGTGGATATCTTCAGAAGGAAAAAATCCCAGGGGCTTTACCTTGGCTCCATCCGGCGGATGGCTGCTTGCAGCAAACCAGGACAGTGATAATCTGGTGGTGTTTGAAAGGGAACCGGATACCGGGCTTCTCAGGAAAAAGAAGGTGTATGAGGCGGGAGCCGTGGTCTGTTTGCTGTTTGCGGAATAAGGCGTCAGGCTCTCAAAAAACATGTTTTGCAAAATTGCTCTGCAAAATCACCCCCTTGCAAGCAAAAATAAAAAATGTTACTATAATAAAAACGATTTTATCTTCGTGTAAAAAGAAGGGGTATCCGGCATGAAGAAGGCAACGATTAAAGATGTGGCCAGAGAAGCAGGAGTCGCACTGTCCACGGTATCCAATGCCATGAATGGTTCCAGCCTGGTAACGGAAGAAACCAGGGAAAAGGTAATGGAGGCCGCAAAAAAATTGAATTATGTGCCCAATATGAACGGCCGTTTTCTCAAGTCAGGGCGCAGCAGGCAGCTGTGTTTTATAACCTCCAGTATCAGCGGGGAGTATTTTTATCGTCTTACGGATTCCATGAATGCGGAATGTGAAAAAAATGGGTACTGCCTGAACATTGTAGTAACCAGGGATAAGAATACGATGATGAATAATGTTCTGGGAGGGAGGTTTGACGGCTTTTTTCTGTTTGAAGGAGAGCGAATTGCGGCAGAAGAGCTGGAGCGTCTGGAAAAAGAACATATCGTTGCGATTATGCTGGACAGAAAATATGTAAAGAAAACAATTGGAAGCGTGGTATTTGACTCTTATCAGGCCGGCTATGAAATAACCAAGCATCTTATAAACCTGGGGCATAAAAGGATCGGCTTTCTGGACTCGGCATCAGATATTTATGATTGCTCAGAAAGAAAAAGGGGATATCAGAAAGCCCTGGAGGAGCATGGAATCGCTTTATTGGAGAAGGATATTCTTCAGGGTTTTTTTGATGAAAATATTTCTTATTCCGCGGTTATTGCCCAGGCGCATCTGTATCATCGGGATTTGCCGACCGCATATGTGGCCGGCAATGATAAGAGCGCGATTGGATGTGTAAAGGCTCTGCAGTTTCTGGGCTTCCGTGTACCGGAAGATATCAGCGTGGCCGGATTTGATGATATTGAATTGTCGCGGTATTTTACGCCATCCCTTACAACGGTCAGGAATCCCATTGAAGAGCAGGGGCGTGCAGCTGTGGATCTGATGGTGGAAATATTGGATAAAAAGGCGGAGGGGCGCAGCCGTGAACTAAAAGGGATCCTTGTTCCAAGGAATTCTACAGGCATTTGTATGGGGAGCGGCAGCGCCGTTTATCATTATGTATGAGTACATATTATTATAGTGGCCGATCTGTTGGCTTATATTCTGATGTTTATTTTTAACAAAAATTAAAAACGTTTTTTGTTACATACTACAAAATTGATTAAAAATAACAGTTATAATATATAAAATACTTGTATTTGTGCCTTTATAATGCTAGTATTAAATAAATTAATAAAAACGTTTTTATTATTTGGGAGGATATCCAGTGAAAAAGGAAAAATCTTTGCAAAAAAGAATCAGGCAATGGATAAAAGAGTACATAAAGCAGTTCCCATTACAGCTTATGGTTTTGCCGGGCATTCTTTTCATGATTATTTTCAGCTACATACCGATATATGGTCTGAGTATTGCCTTTAAAAATTATACGGTTGTGAGTACGATGCGTTCGGCGGCCTGGGTTGGCTTTGAAAATTTCGAGATTATATTGAAGGATCGTTATTTCTGGGATTCCGTAACCAATACGCTGGCGATCAGTTTCCTGAAGCTGCTGTTTGGTTTCGTTACGCCAATCCTGCTGGCGGTTATGATATACGAAATTAAGGACGGGCCGTTCAAAAGAATTGTGCAGACCATTTCCTATCTGCCCCATTTTTTATCATGGATTGTACTTGGGGGCATGCTGATCAGCTGGATGTCCACCAATGGGATGTTCAACCAGATTCTGATGGGGCTGGGAATTATTAAAGAGGGAAAGAACATACTTCTGGATGCGGACAAGTATTGGTGGATAGCCTCTCTTTCCGATGTGTGGAAGGAAGCGGGATGGGGAACGATTCTGTATCTGGCCACTATGGCAGGCATTGATCCGACCTATTATGAGGCCGCGAGAATTGACGGGGCAAGCAGGTTCAGACAGATTATCAGTATTACAATTCCCTTGATAAAAACAATTATCTGCCTGAATTTTATACTTACAATCAGCGGGCTGCTGAATTCCAATCTGGATCAGACGCTGGTTCTGATGAATACACAGAATCAGGAGACCGCGGAGGTCATCAATTCCTATGTTTACCGTATGGGACTGGCACAGGGAGATTTCTCCTACGCGACAGCGGCAGGACTGGGAGTGTCCATCGTTTCAGTGGTTCTTCTTGTGCTTGCAAACCTGCTTACTAAGAAACTGAATGACCGGTCGGTATTATAGAAGGGAGAAAACAGGGATGCGGATGAATAAAGCAGGAGCGGGGAGCAGAATCAGCGGGGATAGAATTTTTAACGGATTTAATATGGTGTTTTTAACGATTCTGACCATAATTATTGTTTTTCCTATTTGGAATGTTATTGTAAATTCCTTCAGTTCGGCCCAGGCTGTTGCAGGAGGAAAAAGTATTTTCTGGCCGGCGGAATTTTCACTGGAAAATTACAAGGCGGTGTTCCGGGATACTTCCATCTGGATGGCATTTCTGGTTTCGGTGGCCAAAACCGTATTGGGTGTTATCTGCCACGTGCTTTTCTGCGCCATGGTTGCCTATGGCATGAGCAAGGAATATCTGAAGGGAAGAAAGCTGTATACGGTAATGGGCGTCATAACCATGTTTTTTTCAGGGGGTATTATTCCCACCTACCTACTGATTAAATCGCTGGGGATGCTCAATTCCTTTTGGGTGTACATAATTCCGGCGCTGTTCTCCTATTATGACATGATCATACTGATGAACTTTTTCCGGCAGGTGCCGGAATCCCTGGAGGAAGCGGCGAGAATTGACGGCGCCGGCGTATGGAGGATATTTATCTACGTCATACTGCCCACATCAAAGCCCGCGCTGGCCACAATTGCCCTGTTCCATGGGGTATCCCAATGGAATGATTTCATGACTGCAAAGCTGTACATCACGGAAAAGGCGCTTTATCCGCTGCAGATGAAGCTTTATGAGATTATTGTCCAGCAGCAGATGGCTACAATGACAAACCCCACCAGTGTGACGGTGACAACAACGGCAAAAGGGATACAGCTTGCAACAATTATTGTGACGACCCTGCCGATTATAATCATATACCCGTTGCTTCAAAAGCATTTTGTAACCGGCATGATGCTGGGAGCGGTTAAAGAATAAGTAACTGTAAAGGGTACTGAACAGTTCCAATAAAAGGATAAAAGGAGAGGAAAAGAAATGAGAAGTAAGAAACTGGCAGCTTTAACATTAACATTTGCCATGGTCCTGACGACCCTGGCCGGATGTTCACAAAAGAAGGCGCAGAGCGGCGTGTTGCCGGAGCTGGACGGCAGATATGAGGTAAATGCAGAAGTGCCTGCTTATCAGCTGGATAAGACGGAGGATAATAAGCTTACCTGGTATGTGAACGCAGACTGGTGGAACACGGACTGGGGAAATGATACCGTAACAAAGAAGGTCAAAGAGGACTTGAACCTTGATATTGAATTTCTTACAGGGGACGACACGAAACTGAACACTTATTTTGCGGGTGAGGAGCTGCCGGACATCATTACCATATTCAGTTCTTCTTCCAGCATAGCAACAAGCGCAAACCAGTGGGCTTATTCACTTAATGAACTGGCTGACAAATATGATCCTTATTTTTATAAGGTGGCAAAAGAAGATACCCTGAACTGGTTTAAGCTTTCAGATGGAAAAACCTACGGCTATCCGGGCTATTCAAACAGTCAGGAGGACTATGACGACGGCAGCCTGAACGCTTCCACGGCTTTTGTTATCCGTAAGGATATTTATGAGGCGTTGGGAAAGCCCTCCATGGGTACGCCGGAAGAATTCCTTGACGTTCTTTCCCGGATTAAGGAGCAGTTCCCGGACGTTATTCCGTTTGGTTCCAATGCCATGACTACGGATGAAGGTTCCCTGGGCAGAGATCTGCAGAACTTCCTTGGTGTGCCGATTGAAAATGAGGACGGCAGTTTCTATGACAGACAGATGGATGATGATTATCTCACCTGGATTAAAACGCTGAATCAGGCCTATAGAAACGGCTGTATCAGTGATGATAATTTTTCGGATGATGGAACAGCGCATGAGGAAAAAGTTAAAATAGGAAAGTACGGCTGTATCTTCATCGGCGGAACCCCTCAGAGAAGCGGACCTTTACAGACCTGGTACGGAACAAATCCGGAAGCTGCATATATTGCGATTGACGGCCCCAGGAGCATCAAGGGAAACGCCCCTACACTGGCTCAGGCAGGTCTTTCAGGATGGCCGGTTACCTATATCAGCAAAAACTGTTCCGATCCCATTAAGGCAATTGAACTTTTCACATATCTGCTGACAGATGAAGCGGGCATTCTGACCACCTATGGCGTTGAAGGGGAAACCTACGAATTTAACAGCGATGGAAAAATTGTGCTTCTTCCCGAGGTTGAAGAAATGCGCAACACGGAAAATGATAAATTTAAAAAGGTATATCGTCTCGGTGAATTCTGCCTGTTTGGCCATGACAGATATAAGGCATATGGAGCTGATGTTACGCCTGCCATGGAACAGCTTAACGAGTGGGGCGAAGGAAAACTGAAAACGCAGTTTGTTATAGAAAACATTAATCCTGAGGAAGGGACTGCGGAGGCAAGAAGCTTAAGCGCGATTAATACAAAATGGGCCACGACGCTTGTCAGCCTGATCCGTTCCCAGGATGATGCACAGTTTGATGCTGTACTGGAGGAATACAAAGCGTTCAGGGAGCAGAACAACTGGAATGAAATCGTTAAAATTTACAATGAAAAAATGGATATTAACAGAGAAAAGCTGGGATATAAGTAAAAATCCCTTTACTGTTAAAAGAATTTAAATCAGCTAAAAAGAATAACTACAGGTAAAGGAACTGGAATTTATGAAATATTATGTAACAAACGAAAAGGTTCGCTTTGAAGAACGGGAGACGTCGCTGGGGCATCATCCGAAGGCGGAAATGAATCTTGTCAAGGTATATACGGATATTGAGGAACAGGAAATCAAAGGCTTCGGAGGCGCTCTCACAGAAGCCTCCGCATGGGTATACGCACAGATGAGCCCGCAGAAGCAGGAGGAGCTTTTGGATCTGTATTTCGGGGAGAAGGGAAACCGGTATACAATGGGGCGCCTGCATATTCAAAGCTGTGATTTTTCGCTGGGAAACCGTGCATATGTCCAGGAAGGGGATGGGGAACTGAAAACCTTCTCCATTGAAGAAGATTTTCAATACCAGATTCCCTTTATCAAAGCTGCACTAAGCAGGCAGGCGGATATCCAATTCCTTGCTTCTCCCTGGAGTCCCCCGGCTTTTATGAAAACCAACGGGGAAATGAATCATGGAGGCCTCCTTCAGGAGGAATACTATGATGCATGGGCAAAGCTTATCGTACGCTATCTTCTGGCATACCGTGAAGAAGGGATTGAGATCGGACGTGTCACTGTACAGAATGAACCGGCAGCGGTACAGACATGGGATTCCTGCATTTTTTCAGGAACACAGGAGGCAGTTTTTGCAGTCAGAAATCTGCGCCGGGAGTTGGACAGCGCCGGACTGGCTGATGTAAAAATTTTTATCTGGGATCATAACAAGGATTTGATTATAGAACGGGTAAAAGAAACCTTTGCTGTGGAAGGTGCAACAGAAGCCATAGACGGCATTGCATTCCATTGGTATTCCGGGGATCATTTTGAAGCGCTGGCTCATGTACGTAAGCTTTATCCGGATAAGGAAATCATTTTTACGGAAGGCTGCGTGGAATATTCCAGGTTCTCCACGGTTAATCAGGTGGCGCATGCAGAAATGTACGCCCATGATATCATAGGAGATCTGAAGGCCGGGATGAATGGTTTCCTGGACTGGAATCTGATTCTGGATGAAAAAGGCGGGCCGAACCATGTACAGAATTTCTGTGATGCCCCCGTTATGTGCGACATAAGCACGGGTGAAATAGATGTGAAGCTTTCCTACTATTACATCGGACACTTCAGCCGTTTTATCAGGCCGGGTGCGAAGCGCCTGCTTGTCTCATCCTGCCATAAAGGGCTTGAGTGCACGGGCTTTGTCAATCCGGACGGAAGTAAAGGCGCCGTAATTTTAAATGCGACGGACAGTGACAGGACGTTTGAACTTTGGGCAGACGGCAAGGGCTGTAAGATTGTGCTGGAAGCACATTCTATAATGACGGCGTGTCTGTAATCAAAAATATCTTATAATAAAACGATGAGCAGGTTCAGTATAACTGCTCATCGTTTTCTCTATAAAAATTAATACATCCTATAATTGCAGGCTATACTCCTGCAGCTTCCTGGAGATGATCTTAAATGGATAATACATCAGCGCAGTCAAACCCAGGGAAAAGATCAACACGACCGCTGTATAAATGAAGTCACTCTTTATATAAAACCTATCACTCCGGAATATTTCAAGGAACAGTCCATGAATCAGATACAGCTCAAAGGAATGGGTCCCCAGAAAGCGGAGGAATACATTATTAAACCTGATTTTCAGTGTCAGCAGGAATACAAAAGCAACGAAGCTGATGACGGCCAGCGTCTGCCAGATGAAGCAGATCCAGCTTTCCAACATTTCCTTTACAAAAATATGTTCGTTCAGCAGCAGTGGTTCGATCTTATCAAGGACCCGGACGGACTTGGGGAAAAAGTAAAGGAAGGTGAGGGCCGCCGCCAGCAGCAGGGGATAATACCATTTGCGGGCGAAGGCCAGGATCTGTTTCTCAAACTGGGCCATCAGGACGCCGATAAAAAACAGGCTGCTGGAATTAAACCACCATTCGCCCTGGAACCAGTAAACGCCGGGCCCTTTCACCATGCAGTAGGTAGGGAAGGCAATCTGGAAGATCCCAAGCAGCAGAAAACTGACGGCGGTTTTCCGGATATAGCGGAAGGTGAGAAAGAACACAAAATAAAACAGGGCGATTACGATAATATACCAGGACTGGGGGTTAATCAGCCGGATGCCGCTTAAATATTCCAGTGACAGCTTTATCCCATAACGATTTCCGGTCAGGTAGTAAACGAAGAGATATATGGCATTGCAGAGAAAAAAGGGAACAAATATCTTGATATATCTCCTGAGAAAAAAATGATGGAAATATCCATGATTGGTGAGAACGCTTTTCCTCAGTCCGTAGCCGGAATAGAAGAAAAAGGCGGCAACGCAAAGAATCCCCACTTCCTGGAATACCCGGAACGGTCCGGGGTTGTCCAGATACTGGGATAGATGGTGAAATACGATCACCAATGTGAAAAAACCGCGCAGCGGCAGTTCAAAATTTTTAGTGAAATGCTCTTCCTGGAAGTTTTCCGGCCCGGAAGAGCTTGCCTGGAACAGTAACAGGAAAAGCAGCAATAAAATATATAAATACATAAAAATCCCCTCTTGCAATTATATGCGGCGGCAGGCGCCGAAAGAACAGGTTTAAAAATTATTTTAATTATAAACGGTAAAAACTAAGCTGTCACAAAAATTTCTTTAATAATTTATTAAAAAAAGTCTTTTGTCCGGTTGATTTTTTGCGCCGACTTTGTTACACTGATACCAATTGGGAAAATAGTTCCATTATGTGAAGAGGTTGACTATGAGAAACAAAATGACCACAACTGCAGATTTCATGATGTGCACAGTCATGTCCATGAACTTCCGGTACTTGTAGCTGTTATAGCAGATGCAAGTACGCAGAGGCTTGTATCTGTGTGGTCTGAATAGATAGGATGAAACCGCATGGATTCCAGATTTGAATATTCTGATAATCCGTGCGGATTTTTTATGTCCGTGAAGAGGCCCGCAACTTTCTGCCTGCAGGCCGAAGTCAAAGAAAGAAGGTATTATGAAGATGCTTTTACTCACAAACCGTAAGGGAAAACTGATGCCGGGGAGCACCGGAACGGCCGTCATGTGCAGGCCGTTGTCCTTTTGCATTACCGGGGACGCGGCGGCAAGATAAAGAGGAGTATTTTTATAAATATCAGGTTTGACACAAAAAAAAGAAGGAAAGGTTCGTCCGGCACAGCTGCCGGGACGTACAGACAGGAGCAGAAAATGGAATTTAAACTGGAAACATGGAAAAAAGAACATATACCGTCGGTTGCAAAATACGCTGATAATGAAAAAATCGCAGGAAGGCTGAGGGATTCCTTCCCCTACCCTTATACGGAGGACGATGCGGAATGGTTCGTTCAGGATTGCATGGAAAAGGAAGGGATTACCCAGCTTGCCAGGGCGATCATTGTAAACGGGGAAGCGGTGGGAAGCATTACCGTTATGCTTAACGACGATGTATATTGCAAGTCTGCGGAGCTGGGCTACTGGCTGGGAGAGCCCTTCTGGAGAAAAGGCATCATGACAAAGGCGGTGCAGCTGATGTGTGAAGAGGCGTTTCGCCGTTATAAGCTTGTGAGGATTTATGCGGAGCCGTTTTCCACCAATCTGGCTTCCAGGGGTGTTCTGGAAAAGGCCGGTTTTGAGCTGGAGGGCATCAAACGGAAAAGTATTTTCAAAAACGGATGTATCCAGGATTCCTATTTATACGCGGTAATCCATGTATAGATCAACGACCTTCCCGGCAATGGCGCAGGAAGTGCTAAATTAAGAAAATCTTCCTTGTTTTTTACAGGGCTGTTGTTATACTGAAAATATAATGGATAATGATAATAATGGAAAACAGGAAGAGGGAGGTTGGTCTATGGATGGGAAAAAAGAAATGGATGAACGCGGCGGGAACCGCAAAGGCGGGGCCGGTGAATGGAAATCGGTGATTATTGCACTGATTGCAGGAATTACGGCCATTGTGTGTGTGGTTATTTTTTCAGGGAGCATTGTGGACTATAAAAAGACCTCCGGAGCCGGCGGGCTGACGGCTACCGGTTCGGCGAGCATTGATTTCGAATCCGATCTGGTGGTCTGGAGAGGGAGCTTCTCCGCTTACGGCGCTACGCCCAAGGATGCCTACGCCATTATTAAGAAGGACGCGGAGGTAGTCAGGCAGTATCTGCTGGAAAACGGGGTCTCGGAAGAGGAGCTGGTTTTCAGTTCCGTGGATATTTCCCAGCGTTACCGTACGGAATATGACGAAAACGGGAGCTATATAAGAGATTATCCGGATGGTTATGATCTCTATCAGAGCCTGTCCGTTACTTCAGAGGATATTGATAAGGTGGAGAATATCTCCAGGGATATTACCAAGCTGATTGAATCGGGTGTGGAGTTTGTCTCCAATTCTCCGGAATATTATTGTACCAAGCTGGACGAGGTGAAGCTGGAGCTTATTGAGAAGGCAACTGATAATGCAAAGCAGAGAATCGATATCATGGCGGCAGGCACTGGCAGCAGGACGGGCGCCCTGCTCAGCGCGAACCTGGGAGTTTTCCAGATTACAGCCAAGAATTCCGGATCAGGGGAATACAGCTATGACGGAGCCTTTGATACCAGTTCCAGATATAAGAATGCCATGATTACGGTGAGGCTGAATTATGCTGCCGAATAGGGGATGAAGCATATGTTTTCACGGAAAAAGAAGTCTGCCGCAGGGTATCCTTCCTTTGACCGGATAAACCAGATCCCGGTGCTGCGGTGCAGCATCTGTACGGGAGAACGGGTTGCGTGCTTCCGGGACAGACAGACGGGGCATGTGGAGGAAGTGATGTATATCCGGGAGGACAGCGACCTCCGGGAATTCCTGGAGCATTACGGTCTGTCTGAGCAGGATTTGAAAAAAGAATGGTAGACAGAAAGCAGAGCGAAAGCGTAAAATAGGAAGGACAGAGAGTCCTTCCCCGGCCGGAGTTAGTACAGCGGGCGGCGGGTAAGATGGTTGTGGACAGGCGCCGCATCCGTCAATCCGCCGCCGCGTGTATCAGACTTTGGCTTAGAAGGCAGTCCGGCTGGAAGATGCAGCCGGGCTGCTTTTATATAGAACTTCAGGAATGGAAGAGTACCTGAAAAAAGTATTTTTGGAAAGGCGGGAAACGTTTTGAAGCTGATTTACGGAACCGGGAATCCGGGAAAGTTTTCCATGATGAAGGAAGCTTTGAAGGAATTGGATGTGGAACTGCTCAGTCTCAGGGATCTGCCGGCTGTACAGGAGGAGCCGGAGGAAACGGGCAGGACGCCGCTGGAAAATGCAAGGCAGAAGGCGGAATTTTATTACAGCATTTTTAAAATGCCTGTGTTCTCCTGTGACAGCGGCATGTATATAGAAGGCCTGCCGGAGGAGGAGCAGCCAGGGGTTCATGTGCGTAATGTGGGCGGCCGGCGTCTCAGTGATGCGGAAATGACGGCCTATTATGCGGGGATCGCCCACAGGCTGGGAGGCAGGTGTATGGCAGAATACAGAAATGCTATCTGCCTGATTCTGGATGAAAACAGGCGGTATGAGCATTACGGGCCGGATATCAGCGGAGTCAGATTTTATCTGGTGGACAAGCCGGTGCAGCAGAAGGAAGAGGGATTTCCGCTGGATCCGATTTCTGTGGATGTGGATAACGGAAAGTATTTTACACAGCTTGAGGGGCAGCAGAGTATTTTTGAGAAGAGTGAAGGGATCGTGCGGTTTTTCAGGAATGCGCTGGGAATATAGGCTGGAAACATAAAGCTGGCAAATAGGAAGCTGTTTAATATAAAGTCAACAAATAGGAAGTCAGCAAATATAAAACTGCGAATTTAAGCAATAACCAGCTGCGGGCAGAAAGGGAAGTAAGATATGTTTACCAAGAGATTATATGATGAGAATTCTTATATCAGGGAGTTTGACGCCAGGGTTTTAAGCTGTGAAGAGGGTAAGAACGGCTATGAGGTGGTTCTGGATGAATCCGCTTTTTTCCCGGAGGGCGGCGGACAGCCTGCGGATCAGGGTTTCCTGAATGATGTCCGGGTGACGGATGTGAGGGATAAGAAGGATTATGTGCTTCATATCTGCTCACAGTCCCTGGAACCAGGCAGCCTGGTTCACGGCAGGATAGACTGGGAGCGCCGCTTCCTTCACATGCAGCAGCATTCCGGGGAGCATATTTTCTCCGGGATTGTGCACAGGCTGCATGGCTATGACAATATCGGCTTTCACATGGGGAAGGATTTTGTCACTGTGGATTTCAGCGGACTGCTTACGGAGGAGGAGATTGCGGAGGCGGAGAGGCAGGCCAATACCGTGGTTCTGGCCAATGAAAGGATTCTGGCGGAATACCCCTGCGCCCGGGAACTGGAGACGCTGGAATACCGGAGTAAAAAGGAAATTGACGGGGCGGTGCGTATCGTGACGGTGCCGGGAGCGGATGTATGCGCTTGCTGCGGAACCCATGTAAAGCGGACCGGGGAAATCGGGCCGATTAAGGTTACCTCCTCGGAACATTACAAAACAGGAATCCGGCTTACGCTTGAGATCGGCTGGAGGGCGCTGGAGGATTATGAGGAAAAGCACAGAAATGTAAAAGCCATATCGGCCCTGCTTTCCGTAAAACCGGAGGAAACCGCGGCGGCGGTTCAAAAGCAGCAGGAGCTGATGCAGGAGCTGAGGCTTCAGAATAATGGGCTGAAGCAAAGGCTGTTTGAAATGATGGTAAAGGAAATACCTGAAGGCCAGGAAAAAACAGTAATTTTTGAGGACGGGCTGAATGCAGTGGAAATAAGGAAGCTCGCGGATATGCTTTCAGAACGGACGGGCCTTGCGGCTGTCTTTTCCGGCAGTGACGGGGAAGGCTATAAATATGTGGTCTGCAGCCGGCAAAAGGATGTGGCGGCATTGGGAAAAAATCTGAACCGGGAGCTGAACGGCAGGGGTGGAGGGAAGAATCCGATGATTCAGGGCTCTGTGCAGGCTGAGAAAGCGCAAATAAGGGAGTTTTTTGAAAAAGTTTATTGACATCATTTTATCAAAATGCTATGATGAATTTCACGATAAGGGAGTAGTTAGCACTGAATGGTGTAGTGAAGTCAACATACTGATAAGAAGCTTATCTGGCTTTACTTTAAATAATGAGACTTATCTGCCGGGCGGCAGATAGGTCTTTTTTTTACGTCCGGCGGACATACGGGCACAGTCCATTGGGGGCTGTCTATTTTACAGGAGGAACGACAGATGAATTTGTGGGAATTGTTTGTAATTGCGGTGGGATTGTCCATGGACGCTTTTGCAGTGTCGATCTGCAAAGGGCTTTCCATGAAAAAGATGAGCTGGAAAAACGGCATTATCGCCGGATTATATTTCGGGGGCTTTCAGGCGGGCATGCCGCTGATTGGCTATGTGCTGGGGACACAGTTCAAGGTTCTGATTACGAGCATTGATCACTGGATCGCGTTTATCCTGCTTTGTCTCATCGGGCTGAATATGGTGAAGGAAGCGGTGGATTCCTTCCGCTCCGCCGGCGGCGGCTGTGAAAAGTGCGCCCAGGAGGAGCAGAATGATTCCTTTGATGTGAAAACTATGGTTCCCCTGGCAGTTGCCACCAGCATTGATGCGCTTGCCGTAGGCGTAACCTTTGCATTTCTGAACGTGGATATCGTACCGGCGGTTTCCTTTATCGGATCCATTACCTTTTTCCTCAGTGTGCTGGGCATTAAAATAGGAAATGTATTCGGCGCGAAATTCAAGGCCAAGGCAGAGCTGGCAGGCGGAATCATATTAATTCTCATGGGAACGAAGATTCTGCTGGAGCATCTGGGTATCCTTGCCTTCTAATATTACAGGACTTTAATATCACAGGATTTTAATATTACAGGACTTTGGCATTACAGGACCTTGATATTACAGGAAGTTCATCACTACCATAACGGCTCCCAGGCCGGTCAGTACTGCGCCGGTGGCCCGGTTCAGCGTTTTGGCGGAGGCCTTGTTGGCAAACAGGGCGGCCAGGCGTGCGCCCAGGAGTGTGAACAGAATACACAGAATCAGGGCAGGGATGTCGGGCATGCCGCCGATGGTAAAATGGGACAGCGCGCCGGTAAAGGCTGTAAAGGTCATGATAAAAACGCTGGTTCCCACAGCGGTTTTCAGCTCATAGCCAAGTACGCTGGTGAGGATGAGAAGCATCATCATGCCGCCGCCTGCGCCGATAAAGCCGCAGATAAAGCCGATGAGCATTCCGCAGAGGATTGACTGGATGACTTTGGTTTTCAGATCCTTGTCGGCCTGGTTTTCTTTGGTGGTCATAACGGGCTTTACCAGGAATTTAATACCAAGAAGCAGGGTCATAATGACGGAAAAGCTGCCCATGGAACGGTTGGGGACCCTGGATGCAATGAAGCTTCCCACGAGGGTGAAGACCAGTACGGATATCAGCATGATGATACCATTTTTAATATCCAGGTTTTTGTGTTTTCCATAGGTGTAGGCGGAAATTGCCGATGCTAGGACATCGGATGCCAGGGCGATGCCTACCGCTTCATAGGCGGGAAAGCCCAGGAAGGTGATGAGCATGGGGGAAATGACCGCAGCAGCGGACATGCCGGCAAATCCGGTTCCGATACCGGCTCCCAGGCCGGCGATGATACATACGATAATTTTTGCAATCATGTTATTATGTCTCCTTCAGGTTACGTGATATGACGGAAAGAACGTGGTCAACGACCTTCAGCTCCTCCGGATCGATCCCTTTGTATATAAAACGGAGGAAGTCCTCCTGGCTCTGTCTGGCCGCCTTTACAGCATCAAGAGCTGCCGGGCGGATCCGCAGATGGAAGATTCTGCGATCCTCTTTATCCATGATGCTTTCCAGATAGCCTCTGGCGCTCAGGGATTCCACAGCCTTGGATACGTTTGATTTGGGGAAGGAACGCAGCTCCACAATATCAGACGCTGTGTCGTAGCCCGGATTATTGTACAGGAAAAGAAGGACGTTGGTTTCCATCCCGCTCAGGCCGTAAATATTGCTGGTCTTGCTGAGAAATTTGTTATATGCCCTCTTCAGGCTTCTTCCGGTGAGAAGATAATCAATAATAGTATTCATATGGATTCTCTCTTTATTAATAAAAAGGGAAAGCTTCCCGGTTAACGGAGTGAACGAAAGCAGTTAGTTCTTTTTAGAACTAACTGCTTTTATATTAGCATGATTCTGGCAAAAGTCAAGCGGTGCTTTACAAAGAACTTACAAACTCATAACCTTACTTTGCTTTTTTCTTTTTTGTGAAACAGTTATCATTGCTATTGCAGACGAGAGAAAGAAACAGATGTAAAGGAGAAAAATATTATGAAAAAGAAAATTACAGCAATTGCAGCGGCAGCGGTACTTGCCATGGCAGCTCTGGCTGGCTGCGGCACTACGGAAACAACAACAGCGGATAACGGAGCAGCTTCTTCCCAGGCGGCGGCATCGGAGACGGCCGGCACAGATACGGCAGCCGCGGCGGCCGGAAGTGAAGCGGCCTCCGGCGAAGCGGCATCAGAAACAGCATCGGAAGCGGCATCTGCAAACGCCGACCTGAGCGGCAGTATTTCCATGGCAGGTTCCACCTCCATGGAGAAGCTTTCCAATGCGCTGGCTGAAAGCTTTATGGCAAAGTATCCCGGTGTTACCGTAACTGCTGAGTTTACGGGATCCGGCGCAGGTGTTGAGGCCGTTGCCGCAGGAAGCGTTGATATTGGAAATGCCTCCAGGAATCTGACGGAGGAAGAAAAGGCAGGCGGCGTGGCCGAAAATATTGTAGCCATCGACGGAATCGCTGTGGTTACCGATCCTGCAAACACAGCTTCAGGCCTTACCAGGGAACAGCTTTCCGGAATTTATACCGGTGAAATCAAGAACTGGAAGGATGCAGGCGGTGCGGATCAGGCGATTGTAGTGGTAGGCAGGGAAGCCGGATCCGGCACCAGGGGCGCTTTTGAAGAGCTGCTGGAAATCGAAGACCAGTGTGCTTATGCAAACGAGCTGGACAGCACAGGCGCGGTGATGGCAAAGGTTGCGGCAACATCCGGGGCAATCGGTTATGTATCCCTGGATGTAATTGATGATACCGTTAAAACGCTTTCCATTGATGAGGTGGAGCCTACGGTGGAAAACATCAAGGGGGGCAGCTATCTGCTGAGCAGGCCTTTTGTAATGGCTACAAAGGGTGAGATTTCCGAACAGAACGAGACAGTACAGGCACTGTTTGATTACCTGGCCTCTGACGAAGGAAAGGCCCTGATTGAGAGTGTCGGCCTGATTGTCACAGAGTAAGCTTTTGAAACTGAATAGTGCAAGTTTGGGGCCCTGTGAAAAACAGGGCCTCTGCGGGGATAAAGGAACATATATTATGAAAATGGCTTTTTCAATTGTAAGGGGCAGGCATTCCAAAAATGCAGTGGAAAAGGCTGCCCAAATCATATTTACTGTTTGTGCTTTTTTTGCCGTTCTGGCTGTTTTCTCCATTACTTTATATATGTTGATTAATGGGACACCGGCCCTGTTTAAGGTGGGGCTTAAGGATATCCTGTTCGGGACGGTCTGGAAGCCCACGGCGAAGGAACCGAGCTTTGGTATCCTTTATATTATTCTGACTTCAATTGTTGGGACGGCGTTTTCTATAGCAATCGGAGTGCCCATAGGTGTGCTGACCGCCGTTTTCCTGGCGGAGGCAGCGCCGAAAAAGCTGGCTGCCGTGGTAAAACCGGCGGTGGAACTGCTGGCTGGCGTTCCCTCCGTGATTTACGGCCTGCTGGGAATCATGATTTTAAACCCGTTGATGTACCGGGTGGAAACTGCGGTTTTCAAAGGTTCAGAGACACATCAGTTCACAGGCGGCGCCAATCTGATCTCCGCTGTCATTGTGCTTGCAATTATGATACTGCCTACGGTAATCAATATCAGCGAGTCCGCCCTGCGGGCGGTGCCTTCCCAATATAAATCCGCCTCCCTGGCCCTGGGCGCTTCCAAAATACAGACTATTTTCAGGGTGATGCTTCCTGCGGCCAAATCGGGAATTATAACGGCGGTTGTCCTGGGTGTGGGACGCGCAATAGGCGAGGCCATGGCGATCACGCTTGTTTCCGGCAGCTCCGTCAATTTTCCGCTGCCCTTTCATTCCGTTCGTTTTCTTACCACCGCAATTGTCAGTGAGATGGGCTATGCTTCAGGACTTCACAGGGAAGTGCTGTTTACCATCGGGCTTGTTTTATTTGCCTTTATCATGCTTATCAATACGTGTCTGACAAAGCTTCTGAAGTCAAAGGATACGCAGGAAAAGGTAAAAGAAGCGAGAAGCAGAAGCGAGGGCAAAAGCTGTGGGACGGCAGGGGAAAAGAAAAACAGGGCCGGCGCGGCAGTTCAGGGAGAGGCGTAATCGGCGGCGGACTCTGTGGATGTGAGGAGATAAATTATGAATCAAAGTATTCTGGTAAAAAGGGTCAGGGTTTCTGACATAGTGATTACTGCGGCAATTTATGCGGCGGCTTCCCTGTCCATTCTCCTGCTGGCGGGAATTGTCTGTTATACCTTTGTAAAAGGGATTTCCAGCATCAGCTGGCAGTTTTTGACGACAGTTCCCAGCAGCCTGAAGGGAACCTTCGGAATTGCGGGAAATCTGTTAAATACGTTGTATATTGTTGTTATTACGCTGGTTATTGCCACACCCATCGGCGTGGGATCGGCCATTTATCTGAATGAATATGCCAAACCGGGAAAAGTGGTGCGTACCATTGAGTTTACCACGGAAATCCTTTCCGGCATCCCTTCAATAATTTTTGGCCTGTTCGGCATGGTTTTTTTCGGAAATACCCTGGGCCTTGGCTATTCCATTATAACCGGCGCCCTTACATTGACGCTTATGGTGCTGCCTCTCATTACCCGCAACACGCAGGAAGCGCTGAAAACAGTGCCGGAAAGCTATCGGAGCGGGGCGCTGGGAATGGGGGCCGCCAGATGGTATATGATACGGACCATTCTTCTGCCCTCCGCCATGCCGGGTATTATAACCGGTATTATCCTGGCTGTGGGCAGAATCGTGGGTGAGTCGGCGGCGCTTTTGTTCACTGCGGGAAGCGGTTTCCTTCTTCCAAAGAGCGGCATGGGCTTTCTTACCAAAATCCTGGAATCAGGGGGCACCCTTACCATACAGCTGTATCTGTGCATGTCTAAGGCACAGTATGGAGAGGCCTTCGGAATCGCTGTGGTGCTTCTGGTTCTGGTGCTTCTTATCAATATGCTCACAAAGTACCTGTCCGGGAAGTTCAATGTGGAAACAAGAGAATAAAGAGAGATTGATGCAGTATTGCAGGCAGGACTGTGATATGCCGGAGGTATGAGAATGAATAATGCAAAAATAAGTACGAAAAAGCTGAATTTATATTACGGTGCCAACCATGCGCTGAAGGATGTGGATATGGATATTACCGCCAATGCCATTACCGCTTTTATCGGTCCCTCGGGATGCGGGAAATCCACTTTTTTAAAGACGCTGAACCGCATGAATGATCTTGTGGACGGCGTAAAAATTGACGGAGAGATCACGCTGGACGGCGAGAATATTTATGATGAAAAAGTGGATACAACCCTGCTTCGTAAAAAAGTGGGCATGGTATTCCAGCAGCCCAACCCGTTTCCGATGAGTATTTACGACAATATTGCCTATGGTCCCAGGATTCATGGGATTAAGAGTAAGGCGCGGCTGGATGAAATTGTGGAAGAAAGCCTGAAAGGGGCTGCTATTTTTGATGAGGTGAAGGATCGGCTGAAAAAGTCCGCGCTGGGTTTGTCAGGGGGGCAGCAGCAAAGGCTCTGTATTGCCAGGGCGCTTGCCGTACAGCCGGAGGTGCTGCTTATGGACGAGCCAACATCAGCGCTGGATCCTATTTCCACGTTAAAAATCGAGGATTTGATGGAGGATCTCAAGAAAAAGTATACGGTGGTGGTAGTTACCCACAATATGCAGCAGGCAGCCAGGGTTTCTGATGAAACCGCTTTTTTCCTGGTGGGGGAAGTGGTGGAAAAGGATATTACGTCCAATATTTTTGCAAGGCCGAAGGATAAACGGACTGAGGATTATATTACGGGGCGTTTCGGATAACAGAGCAGAGGAGTGAGGTTTAAAGCTATGACGACGAGAAGTATGTATCTGGAGGAATTAAACAGCCTGCGGAAAAGCCTGGCGGAAATGGGGGCGGCAGTGGAGGAGTCCTTTAATCTGCTGCTGACTGCGGTGGAAAATAAGGATACAGATCTGGAGCAGCAGATTATCAGGGGAGATCGGGTGATTAATGATATGGAAAGAAGCATTGAATCCCAGTGTCTTTCCCTGATTACCAGGCAGCAGCCGATTGCAGGGGATCTGCGGATGATATCCGCCGCCCTGAAGGTAGTAACGGATATTGAGCGGATTGGGGATCAGACTGCGGATATTGCGGAGCTGATGCTTCGTCTGCGGGATTGTGATCTGGATGCTTATTCCAGGCATATTACGGGTATGCTGCAGGTGGCTAAGGAAATCGTGCATGATGCGGTAGGTGCTTTCGTAAACCGTGACAGCAGGGCCGCGGATGAGGTGATCCGGCATGATGATGTGGTGGATGAGCTTTTTGCCAAGGTGAAGGATGATCTGGTGCATATGCTTCAGGAGGGTGTGGATAATATCGATGCCTGTGTGGATGTGCTGATGATTGCCAAGTATCTGGAACGGATTGGGGATCATGCGGTGAATATCGCTGAGTGGGAGATTTTCCAGGAGAGCGGAGCCATCCAACACATCCGCCTTATGTAGTGGAGACGGAGGCCGCCGCCTTTCCATGGGGGCTTTTCAGGCTGGATTAGAGCAGGGAGTTTCTCCGCGGACGGCCAGGGTCTTTCTGGCGTGATGGGGGCGTTTATTCCGGCAGGCTCCGGCTGAGGTATGTTTTGTGAGCGGGTACGCTTTCGCTCGGTTAAAAACGTAGCGGTACTAGCGTTGTAAAGGACACAACGCAAGGACCGACGTTTTTAAACGACCCTTTCACAAAACATACCTCAGCCGGAGTCTGCCGGAATAAACGCCCCCATCTTCCAGAAAGGCCCTGGCCGTCCGCGGAGAAACTCCCTGCTCTAATTCAGCCTGCTTGCCCCCATGGAAAGGCGGCGGCCTCCTGGGGTAGGTTTTTAAGGACAAGGAATAAGGGCAAAAGGAAAAGGGTAAGGGATAAAGGGCAAGAGATAAGGGCGGTGGAGTTGGGGAGGGGTTAGGGGTGGAGTTGGGTTTCTCTTTTTTGGACGACGAATTTGGTGTAGAGGATGAGGGCGGTGAGGAAGAGGACGCCCAGGGTGTTGGTGATTTGTTGGGCGTAGAGGGGGCGGCCGGCCAGGATTAGGGGGGTGTGTTGGAGGTGGGAGAGGAGGCGGCCGGCGAGGAAGGAGACGAGGAAGCCGTAAACGCCTCCGATGGATGAGAGGATGGAGAGCTGGAGGGTTCTTTTTTCCTCGTTTATGAGTTCAAGCTGTATGCCGAAGAGGCCGATGCCCGCAAAGCTCCAGCCTATTGCCGAGAAGATGGTGGCGGCAATGGTCATGGGGTAGGCGTTGGAGGGGACGGAGAGGGCCATGAAGGCAAAGTTGAGGAGTATGCCGACGAGGGAGTATTTGTATATGCAGGCCATGCCGTAGCGGTCTCCCATGCGGCCTACCATGGGGGTGATGGCAATTCTTATGAGATTGCCGAAGAAGCCCACTACCATGATGAAGGTGAATGGGAGGCTGAGGTCTTTTATCTGGTAGCTGGTGTTGAAGGGGGAGGAGGTGTAAAAGGCGGTAAGCCACAGGATATTGGTCCAGAAGGCCTTGCGGAAGTCGGGATTGCGGAAGGCTTCGAGGATTTCTGTTTTCAGGACGCCTTTTTGTCTGGCAGGGGCGTCTTCTTTGTTTTTTCTGGCAAGGTGGCCGTGCATTTCCTGGCCGAAGGCGTTGAGGCGGGCATGGCGGGGCTCTTTCATGCAGCTGAAGGCCCAGAAGTTAAGGATTACCAGGATGAGGATGAGGCTGCCGTTGATGAGAAAGCCGATGTGTTGGAGCGGTCCGGCTGTTTTGTCCATGATGACGCCTGCAATGAGCATGGTGGTAACGGTGACGAATACGGCGATGGCGTCTTTGCGGGAGAAATAGCGGCCGCGTAATTCCATGGGGACGAGGGTGGCGATCCAGTCCTGGGTGGCGGGGGTGCCGATTTGTGTGCAGGCCTGGGCAAAAAAGTAGCCTGCAATGATAAGGAATTGTGCGGTGTGGTTTTCCAGGGACATGAGGGGGATGAAGAATATCAGGGCGAGGAAGAGTTTTTGGAGGACGCAGAGGGAGACAAAGAGCTTCCTTTTTTTGAGGCGGTTGATTTTCTGCATTGTGAAGAGTTGAAAAAGGGCGGCAAAGCTCGCCATGGAGGTGATGACCCCAATGGTGGCGTCCGGGATGTTGACAGAGAGCATTAAGGAGACGAGGAAGGTCCCGCCTGCCAGCTGGGCGATGGTTTGTGTGGCGGAATCCCCCGCTATGTAGTAGCCGCGGCTTTTTTCGTAGTCTTCTTCGTTTTCGGGCAGAGCCATAAAGTAGATGCGGCGCAGGTGTCCCAGCAGCCAGTTGAAATCAAGTATAAGTTTGCTCATAAAATACCCCATTCTCCGCGTTTGGCGCGGCTTTCCCAAGTAGGTCCCTCAGCCTGATATTACAATAAGGGCGGCCGGAAAAAAATGTATTATCTTAGTCAGATTTATGTATTTTATTGGTGTGGGCAGGGAATAAAAATGGCGTTTGACATAAGCTTTGGCAGGAATTAAACTGGAGTAGAAATGCGGGGAGTCCCGGCGGCCCTGGACGGGCGGAAAGGGCTGAGGCTGCAGGGATTCGCGGCGCTGAAAAGATACGGGAAATTTTTGCTGATGAGGGAAAAGGAGAAGAATATGAGGCAGGTTCATACGGTGGCATTGATTGGTCTGGGGGCTATGGGAGCGTATTTCGCACCCAGGCTTTATGAGGAGTTCGGAGATAATTTCAGGGTGATTGCCGGAGGGGATCGGAAGAAGCGGCTGGAGGAAAATGGAATTGTAATAAATGGTACGCGCCGGTATTTTCCTGTGGTTGATCCAAAAGAGTGCGGTGAGCCTGCGGATTTGGTGATTATTGCCGTGAAGGGGTATGGGCTGGATCAGGCAATTGAGGATATCCGGAACCAGGTGGGAGAGAATACGGTGATTCTCTCGGTGCTGAATGGTGTGGACAGTGAGCAGCGAGTAATAGAGGCGTATGGGGAGGACAAAGTGCTTTATTCTTATATGCGGGTTTCCGTTGTGATGAAGGATGGGTGTACCAGCTATGATCCGGCGCTGGGGAATATCCATTTCGGGGAAAAGCTGAATGAGGAAGGCGCTTATACGGACAGGGTGCTGGCGGTTAAGGAGGTTTTTGACCGCTGCGGCATAACGAATATTATTGATCCGGATATGATAAAGGGGATTTGGTTTAAGTTCATGTGCAATGTTGGGGAGAACCTGACATGCGCGCTTCTGGGAATTCCTTTTGGGGTGTTCAGAACGAGCGATCATGCCAATGCAATCAGACGGAAGGCGATGGAAGAGGTGGTTTTGATTGCGCAGGAGCTGGGCGTGGATTTGGGGAAAGAGGATATGGACAGGCAGGAATCAACGCTGATGGCGCTTCCATTTCAGAACAAGCCGTCCACATTGCAGGATCTGGAGGCAGGTAAACGGACGGAAATTGATATGTTTGCAGGGACTGTAATTGAATATGGACGCAAGCTGGGAATTGCTACGCCGGTAAATGAAATGTTTTATCATGCGATTCATGTGCTGGAGGAGAAATGCGGAGGTTCCTTTCAGGCTGCGGATTAATGCAGCTTGCGGGACCTGTGATATACGGAGGGATTAAAAAGGGAATCTGTGAGAAGGGCGGCCGCGCGGCTGCGGATCAGGCGGGATTGCGCGCAGCTGTGGTTCTTTCTCAGCAGATTCCCGGAGGAATGGGACGGATAATTATCTTTCCTAAACCATTGCAGGGGTTTCCAGTTTATAGCGGAAGCTGTTTATGATGGGCTCTTTGAAGGTGAGCTGTGTGCTTCGGCTTTTTCTGATATAATCAAGGGCGCCTTCCAGGTCCTTGTCCAGATGTATATGGTATGCCGGATATGCGGTGTCCACGTACAGTGTAAGGTCAGGGGAGGAAGACTGGAGACAGAAAAATATATCTTTGTCATGGGTGTCCGGATTGGGGGCGGGTGTGAAACGGAGGCCCCCGGTAAGGGCTTCCCTGTCCAGATAGGTGCAGGCGCCAAGGCCGCCGGCCTGGTAGATCCCGGAGGTTTTCAGGCAGTTGGAAAATTTCTGTTTCCTTCGTTCCGCTTCTTTTTTATACATGGCGGCATTGCGGCTGTCTGAATCCAAAGCCCTTTTTTCCATGAGCCATGCATTGGGGCGGGAGAGCGTGCCAAGGCGGTTCTTTATCCAGAACAGCTCGGAAACAGCCTTTTTCCCGGAAGCGCGCAGATATTCCAGGAGCTGCGGATGGAGTATCAGGTCCGAGTCCACAAGGAAAAGTCCATCGTAATCGTGCTGCAGGGCGTAACGGATAATTCGGTTGCGGTATCCGGCCACGCGTACCAGCCTGGTTTCATCTCTTATATCTGTTATCTCACTCGTTTCGGTCTTCCCTTTTACTGCGGGTAAAACCGTAACTGAGGAGCCATCTCTTTTGAAAGCAGACAGAAGCTGTCTGGAGGTTTCTTTTTCGTTATCATCAACAAAAACATAATCAATAAGAAAATCTTTGTGAAGCAGACTTTTCAGGGAAATCAGAAATGCCCGGAGAATACTGCTTTTTTCACGTACGGGGCAACCTATCAGAACTCGTTGTATTGCCATAAAACCACCTCTTTCCGGATAGCGGGAGGCCTCCCGTGTATCCATTGCGCCTCAAGCCAGATATCCGGCTGTAAATAACCGGGCATTTATCCTGAAATCCTGGAATATCTGATATTCAAGGCAGTCGTCAGCTGCACGCACAGGCACGTCTTCCTGACTTGTTGCTTATAAAAAGAAAAAGCCACTTTAATTAAGTGACTTTTACCTGCGTTCATTTATCGGTGCGGCAGCCATTCACCCGGGACTGCCTCTATATTAGTTTACCATTAATTTGCCGGAAAGTCAAATAAATAAATATAATATTTTGAATGCGCTTTCCTTAACTTAATAAATATTTATTGTAAAACAATAAAAATATATTGACTTTCAATGCGCATAGTGTTATTTTATGGAAAAGGGATGAGATACATGGGAGAAACAGGAAACTTTATGGGCTGTTGTACCGCTGCAAAGGAGAATGGACAATGAAAAATAAAAAGAAGAAACTGATTTCAGTGATTGCAGTAGTTATTGCGGTTGTCCTGGCAGCAGGGCTTCCAATGATACAGCGGGCGGCGGGGAGGAATTCTTACCTGAAGGTTATCAGGAATAACTGGGGGCTTTCTCTTCCCGCAGGGTGCGTGGAGGTTTATGAGATTGACAGCGGGCCCAGCTTTCATGGGGATGGAGAGCGGTATCATGTATTTGAATACCGGGAGGGGAAGGAGGTTCCCGTATGGGGCAACGCGGAAGGACTGCAGGATGCCGACAGGAAGCGGATTGTGGAGATTCTTGACGGGCTGGACGGGAAGGAGGAATGGTATCCGGATTTTGAATCGGTTACCGATATGGGGAAGGATAAGAAGCAGGATGGATCCTGCGTATATTTTCTGTTTGATGGTGAAGCCGCAAGGCTGTATGTGGTTGAAAGGTTTATTTAATGATTGCAGGAGGACAGGAAGGGATGAAGGGAAATACACTCACACGTTTTACAAAGGGGCTTTTGGATTTTATGTTTTTTGCAGGGATTGCGGTAACGGTGACGCTGCCGGTTTCCGTGAAGATTTACGGGTATTTCAATTCCTATTTTGAACAGTTTTATATTCATCTGGTGATATTATTTGCGATTTCCGGCGTGCTGGCGGAGCTGATATTGTATGAACTGCGGAATATGTTCCGTACGGTGCTTGCCAACGACTGTTTTGTGGAGGCAAATGTGAAAAGCCTGAACAGGATGGGGACCTACAGCTTCCTGATCGCCCTTGTCACCGCAGGAAGGCTGCTGTTGTATCTGACGCCGGCGGTGATGATCGTTATCCTCGTATTTGTGATTGCGGGGCTGTTCAGCAAAGTGCTGAGCCAGGTTTTTGACCGGGCGGTGGCCTATAAGCTGGAAAATGACCTGACAATTTAGGAGGTGGAAGATGGCGATAATTATTAATCTGGATGTTATGATGGCCAAACGGAAAAAGGGCCTGACGGAGCTGGCGGGAGAGGTGGATATCACTCTTGCCAACCTGTCAATTTTGAAAAATAACAAGGCAAAAGCGGTACGTCTGTCCACTCTCAATTCCATCTGCAAGGCGCTGGACTGTCAGCCCGGTGATATTCTGCAGTATGTGGAGGATGAGGAAGAGGATGGGGCAATTGAGCTGAAAAGTCTTTGAAAGGAGCCGGAGCAGAATGGATTATGGAAGAATGGACATGGTAAACGGTAACTATATGGAAGAAAACAACCGGAGGATGGCGGAAGAGGAGCAGCGCCGGAAAGCGGAGGAGGAACGCCGGAGGGCGGAGGAGCTCAGGATGGAAGAACAGCGGCTGGAGGAAGAGCGGCGCACGGCTGTTATGCGCGGGAATTTTCCTTTTTTCGGATGGGCCAGCGCGGTGTATGCCCTGTTTTATACATTCTGCCTGTATAAAAATGCATCGGGGATCACCTACCCTTTTTTCGTCGCAGGAACCCTTATCTATTTTGGCTTATGTACCAGAAGGTCAGGGGTTCCATTGAAAAAAGACAGTACCTTCACCGTTGTGAGCATGCTCCTGCTGGGCGTATCCGTTTTCCTCACAGACAATCTGAGCATACAGCTCATTACAAAAACAGGACTTTTTCTTCTCGCCATCAGCCTGATGCTTCATCAGTATTTAGATGACAGCAAATGGAATTTTTCCAAATTTCTGCTTGCCATCGGCCAGTGTCTGCTGGAAACGGTGGCCTGTCTGGGGCGGCCCTTCAGCGATGGTGCCGCATGGCGGGTAAAGGCTGTCCAGGAGGGAAAAAAGGATGGAAAGGGCCGGTATGTGGCTTTGGGAATACTGGTGGCAGTGCCTCTGACGCTGTTAATCCTGGCGCTTCTGGTAAGCGCGGACGCAGTGTTCAGGGATCTGTTTGTCCGGGTTTTCCGTCACATTAATATTCTGAGTATTCTGTGTATCCTGTGTATGCTGGCCTTCGGCTTCCTTGGTTCCTATTGTTTTATTGCCATGCTGAACAGCAGGGTTATTAAGGAGGAGTGTAAGGAAAACCGGAATCAGGAGCCGGTGCTGGCGATTACCTTTACCTCGGTGCTGGCGGCTTTGTATCTGGTGTTCAGCATGATTCAGATTGTATATCTCTTTATGGGACAGATGAAGCTGCCTGAAGGATATACGTATTCATCCTACGCAAGGCAGGGCTTTTTCCAGCTGCTGGCGGTATGTCTGATCAATCTGGCCATTGTGCTGGTATGTCTGGGCTTTTTCAGGGAGAGCAGGGTGCTGAAGGCCATTCTCACCGTAATTTCCCTTTGTACCTATATTATGGTGGCTTCCAGTGCATATCGTATGATTCTGTATATCAGGATTTGCCAGCTTACCTTTCTGAGGATTATTGTGCTGTGGGCGCTGGCGGTGACGGCTTTTGTGCTGGCGGGGATTATCGTTACTATTTTCCGCCCGGATTTCCGGCTGTTTCGGTACTGTATGATGGTGGTGACGGTTTTCTATCTGGTGCTTGCCTTTGCAAAGCCGGATTACTGGATTGCCGGATATAACATCCAATATGTGAATTTGGAAGGGAACGCGGCGGAGCAGGCGGAGAACAGTTACAGGGATTTCAATTATCTGAGCCATCTTTCCGCAGACGCTGCACCGGTGCTGGCGAAGCCGGAGAATTATGCTTACCTGACGGAAAATTCCATGGCCATGCAGAGTTATTTCAGTAGGATGCAGGACAAAGCGGATAGAATGGGAATCAGGAGCTTTAATTTGTCAAGATATCTGGCAGGCAGGGCGGTCCGGAGCGTAAGTGATGCGGCGGCTCAGACACCTTAACTGTTATGAAAGGGAGTTTGTTGATAAGCGTGATAGTGGTGAACCGTTACGAATATTTAAAATATTCTTAATAAATAATTACTCCATTGACACCTGTCGACCAAAAGGGTAATATTATGTAGGACACAAAATATTCACAATTTGGGAGGCATAGTATAGTTATGCGAATGAAGAAAATGGCCGCAGCAGTAGTGGCAATGGTGACCGCACTGGCGCTTACCGCATGTGCAGGCGGGTTTGATGCCAGCAAGTACGTACAGGGCGTACTGAATAATATCTATCTCGGAGATTCCGCAGCTTATATGGAGATGGTAGATATTACAGCTGAAGAAGCAAAGGAAGAATATGAACAGGGTGTGGAAGTCGAAGCAGATTTCTTCCTCCAGTATTATGGGCTGGACACCGTTTCTGATGAGGTATATCAGGAGATCGTTGATATGTATCATCAGATTTACAGCAAGTCCAAATTTGAAGTGAAGGAAGCTGTAAAGAACGGCGATGATTTCAACGTAGAAGTGGTAATCAGCCCTATTGATGTTATTGTTAACAGCGAAGACGCTATCAGCGCGGCAGTGGATGAATTCATTGCCAATGCGAATGCGGATGATTATGCGGATGAGCAGGCGGTTAACGATGCGCTGGCAAAGCTGGTGGTAGACACAATCAACGGCAATATGGCCAACCTGGGATATCAGACGGAGAAGTCCATCATTGTTAAGGTGGAGAAGGACGCGCAGGGATATTACGGAATCAGCGATGATGCTATCAGCGCGCTTGATCAGGATATGATCGCATACTAATTCAGATTCTGAGGTATGTTTTCAGTACCCTCACAGTTACATTTTTAAGTACATAAGCATTATAATGGTAACCGTACTCTTTGGAAGGGTACGGTTACTTTTCGATTTGAGGAACAGCCGTGTGTCCGGTGCCAATGCACTGGCAGTCCGGTCTGCCGTTTGTAAGGCGCTTTTGTGACGGACAGGAATTTACTCCGGCGCCTTTCAGGAAAGAAAAGGCCGGGTATAAAAAGAAAGGAAGAGAGTATGGAAGCTAAGGAATTAATTGATTTTCTGGGGAAAGCGGAAAAACTGAAGTCAGTGCCAAGGCACTGCGTAACGTCGGACGGAGTTGTGGAAAATGTGGCTGCCCACAGCTGGCGGCTGGCGCTTATGGCCTTCCTGCTGAAGGATGAGCTGGGGGAGATCAACATTGACCGGGTTATCCGGATGTGCCTTGTGCATGATCTGGGCGAGGCCGTAACAGGGGATATTCCTACCTTTGAAAAAACGGGGGAGCATGAGGAAATAGAAAAGCTGGCGGTGGACGGACTGCTCCGGGAGCTGCCGGAGCCTTTGTATCAGGAGCTGCATGCAATGTTTGAAGAAATGGAAGCGCTGCAGACAAAGGAGGCCAGGGTCTATAAGGCGTTAGACAAGCTGGAAGCAGTAATCCAGCATAATCAAAGTGATATCAGGACGTGGCTGCCGCTGGAATATGAGCTGCAGAAAACATATGCGGCCGAAAGCGTCAAAGGCTTTCCCATACTGGAAAAGCTCCAGGAGGAATCCGTGAAGGAGACAGAACAAAAAATTATTGCCTTCAAAAAATAATTTATTTTTCAAACTTTTATCCAAACCTGTACATCTATAGTATGAAAGGAAACGTTGGACAACGGATCATTCGGAAAAGCGGCCGATAACAGCCTGGCTTTTCCATACTGAAAGGGTAATCCGCTCAGGATGAATACCCGCATACAGGAGGAAAATCCCCTGTTCGCCAGGGAAACTCGCATTTTGCTCCGTAAAACAAGTAGGAGGAGGATTAAAATGAGGCAGGATATTTATGACCTGACAGTGGCTTATATCCTGGAAAACCAGGAAAAGTTTTATCGGCTGGCCTATAGTTATGTGCAGGACAGGGACAGCGCTTTGGATGTGGTTCAGAATTCCATATGCCAGGCGCTGGAGAAATGCTGGGGACTCAGAAACCCGGCTGCAATGAAGACGTGGTTTTACCGTATTGTAGTAAATGAAGCGCTGCAGTATCTGCGCAGGCATAAAAAAGAAATCAGTACGGAACCATCGGAGATGAGAGAAGAGCCATACCAGGAAGAGGGCTTTTTGAAAGCTGACGCAGGATCAGGAGAAGTCTACGAACAGATACAGAAGCTTCCGCCGGAAATGAAAACGGTAGTCGTACTTCGTTTCTACGAGGAGCTGAGCCTTCAGGAAATTTCCGAGGTAACGAAAACGAATCTGAGCACTGTAAAATCACGGTTGTATGCAGCTCTTAAAAAACTGGAAAAAAGTTTGGAGGAGATAAATTATGAGAAAGCCTGAAGATGGAAAAAAAGTTTATGATAATATAGAAATCCCGGCAGAATTGAACGATGTGGTGAACAATGCCATCCATTCCATGGATAAGGAGAAATCGTTAAAAAAGCATCGCTCGCGCAATACCGTAAGGATCTTCAGGTATTGCGGTACAGCCGCGGCAGCGCTGCTCGTCTGCATGACAATCGGTCTCAATACAAATGAAGTGTTTGCAAGGGAAATGAGTGAGCTTCCCGTTATCGGTTCCCTGGCAAAGGTTCTGACCATCCGTTCCTACCATGAGAAGGATGAAGGACATGATATTACGGTAAAGGTTCCGGAAATCCAGCTGGAAGGCCAGCCTGAAAGCCAGGTGGAAGAGGGGCAGGCTGGAAGCACGGAAGAGCAGAAGGAAACCTTTGTAGGGGATATCAATGCCGAAATCCAGTCCATAGTGGATAATTATGTGGCAGAAGCAAAGCAGAAGTTCGCGGAATATAAGGATGCATTTTTTGCTACCGGAGGAACTGAGGAGGAATGGGGCAACCGTGATATTGCCGTCAATGTGGATTACGAGGTGAAGTATCAGGAGGGAAATATCCTTTCCATGGTGCTGACTACGGATGAGGTATGGGTAGCGGCCTATGGGGTGCGTTATTATTACAACCTGGATCTGGCTTCGAACCGTGAGCTTACCCTTCGGGATCTTCTGGGTGATAATTACGTGGAAATCGCCAATGAAAGCATCCTGCGCCAGATGGAGGAACGGTCGGCAGCGGATGAAAACGTGGTTTACTGGGGAATCGGTAAGCAGCTGGAGGATGATGTGCCGGCAATTGACGGATTTAAAACGGTAGATGAGAATACAAATTTTTATATCAATGCCGATGGCAACCCGGTAGTCTGCTTTGAAAAATATGAGGTATCGCCCGGATTCATGGGAGTCCAGGAATTTGTTATAGAAAAACCGGCGGCATAAAAGGAGCCGGTAAATAGGCGGCATAAAATCAATCCGGAAATGTCGTTGCAGTAAAAGGAAGGAAGCGCAGGCTACGCTTCCTTCTTTTTTTCTTTCTTTTTCTTTTCCGGTTCCAGATCCTTCAGGACGGAGCTGAGGACATTCCTGACAACGGAGGCCAGAATCCAGATGAGCCAGCTGGTTGACCAGGAGCCGATAAAGAAGCTCCATACAAAGTAAAAGCAGGTGACAAGGGGCCAGTAGACGGAAAGGATCAGGGATATCGTCTTTGCTGTGCTATTTGAGGAATGAGTGAAGTGTTCTTCCTTTTTTTCCGCCTTCCGTTTCTTTTCCTGCAGCAGAATTTTATAAATTTCTTCTTCGCCGCTGGAGGTTACAAAGAGATATACGGCGATGGCAATAAAGAGAAGCATGAAGAAAACCCCGATGGTCCCTCCGTTTTCCTCGCCCAGGAAGGTGGATTCACCAATCTGGGAAATGATAATCAGGATAAAGGGAGAAAGCACGCACAGCACAATGCCTATTGTTGTAATCACAGCATATTGGGGCTGGAAATCAGCCTGCATACTCATGATAAACGACTGGAGGGAAGGGCTTACTATCAGGTTGGAATGCTTCAGGAACTTGTACTGCTCCAGTCTGCTGCTTCCGTAAATAATCAGGCTCAGCCCGACGGCCAGGTCCAGAAACAGGGGAAACAGAGTCAGCAGCCCGTGAAGGCTGGAAAAATCACGAATAAATCCGGCGGCGGTGGGATTGTCAGGTGAAAATATGCCGCCGAGAAGTATCATAAAAGCAGGGCCGATAATGCAGAGGGCAATGCCGATGCCCATCATGCGGTGGTATTTTCTCGTATCGGAGATTACCTGCTCCACCTGATCCCTGGACAGGTAAATATCCCCGCTGTCATAGTCCGCAAAGCCTTCCGCCTGACGGCTGCCGGAGGCGTCTCCAGAATTTCCTGTTTCCCGGAAACCGCCGTTTACGTTGCCGGCGCCGTTCTCTGCGGCTGTGGAAAGCAGGCCCAGCTCATCAATAAGCTCATCAATATTCCCAAATTCGGAAATAACGATTCCTATGGCTTCATTTTCCGATTTGCCTTCCATCTTTAATTCTTCGTATTTATCTTCCATTGTCCGGAGCATATCGTTCTCCAGTTTGATTATTTCAGGAGTACGGGGTAATCTGCTAAACATATTTTCCAGATAAATTCTAATCGTTTCCATAGGGTTCCTTTCTTTACAGACGTATGAACTGTTCAACAACTTCCTTGGTTACTTTCCACTCTTCGCACTTTTCCGCATAATAACGCCGGCCGGTTTCCGTAATGCGGTAGTAGGTACGGCGCTTTCCGTTTGTCTCATCCCCGGAAAAGGATTCAATATAACCGTTTTTCTCAAGCCTTGTGAAGGCGGAGTACAGCGTCGTCTCTTTAATAATGTATTTTCCATCGGACTGCTCCCTGATATGCTTTGAAATCTCGTAGCCGTAAGAGGGGCCGTCCAGCAGAAAGAAAAGAATGAAGGTATCATTGTAGCCGCGGATGACATCACTGCTTATCAACTCATCAGCTCCTTTTAACTTCCGAAGGCGGCGGAAACAATCTGCCAGGCCAGGGGAACTTTTTATTCTACTTCATCTGTCGTACTATGTCTGTCGTAGTAATTACAGTATAGCAGGTAATCTGTGGATGTCAATGCTATTTTGTAATAAAAAAACCGGAAGACTGCAAAAGCGGCAGCTTCCGGGGGAATGTTTCAGTATGCGGTTATGCTTCGGCGGCTTATATCGGGGTTAATTGCCCCGCCGTTTGCGCCTTCCTGGTTTTGATGCCTTTCCGGCAGGGGGAATTGAAGATTTTGAGCGCTGCCCTGCGTTGGAAGGGCTGGGATCCGTGCGCCGCACTGCATTGGAGGGCATGGATTTCATGCTGCGCTGCCTGCGGCCGGCCGGCTGTTTTTTGTGTTTTGCAAGCAATATGACAAGAAGGAGGGAAAGCACATTGGACAGCGCAAGCCGGAATATCTGAAGCTCATCTGTCCCTGTAGCTGTGACCACATGCAGGAAGCTGCCGATAACATTACTAAAAAAATGTTGGAAGATACCTGTCCAGAGAGTACCGGTGAGCGTGACGCACAGGCCCCATGCAAAGCCCGAGATACCGGCGGTGAGGAGATAGCCGGCGCCGAAAAGCAGCGCAGAGGGAATTGTCAGGCTGCCCTGCCTGTACCATACAACAACCGTAATCAGATGCCAGATGCTAAAAAGCAGCGCCTGGAGCAGGTTGGCATATTTTACGGAAAGGGCGCGGCGGCCCAGCTTGTAGAAAAGCCCTCTGAAAAGGCCTTCCTCTGCCAATACATTTATGATATTTCCGGCAATGTAGATAAGGATCGCTGAGACGGTAAGTTTGGTGGCTGTCCGGTTGGTCAGGGAAGAACTGGTGAGGTAAAAACCAGGCCTGGGAGATTTGCCAAGGATAAGAAGGAGGATGAATTCCACCAGGTATGAGGCCGTGAAGGTAATAATACCGATGGAAAAACCCAGAATCATACCTTTGGTAATACCGCTGCGGCGCAGGCCGATGCTTCTCCAGGTGAGTTTCCGGTCTTCCAGACACAGATAAATCATGAGGAGGGCAAAAAGCTTGCAGAATATATTTTCCGCCAGGAAGGTTTCGTCCGTTTTCAGGACGAGAAATTCGAAATCCATGGCGGCAGAGCACAAAATAAAAACAAACAGAATGTAAAGCAGCGTATTTTTTTGCTTTTTTGTAAGCATTAAGGCTCCTGTTCCGACACTTCCGGCAGGTTTTATCTGATGATAAACGCCTGCGAGCATATCTTCTGTAATAAGCGTCACTTTACTGCACATTTTCACTCCTTCCATGAGGAAAAGGAGGAACGCAGCAGTTTCCTTTGGAGAAAAGTGGCTCAAGGGCCGCTTTTCTCTTATTGTAAAGGGCAGTGAGGGAAAAATCAAGAGAAGATGCTGGCAGGCGTCGGTTGTTACGGACGTTCAGGCAGATTGGCGTGCAGAATTTCAAGTACCTTATCCATACATGCGGCGGCCTCCCTTATTTTTGCGGCAATTTTGCCGCGCCTGGTTTTGTCCTGGAGGTTGGGGAGAGTGACATTAAAGCCTCCGCCCAGGGCTTCCAAATCATTTCCGTTGTCGTTATTCCAGATTTCCGCCGTGCGCCTGTACTGTCTGCCGATATCCTCGAGGAAGGCAAAATCAGGATTCAGTTCCCGCGCTCTGTCGAGAAAGGTAAAAACACAGCTGCCATTAGTCGCCATGTTGCAGATATTGCTTATATGGGAATCCCAGCCGTCCTCAAAGCTTTCAAGGCTCATAGCGTCGAATTTTCCGCTTTCTATGCTCTCAGCCCAGGCGCGGAAGGCTTCCGGGCCAAAACAGAACCCGTCCGTTTTTACGGTGAGCAGCCGGGGCATATCGATAATAATATTCCTGTAGACCTGCGCCAAATCCACTGTGCGCTTCTTTTCACCGATAAACAGCCAGCCCTGGCCGGCATAGGTCGCTGTCTGTTGTTCATCGATTGCCTGTTGTGCGGGAATCCGTTCAGGCTCCGTTTTATCACCCGACAAATAAAGCAGGGTTCTGCCGTATTCCTCATAACCTGCATAAATACCCCAGGGAGCGTCCCCGCCAAAACGGGTGACGGCAATGACGGGCACGCCTTTGTCAATATAGGCCATAAGCGTCTGCAGATACATTTCCCTGTTGGAACAAAGCTGTTCCAGGCTTACAAAGGTGGAGGCATAGCCGCACTTTTCAAAAATTCCCTGAAAATAGCTGCCGCCCGTGCTGTTGAACATACAGGAGGATACGGCCTCTCCCATATATTTTTCATAAGAATATACCTGTGCAAGAATATCGCCGGTCAGACCTGCGAAAAACCAGTAGCCAAAGTCAGGCTCCGCGGTATATTCGCCAAGCGATTCCATAACGTACCGGGCGCAGCCGCTGAACCAGTAATTTTCTCCGAATTCGCTGGTGATAAGCCGGTGGATATTGGGTATGATATTATTGCTTTGTCTGGTAACCATGGTTAATGCCCCTTTCTGTATCCTGATTTTTGGAAGCTGTGCCAGCTGCGAAATGCGTATGGCGCGGTAATATTTTTTAATGGAGCTGTCGGAGCCGAGAATAATCGGCCGGGGTTGTTCCTGGTACATATTAACGGACATATACGGGAAATTCCTGCCGCAGTAGCGGATTTCTTCGTTGATAATGACCGCAAAATGATTCTGGCCCACAATCCAGGTCAGGTGATTATACACCTCAGGCAGGATTGCGCCCCGTCCGGGAAAGCTGTAATAGTCGCCAAATACCGGCTGGTGGAAGCAAATGGCCTTCCGGGAAAGCCTTTCGTCGGTATGATTGTACATATTGATACCGAACAGAAAATTCAGATCGTCGCCATGGTGGAAACGGATGCTTTCTTCTTTTTTGCCATGGCCCCATCCCCCGCTTTCTTCGCCAATACGGAAATCAATGTCGACGCGGAAGGGAAGCCGGACTTCCACATTGGTGGACAGCACCCGGGTGCTGATCCAGGAAATATACTCCGCTTCCCCCTGTTCAGTGACACGGTAATGCGGATGGTTGATGGGTATCAGCTGATCCATGGGGACATCCTTCGACCAAAGCACGGGATTGGCCCGTTCGATTTCCTCAGGCGTAATGGAATCCGGCGGTATTTCCTCCGGGGCTTTGAAAAGTTTGGGATCCGGCAGGCGCTTTTTCACCGGGATCAGCAGGGAGACAAGCTCGCGGCGGCTGTCCGGCGATATCAAATCCTCCAGCAGGGGTTCCTGCCGCAGGCGGCCGCCATGGGTATAGTCTATTTCGTAATAGGGATTGTTATCAAAGGCTGACAGGAGGCTGCAAAAGCCGGCGTTCATATCCTCATCCAGATACAGATCGGCTGCCGCAAACAGGCCGCCTTCCCAATAGTAATCCAGATAGGGGCTGCTGTTTTGGAAGTCCTTTGCAAGCTTTAGAAGAATGATATCACCGGCTTCCGTCCGGGTATCAAAGCGTTCATGTGCGCCCGGCCTGCCTGAAGGGATTCCATGCATCTGCACCCAGCGGGAGAAGCCTTCAACATCGGAGATCTGGCTGTTTTCCTTAAGACAGGAGGAAAGAATCCGCATGGGGGGCAGCTGCACAAGGGAAGGCTGCACAGGCTTTGTCAGACGGTCCGATATTGAGGCAAGCTCTTTATAGCTTCCGGTCCTGTTATTTTCCAGGGAATCCAGCTGTTTTTCCATACTTTCATATAAAAGCGGCAACGCTGAAATTTTAGTGATTCCGTTCCGCGTCATTGTCGTAAGGAAATCATTAACGATGCGGCGCAGGTCGGTTAAGGCGTTTACCTCCTCGTCTATGGCGCGGATGCGGCTGACAAAGGTCTCCACAACGACGCTCATATCCTCGCTTTCGTAGATACGGAGGATATCTTTGACGGGAATCTGCATTTTGCGCAGTACAAGGATCTGCCTGAGACGCTCGATGTTTGCGGCATCATAGTACCTGTACTTCCCCGAATCCGGCCGGACGCTGCGGATCAGTCCCGCCTGCTCATAGTAACGCAGGCTGCGGGATGTGATGCCAAGCATACCGGTCAGCTCGGTTATTTTCACCAGCTCCATAAATTCTGCTCCTCTCGTTTTGTATATGTCCAGAATAGCACTTGACCTTGCGTCAATGTCAAGATGAAATACAGGGCCGCTTGCAAGGTTTTCCGGCGGTCTTCAAATGATAGCTGTTGAAATCCGGTTACCACTTGTTTCGTCGCCGGAGACTGTCAGGAAAATGACTGGAATACCAAGGGCTTTCTTCCAGCAGCCCGTATTTGCAGGTATACATTGTGTAATCCGCAAAAGATGTAATAAAAATATATCATGATCGTAGGGAAGGGGAAAGAAAAGCATTTTGTGATATAATGGAAAAGCGAGAGGAGAGGGTTATGGACAAAAAAATTTCTGGTTATCGGATGCTGCGGGCCGGGAAGAGTACTCTGGCAAAGAAGATGCAGGAACGGACGGGTTTGCCGCTGATTCATCTGAATCATGAATATTACCGGCTGGGGTGGGTGAAACCAGAATTAAAGGAGTTTAAGGAACAGAGGGAAAAATGATGGAGAAGGAAAAGATTCTGGAAATATTGAATGAGCACTATTCCGTGTGTTTTGACAGTCTGGAGTTTGTACGGGACAGCGGCAGTATGGCTTATGCTGTATTTTCCGGCAGGGATAAGTATTTCCTGCGGATTACGAAACCAGCGTTTTTTGATACGGTGCATAAATCACTGGAGATTCATGTATTTCTGATGAAACAGGGATTTTCCGTGCCGCCGGTTATTTTTACCCGGGATGGCTCACCTTGTGTCCATACGAGTGAAGAAGACGGAGAACATCTTTATATTCTGTATGAGTTCATAGAAGGCAAAGAAGTGGATCCGGAACAGGATGCGGAGGCAATTGGTGCTTTGCTGGGGAAATTTCACAGCGCGATGAAGGCGTATCCCGGCACGCTTGTGAAGCGGGATAAATACTTTTATATCGGCAGGTACATAGATATTCTGCGGGAAAAGAAGTATCCCAGGGCTGAAGAGTTCGCTGCATACGGCGAGGCTTTATGGGAAAAGATCAGGGGTCTGCCGACGGGGTACTGTCATGGAGATATGTACCGGGGGAATATCCATAAGGCGGGCGACGGGAGACTTTACATATTGGATTTTGATACCTCCTGTGAAGGTTTTCCCATGTATGATCCGGTATTAATCTGTAATATGACCGATTATTTTGAGCTTCAGGAGAACGGCTATGAGAAATCCCGTGAGGTGTTTGCCCGCTTCCTGCCTGCGTATTTAAAATATAGTGACCTTATGCCGGAGGAGGAGGCAGCATTTTATGATCTGATCGCACTTTACCATTTTGCCCTGCAGGCCACGATTGTTGAGGTATTCGGCATGGACTGTGTGGATGATGAATTTTTCGACTGCCAGTTGGAGTGGCTGTATAAATGGCGGGAGCAATGTGAGAAATATAAATGGAACTGATATAAAAGGGAACCTGCGGCGGAAAGGCCGGGGTTCCCTTTTGACAGCCCGTAAACTTAAGCGGAGAGGTTTACTCCATGTAGCCGCCCTTCATAGGTGAAACCGCATGTTCGGAGTAAATTTTCAGCACTCCTTTTTTATATTTCGGCTCCCTGGGCTTCAGGTTAGCTCTTCGTTCTTCCAGAATTTTATCTATTTCCTCTGGAGGAAGCTCCCGGCCCTTGACGCCGATGATCTCCAGTACACGGGCCGGAATGTCAATACGGATCAGGTCATCCTCTTCCACAAGGGCGATCGGTCCGCCGTCAGCGGCTTCCGGAGAAACATGGCCGATGGCAGGGCCTTTGGAGGCGCCTGAAAATCTGCCGTCTGTAATCAGTGCAATGGATCTGCCAAGCTCCGGATCGGAAGAAATAGCTTCCGTAGTATAGAACATTTCCGGCATCCCCGATCCCTTCGGGCCTTCGTAACGGATAAAGACCGCATCTCCGGGGCGGATTTTCCGGGATAAAACAGCGGCGATGGCATCCTCCTCACAGTCAAAGGGGCGGGCTTTAAGAACTGCCTGAAACATTTCGGCAGGTACGGCGGAGTGTTTTACAACAGAGCCTTCCGGGGCGAGGTTGCCGCGGAGAATGGCAACGGTTCCGTCCGAACCGATGGGATTATCAAAAGGGCGTATGACGTCCGTACGCTTCAGCCCCCATTTTTCCAGGGATACGCTGCATTTTTCATAGAAACCGTTCTGCTTCAGCTCCTCCAGGTTTTCTCCCAGAGTTTTTCCTGTGACCGTCATGACATCCAGATGGAGCATGGATTTGATTTCCTCCATGACGGCAGGGACGCCGCCTGCGTAATAGAAAAATTGTGCGGGCCATTTGCCTGCGGGGCGGATATCCAGGAGATAGTGGGCGCCGCGGTGCATCCGGTCAAAGGTGTCCGCATCGATTTCCAGGCCGAGCTCATGGGCCATTGCCGGGATGTGCAGCAGGGAATTGGTGGAGCCGGAAATAGCCGCGTGAACCATGATCGCGTTTTCAAAGGCTTCCATTGTTACGATATCACTTACCTTCAGCCCTGCTTTAACCAGTTCCATTACCTGTTTGCCTGCTTTATAGGCCATCTCCTTTAACTCCGGGCAGGTGGCGGGCATTAGCGCTGAACCGGGAAGCATCAGTCCCAGCGCTTCCGCCATAATCTGCATGGTGGAAGCGGTTCCCATAAAGGAGCATGCGCCGCAGGAGGGGCATGCATTCTGTTTATAATAGGTAAGCTTTTCTTCGGTAATTTCGCCGCGCTGGCACATTGCGGAATAAGCGCCGATTTGTTCCAGAGTCAGCAGGTCGGGTCCGGCTTCCATGACGCCCCCCGTAATGACGATGGAGGGCATATTAAGCCTTGCCAGCCCCATCAGACAGGCCGGAACGGATTTATCACAGCTGGCGATGAATACACCGCCGTCAAAACCAGTAGAATTGCCATGTATTTCAATCATATTGGCAATCATATCCCGATGGGCGAGGGAATAGTTAATTCCGTCATGCCCCTGGGCGATTCCGTCACAGATATCCGTCGTAAAATAACGCGCGCCCCTGCCGCCCGAATCCCGGATCCCTTTCATGGCTTCTTCAACAAAAAGATTCAGGTGCGCGCTTCCCGGATGGCTGTCCCCGAAGGTGCTTTCCACAAGAATCTGCGGCTTATCAAGATCCTCAACCGTCCAACCCATGCCGATTTTCAGTGGATCGTTTTCCGGGGCCAGTGCCCTGACCCGCTGACTATTCAATTCCATTTGTCAATCCCTCCATGTTTTGCGGAGCAAAATGCAATTTCTTTAGAAATTTGCCCCCTGGCGAGCAGAGGGATTTTCCTCCATGTTTTGCGGAGCAAAATATAAATCATCAGATGTTTCGTTGCTTTTATCCTAGCATTCCCTAATTCTCTTAGCAAGTTGTCAGATGTGTATTCTACTTTTTGCTGGAATTATTATTATTTATTTGGACAGGTTCCATAAAAATTCGTTTAATTACCTGCTCGTTTGCTGGTTTTCCAGATTTTTGTGATGATGACAGGAAAAAATCATCAGATGTCTTTTGCTTTATCCCTATGGTTTGGGTGAGTAAGGGCAGGAGCTTCCTGTTCTTTTATCAATTGCTTTATCATATCCCGGTTATAGATCATATGCATCAGCATCGCTGTTTTGGCGCCGATGGAATCATGTTCTGCAATGGCATCCGTAATGGCGCGGTGGGTCTGGATGGTTTCTTTGGTTAGCCGGCGGTGGGTTACATTGACAAACATCAGGACGGCAGTATCAATGATGGGAATGAGCTGCTTTACCACGATATTGCCGGAACATTCTGCAATGCAGGTATGAAAAGCAATATCCTCATCAATGTAGCTTTCTTCCCTGGCAATTCGTTTTTCGATGAGGCGGCACAGGCTGTCCAGCTTTTCTACGTCTGCGGGACGGGCTTTAAGGGCGGCCATTTCTGCAATTCCCGGTTCCAGTATAATCCGTACATCAGCCAAATCCAGGGCGAGTGCCATTTTATCCTCTGCTTTTCTCAGTCCCAGCGGATCCAGGTCTGCGGGAGTGGTTGAAACTACATAGGTTCCCGAACCTCTTCTCACTTCCAGAATACCACGGGAAGCAAGCAGCTTCACCGCCTCCCGGACAGTGCTTCGCCCTACGCCGAATTTCCGGCCCAGTTCAAATTCATTGGGAAGGCGCGCACCGACAGGCAGAGGGGTGTTTAGTATAAACTGATAGATTTGTTCCTGGACCTGCTCCGCAAGCAGGGCATGTTTCAGGTTGGAAAAACCATCCATATTTTTTCTCCATAAGAAGGGAAGCGGTCAGATGCTGCCGCCAGCTATCCGCTGTGCGGCAAAACCTCCAAGTTGCGTCCTGCCGGCATTCCCGTTATAATAAATTGTATAGTAGCCATTTTGCAGCAACGGGAGCTTCGGGAGATTCTGAAGCCCATTATTTCATGATAACACAGATGAAGAAAACAGTCAGCAGGGGGAAAACACCGATGACAAAAAAAGAGAAGCTACAGCATATATTGGAGACTCTGGATAAGATTTATGGTACTACAAAAGACGGGTTTTATCATAATCAGGACTGGCAGCTGCTGACAGCGATAATGCTCAGCGCCCAGAGCACGGACAAACAGGTGGATGAGGCCCTTCCCGGCCTGTTTGGAAGATTCCGGACGGCGGAGGAAGTGGCACAGGCCTCGGTGGAAGAGATAGAGGAATATATCCGGTCAGTGGGGCTTTATAAAAATAAGGCGAAAAACATGAAAAAATGTTGTGAACAGCTTGTAAAAGATTATGGCGGGAAAGTCCCGGATACGCTGGAAGAAGTGCTGAAGCTGGCCGGTGTAGGAAGAAAGACGGCCACTCTTTTTCTGGCGGATGCTTATGGGATTCCCGGGGTTACGGTGGATACCCATGTATTTCGGATTTCCCACAGGCTGGGATGGGCAAAAGGGAAAAACCCCCAGCAGACGGAACAGGAATTGATGAAGGTTCTGCCCAGGGATCACTGGAACCGGATTAATTTTCAGCTGATTTATCTGGGAAGGGAGATCTGTACAGCGCGTAAAGCCAAATGTACACAATGTCCGCTTCAGGAATGGTGCGAGAAAAATTTGTGATTAAATATTGTTAAAGGCATTGTTAAAAAACAAAGCTAAGTCCGAAAGGATTTCCACGTTGCCAATTATCTACAAACGTAGAAAACTATTGACTTTGGCAGGCAAGTAATATAGTATATAGATAAGACAATTGTCGATAATGGAGGTGACGCGTATGACTGCAATAAAAAAGCTACCGGACGCGGAGTTTGAGATTATGAATATTGTATGGCAGTTAACGCCTCCGGTCACATCAGGCATGTTGATGGAGCAGTTAAACAGAGAAAACAGGAAAGTATGGAAAGCGCAGACCGTCCATACGCTGTTGGGCCGTCTTGTAGAGCGGGGATTTTTAAAAACGGAGAAACTGGGAAAAGAACGTTTTTTTGAACCGTTGGTAGGAAGGGATGAATATCTTCAATATGAAACACAGAGCTTTGTAAAGCAATATTATGGCGGTTCGCGGCTGAATCTGATTAATACGCTGTATCAGGGTGAGGGATTAAGCGGTGATGAAATAGACGAACTGGTAAAGTGGGTTAATGATCAGAGGAAAAAGTGATGATTGAATTTATGAACCAGTTGTTTCATATTTCCTGTATAATGGCGGTCATTGCAGCCGTGTACATACTTGCCGGGGCTTTAGCGAATGGAAAATATTTCGCAGGGGATTTTTACTGTGCCGGGAAAATGATACTGATTGGTTTTATTATTCCGTTCAGACCGCGAATTAAGATATTTTTTCCCATGGGTTCTACAAGTATTTTATGTTCTGAAGGAACAGGTTCCCTGCAGAATGTTTTTGCAGCTCTTGCGGAAAAGACCGGGGGAGACGGAACTGTTTTTATTCCAGCGCCTGCTGCGGCCGTATCACCGGTAATGATTGTTTTCTTTATATGGTTATTTGGTTTTTTCGCCGTATTGTTTTACCATGTAATGAAGTATGTGAGTTTCAAAAGGATGGTGGAACGGTGGAGCGGGGATATAGCAGATGCCCGGATATTGGAGGCATTTCGGGAAATAAAGAATCAGCTTGGGATTACCTCATATCTTCAGATAAGAAAGTGCGCCTGTATATCAAGTCCTATGCTTATTCAGCTGTTAAAGCCTGCTATTTTGCTTACGGATGCCCAAATGGCCAGGGAAGATTTACTGCTTGTACTGCGGCATGAGATGATTCATTTGAAGCGTAAAGACCTTTGGTACAGATGGGCGCTGCTTCTGGCAGTCGCCATCAATTGGTTTAATCCGACTGTTTATGCGTTTTCCAGGGCTTTCACCTGCTTTTGCGAACTATCCTGTGATGAGTTGGTTACAGAGAATATGCCGGAAGCCGGGAGGTATCGGTATTCGATGATTATTATACATCTGGCCGGCTACAAGGCAAAATCAAATACCTTATTCTCATCATTTTCCTGCGGAGGTAAAAAATATATGAAAAATCGACTGTTTTCTATAATGAGTACGGGGAAGAAAAGATTGGGAACAGCTGTATTCGCTATATGTTTCCTGTCCATATTTTGCGCCGGAATGGTATTTGCAGCGCCGGGAAATGAACGTGGGACAGTAGATATTCCTGCAGAACGGACGGTAAATGCATATGGTATTAAGACAAATGAAGATATAGACAGGGAAATGACGGAAGCATTTTCTGAAGTTTTTGGTAATGAATTTGATAAAAACAATTTCCCGGGTATGATTATAACTTATGATGAAAGCGGAGTCCCGATCGTAACAGATCCTGATGCTCCACAGAAAAGTGCCGTTTACGCAGGCGGAAAATATGAAATAAACGGATTTTATTCTTCCTCAGACTGTTCGGATTCAAGTCTGGTATTTTATGTTTTGAAGGGGCGGCCGGTTGAGGTACTTGACAGTTCATCCTCAACAACAGCTGCAAAGGTAAAATATGCGGGTTCCGGCGGCTATATGAAAAAGGACGAACTAAAATTCTGAAAGGAAGCGTTTGTAACATTCCTGAATTACTTTCTTATGGCCAGCGTCGTAGATGCGCTGATCTGCTGAATAATTATTATAAATTCATATATTCTTATAGGAAAAAGACGTTGGCTGATAAACGGCCAACGTCTTTTTCCTGCAATTTTCCAGGGTAATATAAATAAACAACCCCTTATGTATTCCCGGAAGCCGCCAGCTGGGAAAGGATTTCCCGCACATCGTCACCCATTTTTATAAGGGCGGCCATATCGGGAATTTCTATTCCATGGACAAGGACATTCCGGGCGTTCCGCAACGCAACCACCCGGTCCAGGTTTTCCTTGGAAAGTACCTTCATCCGTTTCAGGCTGTTCACATTAAAGGTGCCTCTTGCCTTGGGATTGCTTTTCAGGGTCAGCCTGCCGAAAATGGTTTCCAGGCTAATCCAGGGCTTCATAAAGTATTCCATAGCCTGGTACTGCTCTTTGCTCAGCTTTTCTCCGGGGGCGCGAAGCTCCCTGTAAAGATGATAGCGTTTTTCATTGCCGCAGATGATCTGGTCGGAGAGCTGTTCTGAGATGGTCCGCTTGTCGTTGACAAGCTTTGTGGACTTCAGAATCGGTTCAAGCTCTTTGGCGTTGGCTATTTTCAGCCGTCCCATCAGACGCAGGAGCAGTTCTACATTTCCCATGCGCGGTTCGATATCCATCCGCTTATATCGGGTGCTCAGATAATTGTAAAGATAAGCCGCCAGATCATATTGATTGTTAAAGGATGTATTTTTACTCTGGATCCGCTCGTTTCCTGCGGCCTGCAGCCGTTCCAGAGCTATCTCGCCGCTGAGGACAAGACCGTTCAGTTCGTCAAGGATGGCTAGCTCTTCATCGGAAAGGGTGCCCTGAAGCGGCTTGTAAACCAAATCATGCTCCACCTCCGACCAGGCATGCATCAGAACGGACGCCACCTGGATTTCCAGGCGGACAGGGGCATATTTTATCCGGCTTTTATCCAGGGAATCTTCCTTCATGGAAGCCCGGTAATGGGTGGCCCAGTAGCCGGAAAAACGTTTGTTGTAGGAAGGCTGTTTGGACTGCACCGGAAATTTCTTGGTTTCAGCCACCATAAACAGGTTGTTGATGACCCGATCCGCTTTGGCACGGTCGCCGGGGAAATAGAGGGACACGCGTACGCCGGAAAGGTCGGCGATATCCGCATAGATTTCGCTCATGTTTTTGTAGGGAGTTTCCCGTTTTTCATTCCGTTGCGTCACCTTGATTTTGAGCCGGCTGGGGCTCTTGGCGCGCGAGGTTACCATGGCGCGGATACCGGAGGAGCGCAGGGCATCCTCCAGCATTTCGGCGGCAATGCGTCCTGCTGTTTCGTAAAAGTTTATTTTCTTCTTGTAATTTTCTATAAATTGATTTATCAGATCCATATTGATTGCCTCTTAATTGTGTCTTACGGTCACAGCCAATCCTCATTGGGCAGGGACTGGCCGCCATCGGAATATATGATCGTATTTGTTTTATATTCAAAAATCAAATCGTCATAGTCAGTGGAATATAAAAACCTTGTTTCATTTAAATCCTCATAAATATCCAGATAAATGCCTTCCTCCACAGAGGTCTCATCCGGGCCGACGCTGATGTCGGTGAGATCGCAGGGAAGGGTAAGGAATTCTTGCCCGGCGCTGTTGCTCATATGGACAGAACCCTGGATTTCAACGATAGTTCTGTCTGCGCTGTTGTTGGTAACTTCAAAAATAAAGTAGCAGCGGGGAAGGGTCACATCCGGGGCAGCGCCTTTTTCCACGTTGATTTTATCCGTTATAGTAACCTCTGCGGGCTTCTTGCTTTTGGCCGCCTGCTTTTCCTTTTCTTCCCGGATGCTGCGGAACTGTTCCAGCACATTCTGAAGGATGGAATCCGGCTTTTTGCTTTCTTCCAGGCGGGAGCTTATAACGGCCGGATTTTCAGTAATCCCCACATTTACAGCGCCGTGCCTGCCCGGCCCTCCGCCGGACTGCAGCAACAAAATAAGCAGAACTATATTTACAGTCGCCAGGATGCCGATGGCAACAGCGCATATTATTATTATTTTCCTTTTGGATTTAGAGTCCTTTTTTTCAGTAATCATCATAACTATCCCCCCCATATCAATTTGTTTTTATTATAATGGAGTACGGGCAAATATACAATCAAAAACGAACAGCAGCCTGAGCGGTGCCTATACAGAAATAAATAGCCTGATCTTCAGAGAATCTTAATGGGAAGTGAAGAAAGTTTTATAATTAACAGGTTATGATGGAAGCAGATAAAAGAAAACTGTCTGAAAGGGGAGGATGAGGGAATGTTATTTATCCTGAATTTGGCAATAGGAGCCGGCAGCGGACTGGCGCTTTCCATTCCTTTTCTGGGATGGCTGGAGGGCACGGTGCATAATAGGATGCGCAACACGGCGCAAAAGGGTATGGCACAGTGCAGTACGGCTCAGGGGAAAGGAAAGTGTGAAATAAGCGGATGGCATACGGCGGGTGTCTTTCTGTTTGCATTTTTGCTGGCTGGTATTCTGACGCTGACAGGGGTGCCGGCGTTTCAGGAATTTCATTTTGACGCTAATATCAATATGATTCCTATGGCGGAATTTTTCAGTAATTCCAGACAATATTTTGAAAACACGCTGCTGTTTATGCCCCTGGGCTTTCTTGTCCCCCTGCTTTGGCGGCGGGAACAGATGGTGGAAAAGACGGTGAGCATCGGCTTCCTCTTTTCTCTGTTTATTGAGGCTGCGCAGTTATTCTCCTTCCGGGCTACAGATATTGATGATCTGCTTATGAATACTATGGGCACATGGCTGGGATATCTGCTGTTTCTGGCAATAAACCGTATTTTTCCCAGGACGTGCGGCAGATTCGGTGTGGGAGAAAAGCCGGAGCCCGGAAGTCTGTGGGCAGTGGAGGAAGCAGGCGGTCAGGAGGCGAAAGCGGAAGGAAATGTGCAAGGAAATGCGGAGGATGCCTGTATGAAGGCACAGACTGTGAATGAGGAATGCTGCGGCAGTAAAAGCTGTGGGAATAAAGGCTGCGGAAATAAAAGCTCCGGCGCGGAAAGTCCCGTCTGCCGATACGAGATGGAGCTTTCCTTTGCCATTGTCATTCTTATTATGATGACCCTGCAGCCGTTGTTTGGCAGTGTTCTCTGGAACATTTGGTATGACCTCCGGTAAATCAAGTAGGATATCCGGAGGGGAACCTCCGCCGGAATAACCGGCAGAAGTCAGAATACCCTTGTCGTCCATTTGGTGCAGTCCCAGACATCGGTTGCCAGCCCGTCATAAAATTCAGGTTCGTGACAAACCATGAGAATGCTTCCCCTGTACTCCTGAAGCGCGCGCTTCAGTTCGGCTTTTGCATCCACGTCCAGATGGTTGGTAGGCTCGTCCAGAAGCAGGATGTTGGTTTCCTTATTGATGAGCTTGCACAGACGTACCTTTGCCTGCTCGCCGCCGCTTAAGACCTTTACCATGCTTTCGATATGTTTTGTGGTCAGCCCGCATTTCGCCAGGGCGGAGCGGACCTCATACTGGGTGAAACCGGGGAATTCCTGCCAGATTTCCTCAATACAGCTGGTGGATATATCCGGCGGCATCTCCTGTTCAAAATAGCCTATGCTCAGATAATCCCCCTGCTCTACGGCGCCGGAAAGAGGCGGGATCAGGCCGAGTATACTTTTTAAAAGCGTGGTTTTACCTATGCCGTTGGAACCGATGAGGGCGATTTTCTGACCCCGTTCCATGGACAGGTTCAGCGGCGTGGAAAGCGGCTCGTCATAACCGATCACCAGATCCTGCGTGGTAAAAATGTAACGGCCGGGGGTACGGGCCTCTTTAAAATGAAATTCCGGCTTAGGCTTTTCGCCGGCAAGCTCAATCACATCCATTTTATCCAGTTTTTTCTGACGGGACATGGCCATGTTCCTGGTGGCGACCCGTGCTTTGTTTCTGGCTACAAAATCCTTGAGATCCGCAATTTCCTTCTGCTGCTTGTTGTAAGCGGCCTCCAGCTGCGACTTTTTCATGGCATAGACTTCCTGGAATTTGTCATAATCCCCTACATAGCGTGTCAGGGCCTGATTATCCATGTGGTAAATCAGGTTGATAACGCTGTTTAAGAAAGGAATGTCATGAGATATCAGGATAAAGGCGTTTTCATAATCGTTCAGATACCGTTTCAGCCATTCGATATGTTCTGCGTCCAGATAGTTGGTAGGCTCGTCCAGGAGAAGGATATCGGGTTTCTCCAAGAGCAGCTTGCCAAGCAGAACCTTGGTGCGCTGCCCGCCGCTTAAGTCCGCTACATCCTTGTCCAGGCCGATATCCGCAAGGCCCAGGGCGCGCCCCACTTCCTCCACTTTGGCATCTATCATATAAAAATCATGCATGGTAAGCATATCCTGGATTGTGCCCAAATCTTCCATATATACTTCCAGCTCTTCCGGGGTGGCTTCCCCCATCTTATCGCATATTTCATTCATCTGGGCTTCCATTTCAAACAGGAAGGAAAAGGCGGAAGCCAGAGTTTCCCGGATGGAAGTGCCCTTTTCCAGTACTGTGTGCTGATCCAGATAGCCCACACGGACATTTTTGGCCCATTCCACTTTGCCTTCATCAGGCATGAGCTTTCCGGTGATAATATTCATAAAGGTAGATTTCCCCTCGCCGTTGGCGCCGATCAGGCCAATATGTTCTCCCTTGAGCAGGCGGAAGGAAACATCATGAAAAATGGCTCTGTCACCAAAGCCATGGGAAAGATGTTCAACATTTAAAATACTCATACGGACATTCTCCTATAATACAGCTATAATGTTCTATGCGGGAGCGGCCCGTTCCGGCGGTTAAGTGCCGTTGCGGAGCGTCCGACGACGCAAGTATATCATAAGAAACGCCTGTTGACCAGAGGTTTATTATCGCAGCTGCCGCAGAAAAGGGACCATTTTCGGAAGCTGAAAGCAAGGATTAAGGTACCGGCCAGGGCAGTGACGGCCCAAACGCTGATTGTAGCATGCCAGCCGTAATGATCGGAGATGGCCCCGGAGGCTGCGGTGGACAGAGAGCTTCCTATATAAGTAGAAGCGTTGAGTATGCCGGATATGGTGGCAACCCTGCGGAAGCGGGCGAAATGCCTGGGCACCCGGCTGATCAGCATCAGGTTGATTCCGTACATGCTTCCTGTTATTAAAGTCATCATGGTAACGCTTAACGTAGGGGCGGTATTGTAAACTGGGAGCAGGATAAAGCAGGAAAGCGCAGCGCAGGCAAAAAGCAGGGTTGCCGTCAGAAGTTCATTTTTCAGTTTTTGTAACAGAGAGGATGCGATCATGATGCTGAATATACTGAAAATCGGCAGAACTGCTGTGGTCAGGATAGACAGGGAGGTGCTCAGCCCAAAGGTATCCGTAATATAAGCAGGCATCCAGGTAGTGATGCCGTCCCGCAGAATACCATGGAGAACAATGGCAAACAGGATGGGAACCAGGGAAGCCTGGATAACCAGGGAAGAAAGCTTTACCGGATTTTCGTTCCCCACTTCCAGGTACAGGGCGGAAATGGCATTGGTTCCGTCAGCCTGCATTTTCCGGATGCTGATGGTCCAGACAAAGGCGGAGGCAATTCCAAAGAATGCCGGAAGCAGGAAAGCAAGCTGCCAGCCGGAAAAACGGATACAGGCGGGCGCAAGCACATATACGGCGATCATACCGGCGGATGAAGCAACGGATACCTGGACACAGCACTTTTTATAGCCCTCTTCATCCAGGGCTTCAGCCATGATTCTTACCAGAGGGGGCCAGAGCATGGACTGGAAAAAACCATTCAGGCACCAGAGCGGGATAATGACCTCCATACGAGGGAAAAGAGCAGCAAGGAGGTTGCAGAGGGAGGTGGCGGCCAGCCCCGTAAAAATCATTTTCCGGGGCTGGAATTTATCTCCCAGGAAGCCGCAGAGCAGCTGTCCGATCCCATAGGTAACAAAACATCCGGTTACCGGCAATCCGGCAAGGCTTTTGCTGATTCCAAGAGAACGCTGTATTTCAGCCAGACAGGCCGCATAATTTAACCTGGTCAGATAACTGGCAAAATAGACCAGGCAGCATAGGAAGCAGAAAAATTTCATCTGCCGCCCGGATTTGAGTCTGTTCAGCATAGCAGGCTTTTGCCCTCCCATTCTCTGGCAGCCGCAGCCCCAAGGAGCTGTGTAACAGTAGGTGCAATATCACAGATACCAGGCTGCTCCAGAACAGCACCCGGCTGGAAACAGGAACCAATGCAAACAAGAGGTATCAGCATATCTTCTTTATCAAGAGACCCATGGCTGCGGCCATGTCCACCATGATCCGCGGTGAAAATAATCGTATACTCTTCCATGAAACGTTCCGTAAGCCGCTGAACCTCATCCAGGGACTGACGGCAGGCCTTCCTATATTCTTCGCCCATCCATCCGAACTCATGCCCTGCACTGTCGGTCAGTCCCAGATAGACAAATGCAAAATCCGGTTTTTCCGACTCAATAAATTCAAGTGCATTCTGCGTAACCATCTCATTGGCCTTTTCATAGGAATAAACATGCCCTGCGGCAAAATAGCTGTAGGCAAGGCTGGAGGGGCGGCTTAAATCCCGCAGCTCTTCCCAGTTATAGAAAAAAGCACAGGTTTTCCCGGCCGCGGCCAGCTGCTCACACAGCCCGTTTACAGGACGGACCTGAGGAACATAGGTATTGGTAAGAATGCCGTGACGATCAGGTGAAACACTGTGGAATAGCGACATATGACAGGGGAGCGTAACGGAAGGATAAACGGTTTCTGTTTCCAGGGAATAGCTTCCCAGCTCCAGCAGCCGCTGTCCATAAGGATGGCCGCAGGTGGTTAATGCGTCGGGACGGAAACCGTCCGCAAGGATGAGGATTACTTTCTGATTCATATACTATGCCTTTCTGCCCGCCTTTTGCGGACCCTCATATTAATATTTTATAATATTTATGGATGCCTTTTTATAGGCTTCCAATATTTCATCAGGAAGACCGGAATCGGTCAGATAAAGGAACCGTGGGTTCAGATCACAGATTTTCAGCGCAGCGCAGGTTTCAAATTTGGAACTGTCAGCCTGCACTATTATCTGATCCGAAATATCAATAAGAGCGCGCTGCACCGCCACCAGCTCATGAATGTGATCGCTGATCCCAAAATCCAGGGAAATTGCGGAGGGAGCAATAAAATACTTGGAAACATGCAGCTGCCTTATCATATCCAGGGTCAGATGCCCGTAAAAAGTCTTCTCATCCGGCATATAGAACCCTCCCGTAAGGATGGTCTGGAACCCTTCCTTTCCGGAAAGAATCTGAAAAACCTGAAGAGAATTCGTCACCACGGTAAGCTCATGAAAATGCTCACAAAGCAATGCCGCCAGCTCAAAAGAAGTGGAGCCCGTATCCAGGGAAATACAGTCCCCCTCACGGATATAAGGAATTGCTGCCAAAGCCAGCCTCCTCTTTTCCTCCCTGTGCTCCGTGACACGGGCAGAAAGGCTGCTGTAGCTCTGCATCTTCCGAACCGTTATAGCTCCCCCGTGCACCCTCTTCAGGGCCCCCTGCCTCTCCAGATACTCCAAATCCCGCCGTATCGTCTCCAGAGAAACCTGAAAGGCATCCGTCAATTCCGCAACCGTAACAGAAGAACGCCTCTCCAGCATCTCCGCAATCTTAATCCGTCTCTCATTTGCAAACATATACACTCATCTCCACACAAACACAATTATTTCCACATAAATGTATCACCGCACCTACCACTTGTCAACCATAAAAATATTTTTTAACTAGATAAATCAATACAAAAATTTTACATAATTCCACCTGATTATCGCCTCTAAACCCCTGCCCAATTCCCGGATAATAATCCCTCCTTTCCCGTCCGCCCTTCTTAGCCTGCCCGCCCGGTTCGCCTTCCGGACTTTCGGGGTCCTGGCGCCGCTGGGGGTGGCTGCCGTTTTGTGCTGGCAGGGGGGTTTTCAGAACCATAAGAAAAAATGGTGATGGCTTCTTACTGTGCTTTTCCGGCATACCGCTGCCGCCCTTAGTGGCTTGTCCGACGAGTGGAAGCCACATCGACTGCCAAGACGCAGCCGCTGCAGCCGATGTGGCTGCAACGAGAAGTTCAGCCACGCTGGCAGCGGTATGCCGGAAAAACACAGTTAGAACCATCCCATTTTTGAATTGGTTCTGAAAACCCCCCTGCCAGCACAAAACGGCAGCCACCCCCAGCGGCGCCAGGACCCCGAAAGTCCGGAAGGCGAACCGGGCCCCCACCCCCCTTATGTTAAATCTGAGTGAAGCTTTCTTTAAGATTTTATGTATTTTGTTGTAAATATGGATATATACGTATATGATGGGTGGAAGAAATGGGAAAATGCGGCATCCTCCTGAGAGGAAGTTTACATAACATGTTGGAAAAGGAAAGAAAGGAGCTGATGAAATGAAGTTCAGGGAAGATGGAACTTTTCATATATTACAGTTTGCAGATATACAGGAATTGCCTGAGGCGTCGGAGGATACCATGGCGCTTATCAGAAGAGCGCTTGATACGGCCCGGCCGGATCTGGTGGTGCTCACCGGTGATCAGCTGAAGGGTTACAGCCGTGCATTCAGGAAGAAGCCCGGGCAGACAGAAAAAGCAATACGGGGCATACTGGAGCCGATTGTGTCCAGGGGCATCCCCTTTGCCGTAACCTTTGGGAACCATGACAGGCAGAGCGGAATGAGCAACGAGGAACAGATGGGAATTTACCGCAGAATTCCGGGCTGTGTGGACTGGCTGAACAGCCGGGGACAGGAGATACTTCATGGGCCGGAGGAAGGCACCTTTGCCATAGGGATACAGAATTTTGAAGAGACAAAGACGGTGATGGCCGTTTACCTGCTGGATTCCCAGGGAGACGCCGCCGGTGGTGGCTGTCAGACCCTCCATCCCAAGCAGATCTACTGGTACAAGGCGGCAAGGGATACCTTCGCGCAGGTTCATGGCGGCCTGGTGCCGGGAATTGTGTTCCAGCACATTCCCATGCCCGAGTATTACCGGCTCCTGCGCAGAGTGGATAAGAAAACCAGGGGCGCAATCCGTACCTACCGTACCCATGCCAACGAGTATTACCTTCTGGATGAGGAAAAATGCGATGGCGGCAGCTTCCGGGAGGCGGTAAGCGCGCCTGACAACAATGCCAGGGAATTTGAAAGCCTTCGTGAAAAAGGAGATATTTTTGCCGTATACTGCGGTCATGATCACAGAAACAGCTTTGTGGGAAACTGGGGCGGAATTGATTTGGGCTATACGCCCTCCTGCGGTTTTCATGATTATGGCGACGGTGTCAGCCGGGCGGTCAGGGAACTGATATTCCATGAGGAAAATCCGGCGGACTATGAGACAAGGTTGCTGACCTATAAGGAACTGGTGGGAAGCAGGCCGTCGCATCCCTTTCGGGATTTTGTATACAGCCATATCCCGGCTACCAGAGAGGAGGCGCTGGAAAAGGTAAAAAAGTATCTGCTTTTTACCGGACTGGCGATAGCGGTTGTGCAGACGTTAAGGAGCGCGGCCAAAAAGAACGGCGGAAAGAAATAGAATAAAAAGACATGGCGGAGGACACCGGAAAAAGGTGCCCTCCGTTATTTTTCCATGAAAAAGGCATCCTGCAAAATCAAAAGCCTTCAGGAAAGTCCGCATACGCCGTAAAACAGCGGAATGCCGCATTTGGCAATACCGCGCCGCAAAAGCCGAACAGGAAACGGTTGGGCGAAGGAATTGGATTGTAAGAAAATTGTAAGAGTTTTATCGGAATTTTAACAAGATTTGTCCTTTAAGATCAGGGTAAAGAAAAACAGGACAGCAAGGCCTGAGGAAAGGATAATTTATTATGAAAAGAAAACCGGGAATGAAAACGCTTGCCCTGCTTTTGACAGCGGGCATGCTTTTTACAGGCTGCGGAGGAAGCGCAGGAAACACACCGGAGGAAGAGCCGGAAACAGGCGGCAGCGGAAAAACCATGGGGAGATATATGGAGGAAGCGGTGGGGATGCCGGAGGATATGATGCGCAATGCCGGAATAACCCGTCTGACGGACGGCAGTCTCCAGATATTTGACTATAATAACGGCCCCTGCATTTCCCAGGACGAAGGCAGAACCTGGACAAGGAAATACGATGACTGGACGGGAATGGTGGGAAACGCCTACTATATGAATGCTGCAATGGCGAAGGACGGCACGTTATTTTTAATGTACAGCAGCTACGAAGAATCGGCTGATGAGGAAACGGAACAGGCATCAGAAACTGACAATCTGTTTAAAATGGATTATCGCTATATGATAGTTTCCCCGGAAGGAGAGATGCGGGATCTTCCGGTCCCCTTTAATCTGGACAATTATGAAATCCTCACAAATTGCTGGTACACACCGGATAACAGACTGTTTGCCAGCCAGGGCGGAGCCGTTTATGAAATCAATCAGGAGGACGGAGCGTTAACAAGGCTGTTTGACACGGAAGGGGACGTGGAGCTGGCCTGTTTTTCGGAAACACGGATGGCAGCATTTACGACTACCAGGGCCTACAGCTATGATTATGTCAATGGAGAACTCCTGGAACAGGATGACGGGCTGGACAGCTTTGTGCAAAAACAGATGACCGATGGTATGGATACGATTTTTTATACCAGCGGAAATTATAAGTTCATTGCCGCATTAGATAAGGAAAACAACCTGTACCTGGGCTGTGACGAAGGTATTTACAGCTATAAGGAGGGAGAGGGCATAAAGCTGCTGCTGGAAGGCGGACTTTGCTCCCTGGCAGATCCTTCCGTAGCCAAATACGGTATGCTTGCAGAGGAGGGGCCTGTATTCCTCATGCTTTTGGGAAGCGGTGTTTCCCGGTTTGCTTTTGATGAAACAGTACCTTCCGTACCGGATAAGGAGCTGCTTGTATACAGCCTGAAGAAAGACAGAACCATCCAGCAGGCGGTATCTGCTTATCAGAAAGAGCACAATGATGTTTATGTAAGATATGAGGTTGGCATGTCCGGAGATAATGGGCTGACCGCAGAGGATGCAGTCAAAGCGCTGAATACGGAAATCATGGCGGGAAAAGGGCCTGATGTGCTTTGTCTGGACGGACTTCCGCTGGATTCCTACTTATCAAAGGGAATGCTGGCCGACTTAAGTGATACTCTGAAGGCAGCAGAGGAAAAGGAAGAGTTCTTTAACAATATCACAAGAGCATTTGAAAAAGATGGAAAAATTTATGCGCTTCCCACCCGTTTCCGGATCCCCCTGCTTGTGGGTAAACAGGAAACCCTGGCGGGAATCCAGGATCTGCAATCCTTCGCGGATGCCTGTGAAAAACTCAGGGCGGAAAGCCCGGATGGTTCCATTCTGTCCGCTTATCAGCCTGATATTGTACTCCGTATGCTGGCCCTGGCCTGTGAGCCTTCATGGAGCAGGGAGGATGGTACACTGGAAGAGGCGGCGGTACAGGAATTTTTAACCCAGGCAAAACGGATTTATGATGCGGAAATAAGCGGTATCTCCGAAAGCGATATGGAGGATTTCCTGGAATCCAACAGAAGCAGAGGGGATGAAGGCGGAAGTTACGCGGAAACCGCGCTTGATATTTCCTTCAGTATTATGAATTTCCTGACAAGATCCCAGGAACAGTTCGGGTTAGGGAATACGCAGCAGGTGAGCCTTGATTTTACCAATGTAATTTCTATTCCCAGGGTAAGAAAAGAAATCGTCTTTACTACGCCTTCCTTCCAGAATTCAAAGGTTTTCCAGGCGGAATCCATTATGGGAGTATCCGCAAAAGCGGCCCGGCCGGAAATGGCGAAGGATTTTATACAGACGCTTTTATCCTACGAGGTAATGGCCTCACAGGAGGAACCGTATCCGGTAAATAAGGCCAGCTTTGATCGGATGTTCTATACGGAAATGGATCTGGACACTCCGTTTGGCTCCTATGGTATTGCAAAGGAGGACGGAAGCGTGCTCATGCTGGATCTGTACTGGCCCAATGAGGAGGAACAAAAAAGCCTGAAGAATCTGGTTTCTTCCCTGGATACGCCTTATCTTCCTGACAGCCGAATTGAACAGGCCGTTGTGGCGGCAGGCACACAGGTGCTGAACGGCGAGCTGAGTGTGGAAGAAGGAGTGGCGCAGATAAAGCGGAAGGTACAGCTGTATCTGGCTGAATAGGAAAATGAGGAAACAAAGAAGAAACAAGAATATTGCCTGTCTGTATTTTCTGCTTCCAAGCTTTCTGGGGGTCATCGTGTTTGTGCTGGCCCCCTTTGCGGATGTCTGCAGGCGTTCCTTAACGACCGCGGTGACAGGGGAATTCAGAGGAATTGATAATTATAAACAGGTATTTGAAAATAAGGCGTTTTGGCTGGCGGCGGGAAATACGGCAAAATTCGTTCTTGTCTGCCTGCCGCTGCTCATCGGGCTGGGCCTGATTATCGCCTGTTTTCTCAGCCGTTTTACCCGGATACATTTTCTGAAATCTGCCTTTCTCTTTCCCATGGCGGTGCCGGCGGCCACAGTAGTGCTGGTTTGGAAGCTGATTTTTGACAGGCAGGGGTTTTTGAATCTGTTTCTTACCAGGCTGGGGGAAGCGGCATACAGCGCAGGGGTGCTGCAAAGCGCCCCTGTGTTTGACATTGATTATATGGGGACGGGCGCGGCTTTCTGGGTGCTGGTGTTCAGCTACATATGGAAAAATCTCGGGTATACAGTAGTGCTGTGGCTTACGGGAATCCTGTCCATTTCCACGCAGATACGGGAAGCGGCCAGGGTTGACGGGGCCGGGGAATTCACGTGCTTTATCAGGATAATCATGCCCAATCTGAAACCTGTCCTTTATACGATTACAGTGCTTTCCTTCCTGAATACTTTCAAGGCCTTCCGGGAGGCTTATCTGGTGGCAGGATCGTATCCGGATGAAAGCATGTATCTGTTGCAGCATCTGTTCAATAACTGGTTTACAAATCTGGATTTTGACAAGATGGCGGCGGCAGCAGTTATCCTGGGTTTTATACTGTTCGCGGCGATACTGCTTCTGCAGAAGCTGTGGGACGAAGGAGAGTGAAAGGCATATGAGGGGTGTTGGCATCCAAAATCGAAGGAAGAAAAGCGGGCATATATATGCCCTGGCCGGAAAGATATGCAGACAGACGGCAAGAGCATTATTAATGGGGGTTCTTATTTTTACCGGCCTGTTTATCTGCTCTCCTGTTCTGCTATTGCTTTCAGGCTCCATGACCGGGGAATATGAGCTGACACAGGCGTTTAAATCGGTGCTTTCCGGGGGAAGCGGTTTTATTAACTGGACGGTGCTGCCGGAGTTTCCCACACTGGAGTGGTATCGGAGGCTGCTTTTTTATTCTCCCCAGTTTTTTATCCTGTTCTGGAATTCTATCAAAATGGTGCTCATCATCCTGGCGGGCCAGATGGTGATAGCGGTGCCGGCGGCATGGGCCTTTGCGGTTTACAGATTTCCTTTCCGCAGGCTTTTGTTTACCCTGTATATTGTTTTAATGCTGATACCATTTCAGGTGACCATGCTGTCCTCATATCTGGTGCTGGACCGGCTGCATCTTATGGATACGCAGGCTGCCGTCATACTTCCTGCCATTTTTTCCACTTTCCCTGTGTTTCTGATTTACAGAGGGTTCTGTAGCATTCATCCCGGGCTGCTGGAGGCCGGAAGGATAGACGGCGCAGGAGAGCTTGGACTTTTTGTAAGGATAGGGCTTCCGCTGGGCTCCTCGGGAATCCTTTCCGCATTTGTGCTGGGCTTTCTGGAGTATTGGAATATGATTGAGCAGCCGCTTACCTTTTTAAAGAGTAAAGAATTGTGGCCGCTGTCCTTATATCTGCCCGAAATCGGGCTGACGCAGGCGGGCTTTGCATTTTCCGCATCGGTGGTGACGCTGATCCCTGCGGTCTTTGTTTTTCTGCTGGGACAGGATTATCTGGAACAGGGGATTGCTATGAGCGGATTGAAGGAATAGGAGAGATAAGTCATGGAATTTCTGAAGAAAAAGAAAAAAATCCTGTATGCCGGCTGTGTATTTTTTGTGATTATGTTTTTATGCACGCTGTTATCAAAGGGGATTTACGGAGCGAGTCTGCCGCAGGTGGAGACGGAAAAGCCGGAAAAAAGGGCGCTCGGCCATATGGTGGAGGCGGAAGGTATGGTAACAGCCAACCGGGAGGTGGCTGTGGATACCGTCAGCGGCCTGAAGGTCAATCAGATTTATGTAAACCTGGGAGACAGCGTTTCTGCGAATACATTGTTGTTTGATGTGGATCAGGAGGATTTGAAGGAAAAAATATCGGAACAGGAGCTTGCGATCAAAAAGCTGGAGATGAGCAATGAGCAGGCAAGGCAGCAAAAGGAGCTTGATGCCCAGAAGGAGCGGCTGGCCCAGAACCGTTCCCTGGAGGATTATGCGCTTGCGGATACGGAGGAGGACAGGAAAATAGAGCAGGCGGGGGATGCTGTGGCGAAGGCGGAAGAAAAGCTGGATGAGCATCTGAATAACCAGCCCAGGCAGACCCCGGATGAGGAACGGAACCAGAAAAAAGAGGAGTATAAGGACTGGGACAGCCGGATGAAGGATTTACAGAAGCAGCAGATAAGCGCAAATTCGGAGCTGGAAGCGGCTAAGGCGGAGGAAGAGGCGGCCCGGAAGGCACTGGATGATTATATCGCCGCCCACGGTGATTCCGGCGGCGGAGACGGTGACAGCGGATCTGACAGTTCGGGCGAGGATAACAACAGCGGATCCGGCAGCTCCGGTGGCAGCCCGGACAGCCATGACGGTGGACAGGAGGCGGTCCGGGAAAATACGGCGCAAAGCAGGGAAGGCCAGGCATCAGGCGGCAGTGTAAGCGGGAATGATGGCGGTTCGGACGGCAGTGGAACAGCTGGGGGTGATTCAGCTGGCGGCGGTTCCGGCCCTGCGGCAGATCCTGAACGGGAGCGGCTGGAGGAAGCGCTGAAGGCGGCTGAAGCCAGGAGAGAAAGCGCGGAAAGAAGAGTTAAAAGCATAGAAGAGGAGCTGGCGAAGGGAAATGTGGATACAAAGACCAAGCCGGACTATGCAAACGAAGATTCTGCCTGGGAAAACTGGGAGAGTACAAAGAAAAGCCTGGAGGATTCCGTAGACAGTGCAAAGCAGAATCAGGAAAACAGCGTTTGGGATAAGCTGGACGCCATGCTTGAGGCAAAACGGAAGGTAGAGGACTCAACGCTTGCAGCGAATCCGGATTTGACTCTGGAAATGAACCAGATGGAGATTGCTTACCGGAATGAAATCCTGCAGAAGTACGTGCAGCTCCAAAAAGCAGACGGACAGGTATTCAGCGAGGATAACGGCATCGTAACCAAAATCAAAGTATCCTCCGGCGAAAGAGTGCCGGACGGCGCTTCCATGGTTCTGGCCGATCTGGATGAAAGCTTTAAATTCCGGACTACGCTCACCAGGGAGGAGAAGAAGTATGTGGATATCAATGATACGGTTTCCCTGAAGCTGGGTAACAGCGGCAGAACCGTGGAAGGACAGGTTGCCTATCTGGCGGAAAGCGAAAGCACGCCGGGCAGCTATGATGCCATAGTTTACCTGCCCCCCGGCGAAGGCGCGGTAGGACAGAGCGGAACCATGACGGCTTCCTCCCAGTCACAAAGCTATCCCCTGACTATTCCGGCAAAGGCGGTTTATACTGATAACGGCATTTCTTATGTTTTTGTACTCAGAAAACAGCAGGGAATTTTGGGAGAAGAACTTGCCGCAAGCCGCGTAAACGTAAATGTACTGGACAAGAACAATAAATTTGCCTCCATTGAAGAAGGAACAATAGATGCGGATACGGAAATTATAGTAGATACGACAAAAGCCCTTGAAGAGGGGGCAGTGGTACGTTACGGCAGCAGGAAGGAATAGCGATTATTTTTTAATGTTTATTTGAAGGGCAACCGTCTATCGGCAGCACCAATATAATATAATCATGGCACTGCCTTGCCTGATTTGCAATATTTTCAGGAAACAAGATTAAAAAAATATGCAGAAAAAATACGGGAAACCCTTTGACAAAGCCAAAGGCGCCTGTTATTATAGGGGCAGTGACTGAAGCCGTGTCATTCGGACATGTGTAAAGCTTCAGTTACAGAAAGAAAGAGAGGAAAATGTATGTTAATTGCAGCCAATGTGAGGAAGACAGGCGAATAGCGTGTTAAGGCAGAGACGGGGTTTTTGCGTCGTTCCCTCTGGGAGTCTGCCCTGATGAGTTCCGAACAGGTTGCGTAGACACATACTTTAAAAGTATAGAAGGCATAATCCTGATTGCGGGGTTATGCCTTTTTTGCATTATTTTGCATTTGAAAGAATGTAAAGCAGGCATTGTCATAAGAATACTGCAGCAAAGTCAGATTTCCCACAGTAGCTGCAGGACATCCCGTCCTTTTGGCTGCCGCCAGAAAGGCGCGCCCATATGACTTGCCGTCCGCGATAATAAAGAAAAACGTCCCGGTTCAGGAACTACGTCCGTTTAGCGTCTCTCAAGTATAGTGAGCCGCCGGTGAATATGAAGGAATGAAACAGACGCCGCTATACAGCCTTGTCTTCCCACAAATCTGAAAAACAATTGAAAGAAACAAAAACAGGCGGCGGTTCAGCCGTCTGAACTGTAAGAAAAATGGGGAGAATCAATATTATGAACGAAAACAACGATATGAATGAAATGCTGGAATTTCGCAGAATAAAGGAAATGCTGGTAAAAAATGCAATGACGGAAAAGGCCGCGCAGCGGTTTGAACAAATGGAGCCTTTCCTGGATCAGGCCAGGGCGGAGGCCGCCCTGCAGGAGACGACAGAGGCCAGGAAGGTTCTGGATGCACTGGGAACCCCGCCCTTTTCGGATACGGCAGGAGTAAGGGAAGCCGCCCAGGAGGCAAAAGCGGGAAGGATGCTGACCCCGGATCAGCTGGAGAGCGTCAGGCAGTTTGCCGTACTTTCCCTGCGGCTGACCCGTTACCTGGGCCGATGCAGGGAGCTTGCCCCCGGTATGGCCGGATTTGCTGCCGGCTTCCAGGACTTAAGCGCGCTTCAGGAAGAGATCGAACGCTGTATCCGGGGCGGCCGTGTGGATGATTATGCCAGTAAGACACTGCGCAGCATACGTCAGAAAAAGGAACAGGCGGAGGGGCAGATCAGGACGAAGCTGGACACCATGCTCCGCAGCAGCCGGAAGTATTTTTCGGAAAGCTTTGTTTCCATGAGAAACGGCAGGTTCACATTGCCTGTAAAAAAAGAATACAAAAGCCAGGTCCCCGGAACTGTAGTGGATGCTTCGTCCACAGGCGCTACCTTTTTTATAGAGCCAACCGCGGTATCAAAGCTCCGCGAGGAGCTTGGCCTTCTGGAAACGGCGGAGGAAAACGAGGAAAAAATCATACTCTATACCCTGTCGGCCCTGGTAGGGGATAATCTGGATGCCGTTTCCGTAAATCTGGAATATATGGAGGAGCTGGATTTTATTTTTGCAAAGGGTAAGCTGAGCGCGGATATGCAGGCCAGACAGCCTTCTTTAAATACCCGGCGTTTTATCCGTATTGTGAACGGAAGGCACCCTCTTCTTACCAGCGAAAACCCGGTGCCATTGAATGTGGAGTTTGGGGGAAAGACCCAGGGCGTCATAATTACAGGGCCCAATACCGGAGGAAAAACAGTGGCACTGAAAACGGTGGGACTGCTCTCCGTCATGGCCTGTTGTGGGCTTCATATACCCTGTGAGGAAGCGGATTTGGCTATGAATGCGGATATTTTCTGCGATATCGGGGACGGGCAGAGCATTTCGGAAAATCTCTCCACCTTCTCCGCCCATATTAAAAATATTATACGCATCCTGCAGAAAGCCGACAGGGAAAGCCTGGTGCTGCTGGATGAGCTTGGATCCGGAACTGATCCGGCGGAAGGTATGGGAATTGCGGTGGCGGTTTTGGAAGAACTGAGAAAACGGGGCTGCCTGTTCCTGGTGACCACCCATTATCCGGAAGTAAAGGAATACGGCGAACGAACAGAGGGCGTGATCAATGCCAGAATGGCCTTTGATAAAGAAAGCCTGAAGCCGCTGTATCGGCTGGAACTGGGAGAAGCGGGAGAAAGCTGTGCTTTTTATATCGCCAGGCGCCTGGGGATGGCAGAAGAAACCCTGGAGACAGCCTGGAAGGCCGCCTATGGAAGCGGTGAAAAAAACAAACGCTCCCTGCCCGATCTCATGGAAACGTCCGGACCACAGACGATGGAGGGCGGCAGCCTGGATAAATCAAAAAAAAGACCGCAGAAGTCCCGGATCAGGTCGAAGGAGGATGCGCAGAATTCCTGCAAAGTAAAGGGTGAAGAGATAAAAGGACGTTTCTCCATGGGAGACAGCGTCATGGTATATCCCCAGAGAAAGCTAGGAATCGTGTACGAGCCGGCGGATGATAAGGGCGATGTGGGAGTGCAGATCCAGAAGAAAAAAATGAGGATCAATTACAAAAGGCTTCAGCTGAAGGTAGCTGCGGCGGAAATGTACCCGGCGGATTACGATTTCTCCATTATTTTTGATACCGTGGAAAACCGGAAGGCCAGGCATCAGATGGACCGGAAATTCGTACCCGGCCTGGAAATAAGATATGAAAAGGAAGAGGACGGAAAATAGTACCATATATCTCACAGCAGGCTTCACCTTCCGTAGGGAAGGGAAGCCTGCCTTCTTTTTACAGCTTCTGCACAGGAAGAGAGATACATCCGCCCGTCCTGGTATCCGCGCCGAAGTTAAAGGCGGGAGCCAGCTTTGGAGCATAGCGGTACCCAAAGCGTTCCGGCTGATATGTCTCGCTTGCCTGGAAGACAAGCTCGATGGCGGTACAGTAATCCTCTTCATTTTCATAGGGAGGAGACTGGAAGTAAAGATAATCACAGGGAGGAAGCTCGATAAGGCTGCAGCCCTCAGGAATTTTGACAACCGCATCCGCATCCAGCTCCACGCCTGCGGCGGTTTCCGTACTGCCTTCCGGTATCAGGGACGGCGGAAGCGTTATCAGGGCTGCCGTCTCCAGGCGGCTGGGAATGCTGTTAAAAAGCCCCTCCCATTCACAGCCCACCTCCTCACAGAACGAAAAATAATCATGTGCTTTCTTCGCATACATTACAAGAAGCTTCCGTGCGGGCTTGCTGATAACCGTAACGGTGCAGAGGGAGGGAGACGCCTTGGCCTCATTGTTCAGATTGTTTTCATTTTCCATTTGTTTCTTCTCCTTTTGCCTCAGATAGGAGTAATAATGCTTTATGGGATATTGGATAAAGAGAGGAATCGGAGTCTGGCCGTTGCGGTAGCACGAAGGCGTGGTGCCGAACAGCTTTTCAAAGGCCCGTGTATATCCCTCATGGCTTTCATAGTCCGTATCCAGGGCGATGTCAAGAATGTTGGCATCCGTTTTAATTAGAGATTCCGCGCTTGCCGTCATCTGTACGGCCCGTACATATTCCTCCGGCGTCTTATAAAGAAGCTCCTTGAAAATACGGCAGGCGTGCCTTTTGGAATAACCGGTGGACGCATACAGCGCATCCATGCTGAAATCTTCGTCCATACAGTGTTCACGGATGTAATTCTGCATCCTGGAGGCCAGCTCTATTTTGTCCCATTGCATGTTTTGTTCTCCTTCATTTATCAGAATAACAGCGTGGCTGTTAAAAATCTTGACATGGATGGACATGGTGAAATGCTTTGCGGAAAATAATAATGTTCTTCATTAGTATATCATATCTGCTCCGTGGATATAGGCCTTAGGAGGAATTCAGTGCCTGGATTTCTGCGGCCAGATTGGAGAATGGTGTGATGCTCATAATGTGGAATATATCGGCCATGTAATTGAGGACTGCGGCACTCACGCCAGGCTTGGCCTGGGAACCGGACATTTTTTCAAAGCGCTGTGGGGACAGCATATGTCCGGAATTGATGTGGTGCTGCAGCAGATCCGCCCCGGCTATGATAGGAATGAATTTTACAATATCGGCGGAAAAGGGATATATAACGGTACCTTCTTTCACTATGGCCTTGCAAAAATGGGGGCTTCTCTGGGCCATCTGGATCCGAAGAAAAAGGGAAGAACCATGTGCGAGGTTTATGGCGCCTATGGCTGGAGTGAAGGGCTGAAGCTGATGAAGTGGCTGACGGATCACATGCTCGTAAGAGGGGTCAACTGGTTCGTTCCACACGCATTTACAGGCGGAGATTTCCCGGATCCGGACTGCCCGCCGCATTTTTACGCATGGGGAAATAATCCCCAGTATCCCTGGTTTTCCTGCCTTTGCAGGTATATGAACCGGATGAGCCACCTGCTTAACGGAGGAAGGCATTCGGCCGGCATCGCACTGCTTTACACCGCGGAAATGGAGTGGCTGGGAGCTTATCAACCCTTTGAAGAGACCGGCCGGCTGCTGGCGGAAAACCAGCTGGATTATGAAGTAATTCCCCTGGGCCTTCTGGAAACCAGCAGAATCAGCGGCGGAAAAATGTTGGTGGGGAAGGAAGAATTTGAGACGCTGGTGATCCCGGAATGCGCATATATCCCGGAGGAACTGGCAGAATGGCTTCTTGATGCGGCTTCGGAGGGCTTCCCTGTTATTTTTGCCGGTTCTCTGCCGACAGCGGTAGAAAGCGGCTGGAGAGAGGCGGAGCGGTTTTACGGATGGAAAAACGAGGGGGCCCGGACGGATAAACAGGACAAAATGGCTGGAGAATGCCTGAAAAAAGGGTCTGCCGCAGAATGGAACCATCTGGTGAAGGTGGAGGAAGCGCATATGTCCGATGATTCCGGCAGCTTTTATTCCTGCGCCTGCGGTGAGGAAAGCAGGCTGCTCGCTTATCTGGATGCGGTGATGGAACGGGATATTTTCTGTGAAAATACGTCCCCTTATTTGAGATATTACCATTATAAACACCAGAATGGGGATTTTATTTTCTTTTTTAATGAAGCGCCGTTTCTTTCCGTGGAAAGCGTCATAACCCTGAAGGGATATGCGCCGGGAACGGAGAATGCCTGCTGGTATGATGCGTTTGACAACCGTCTGGAGCCGGTACAGAGGGATAACGACGGAAAAATTATGCTGCGGCTTGCGCCCGGCGAAGCGTCGGTGCTTTATCTGGGAGAGCCGCAGGAGCACCTGCCCTGCTGTAAGGAAGTCAGGCGGGGAAGGGTGATGGAGCTGGATGATGGCTGGAGGTTGGCCTTCCGAAGCTTTAAGGAAAAAGCTTTTGCCGGAAACAGGGGGATGGCAGAAGCGTACGATGAAAAGAGCGGTAAGGCAGGAGCATCTGCCGGCGCTGCTTCCGGCAGGCTGTACAATATCACAGCAGCGGAAGGCATGGAGGAATTTGCGGGAACAATCAGATATGAAGCGGACTTTATGTGGGATCCGGATCGCGATGGGGAAATGCTTTCGATTGATTTTGGAGCTGTCTATGAAACGCTGGAGGTATGGCTGAACGGCGAAAAGAAGGCCGTGCGTATTGTGCCGCCCTACAGCTGCAGCATCACCGGAGTCGTGAAGGGCAAAAACCGGCTGACAGTATATGTCACCAATACGCTCGTACACAAATACCATGATTTCTTCTCCGTGACCATGCCTGTGGAAGGAAGCGGCCTGCTGGGACCGGTCCGCGCGGAAGGATATTGGGAGTAAAATATCCCTCCGCCCATCCAGAAAGCATACGGGCTTTATACCCTTCTGTAAAGCCCGTTTTCGGTCAGTTCATAAACTGCCGACACCACTTCCCCAATATATTTCCGGTCGTGGGAAATACTGATTATCGCGCCGTCGAAGCTTTTGAGCACCTGACGGATTACCGGACCGGAAAGCGGGGAAAAATTCCGTGTAGGTTCATCCAGTATCAATACATTGCAGCCGTCCAGACTCATTTTCAGGAACAAAAGTTTTGCTTTCTGCCCGCCGGAAAGCTCCCGGATACAATGGGACATTTCATCTGCCGTATACCGCATGCTGCCAAGATAGGTGCGGATCATGGTCTGCTCCGCCTTATCACCCTTAGCGGAAAGAAATTCCACGGGATTCTGATCCATATTTAAAAGCTCTTCATAATCCTGGGGCATATAGGCGGCTTTTAAATCCGGACGGGACAGAAGCAGGGCGGCGATCTGTTTCAAAAGCGTGGTTTTTCCCGCGCCGTTTCTTCCTACAATACATATTTTTTCGGGGCCTGCAATCCGGAGGGAAATGTGGGAGGCAAGAACCCGGCCGCCCGCAGACAGCGTTTCCTGCGTATAATCCAGTACAATTTTACCGTTAGGTATCCTGGTTTCCGGCGTTATTTTTACAAAAATCGCCTTTTCCATATCCGGAGCCTGTGTCATATCCTCTTTTTCCCGTTCAAAACGATGCTCCTGGGATTTGACAGCCTTCATTTTTTTCTTAAGCAGGCGGCCGCCATGGGGATCCTGGCGGCTGATTCCGTTCTGCATTGCTTCCACGCGCTGCTCAATCTGGCGGAAGCGTTCCATTTGCTTACGGTATTCCCGGCGTTCATTCTGCGCCAGCTGTTCCTGGCGCTCAAATGCCGCTTCGCGGCTGCTGATGTATTTCCGGTAGGGCATTCTGACAATGGTATGGCGTGGCCTGGTCTTACGCATGATCTGCTCCAGGTGTATGATAACGTTGGCGGTATTTTCAATCAGAGTCTCATCGTGGGAGACAAAAAGCACCGGTTTTCCGCAGCTGTTGATGAAATGCTCCAGCCATTCCAGCGTTTCAATATCAATATCGTTTGAAGGCTCGTCCAGAAGATAGATATCAGGACTGCCCATCTGCAGCGCAGCAATCTGCAGCTTAACCTTTTCTCCGCCGGAAAGCGTTCCGCAAAGCTGGTCGGAGTAAAAAAAGTCTGCGGGAAGCATAAGCTGTGAAGCGATAGCTGCCAGCTCCTTCGGGGATAAATCAGTAAAGGCAGGCGTTCCGACACAATAGCTGTAGATGGTTTCTTTTTTCCAGGCATCGGGAAATTCCTGGGGAAGATATCCAAGCAGTGTTCCCTGGGTGAGTATCTGGCCGGTATATTCCACATAGTCAGAGACAAGTGAGGCATCATAAATCAGCTTCAGCAAGGTGGATTTTCCGTTGCCCTCCTCACTGATTATTACCGCCCTGTCCCCCGTGTTCAGTGTAAAATTAAAATCCTCCAGAAGAGGACGGAGGTCCTTTTTGTGTGTGATTGTCAGATTCTTTATCTGCAGCATTCAGCATCAGCTCCTTTTCAACGCAGTATGTAAATTTACCGGGAAAATACGCCTGCCGAAAGGATATAAAAAAATCCACGTTCCGTCTGCCGCCGGATGTGGATTTTAATGTTATTTACATAACGGACAACGCTGCCGGTGCCGTAAAAAAACACCGCCCGGCCTTCCGGAACACACGGAAAGGGCCTGGATTATGCGCTGAAATCTATTATGAAAATGCTGAAAATCCGAAAATGGCAACAAACGAAAGCAGGCGCGTTCGTGTCTAAAACCTCTGTAATCCCGCGTCTCACTATTGTTTACTGTTAACCTGGTTTTATAACCAGTTACCTGGAGTATGTTTGAAAATTCATTCCTGCAGTCCGCTGCCTGCGATAGCAGGCTCCCTGCTTTACGTGGCAGGTCCCCCTGGTTAATCCCCCAGGCTTGCTGCGCTTCATGGATAGCAGGCCAATACCTCATGAATGGTACTGTTCATCCTGCAGAAAGTAATTTCAAAAAACACTCCCATACCAAATTCAGATTATTTCCGCATTTCTTCTCCTGTCTGCCTGTTATGTCAGGCTGTCAATTCAAAACACTGCTAAATGATGATGGTTATTCTTCAGCCGTTGTCTTTTTCTCTTTTTTGAACTCAGCAACGCTGATTCCCCATCAATATAACATGTTCATTTCGCTTTGTCCAGCCCTAAAATGACAGGCCTGAATGCGGCTCAGCTGTCAGCTCAGGCCTGTTATTTTAGAGTTGGACAAAGCGCGGCCTCAGATAATGCCAAACCTGACAAGCTGGATGCGGAGCGCCTCCGCTTCCTCTGCGACCCTGGGAACGATTGGATCCACATGGGCGTCATGATAATGCATCAGCTCTGTGAACAATTCATAGAAGCAGTTTTTTAATGCAAAGTTTTCACTGAGCCGGACTCTTTGACTGTATTGCTCCAGCAGCCCGTAATCCCTGCCGTTGGCATTGTCCAGCTGGTACAGATCCATCTCGGCATCGGCAAAGCAGCAGTTAAAGGGATCAATCACCCCGGACACCCGGGAAAGATCCTCGCTGAGGAGCAGGTTCCAGGTATTGTAATCCCCATGAATCAGGGATGCCTTTGTGACAGGAAGGTAAAAAACGTCATCTATCCTCTCATAGGCCCTGTCCATCAGGGAAAATACATCCTTTTCCAGCTTCCCGCTTCGGTAAAGGATCTCTGCCTTTTTCAAATCCTCCCCGGCCTTCCTGCGGTAACAGGACAGCCAGTCCTTCTCAGGGGAGGGGGCATTGATCTTCCCAAAACCTCCGGGATTGCAGGTATTGTGCCAGGCGATAAGGTTATCAATCATCACGGCACCCAGTTTTTTCATATCCTCTCTGGAAAGCCTTATTTCACCTCCTGCATTGATTCCCTCCAGGAACTCCATGGCAAGTGCGTCATAGGGGATAAGGCTGTCATTTACACGGACAAAATAGACCTTCGGCATGGGCAGAAGTGCGGTGCGGTGCAGCAGATTCAGCTGCGTTTCCTCCTGCAGGGCCAGCCCGGGATAAAGATAGAGCTTAATTACCACCCGAAACGGAGCTTCAGGCAGCACTGCCAGAAAGACCCTTCCATAAAACCCGCCGCCGAGGGCTTTGACTGAGAGAGGCAGAGTGTGATAATGTTCTTCGATTACTGCATTTACATAAGCTTCCATTTGAATTCTCCTGTCTGTATATGCCTGGACTGCATATGAAAAGGGACTTAAAAATATTAGGTAATTTAAAGAAAAATATTAAAAAATAAAGAAAAAATGTTGAAAAATAAAGAAAAATATCGTAAATATCCGATTATTTTCCTAGAGTTATCTGTTAACTACCTTCTCAGCTGCTGTCATCATCCACCCAGAATTGTCTTTGGAAATGGATTCTTCCAGCTCTGTTTTCTCTGCTTATGGCCGGCGCATTAAATGTTCAGATGTGCTGAAAATGGGGAAACTGGGGAAACATTACCCCGGATGCCTGTCATCAGAAAAACCATGCTGTGGGAAGTAAAAACAGATAAGGGGCGGTAAATACGGCAAGGGAAAGCGCAAGCTTCTTCCGTATGGCCGTATCCGGCACAGCCTTCTTCAACGCCATCCTGAAGTTCAACTGATAAATGCAGATACCGCTGATAAGGATACAGGCCGTCGTCCACAGGAATGCGGGCAGAGTTTCAAAAGGATCAAGCGCCACGGCATTTGTTATATTTTCGTACCACCATGCCCCCAGCGGAGACTGGTAATCCAGAAAGGAATCTATGAGTACAGCACAAACCATCACTACGGTGCCGATAAAATCAGAAACAAACCCGGAAACCCATATTTTCAGAACAGCCTTTTTAGCGATTTCCTTTCTGCCGTCCAGCTTAAGGCAGCGCATGGTCAGCGAAAGGACAAGCAGATCAATCAACAGGTTCGCCGGAAGCACCACGATCCAGGTCACGGGAAAAATCCACAGCAGCCACAGAGGGAAAATCATATTATGAAGAACTATGCCATGTTTTTTCTTTGGACAGCAATTCTTTAAATTATTAAGAAAATCTACAAGATATGTTTTCATTTTTAATAGTTTTCTCCATTTCTACAAAAAATACAAATAAATTTAAAATATACCTGCAACTGCATCAAACACTGCAGCAAAGAGCAAGGCCGGCAGCATGTTTCCTACGCGGAATTTTTTGCCGAAGGCAAGATTCACGCCCACACAGAAAATCAGCACATTCCCGGTAAAGGAAAGATCGGAAACAATTTGCGGTGTGAGGACAGGTTCCAGAAACCCGGCAAAAATTGTGATGCCGCCCTGCCACAGTCCCACCGGAAGTGCGGAAAATACCGCGCCCTTTCCATAGGAAGAGGCAAAAACCATCACGATTACCGCATCCAAAACCGCCTTGGCGGCAAGCATTGAGTAGTCGCCCCGCATACCATCCTCCAAAGCGCCTACAATGGCCATGGCTCCTACGCAGATGACAAGGGAAGCGGAAACAAAGCCTTCCACAAACTGACTGTCATTTTTTCCGCCCACCTTTTCACGGAGCCATTCGCCGAAACGATCCATCCATTTTTCTATCTGAATCCATTCCCCGAGAAGAGAACCTGTCACCAGGGACGCGATGAGAAGCATGGTGCCCGTAGCTTCCAGTGTGCCGTTCTCCACGCGGAGCATGCCCTTCAACGCTCCTGATATGCCGATAAAAATGGTGCATACCCCAAGGGCCTGCATGAGTATCTGTTGAAAACGTTCCTTCAGCCCTCCCTTCAAAAGCATGCCAAGGCCGCCGCCTAATATGACGGCCGCCACATTGATAATTGTACCTAAACCCCTCATGTCTGTCTCCTGTAATAAATATTTGCCGGTAAGGGCATTTGCGAAGCATATCCATTTACCGCCCGCCCTGTCAGCTGCTGCGGTGCAGCCGGATTAGCTCTGGAGCGGTATTGAAAATTACCCTAGAAATACTTTATCATACCGGAAGCAATTCTTCTATTATAAATAGATATAAATAGAAATAAAATGAACCGGAATGCCGCAGAAAAAGAGCAGGCCGTATGAAACGACCTGCCCGATAAAATCTGTCAGAATTTTATTGCCACTTTGAAATCCCCATGCTTTCCCGATGCGTATTCAAATGCGGTTTCCCACTCCTCAAGCGGGAACATGCTGGATACAACACCGTCCGTTTTCAGGTTTCCATTACTGATGTTCTCAATGACAAACGGATAGCAGTAGGGGCTTAAATGTGAGCCCAATAGATCCAGCTCCTTTCTGTCTCCGATAATAGACCAGTCTGCAGTAGTGGGCTCACCGAAAACACTGAATTCCACAAAACGTCCCAGCTTTCTTATCATTTTCAGTCCCTGGATAACACTGGAGGGATGGCCGGTTGCTTCAATGTAAATGTCGCAGCCATATCCGTCGGTCAGATCCAGAACCTTCTGCACCACATCCTCTTTGCCGGGATTGAGCGTCAGATCCGCACCGAATTCCTTCGCCTTTTCCAGGCGGTTATCCGCCATATCCAGGGAAATCAGCCTGGCGGGATTTTTCATTCTGGCGTAAGTAATCATACCCAGACCCAGGGTGCCGGCTCCGGAGATGACAACCACATCTTCGTTCCCTATCTGCGCCCGATCCACGGCATGCTTGGAGCAGCCATAGGGCTCTATCAGCAGCGCTTTATCCAGTGGCAGATCCTCAGGAACTCTGGAGATGACGGAGGTCTTCGGATACCTTACATATTCCGCCATACCGCCGTTGTTGGTTCCCTGGAAGCCGAAAATGGAGTGGGGCTGGCACATCCAGTACCTTCCGCTTCTGCAGAAACGGCATTCCCCGCAGGGAACGATCTGATCTGCTGTAATACGTTCGCCGAGGCTGAAATTATTCACGTTTGCTCCCAGCTTTACAATATGTCCTAAAAATTCGTGGCCGGGAATAAACGGCGGTTTTACCCAGGGCGCTTCTTTTTCATCGCCCCAGAACATGGCTGCACCATGCTGGCATTTCAAATCCCCTGCACAGATACCACAGGCTTCTGTTTTAATAATAATATCATCCTCCCCGCATTCGGGAACGGGAAAGTCGGTTTCCAGACGGTAGTCGCCTTTAGCGTAAGCGACCAGGGCCTTCATTGTTTTGGGTAAATCAGACATGGTCTATTCTCCTTTTTACTGTACAAAGCCTTTAAGCATAGCTGCTCCGTTTGTTTACAGTCATTATTAATCGTTCAATATGACGTCTACGGAATCACTGAAGGTTTTCAAGGATTCATCAATATCCTGATTATCAAGCATAATAGCCTGGATACAGGTTCTGAATTCTGCTATAACGGGAGTCAGGTTGGCAATACGATAGCTGTCGTCACCATCTGCAAGCGCATCATAAGCAATTTTATAATTGTCGCTTTCCTTCCAGAGCTGCTGAATAGCGTCAGACTGTGCCATGGTTTTGGTAAAAGGAAGATAACCGGAGCCGATTACGAAGGCAAGGCCGCCCTTTTCATCCTCAATAAACCATTTTACGAATTTCCAGGCCGCTTCCTGTTCCTTGCTGGCAGCCAGGATGCCGAAGCCGTTTCCGCCGGTAGGCATGGAAGCTATTTTGCCCTTTACAAGAGGGGCTACTACATATTCAAAGGAATCACCAATGGTATCACGTCTTGAAGTAATGGCGCCTGAGGAATTGATGGTCATGGCCGCCATGCCTGAGGTAAACATCTGATTGTCCTGGTCATTGGCCGGATCGTTGTAATACAGCGCGCCGGAATCCTGTAAATCCTTCATGAAGCTGAAGGCTTCCTTTGCGGTTCCGTCATCAATACATCCAAGGGCGGTTGCATCCTCATTGAAAAACTTGCCGCCCGCCTGCTGGATCAGGGCAAAGAACTCCCACTGATCAAAGGGAACGGATAAGCCATAACGTTTGGTTTCCCCATTTTCAATAACGGTACATTTATTGGCAACATCCTTCAGCTCTTCCCATGTGGTAGGAATTTCACAACCCATCTCATCCAGTACTGTCTTGTTGATGTGGAGAATCTGGGCTGAACGGCCAAAAGGCACAACCACCAGTTTGCCATCATAATAAGCATCGTTTACAAAAGCGTCCACAAAATCCTTATCATCAAAGCCGTCCTTCTGCATAAATGGAAGGAGATCAGCAAATGCGCCGTTTACAGCAAGTCTCCCCACGTTATCCTGGGCAACCTGAAGAATGTCAGGAGCGTTTCCGGCAAAAATGGCCTGCTCCGCTTTGGCTGCCGCTTCTGCATAGCTTCCCTGGAAGGTAGCGACCACCTCAACCTCATCCTGTGAACTGTTGAAATCAGATACCATCTGATTGATTAAATCACCATTGGTTCCGGACATACAATGCCAGAACTGTACGGTCGTTTTTCCGCCGCCGGAAGTCTGCTGCGCAGTCTCCGCAGGCGTTGACTCGGCGGATGCGGCGGGTGTCTCGGCCGCAGGAGCGGCTGGAGCGCTTTCCGTTGATGCAGGCTTCTGCCCGCAGCCTGCCAATGTGGCAGCGAGAACAGATGCTCCAATTAAAATACTTAACATTTTCTTTTTCATAAAAAAACCCCTTTCCCTTTTCTTGGTTTATTTGATTCCTGAGTATGCAAAGGACTTCATGATTTGCTTTGAGGCAAACAGGTATACAAGCAGTACAGGGAGGACAAGTATTGCATTTCCTGCCATTACGATCTGCCAGTTTGCCATACCCTCCATTTCCTTCAGCTGGGCAATTGCGATGGGAAGCGTTCTGTACATGTCCGAATTTGTCATAACCAGCGGCCAGAAATATTCATTCCACTGTCCGACAAAGCTGAACAGAACAATAGATGCGATTGCCGGCTTGGACATTGGCATCATTATTTGTAATATCACCCTCCATTCCGATGCACCGTCCAGTTTTGCAGCCTCTATCAGTTCATCCTCTACCTGCATAAAATATTGCCTGAGTAAAAAGATGGCAAATGCATTTGTGATAAACGGCAGTATCTGAGGAAGCAGGGAATTAATCAGTCCCCATTTTGACATCATCAGATATACGGGAAGAAATGTGATCTGTGTGGGCATCATCAAGGCGATCAAAATGCTGCCAAACATAATTTTCTTTCCCTTAAATTCATATTTTGCAAATGCATAGGATGCAGGCACCACTACAAATATCTGCAGCAGTATAACGCTGACAACTACAATCAACGAGTTTTTCAGGTAAATCCACATGCTTCCGTCCGGCCCGGAATGCCAGGCGTCCAGGTAGTTATGGAACTGCAGCACTGCGGGAAAAAACGTGGGAGTAACACGGTTTACTTCATCAATCGTCTGCAGTGAAGTGGAAAGCATCCAGAAAAATGGCCAGCCGAATATAAACAACAGCAGTAATTTCATAAATATGCCGCCGGCTTTTATCAGTCTTTTTTTCGTTTTCATAATTCCCCTCCCGCACCTATTGGTAATGTACCTTCCTGGAGAAGCCCCAGAAATATATAATGGTAAGAATGCTTACAATAATCAGCAGAATCACTCCAATGGCCGCGCTGTAACCGATGCGTAAATTCAGCAGGGCTTCGGTATAGATGCTGTATACAAGGGTGGTGGTAGCATTGTTCGGACCGCCCTGTGTCAGGATCCGTACCGTATCAAAGACCTTAAAGGAGCTGATGGTACGTATAATCAGCGTAAAAAACAGCTGCGGGGATATCATGGGAAGCGTGATTTTGAAAAACATAACCGTTTTGTTGGCGTGATCCAGCCTGGCGGCCTCATAAAGGGAAACGGGAACGCCCTGCAGGGCGGCCAGGAAAATCAGCGTATCATAGCCGACGGCTTTCCAGACCGATACGAGAATTACAGAAGGCATGGCGGTGGAGGAGCCTGACAGCCAGGAGCAAGTAGGAAGGCCTATTTTCTTAAGTACAAAGTTGAACAGACCGAAATTCGGTTCCATCATCCACAGCCAAATCAAAGCGATGGAAACGATGGATACCACATGAGGGCAGAAAACGGCGGCCTGAACCACCCGGTTCAGCCAGGTATCCTTCTCGTGCAGCCATACGGCAAGAAGAAGTGCTATCACCGTTATCAGGAGCACTACCGCGATGGTATAAACGATGGTGTTGCTCAGTGATTTCTGGAAATCGGGCCTGCCAAGAACCTTTCTGTAATTGTCCAGCCCAATAAATCTGCTTTGTGACGGATTGAGCATGTTAGTATTCATAAGGCTTAACTGAACCAGCTTGATGACCGGATAAATCGTAAAAAGAATGATTCCGGCAAGGGCCGGGGCCGTCATAATGTAAGGCCTTATTTTCGCTGCAAATTTTTTCTTATTCATTCGGATATCACCTCTTTGGAACAGTAAATTTCTTTGCCCTGCACAACATTTACCCCTCTGTCTCTCAGCTGCTCCACAAAATCCTTCGGAGTCCGCCAATCCGTGACAATACCGTCCAAATCGGAAATGGAAGCGATGAGCCCAAGGGAATCATCGCCGAATTTGCTGTAATCCAGGGCGATGTAATGCTCCTTGCAGGATGCCATCATGAGCCTTTTCATCCGCGCCTCCTGAAGGTCCGGAGTGGTGAAACCGTGTTCCAGGGTAAGATGGTTCCCGCTGATGAAACCTTTGTCAAAGAAAAGGTTTTTCATCATATCCTCGGCATAGGCGCCTACGCAGGAAAGGATTCTGTGCCGGAAATTACCACCAATAACAATGACGGAAATATCCTCGGCCTCGGAAAGCTCCATGGCGATATTGATTGCATTGGTTCCTACAAGAATCTTCCGTTTTGATCCGCTGCGGATAACTCTCGCAAGCTGTGTGGTGGTGGTTCCACAGTCCAGGAATACGGCGTCCCCGTCACTGATGCATTCATAAGCGGCATACGCGATGGAAAGCTTTTCTTCCGTATGCTTCCATTCCTTTTCCTTATGGGAAAATTCATTCAGGGAACCGTAAGCGCTGATGGCGCCGCCCCACGTACGTTTTACCAGTCCCTCCTGTTCCATGGCGGCCAGAAGCTTCCGGACGGACACATCCGATATCCTGAAGATTTCGCTGAGCTGTGAAACTGTGACAGAGGAATGAGTATCGAGCATGTTGATTATCAGGTTTTTCTTTTCTTGTGTTGTCATTTTGCGTTCTCCTGAAAATGAAACATAAATCATAAATAAGTTACGATTTTCGTAAGAATTTATTTTGATTTTAGCATTAGCGTGTTTCAATGTCAATTATTTACAGGTAAAATATTATTTTCGTAAATATTTAATATATTTTTACCTATAAAACTGTAACTATTTTCGATTGACTTACAAAATAATCCACAATATACTTGTCTTATAATTTTGAATATCAGTAAAAGTGTAAAGGATTTGGTTTCGAATTTAATACTTAAAACGAAACACTATTCGTAATATAATGAAAAGGAGAAGAAACATGATTCCGTATGACACCAAGGTGTTGGCTTTTGATCTGGATGGAACGCTTACACAGCATAAGTCTCCATTATCATCAGAATACAAACAGCTTCTTACACAGCTGAAAACAAGATACACATTGCTTATGGTAGGAGCCGGCTCCTGCGCCCGTATATTTTCTCAGATGCGCCGCTTTCCAATTGAAATCATAGGAAACTACGGTATGCAGTATGCACGGGCGAAAGAGACGGGAGACCGGATAAAGCTGGAACTGTGCAGGGATGACAGGGCGGAGGTGGATGTACCTCTGGCAATCCGCAGAGCGGATGAGCTGAGAAAAAAGCTGGGGTATACTTCGTTTGAAGGGGATACTTTAGAAATACATGAAAGCGGGATGCTTACCTTTCCCATATTGGGAACGCAGGCTCCTATACAGGACAAGCTTTCCTATGATCCGGACCGTTCCAAAAGACGGGCGGTTTATACTCAGGTTGTGGAAATGTTCCCGGAGTATAAGGTATATATCGGAGGCTCATCATCCTTTGACATTGTACCCCATCCCTATGCGAAGCTGTATGCGCTTGATTTGTACTGCGCGGGATTTGGGCTGAAGCATGAGGAAATTCTGTATTTCGGGGATGACTACGGTATCGGAGGAAATGATGAAGATGTTTTTTTATCAGACATTCCATTTCAATGCATTGATGATTACCGGACTATTCCACGGTATTTGATACCCTTGCTAACTGACGATAGAACAGGAGAGGAGAAGCGCTATGAGCTGGAATCAATCGGAAAATAATATCTGGGTGGCGGGCCACAGAGGAAATCCCCAGGAATGCCCCCAAAATACTATGGCTTCTTTTAAAAGCGCCATGGAGGCAGGCGTGGACATGATTGAACTGGATATCCAGATGTCTGCGGACGGCGAACTTGTTATCATGCATAATTTTACCGTTGATGAGACAACGGATGGAAGCGGCAGAATCAGGGATATGACACTGAAGGAAATCCGTTCCCTGGATGCGGGAAGCTGGTTTGATAAGAAATTCCGGGGAGAAAGGGTTCCCTTATTTGAAGAATTTTTGGATCTGGGAAAAGAATATCCTAATATGTATTACGATTTTGAACTGAAGGAATATCCGGAAAATGGAAACGAAAGCAGGGCCTATGAAACCGCCGACAGGGTAATTGCCATGATTGAAGAATGCCGGCTGGCCGATAAATGCGTCCTGAATGCCTTCAGTGCCCGTCTGCTCTGGTACATTCATGATAAATACGAAGGCAGATATAAGCTTCACGGCTATTATCCCAAGAACCTGCTGGGAGAATATGATCGGGATCCCTATGATATTTTGTACTGTGCATGTGTATGCGAAGATTTTACCAGGGAAAATTTTGAACGGTTGAAGCAGAGGGGAATCGACACATGGGCGGGGACACGCTTCCGTACAAGGGAAATGATTGAAACAGCAAAGGAATGCGGCGCTACGCTGATTACCTGCGACAATCCCCGGGAGGTAATGCAGATTCTGAGGGATATGGGGCTTCACAGGTAAAAGTATGATAAGAAGACAGAAATAGAAGAAAGCTTTACGCAGAAGCAGAGAAACGATGCCTTATGCGTAAAGTTTTTTTTATTTTCATATTATTGCATTTATTTAATATAAACATTCCAATGTAAAGTAAAAAAATATTGCATTGCACCCGCTTATACACTATAATTAAAATACTTTTAAAAAGTAATAAACAATATTGGGAGGGAAACAGGATGGCAAGTACGCTTACCGTTAAGGATATGAACCAGGAAATTGTGAGGGACTGCATGAAAGGGCTGGGGCCCGTGAGCAAAAGCGTTCTCTCCCGGAAAACAGGCCTGAGCTTTCCCACAGTCAGTAAAACCGTGGATCTTCTCTGTGAAACCGGAGAGGTGGAGGAAGCCGGAACGGAGAAATCAGGCGGCGGCAGATGTGCCGCACTGTACAGACTGAATCCGGTATTTTCCCTTTATCTGCTCCTTACTGTGGAAAACGATACAATCCACTGGTCGTTGAAGGATCTGGAGGGAAACAGCCTGAAGGAGGAAACCTCCGAAGAAAATTTCCCCATTCTTACTGCCATGGAAGCAAAAGTAGAAAGCATCCGAACGCAGTTTCCCTGTCTGAAGGGGATTGTAATCGGAGCAGCGGGCATGGTTTCCGGAGGGAAGATTGTTCTCACCGCGGGAGGAAGTGAACTGACAGGGGTAAACCTGCAGGAGCATTTTTCAAGGAAATTCGGAATTCCCGTAAGAGCGGTAAATGACATGAATGCTGTGGCGGCGGGCAGATGGAGCCTGGCCGGCCGAAGCGACGGCTGCTGTGTCTGTATTTATCTGGGCAAAAACGGCATGGGGGCCGGCATAGTAATCAATGGAAAGGTATGGCAGGGCGCCAGCGATTTTGCAGGGGAACTGGGCTTCCTGCCGGATATGCCCGGAAAGCTCAGGCCCGCAGACAAGAATTTTGCCCCGTCCCGCATGCTGGAAATATACTGTAAAATCATACAAATCTATGCCTCGGTGCTCAATCCGGAAAGAGTGGTGCTGTACAGAAACCCATTCCTGGACGGTGCGCTGGAGGAGCTGTACCGGGAATGTGAAAAAGTAATTCCCGAACACTCCATGCCCCTGCTGGAGATTTCAGACTCCTATGAAACAGACTACGAACAGGGCCTCATGGTAATTGCCAATATGCTGAAAGAAAGGGATATATAGCCTATGAAAAAACATGTGATTTTTGATATCGACGGAACACTGCTCGATTCTGAGGAATCAGTGCTTCTTTCCCTGCAGGAAACAGTGCTGATGAAAAAAGGAAAACATATGGAAACGGAAGAACTGAAATTTGCGCTGGGGATTCCCAGTGAAGCCGCGCTTCGCAGACTGGGCTTCGCGGAGGAAGAGCTTGCGGAGACCGTACAGTTCTGGGGAACTCTGACACCGTCCTATCATAAATATATGCGTATATTCCCGGGAATCCGTGAAACACTTACGGCGCTTAAGGAAAAAGGAATCCGCCTCGGAATCGTCACCTCCAGGAACCGGCCGGAATATGAAAAGGATTTTCTTCCGTTTGGGCTGGAGCCATTTTTTGATACCGTCATCTGTGCGGATGACACCATCCGCCACAAGCCGGACGGCGAACCTGTCAGGGAATATCTGCGCAGGCAGAAGGCACAGCCGGAAGAAGCTGTATATATTGGTGATACGGCCTATGATATGGCATGCGCCGCCGACGCAGGCGTGGAAAGCGCGCTGGCGCTGTGGGGCTGCGCTTCTCCTGAGCATATCAGAGCAGATTTTTATCTTGCGCATCCCGGAGAAATCCCATCCGTATTTGTGCGGGAGGAAGATCCCCGAAAGAACCGCAGATGGCTGAAATGGGCCATGGAACTGCAGTTCATCGCCCAGGCCGGCCTTACCTATTCAAAGGATCGCTTTGATCTGGAACGTTTTGGAAGAATACGCGAAATAGCGGCGGAAATCGTAAGCTGTAACACGGATTTATCCTTTGAACAGGTACATGATCTTTTCTGCCTGGAAAGCGGATACCAGACGCCCAAGCTTGACAGCCGGGCAGCCATCATCAGGGATGGAAAAATTCTTCTTGTCCAGGAAATGACTGGCCGCTGGTCCATGCCCGGAGGCTGGGTGGATATGGATCAGACCATCCGTGAAAATACGGTAAAGGAGGCCAGGGAAGAGGCGGGCATGCTTGTCGCACCGGTAAAAATCGTAGCGGTGCAGGACCGGAACCGGCATAATCTGCCGCCTCAAGCATATAATATCTGCAAGGTATTTATTCTTTGCGAACCCATAGAAGGAAAATTCGAAAGAAATATTGAAACCGTCCAAAGCGGCTGGTTCCCCCCTGACAGGCTTCCCCAAATGGATGCGGACAAAACAACGGAGGAACAGGTTGCCATGTGCTTTGCGGCGGCAGAAAATGAAAACTGGAAGGTGCTGTTTGATTAAAAGTATGCATAAACACTATTTTGAGATTATCGTAAAACCGTATTAGAATGGCAAAAGAAGCTTATATTTACGGGCATTTGGCTTTGACAAGACATTGCACCTATGGTAAACTTAAATGATAAAAAAAGTGGGTAATTATGCCTAATCAGGATTACGGTAGAGGTGGCACCTTGGATAAATATGAGTACAAAATACGGGCAGAGGAAATTAAGACACTGATCTCGCAGAAGAAGTATGTGGAAGCTGCGAAGGTCGCGGATACCATTGACTGGACAAGAGTGAAGAGCGTGATGATGCTCTGCACAGTCAGTGATCTTTATAAGGTAAACAGAAGATTTGACGATGCGAAGCTGCTTCTGGAAATGGCGAACGAACGCCACCCCGCAGGGAGAATGATTATTTATTCTCTCTGTGATCTTTCTATTAAGATGGGAGAAGTGGTACAGGCTATTGAGTATTATAAGGATTTTGTCCAGATAGCCCCCAATGACAGCGGCAGATATGTGCTCCAGTACAAGCTGTACGAAGCGCAGGACGTGGGGTTGGAGGAACGGATTGCAGTCCTTGAGGAACTCAAAAAGAGGGATTACAGGGAAAAATGGGCCTATGAGCTGGCATACCTTTATCACAGGGTAGGTCTGGCAACTAAATGTGTGGAGGAATGCGACGAACTTATTCTCTGGTTCGGCGAAGGGAAATATGTAATTAAGGCCATGGAGCTGAAAATGCTTCATCAGCCCCTTTCACCGGCGCAGCAGCAGAAATTCGAAGCCTACATGATGCGTAAGCAGGGACTGCGCGTTCCGGAACCGGAGGAGAAGCAGAAGGGCCGGAACGCGGCTGCGAAGAACGGCGCGGCAGCTGAGGACGACATCCATGTAAAGCCCATGGACGTGGGGCAGTATAATACCATCAACCTTCAGAAAGAACTGGCCAAGAGCATGGAAGAACTCATGCTTAACGGAAAGCCCGCAGGCGAACCGGTTTCCCTTCAGGCATATAAGGAACAGCTGATCGCCCAGGAACAGGCCTACGCCGACCAGACCTTTGCGGATCAGTCCTATGATATCTCTTCCGATACAGGGGAGATGAATGAACAGAACTTCGCCGGACAGCAGTACGGCGGCGAACAGTATGAACAATATGAATATGAAGGGGGACGGCCGGAGGGAGAGCAGTATCCGGCCGAAGCGGCGCAGGGGTATCAGCAGGAGACTCCCGCGCAGGAATACCAGCCGGAAGCCAATCAGTATAGTTATCAGCCGGAGGCATCCGCACAGGGATACATGCCTCAGAACAGTGTGCAGGAGCAGCCTGCGCCCTATACGGCGGAGGCACAGCCTGTTTATACTCAGGTTCAGCAGCCGGAGGTTCCGGCTGAGGACCGTTATGTAAGCAGTGAACCCAAAATGAACAGTTATTTATCCCAGGAATATGATGGTCAGATCGGTCTGGTTATGCCGGAAGAGCAGCAAATCGAAAGACAAATCACCGGACAGATGAATATTGAAGACATCATGAAGGAATGGGAGAAAATGAAGCATGAGAACGAGGAGAAGCGCCGTAAGCAGCTGCAACAGCGGGTTATGGAGCAGACCGGTTCTCTTTTCCGTGACTTTGATGAGACTGCCAGAAAGGGTGTGCTGGAACGTCTCCAGAAGGAAGAAAGAATTCCCGTGGAGCGCAAACGTCATGCCGATACGAGTGTAATATCCGCACATACCAAGATATGGGCGGCTGAAGAAGTGGAAAACGCCATAAAGCGTGCCGGGGAACCGGTTAGTGCGGCATTACAGGGAAGTGTTCCCGTAAATGCAGTGCCTGTAGCAGGAGCCGGTGTACCATCAGCCGCAGTCACTGCGCCGGAGTCCGGCATGAAAGAGTTTTCGCCCGTTCAGGCTCCCATACAGCAGCAGCCTGGTACAGGAGCCGCTGCTGTACCCCAGCCGGTGCAGCCGGCACCGGAAGCGCAGGCCGTTCCGGAAGCCCAGGCTATCCCGGAAACCCAGTATCATCCGGCGCCTCAATCCTTACCTGAGTCTCAGCCGGCACAGACCGGGTCCTCCGCAGAAGTACATACGCAGCCGGAGGTTCAGCCTGCAGTAATGCCGGAGGAACAGGCACAGCCAGTCCGTACTGACTATAATACACAGCCCGCTCAGCCATATTCTCAGCCTCAGCAGGAGACCGCGCCGCAGGCTCCCGCATATCCTGAACCGGAAGCCTCATACGGGCAGGAGGAACGAAATGATTCCGCAGCATATGTACAGCAGCCCTATGAAGGAGCTGCAGCAGAGGAAGAGGCGGTTAACGAAGAGGAATATCCGGAGGAGGAAGTCAGCCAGGAAGAAGAAGAACGCCGGGAGGACGAACGTCTGGAACAGGAAATCCGTTCCATGAGCCGGGAAGAAAAACAGCTATTTGCCTCCTTTGTACCCACGAAGGGCGCGATGAAGAGACTGGTCCGTGCGCTGGACAGGCTGAGCCTTGCCGCATATACAGGAAACCTGATTATTACCGGGGACCCGGGCTCAGACACGATGAGCCTGACGAAGAATATTGTCAGGGACTTCCGGGCAAAGGATCATAATTTCTCCGGAAAGCTTGCAAAAATAGACGGAGATGCCTTCAGCAAAAAGAATCCGGCGGAACTGATTGAAAAGCTGGCCGGAGGCGCCCTTGTCATAGACTCGGCAGGGGACATTGCCGATGAAAGCATGGGAAGCCTTCTGGATGCGCTGAACCAGGAGCGGACAGGCATCCTGGTAATTCTGGTAGATACGAAGAGAAATATAAAGAAACTGATTTCCGCCAATCCGGAAATGGAGTCCTTCTTTAATGCGAGATTTGACATCGAAGCGCTGGATAACGGTACGCTTGTAGCCTATGGCTGTCAGTACGCAAAAATGCATGAATACGCAATCGATGAGCTGGGAAGGCTGGCCCTTCATACCCGCATTGAAGATATGCAGACAAGCGATCATATCGTAACGGTAAACGACGTCAGGGATATTGTGGACGAAGCGATTGATCACGCCAACCGCAAGACGCCGAAGCATTTTATGGATGTACTGCTGGCAAAACGGTACGATGATGATGATATGATTATTCTGCATGAGGGGGATTTCATATAGAAAGAATCTAAGCCGCCTATGGCGGCGGAAGAGAGGTAGAGATGGCAGGTGTAGCAAAGACAAAAAAAGCACCGGAGGTTTTTATCTCCGAGGCCGATGAGTATCTGTTTGCACAGGGGACACATTATGACATCTACAAAAAACTGGGGGCCCACCCTTCCGTGGAGAACGGAAAGAAGGGAATGTTTTTTGCTGTCTGGGCGCCGCATGCGCTGCAGGTACATGTTTTCGGTACCTTCAACGGATGGGAGGAAACCCAATACCCAATGAAAAAAAAGGGGCCGGGAGGAATTTATGAGCTTTTTATTCCCGGAGTAGGCACGGGAGAGATGTATAAGTTTCTGATTACCGCGCCTGACGGCCGTAAGCTTTACAAAGCGGACCCGTTTGCCAACTATGCGGAAAAAAGGCCCGGCACAGCTTCCATTACCACGGATATTTCCCATTTCAAGTGGACAGATTCCGTATGGATGGAGGAACGTGCGGGAAAGGATATGAACAGGGAACCGCTGGCTGTCTATGAATGTCATATCGGCTCCTGGATGAAGCATCCGGACGGGACGGAGGACGGTTTTTATAATTACAGGGAGTTTGCAGATCGTCTTGTCAGCTATCTTAAGGAAGTGAAATTTACCCATGTGGAGCTGATGGGTGTTGCAGAGCATCCCTTTGACGGTTCCTGGGGGTATCAGGTGACCGGATATTATGCGCCTACCTCCCGCTATGGGACGCCGGAGGATTTTGCATACCTGATTAATACCCTTCACCGCAATAAAATCGGTGTGATCCTTGACTGGGTGCCCGCGCATTTTCCCAAGGATGCCCACGGACTCGCGGAGTTTGACGGAGAACCGCTTTTTGAACATCCCGATCCAAGATTGGGAGAGCATCCTGACTGGGGCACCAAGATTTTCAACTATGGCAAAAACGAGGTAAAAAATTTCCTGATTGCCAATGCTCTTTTCTGGATTAAGGAATTCCATATTGACGGCCTGCGTGTGGATGCCGTGGCTTCCATGCTTTATCTGGACTATGGCAAAAAAGACGGCGAATGGGTGCCCAATAAATTCGGCGGCAACAAGAATCTGGAGGCCATAGAATTTTTCAAACATTTTAACTCCGTCATCAGAGGGACCTTCCCCGGAGTTATGACAATTGCGGAGGAATCCACCGCATGGCCGCTCGTTACAGGGCCTATTGACAAAGGCGGCCTGGACTTCAGCTTTAAGTGGAATATGGGATGGATGCATGATTTCTGTGAGTACATGAAGCTGGATCCCTATTTCCGTAAAAATGATCATTACGCCATGACCTTTGCCATGAGCTACAACAGTTCGGAAAATTATATCCTTCCGCTGTCTCATGATGAGGTGGTGCATTTGAAATGCTCCATGGTAAATAAAATGCCCGGCCTTAGAGCTGATAAGTATGCGAACCTGAGAGCCGGATATGCGTATATGTTCGGGCACGAGGGGAAGAAGCTTCTGTTCATGGGACAGGAATTTGCCCAGGAAAGAGAATGGAGCGAGGCCAGGGAGCTTGACTGGTATATGCTCCAGGATGAACTCAACAGCGGCATGCTGGAATATGTAAAAACACTTCTGAACCTTTACCGTAAATATCCGTGCCTGCATGAAATCGACAATGACTGGAACGGCTTCGAATGGGTGAATGCGGACGATGCGGAACGCAGTACATACAGCTTTATCCGCAGATCCTCAGATGGCAAAAACAGCCTCCTTTTCGTGCTGAACATGACCCCTGTGGAAAGAAAAGACTACAGTGTGGGCGTGCCCAAAAAGAAGAGCTACAAGCTTATTCTGAACAGCGATGATAAAGCATTCGGCGGAAATGGGGCACAGATACCTGCATCCATCCGGGCAACAGCGGAGCCATGCGACTATAAGCCCTACCGGATTACCTTTGACCTTCCTGCATCAAGCGCAGCAGTATTTATGTTCTGATAATTCAAAATAAAAGCACAGTCTTCCCAAAGGAGGCTGTGCTTTTAAATCAGGCAGAAGTCAAGGGGGAAAAACTCTGCCTGCATAAGCTTGCGGCGGCAGATCGAAAAGAGCCGGTGTTATCCGCTTACCGTCTGTTCTGAGGCCTTTAGGCTTGCCGCTTTCTGCAAAAGGTATTTGTATCTTTTCATGACTGCATTCTGTTCATAAATATAGCAGTCAATCAGATCGGGATCTGTAACATAATCAAAACCCGCGTAGGCATTTTCCAATTCACATCTTGTCTTCTGTATGTCCAGCATCAGACTTTCCTGATAGGTAAGGGGCCTGTCCGCTTTATTCACAGAGCCCTGGCTGAAATGGAATTTCATGAATCCTCCTCCTCTGCCTGATTTTGCCAATAAGTACTTTGTAAATAAGTATATACAGAAAAAAGGTAAAATATGCATGTTATATTTTCATATTTTTCACATATGGTGTAGAAAGGACAGACCGATCTGTTTTGGAGGGATGAAATGTGAATAACCCTGCCGAAATACGTCGGGACCGGAGGATAAATGGAAAATATGAACGGAGCCTTGATGATAGGCATCGCTTTTGCGCTTGTACTTCTGATTGCAGCCATGCGCAGCAAAACGGAGCTGTTGATTAATTTTATTATGCGCGCCGTACTGGGGACGCTGGCAATTTATTTTATCAATATGTTTTTGCAGTCACAGGGCTTTGCCTGGCGTGTGGGAATCGGACCCTTCAGTATTATTGCGTCAGGACTGCTCGGGCTGCCGGGGGTGGCGCTGCTGTATGGGATCAATGTGGTTTCTATGCTGTAGGAGGTTTTTTTGACACCTGGAAACTCAGTGTTTTCCAGGTGTTTTCGGCTTTTTTATTCTTTTTATTGTGACACCTTTGGAACATTTTAACAAAAATGATTTAATTTACGTAACCCTATTTACAAAATGGAAACCATGTTTTATACTTCATTTTACCAATCGGAAATATCTAATTTTCTTTTGCGGTATCTGTTTTCAGGCAGAACCGTGTATCATTTTCTGGCTGTTGAATCAGCATTTTCATTTTTCCATCATTTTTATTTTATTCAGGGGAACAACGGAGAGTGGGATTTTACTGCGTATTTTATGAAAATACCCTTTCCATGTGAACCGGGAGGTGTTATTGAAAAAGAATATTTTGGCAGTATGTGACAGAGAGCAGGAATTCGCCTGTCATCTCACGGATTATCTCAGCCTGCTGACGGCAAAGGACGGATTTCCCTTTGAAGTGCAGGTCTTTACCAGCCCGGACAAGCTGAAGCAATTCTGTAAAGACAGCCGCGTTTCCTTTCTGCTGATTACAGAATCCGTATATCGCTCGGAAACGGACTGGGAGGCGGATCAGATTCTGATACTTGAGGAATGCGGGGAGGGGCCGCCTGGCCTGGACACCGTGAACAAGTATCAGTCCATGGACAATATTGTCCGCAGAATTATGGAAATAGCCGCAGACAGAGGAATTCTTCCTCCGGCTACACGTTCTCAGAGGCTGGGGAACGTACAGCTCATCGGAATCTACACACCGGTAAGACGGTGTCTCCAAACCACATTTTCTTTCACTCTTGGGCAGCTTCTCGCCCGCAGACACAAAGTGCTTTATCTGAATTTTGAAAGCTATTCCGGGCTGGCGCGTATGCTGCAGCGGGAGTTTCGAACCGATTTGTCGGATCTGATTTATTTCCTGCATAACGGTGACGGCAGATTTCCTTACAGGCTGGAAGGAATGGTACAGAAGGTGAACGGACTTGACTTCATCCCCCCTGTTTTTTCCTGCATGGACTTGCAGAGAGTGGAAAAAGAGGAGTGGCTGCAGCTTTTTGAAGAACTGGAATTGACAGGAAGATATGAATATATTCTTCTTGATTTATCGGAAGCCATACAGGGGCTTTTCGATATCCTGAAGCTGTGTACCAGGGTTTATACCATTACCAGGGATGATGGATTTGCCGCGGCAAAACAGGAGCAGTATGAAGAGCTGCTGCGCTGTCTTGACTGTGAGGAAATACTGGAAAAGACGAGGAAATGCAGACTGCCTCTTTTCCGTCAGCTGCCGGCGGGGTTGGAGAATATGACCCGGGGCGAACTGGCCGTACTGGTACAGGAACTGATAAGAGAGGACTGGAAGGAAGAATAGATGCGTCACAGCCATATGTATTTCAGACAGATGAATGACTGCAGGTTTGCACGGATAAGAGCAGGCAGAAGGGAGGGTACCGGCAGATGGAACAGGAAAAATATCTGGCAGTAAGGGATGGGATTAAGCGGGAGCTTCTTTCAGACATGGACTTTACCAGGGAGATGTCGGATGAAGAGATACAGGATGCCATAGCTGACCGGCTGCGGGCAAGAGAATTCGCCGGCAGGCTCAATGTATATGAACGGGCCAGGATGGGAAAGGAACTGTTTTTCACCATTCGGGGATTGGATGTGCTGCAGGAGCTGATTGAGGATGAACAGGTAACAGAGATAATGATCAACGGGATGGAAGGAATCTTTGTGGAGAGAGCAGGCAGGCTTTTTGCCTGGCCCTGCGGCTTTGAATCAGGAGAGAAGCTGCAGGATGTCATACAGCAGATCGTGGCAGGCTGCAACAGAGTGGTGAACGAAACCTCCCCAATTGTGGATGCCAGGCTGGAAAATGGTTCCCGGGTCAATGTGGTGCTGGGTCCCATTGCTCTTAACGGGCCGGTGGTAACCATAAGACGTTTCCCGGAACAGCCTATTGGTATGAGAGAGCTGCTGGCAATCGGATCCATCAGCGAGGAAGCATGCAGCTTTCTGGAGAAGTTGGTAAAGGCCAGATACAATATTTTTATCAGCGGGGGCACAGGAAGCGGCAAGACAACATTCCTGAATGCACTGGCAGGTTTTATTCCTGCAGATGAACGGCTGATAACCATTGAAGACAGTGCGGAGCTGCAAATCCGGGGGATTCCCAATCTGGTCCGGATGGAAACAAGAAATGCCAATGTGGAAGGCTGCCAGCCCATTACTATCAGAGATCTGATTAAAACCTCTTTGAGGATGCGGCCGGACAGAATTATTGTCGGTGAGGTCAGAGGGGGAGAAGCGGTGGATCTGATTGCCAGCGCCCTGAACTGCGGACATGACGGATCGATGTCAACCGGCCATGCCAACAGCGCCCAGGATATGCTGATGCGGCTGGAAACCATGATGCTGATGGGAATGGAAATTCCGCTTCCCGCAATACGCAGGCAGATAGCTTCCGGCGTGGATATTATTGTACACCTGGGAAGGCTGCGTGACAAAACAAGAAAAGTGCTGCAGATAGCAGAGGTTACAGGCATTGAAGACGGGGAAATCCGGCTGTCTTCCCTGTTTTCCTTTGAGGAAGAGGGAGAGACGTCCGGCAGGGTACAGGGAAGACTGATAAGAAAGGAGAAGCTGCTGCATGAAGATAAACTTAAAATGGCGGGTTTTGGATCTGCATAACCGCAAAAAAGAAGAGAAGGAAAAGGAGCATGCGCCGGATTATCGGAAATATACCTTTTCAAGGAAGGAAATTCTTCTTTACGGCGCACAGGGAGTCGGTATCGCCGCATTGCTTGCATGGTTTTTCTATCATTCCTTCTGGGCTGTGCTGCCGCTGTCGCCTCTGATTCTGTTCACATTTAAAGAAACGGAAAAAACGCTCATTCGCAGACAGAGACAGCGGTTGGCAGATCAATTCAAAGACACAATTTTGTCTGTCGCAGCAGGGCTGCAGGCCGGATACTCCATTGAAAATGCCTTCCTTGAAGCGGGAAAAGATATGGAACGTCTTTATGGTGATGACAGTCTGATGGCAAAAGAGCTTCGCTTTTTCAGAAAGGGACTCAGAAATCATGTGCCGCTGGAGCTTTTGCTGGCGGATTTGGGAATCAGAAGCGGGGAGCCGGATATTGAGGATTTTGCAGAGGTCTTTTCCATAGCAAAGAGGAGCGGAGGCAATCTGAATGATATTATACGCCGCAGCGCAGCCGTAACAGGGGAAAAGATTGAGGTTAAACAGGAAATTCAGACGCTGCTGTCATCCAGAAGATATGAACAGAAAATTATGAATATGGTACCGTTTTTAATCATGGCTTATCTGCAGCTGACTTCCAGAGGCTTCTTTGACTGTCTTTACTTTAACGCTGCCGGCATTCTTATTATGACCGGCTGTCTGGCGGTATATCTGGCCGCATTTTATTTATCCAGGAAAATAATAGAAATAGAGGTGTGACATATGTGGGTTATTTATGCAGGCATCATTGCAGGAATTATTGTGCTGCTTCTGATAAGCAGGAGTACTAAAGCGGATGCGGATGCCGATATGCCGGCGCCCTGCCGCCTGTTTCTGAAGCCCGCTGCATGGCTGGAGGAACGGCTGCTGAGGCTGAGGCAGCATCTGAAAATGGAAAAGGAACCGGCATCGAGGCTGCAGCTGAAGGAGGATATGGAAATCCTGTATCCCCGTGAAGCGAAGGAACGGCTGAAAAGCTACAATATGGGTAAGCTGAGTACCGTTCTGTTCCTCATATCCATAGGGGCTTTGCTGTCAATGGCATTTTACCTGTCCGCATTAATGAATAAGAAGCTGTCGGAGGATGGCTGGCTGCAGAGGAATTCCTATGGAAAAGGAAGTCTCCGGGTAGAATTGGAAGCGTGGGAGGGAAAAAAGAAGGAAGAACTTCAGCTGGAGGTCCAGGAGAGAGAATATACCAGTAAGCAGCTGGAAGAAATGCTTCCAGAGGTCAGGAAAGCTCTTGAAAATGAGGTGAGAGGTGATAATTCCACACTGAATGAGGTATCAAAAGACCTTAATTTTCCTTCCTCACTTCCTGGATACCCTTTTCAGATTACCTGGGAGTGCGGTAATTATGAGCTGATTCACAGTGACGGAAAGGTAACAACAAGGCAGCTTGGCGAAAAGGGAGAAATTACGGAGCTTCGGGCGGTCCTTACCTGCGGGGAGGAACAATGGGAAGAGATATTTGCCGTCAGAGTATGTCCTCCTGCACTCACAGAGGAGGAGCGGTTCCGAAAGCTTCTTGAAGAAACTGCGGTTAAGAGGGAAAAGGCATCCAGGCAGGAGGAAGGCTTTCTGCTTCCTGAAAGGGTGGAAATGCGGCAGATTTCCTGGAAGGAAAAAATTACGGATAACAGCATTCTTCTTTTTGCATTGTTTGTCGCTGCCGGGTGCATATTATATCGCCTTCAGGATCGGGATTTAAAGAAAAAACTGGAACAAAGAGAGGAACAGCTTCTGCTTTCCTATCCTGAGTTCATAAGTAAGCTGGCGCTTCTGATGGGAGCGGGGCTTCCCATCCGCTCCGCTTTTCAGAGAATGGCCGCGGATTATCAAAACAGAAAAACAAGAAATCAGGAGCTTATATACGTATACGAAGAACTCACCCTGGCCTGCCGGGAAATGGAGAGCGGAATAACGGAAGCACAGGCTTACGAACATTTTGGGCAGAGATGCCGCCTGACTCAGTACAGAAAATGTGCCGCGCTGCTTTCCCAGAATCTTAAAAAGGGAGCTTCGGGATTGTTGCAGGCTTTGCAGCAGGAGGCAGAACACGCTTTTGAAGAACGCAAAAGAAATGCGAGGGAACTGGGAGAAAAGGCGGGAACCAGACTGCTTCTTCCCATGATGCTGATGCTTGTGGTGGTAATGGTACTGATTATGGTGCCGGCATGCTTTTCCTTTGCGGGTATGTAGGAAATAAGGAATTATGAAAGGAGCTGTCTAAAAGACAGAATGGAGGAATAAATCTATGAAGAAAATTTATTTGCATGTTGTAAATGGTTTTGCGGAAATAAAATCACGAATCAGGAATGTCCTGAGCGGGGAAGAAGGTATGGGTACGGTTGAAGTAATTCTTATCATACTGGTTCTGATCGGACTTGTAATAATCTTTAAGAATCAGCTGACAAGCCTTGTGCAAACCATATTTTCGAAAATAACAAGTCAGGCCGGCAGTATATAGCCGGAAAGGGGAAAGCTGTGCGGAAAGGTTATATTACGGTTTATCTTTCCCTGGTTACGGGAATTCTTCTTTCCCTGCTGCTCACCGTCATAGAAGGTGTACGGATGCATACCATCCGTACACAAACGGAATGTGTGATGGATATGGCCATGGATTCGGCTCTGGCAGAATATCACCGGGAAATGCTGGAACAATATGAACTGTTTTTTATAGATATGTCCTATGGCGGCACTTCGCCGGCCTTTTCCAATACGGAGGAGCATATCAGAAATTATATGAACATGAATTTTCGCCCTTATGAGCTGTTTGAAATTCCGGTCGGGAAGGATCTGACAGGACTTTCTGCAGACGGAGTTGATTTGCAGCAGGCGGCAATTGCATCAGATGAAAAGGGAGCGGTACTGAAAAAGCAGGCGATTACGTATATGAAGGATAAATGGGGGCTGGGATTCCTGGAACAGGCGGCCGTAAATGCAGGATTGATACAGACGGGAGGTTTTCTGGGAACAGATGTGGAGCTGCGCAGAAATGAAACCGAAAAACAGGTAAAAGAAGCTATTTTAAATAAAGAAGAACAGGAAGCCGAGGACTGGGAAGGAAAAAATGTGGAGCTGCCCTCAGATGTGGTAAATGAAGCAAGAGGTGAGGGAATCCTGAAGCTGGCTGTTGAAAACAGCGCTTCTCTGTCCAGGGAATCTATTCCGAAGGCGGCGCTTTATACCGGGCGAAGCAATAAAATGGAAGGTACCGGGCTGCCATCAGGAGTAGAACTGCCGTCAGGAGTCTCGGATACATGTCTGTTTCTGAAATATGTTATGGATAAATGCGGTTATTATAATCAAATAAAAGACGGCTCCTCATTTTCCTATCAGGTGGAGTATATCCTGCAGGGAAAGGGAAATGACCTGGATAATTTACGCGGCATGGCGAATCAGATCCTGCTGGTTAGAGAAGCTGCCAATGTGGCTTATCTGTTCAGCGATGGACAGAAAAAATCAGAGGCCAGAGGAGCTGCATTGCTGATTACAGGGGTTTTGGGTATGCCTGAACTGGAAGAACCCGTAACCCAGCTGATCCTTTTTGCCTGGGGTTATGCAGAGAGCGTAAAGGACTTAAGAATGCTTTTTGATGGTGAAAAGGTGCCTATTATCAAGGACTCAGGAAGCTGGAATACACCTTTCAGCCAGCTTCTGACCTTTCGTGGACATTTATCTGAATATCCGAGGGGGCAGAAGGGACTTGGCTATGGAGATTATCTGCAGGCATTCCTGTTTCTGGAATCCCAGGAGAAGGTAACGGAAAGGCTGATGGATGTTATGGAAGCGGATATCAGACAGACAAAGGGAAACAGCTGTTTTCGGATAGATGGCTGTATGGATGCGATGACGGCAGAGGCCTCCGTATCAAGCGGATATGGATATCAGTATAGTATAAAAAGAGCATATGGATACGATTAAGAAGGGAAGGAGGTGAACAGGGATGCCCCTTTTGCACGGACGCAAAGCAATAAGTAACTGTAAACTAAAAACAACAAAAGTCATGCACTTCCGAACACAGCTTCCTCACACATCAAAAGAACTTCACACATTGCCATATCCCCAGATAAGTCCGGCAAGAGGGGTGTCCCCGTTCACCTCCTTCCCGGACAGGCAGAAAATGAAGGGCTCCATGACAGTGGAGGCATCTCTTGCTGTACCGTTGTTTCTGTTTTTTATAATGAACATATTATCCATCACCTTATTTTTTCACACCTTTGCGACGAATCTGGAGACACTTCATCAACAGGGCAGGCAGCTGTCTATGCTGGCTTATACTGTGGGAGCTGAGGATGAGATGATAAAACTTATCCGTCCGGCACGGGTAAAGCCGGCGGTTCCCATTCTGGCTTATCCGGGAACCACGATAGTAAGCTGTTGCTATATGAGGGCATGGACCGGCTATGATGTGGAGCGGAACGCAGGAGGATCTGAATCAGAGGAGTATGTATATATAACGGAAACCGGAACCGTTTATCACCGGGAAAGGAATTGTACGCATCTTACGCTGTCCATCGAACTGGCGGGAAAGGATGAGGTGGAACAGCTGCGTAATGAATCAGGAGCAAAATATTATCCATGCGAGAAGTGCGGAGGTGATGGCAGCGGGCTGGTTTATCTTACCAGAGAAGGAAACAGATATCATAATACAATTGAGTGCAGCGGACTGAAGAGAACCGTCAGATGTATTCCGTTATCGGAAGCCGGCGGAAGGCCGCCCTGTTCCAGATGCGGATAAAAAGGAGGACAATATGGCAGAAAACATGATATTATGCAGCTTTTTGGGAATCTGCAGCTGTTATGACTGTAAAAAAAGAACGATACCCGGATGGCTTTTATATACTGGCATTCTTCTGGGATTAATTTATGCGGCAATGTTGCTGATTATGGGACAATACAGCTGGTCTGCTATTCTGACCGGGGTACTTCCGGGAACCCTTATGCTTCTTCTGTGCCATATAACGGAAGGGAAACTGGGAAGCGCTGATGGCATGATGGTAATTCCCATTGGTTTGATGCATCAGTGGCAGAGGTGTACCGCAGAAGTGATTGGAGCATGTCTGCTTACCTTTTTTCTGGCAGCAGTATTGATAATAAGCAGAAAAGGCAACCGGAATACGCAGATCCCTTTTGCACCGTTTCTTTGTACAGCCGTGGTTTTGGTGTGGATAATTGAATTGTGTGCGGGAATAGGTGTGGATAACTGAAGTATCCGGAGGAACGGGGAAATTATATGACAAAAGGAAATTGGGAAAAAGATGGGTATATGACTCTGGAGGCCAGTTTTATCATGCCGATTACAGTAATTCTTATTACCGCGCTTATGTATCTTTCTTTCTACCTGTATACCGTAGCTTTTTTGAATCAGGCTGCTTATATTGCGGCATTCAGAGCCAGCTTGTGTGACGAGGGGAATGCGGAAGCCGAGGCGGCGGCAGCCAGGGAGCTGGATAAACTGCTTAAGGAAAGCGTACTTCCGATTAAAGGCCTGGAAAAACAAATCAATGTTTCTGCAGTTTCCGTCGGTGTTTCATTGCAGGCCAATCTTGCGCTTCCGGCGCCCGGGCTGCAGCTTATAAGCCAAAAGGAATGGGACATAACAGCAGAGAAGAAGGCGCTGATACGGGATGCCGCCGCTTTTATCCGGGCAGCCAGACGGATTGGTGATTTTATAGAATAATATGTAACAATTCAGGACAGCAGATATATTCAAGAAGATGTGCTGTCCGAATTGATACAATAATACAAAATGGCGGAAGGGAGAAGAAAAATGGTTAAGCCGGTTTACAAGAGAGAATTAAGTCACAGTTATCTGGTTATTGAAGGAATACCCAAAGAAAAGACGGACAGCTATCAGTATAGAATGATATTGAACAACAAAATATCGGGTCTGCTTGAAGCCACTGAACGATATGTGGATGGTAAGGTATGTCTGTATTATGACATCAGTTCACGTCAGTCTCTGGAACAGATGTATGAGTCAGGGAAAATGACCTGTCAGGAAATTTTGGATGTGGTGGACAGCATGTCAGGGTTATTGGGAGGTATGGCCGGATACCTTCTTGAAGAAAGGTTCCTTTTGCTTGAACCGGCATGTATATATATGGATTTGGAAACAGAACGGCTTTGTTTCCTTTATTATCCCTTTGCAGAGAAGGAGAAACCGATCGGCAGCATTTATATGCCGATAGCGGAATTTTTTCTGGAGCATGTGGATCACAGAGAGGAAAAAGCAGTAAGCGCCGCTTATCAGTTTTATAAGATGTCGAAGGCAGAGAGTTTCACTATAGAAAGTTTCCGTGCGCTCCTGGAAAAAGGAGGCGTGGACAGACCGGATACAAAACTGGAAAACAGGTCGGAAAGCGGGCTGGAGATAGGACTGGGGTACAGTCCCGTACGGAGCAGAAGGGGCGAGGCGGCAGCAGAAAAAGGGTACCTTCAGTGGCCGGAGGATGGCTGGGAGAGCCAGATGAGTTTCTATGAAGAACCGGCAGTTTATGAATATGGCAGGACAGCGGGCCCTACAGCGTACGAGGGAACACTGTATAAAGAAAAAAGTATACACTGTACCAGTGATACAGAAACGGAAGCGGACAAAGGTAATACTGGTGAAGAGAGAACACAGGAAAAGAAGAATGGTAAAAGAAATCTGATTGGTTTGGTGGCAGCAGTTCTTATATTTGGGATTATCTGTGGGATTATCTGGTATTTGCAGCCGGAAGGCTCGCTTAAGGCGGTATTCTTTGGAGGCCTTGCCGCAGATGGCATAATTCTTCTTCTGTTTTTATGGAAACTGACTGCGGTAAAGGATGAAAAAAAGGGAAAGGCAGACGTAGAAAGAAAGCAGGAAAAAACGTGGGACAGTTATGCTTGCTGTGAGAAGGAGGTGTACTTTGATGACACTATATTTTCTGCAAACAACATAGGAAGCGTTTATAGCATGAGCGATATACCCGGCAATAGGACCAGAAGCCCCAGACTGACGGGAAAACTGGGGGAACAGGATATCCGTTTTGCCCTGGACAGTCTTCCGGTAACTGCAGGCAAGATGAAAGGCAGGGTGCAGCTTCTGCTGCCGGATGCTTCTGTTAGCCGTATTCATGCCCGTTTCGTAGAAAAGGAAGGCAGGACGGCGCTGATGGATCTGAATTCTACAAATGGCACATTTATCAACGGGATAGGCCTGGAACAAAATGAAACAATGGTTTTGGAAGCGGGAGATGAGGTCCGGCTGGGAAGCGTCATACTACATTACGAGGAATAATATATTCTGGGATAAGGAGTTGGAAATACAGGTGAAAACTATCAAAAACGGTTTATTGACAAGGCTGTACGGAAGTGTTACCCTTTTGGTATTGAGGAATATTTTGGTGAAGAATTAGCAGTATCTGCAGGTTTTATGTCCGTAAGGGACGCAGTAAATACCATAAAACTGGGGGTAACGGGGGTGTATATGGTAAAACGGCAGACTTATCGGTACCAGGATCAGAAATACAAGGATATTCCATGGTGCAGCGCAGTGCTTACAGCTATAAATGTCGTTATTTTTTTGATATGCGAATTCACGGGTGACTGGCTGTATGATGAAGGACAGTTCAGCGTTTTGTATCTGACTCACAGCAGGGAATATTACCGGCTTGTGACATCCATGTTTCTTCATGCTGATATTGGCCATCTGGTTAATAATATGATATTATTGTACTTTGGCGGAGAGATTGTGGAGAAGACAATCGGCAGTTTCAGATACCTTGCCCTGTTTTTTATATCTGGAATCTGCGGAAATCTTCTGTCAGCTGTATATGAGCTGACTACAGGCAACTTTTATTACTCCTTTGGAGCGAGCGGGGCTGTTTTCGGATTGATAGGCGGACTGCTTTACCTGGTCATTACAAAGAAGGGACGGGCGGCTCAGATTTCCATTCAGAGAATGCTTCTTATGATTATATTTTCTCTTTATTCCGGTTTCCGCAGTGTTATGGTGAATAATGCAGCTCATTTAGGCGGGCTGATCAGCGGTTTCCTGCTGACCTTTCTTCTGTGCCATATTGGGAGGAGCATAGGGCATGGCGGCGGAGGTTATGGATATTGAGAAATGGTATTAAGACGGACTGAGGAAACAGGCTTTTGCATAAAGAGCATAAAAACAGAGAGGATGCCTGCGGGCAGGAAGGAGAATTGTTATGAAGGATGATAACTGTATTTTTTGTAAATTAGCTAATGGAGATATTCCAACGAATACTATTTATGAGGATGAAAAGTATCGGGTAATTCTGGATTTGGGCCCTGCTACAAGAGGACATGCATTAATCCTGCCCAAGGATCATTATTGTGATCTTTATGAGCTTCCGGATGAGGTATGCGGGGAAGTTATGAAGCTGGCTAAAAGAATGGCGGCCAGGATGACCGAAAGGCTGCAGTGCAGCGGGTTTAATCTGGTTCAGAACAATGGAGAGTCCGCAGGACAGACGGTACGTCACTTTCATCTGCATTTGATTCCCAGATATGACGATGATAAGCAGAACATCAACTGGGTACCTCAAGAACCCTCACAGGAAGAGCTTGAAAATATCCGTAAGACAATTTGCGGTGAATAAAAGCGGTCCGCCGGGGAAGCTTCATTATCTTCCCCGGCAGGCCGCAATCCTATTTGCCTTTTCCCGCCTTATTTTCTTCTACAATTCCATCCAGCAATTCTGTAATTGTCTTGGTCGCATTCATCTGCTGGCTTTTTCCCATTGCATTAATATAGGTCTGACGGTTAAAGTAAAGTTCCTGTACTTTCTCAACCAGAAGATCAGGGCTTAAATAGTCTTCATCTATAACCATACTGTATCCCTGAGTTTCAAAGGAGCGGGCATTCAGTATCTGATCTCCACGGCTGCTTCCTGCGGAAAGCGGAATCAGAAGATTAGGCTTTTTCAGGGCGAGAAGTTCACAGATAGCATTTGCTCCGGCTCTGGATACCACTACATCAGCCATGGCAAACACATCCTTCAGCTCAGCTTTCAAATATTCAAATTGTGCATATCCGGATTGGTTGAGCAGCAAGTTATCAATTTTCTCATGACCGCAGATGTGCACTATCTGAAAATCATTGAGCAGCTTTGGCAGAGCCTCACGAACAGCCTGATTGATGGAAGCAGCGCCAAGGGAACCGCCTATTACCATAAGTACAGGCTTATTGGCAGTAAAATGACACAGCTCCAGTGCGGCAAGCTTATTTCCTTTGGATAGTTCATCACGGATAGGAGAACCTGTAAGTACAGCTTTTTCCGTGGGAAGACTGTGCAGCGTTTCGGGGAAATTGCAGCATACCTTTGCAGCAACCGGGATACAGAGCTTATTAGCGAGTCCCGGTGTCATATCTGATTCGTGGATAACACAGGGAATCTTCAGGGAGGATGCTGCGCGGACTACAGGGACGGATACAAAACCGCCTTTGGAAAATACAATGTCCGGGCGGATTTCCTTCAAATATTTTCTTGCCTCTCCATATCCCTTTATAACGCGAAAGGGATCCGTAAAGTTCTTTAAGTCAAAATAGCGCCGGAATTTTCCGGTGGATATTCCGTAGTAGGGGATGTCATAATCCTCTATCAGTTTTTTCTCCATTCCATTGTAGGAACCGATGTAGGAAATTTCATAACCGAGCTGTGACAGCCTTGGCAGCAGGGCAATATTTGGCGTAATATGACCGGCGGTGCCACCGCCGGTAAGAACGATTTTCTTTGACATGAATTAGCCCCCTAGCTGAATTATTAATTTGCGGTTCCCACAATGGATTCCAGTGCCACAGCCAGCTGATCAGGGCAGGATGTGGGCTTGAAGCCGCATTTGATTCCTTTCAGACGGGAAATTGCCTCTTTTGCGGGCATTCCTTCCACCAGGCGGGAAATACCCTGGAGATTACCATTGCAGCCTCCCGTAAAATGTACAGATTTGATGATTCCATTATCCAGTTCAATGTCTATTGCGCTGGAGCAAGTGCCTTTTGTTCTGTATTTCATAATATGCCTCCAAATTAAACAATATAAATTCAATATCCGAATTATATCAAAAATCCTCCTTTGTTACCAGTATTTTCACAATAAATCCGCGATTATGGCAGATTGAGGCGTAATTCTCCGATCGATTCCCGGCCTGTCCGTATTGTGGCAGGCGGGTCAATCTCCTATAATACTATTCACAAAGGAACCAAAAAAGGCTGGTCTCACAGCTGCAGAAGCAGAACAGTGGACGGGAGGCTGTCTGATACGGACAGCAGATTGGAGGAGAGTATGACTTCGTTTGTGGAAAATAAAGAACTGGTGGCTATGACAATTATATTGCTATTATTGAGCATATTATGCAAGTTTATAACAGGAATTTTTCTGAATACGCTGATAAGGGAGGCTGAAAACATGTCCTCAACGGAAAACAAGGTGCTTAAGCAGTGTAAGATTAAATTCCGTAACTGTTACAAGCTCAATGACGGAGTTCCCAATATACCGGTTTTTGTGGACAAGTTTTTAAATCGGATTCAAATATGGAAATTTTCCATGGACGGGCTGTCCCATTTTGCCGGGCAGCTTATGATGCTTTCGGTATTTTTTGCAGGGGCGGGGGCGTGTAAGGGGATTATTGATGGAAAAACACTGGGGGAAATCCTTCCGTTCTATCTTATGAGCTTTCTGGGATTGTATTTGTATTTCAGCGTTTCAGGCCTGGTGGATGTACATGGGAAAAAGGCAGCGCTTAAGACCAGTCTGACAGACTATCTGGAAAATCATATGGCGGCCAGGCTTTCATTACTGGATGAGTCGGAATGGCTGGCCGGAGCCGAAGTCCGGAGCGTATCGGCCGGAGGTGCCATACTCCGGGAAATGGAGAGTATAGGGGAAGAACAGGATAAAATACAAGCGGAAGCAGAGCAGACAACAGTAAAACAATCGGCGGGAAAACTGATAGCTGCGGAGCTAAAGGAAAAAATACGGCCGGAAAGAGTGGAGACAATGGAAAAGAGCCCGGCGGAAACTCAGATGGAGGAACAGATTTTTACCAAGAATCAGGAAAAAGAACTGGAAGAGCTTCTGAAGGAGTTTTTTGCATAATACAGCACTGCTGGCAGCAGCAGAAAAAAATGCAGAATTCAGAAAACCGTATTCTTAACAAAAAAGGAAAAAACGAGGAAAAACAAGGCTTCTTATAAAAACTCTTGAAAATAAAAACCAACTTTGCTACACTAAGAACGGAAATTGAGCGAAATTGCAGGTTTTCTGCGATGGCTGCGGTTATATCTATTTGTTTGCTGCCAAGTGCAGCAGAATTGGAGGATAAGCAGATGAGCAAAGTGACTTTTGATTATTCAAAAGCAGCACCTTTTATCGGTGCGCATGAAGTAGATTTTATGAAAAAACAGGTGATGGATGCCAGGGAACTTCTGGTTTCCAAGACCGGTGCGGGAAATGATTTTCTTGGCTGGATCGATCTGCCGGTTGATTATGATAAGGAAGAGTTTGACAGAATTAAGAAAGCGGCGGCTAAAATCCAGAGTGATTCAGAAGTGCTTCTGGTTATCGGAATTGGTGGTTCTTATCTGGGAGCAAGAGCTGCAATTGAATTTTTAAGACACAGCTTCTATAACAGTGTAAGCAAGGAGATTAGAAAAACTCCTGAAATTTATTTCGTTGGAAATTCCATCAGCTCTACATATATCAGGCATTTGATTGAGGTGATTGGGGACAGAGACTTTTCTATTAATATGATCTCTAAGTCCGGTACTACTACAGAGCCCGCAATTGCATTCCGTGTATTCAAGGAAATGATGGAAAAGAAATACGGCAAGAAAGAAGCTGCCGGAAGAATTTATGCAACCACAGACCGTGCGAAGGGATCCCTGAAGGGACTGGCAACGGAAGAAGGTTACGAAAGCTTTGTTGTTCCGGATGATGTGGGAGGACGTTTTTCCGTTCTGACTGCAGTAGGTCTGCTTCCTATCGCAGTAAGCGGTGCGGACATTGACAAGTTAATGGAAGGTGCAGCTGATGGACGCAAGAAAGCGCTGGAGGCTGAATACGAAGATAATGATGCACTGAAGTATGCGGCTGTCCGCAATATCCTTCACAGAAAAGGAAAATCAGTGGAAATCCTGGCTAACTATGAGCCCAGTGTTCACTATGTATCCGAGTGGTGGAAGCAGCTGTACGGTGAAAGCGAAGGAAAGGACCAGAAGGGTATTTTCCCGGCAAGCGTTGATCTGACGACAGATCTGCATTCTATGGGACAGTTTATTCAGGACGGTTCCCGTATTATGTTTGAGACGGTTATCAATGTAGAGACATCCAGAGAAGAAATCACCATCAATGAAGAGCCTGTGGATCTTGACGGATTGAATTATCTGGCAGGGAAGAGTGTTGATTTCGTTAACAAGAGCGCGATGAACGGAACCATCCTGGCTCATACGGATGGTCAGGTTCCCAACCTGATGATCGACGTGCCTGAGGTGAACGAGTTCTATTTGGGCCAGCTGTTCTACTTCTTTGAGTTTGCATGCGGGGTCAGCGGATATCTGCTTGGCGTAAACCCGTTTAACCAGCCTGGCGTAGAAAGCTATAAGAAAAATATGTTTGCGCTGCTTGGAAAACCGGGATATGAAGCGCAGAGAGAAGAGCTTCTGAAGAGACTGTAAAAAACAGCCCGTTTCGGAGCAGAAAAATAAATAAGAAGCCGTAAAAAGGTATTAAGCTGCGAAAGGGTGTGCAAATTATTCAAATCACGCCCTTTCGTTTTTTTAGCCATATTATTTTTTACTTTGTCGATATCATGTCTTTTAAATATCTTTATCTTCCTTTTATTGGTTGCTCTGTGGAAATAAATAAGCTACAATTACGTTAATGAGACGGTTATTTAGGAAAGGAGGCAGCTTCATGGGAGGGAAAATTCAGGATATATCGACAATGCAGGATGTTCTTCATGAATCTATGACGGGTTTATGGATAATAGAAATAGAGGAAGGCTGTAATTCCCGGATGTTTGCGGATGAGACGATGCTGGATCTTCTCGGCCTTACTGAAGAGGTCTCGCCAGAGGAATGCTATGAACACTGGTACCGGAATATTGATAAAGAATATTATCCGGTGGTAAATTCCTGTGTGGATAATATGATAAGGCAAGGCAGGGCTGAGGTGCAGTATCCGTGGCAGCATCCGGTGTTTGGAAGGCTTTATATCCGTTGCGGCGGTGTGGCAGAGCGTATCGGTGAGAAGGTATTAAGACTCAGAGGGTATCACCAGAATGTGACGGACACTATAGTTATGCGGCGGGAAAAAGAAAAACTGGAGGAACTTAATGAAGAAATAGTAGGTTCTCTTCATAATCTTTTTTTTGCAGTGTATCGGATTGATATGGAGAGTAATTCTGTACGTGCCATCCGGGTTCCGGAGGACGTGGAGGAAATATCGGAGGAGGAATTTTCTTACGATTTGTTCTGGGATGATTTTGCAAGGAAGACCTTGCATCCCAGCTGGTATGAGGATATGAAACGGGAACTTTCCCTGCAGCATTTCCGTGAGCTTATTGTTGAGGGGTATGACAGATATACAATTGAGGGCTACAGGAAGATAAACGGAGAGTATCATTACATATCCTGCAATGTTTACTTTGGGGGAAAGAAAAACTGGGCGATTCTTGCGCTCCAGGATACACACGAGCAGAAAAAGAGAGAAGAGGAAAGCCGGAGTGCGCTTAAGGAGGCATATGAGCTGGCGCAGAACGCCAATAAGGCTAAAAGTGATTTCCTTTCAAAAATGTCCCATGATATCAGGACTCCGCTGAATGCTGTCATCGGTATGACGGAGCTGGCCAGACTGCATATGGATGATAAGGAAAGACTGCTGTATGATCTGGAACAAATCGGAGTATCCAGCCAACTGCTGCTGAGTCTGGTAAATGAAGTGCTGGATATGAGCAAAATTGAAAGCGGTAAGTTTGAACTTAATAATAGTGATTTTAATCTTCATGAGCTTCTGGAAGAAGTTATTTGCCTGATGAGGACTCAGGCAGAGGAGAAAAAACAGATATTCCATGTGTCCATGGATGAATTGAAGCATGAGCGTGTAATTGGCGATCGTGCCAGATTAAGTCAGATTTTTTTGAATATTATGAGCAATGCATGCAAGTATACTCCGGAAGGAGGAGAGATATTCATTTCAGTTTCTGAGCTTTCCTCCGGAAACAGCAGGCTGGGACGTTACCGTTTTGTTTTCAGAGATACCGGGATTGGAATGAGCGAGGAATATCTGCAGCATATTTTTGAACCCTTCAGCAGAGCTAACGACTCCCGGATCAGCAAAATCAGCGGTACCGGACTTGGGATGGGAATTACCAAGAACCTGGTTCAGATGATGGGAGGGGAAATCCGGGTAGAAAGCAGAATTGGGGAGGGCAGCTGTTTTACGGTAATATTGGAATTAAGGCTGCAGGAAGAAAAGGCGGAAGAAGTACCTGAACTTAGAATTCAGGATGTGGACTGCAGGGGCATACATATTCTGCTGGCAGAGGATAATGAGCTAAACAGAGAAATAGCGGCAAGTCTGCTGGAGGTAACCGGGGCCTGCGTGGAAACTGCTGAAAATGGAAAAGAAGCGCTGGAAATGTTCCGGGCCTCTCAGCCGGGGTATTATCAGATTATTTTTATGGATATCCAGATGCCGGTAATGAACGGCTATGAAGCTGTAGAGGCAATCCGCAGACTGGAACGCGCGGATGCCTCGGAGGTTGTCATTGTTGCAATGACGGCAAATGCCTTTGCAGAAGATGTGATAAAGTCTCTGCAGGCCGGGATGAACGAGCATCTGGCAAAGCCGATTCAGCCGGGGCGTATGGCTGAGGTGCTGGCAAAGAGGGTGCTTCATAAAATGTAGTATTCTTCATTAGGGTGAATTGAATTAGGTGTGAATTGAATTAAGTGTGAATTGAATTAAGTATGAATTGAATTAGATGTGAATTGAGTTGGTGTGAATTGGACTGAATGTGTATCGGTTTGGAAGTATGCCAGCTTTTGGGTATAAAGGACTGCAAATCATAGGATCGTGTTATTTTGGAATAGTATTAAGCTAGATTTACCGGAGGGCTCCGGATATAATGAAGAAAAAAGTATTTTTATCCTGATTTATTAATGAGTAAGCGGAGGGCTGCAACATGAAAGAACTGTATAAGCTGCCGGCAAGACCGGAAGCAAACCGACAGAATATCCTGCAGGGGGATAAATACCGGATTACTATGCTGACTGAGGGGCTGGTACGTCTGGAATACAGCGAGGACGGAATTTTCGAGGACAGGGCGACACAGACTGTTATCAACCGAGATTTCCCGCCTGTGGAGTTTCAGGTGAAGGAGACGGAGGAAGAGCTGGAAATTCTGACCTGGAGATTTCGCCTGAATTACAATAAAAAAGAATTCAATCCCAGAGGACTCAAGGCTCAGGTGCTTGGAAATACAGGTTTCTGGAATAATGTATGGCATTATGGAGACGAGCTTCGGGATCTGAAGGGAACGGCAAGGACACTGGATACGGTGGACGGCGCCTGTGAACTGGGGCATGGTCTTGTCTCTACGGAAGGTTTTTCCGTATTGGATGATTCTGCTTCACTTATTCTTACCGAGGAAGGATGGGTTGCACCCCGCAAAAAAGGAATTCAGGATATTTATTTCTGGGGTTACGGGCTGGACTATCTGGAATGTCTGAAGGATTTTTATTATCTTTGCGGTAAAACCCCCATGCTGCCCAGGTTCGCATTGGGGAACTGGTGGAGCCGTTACTATGAATATACCGAAGCGAGTTATCTGGAGTTGATGAACCGTTTCGATGAAGAGGGAATCCCTTTTACAGTTGCAGTCATTGATATGGACTGGCATCTGGTAAATATCGATCCCAAATATGGAACCGGCTGGACAGGCTATACATGGAACAGGGAGTTTTTCCCGGATCCGAAGCGATTTATGGACAGCCTGCATGAGCGTGGTATGAGAATTACATTGAATGTGCATCCGGCAGACGGAATCCGCCCGCATGAGGAAATGTATGAGGCTATGGCAAAGGAACTGGGGAAGGATATATCCAGGGAAGAGCCTGTGGCGTTTGAAATTACGGATCCGGCATTCCTTTCCGCCTATTTTAAATATGCGCACCATCCCAATGAAGAAAAAGGGGTGGATTTCTGGTGGCTTGACTGGCAGCAGGGCGGTATTACGAAGATGGAAGGCCTGGATCCGCTGTGGATGCTCAACCACTTCCATTTCCTGGACAGCGCAAGAAATGGAAAGCGTCCCATGACTTTTTCAAGATATGCAGGTCCCGGTTCCCATAGATATCCGGTGGGATTTTCAGGTGATACGGTAGTTACGTGGGAATCTCTGAAGTTCCAGCCTTATTTTACCAGTACGGCATCCAATATCGGTTATGGCTGGTGGAGCCATGATATCGGCGGTCATATGAATGGATATAAGGATGATGAGCTGGAAGGACGCTGGTACCAGCTGGGTGTATTCTCTCCTGTTAACCGGCTTCACAGCACTAAAAACGAATTTAATGGAAAGGAGCCCTGGCGTTTTAATCCGGAAATTCACAGTATGATGAATGAATTTCTGCAGCTGCGCCATAAAATGGTTCCGTACCTGTATACCATGAATTACAGAGCATATGCGCAGGATACACCGCTGGTGCTGCCGATGTATTATTATAATCCCAGATGCCTTGAGTCCTACCGGGTACCAAATGAGTATTATTTTGGAACCGGGCTGATTGTTGCCCCGATTACTTCCCCTCGTCTGTCAGGATTGAACCGCGCAAAGGAAAGAGTATGGCTTCCGGAAGGAACCTTCATTGATTTCTTCAGCGGTACCATTTATGAAGGCGGCCGTATGATGGATATGTACAGGGATATCAATACCATGCCTGTTTTTGCGAAAGCAGGAGCTGTTATTCCCATGACAGAAGAAATCGATGCGGTGAGTACCTGCGGAAATCCTTCTTCTCTGACGCTTAAGGTTTATGCCGGAGCTGACGGCAGCTTTTCGCTGTATGAGGATGATAATGAAACCTGTGATTATGAAAAGGGCATCTGTGCGATTACGGAATTTGAATGGAAGTGGGATGGCGAGCAGCGTTTTGCAGTTCATCCGGTGCAGGGCGAGCTTTCTCTGGTACCTGAAAAGAGGGATTATACAATAGAGATTTGGGGATGTACGGAAAGCGAAGTGTTATGTACCTCCAATGGAAAAACGGCAGAGGCGGAAGCCTCCTATGATGCGGATAAGAACTGCCTGAAAATTACAGTAAGCCAGGCTGATGCGTGTGCTGAGACAGTGATTACCTTTGTAAGGAAGCTGGTTCTGGCTGAGAATCCTGTGAAGAAGACAGTTTATGCTTTCCTGGATCAGGCGGAAATGGAATTTGATATTAAGACCCGGATTTATCAGCTGGTATGCAGCGGAAAATCACCGCTTGTTATTATTGGAGAGCTGCAGGCCATGGATTTATCGGAAGATCTGGTGAAGTGTATTTCTGAAATGCTGACTGCGCAGGGTAGTCTGGCATAACGTCTAACAAGTTCTGTTCCAGGCTCCCCGTGGAGCCTGGATTCGTTTTTTAAGGGATAAGAAGAAGGAAGCGGGACGGGTTGATAATAGCGGATAAATGGGAGGAACAGTTGTGGAGCGGGCTTTGCATATCGTGGTATTGGACAGAAGCAGCGTGGGAGAGGATGTGTCGGTGGAGCCTCTGAAAAAGTACGGAGAGGTTACCTTCCACATGACAACGAAGGATGAGGAAGCAGCTGAACGGGTTAAGGATGCAGATATTATTATTGTGAATAAAACGCCTATGAATGCTGATACCCTGGATGGCGCGGGCCATCTGAAGCTTATCTGTGAGTTTGCAACCGGCTTTGATAATGTGGATTTGGATTACTGCAGAAAAAGGGGAATCCCGGTAGTTAATGTGGTCAATTATTCCACGGCTGCTGTGGCACAGCATACAATAGCCTGTGTTCTCTATATTCTGGAAAAGCTTCGTTATTACGATGATTATGTAAAGTCCGGGGCTTATGGGTCACAGCCGAGATTTTCCCATTTCGGTCTGCCTTACTCAGAGCTTGATGGTAAGACCTGGGGAATCGTGGGCATGGGAAATATCGGACGGAAAGTAGCCGCTATTGCAGAGGCTTTCGGCTGCCGCGTTATCTGCTTTTCGGCATCCGGCCGAGGAGGCTGTACGGATTATGAGCAGGTGGATTTTGAAACCTTACTGCGGGAATCTGATGTGCTCACACTGCATTGTCCTCTGAGTGACAGAACGAGAAACCTGATTGATCTGGAAGCGTTAAAAAAGATGAAAAAAACGGCGATTCTGGTAAACGTGGCAAGAGGCGCCGTAGTGAATGAAGCTGATCTTTGTACTGCACTGCAGGAAAATTGGATTATGGGGGCAGGAATTGATGTATTAAGCAGGGAGCCGATTGAGCCGGGGAATCCGCTTTTGCAGATTCAGGACAGCAGTAGACTCCTGATTACGCCGCATATGGCCTGGGCAAGCGTGGAAGCGCGTACCCGGGTGGTTACGGAAACCTGCAGGAATATTGAGGCTTTTTTACGGGGAGAAGCCAGGAATGTGGTAAATCCGTAAGAAGGATGAGCAGTGAAAAGGATGGGCACTCAGAGGGTGGAATTGAAAGGGGTAGGGACTAAAAGGAAGCTTTCAGGATGGCAGGAAAATAGAAACTGCAGATAATAAAGGAATACCGGAGCGGCAGGCCAGATGTTTCTAACAGATATCTGAAAGCGGCTGGTATCAGCTGCGTGCATTGTGGCCGTATGCCGCCGGGGATTCCTTTTATTTATTTTTATACGGACTATATATTGTTTTTTGGAATAGGATTTACAGAAAATAAAAAGTCAGTATAATCGTGCGGGCAGCAGTCAATGCGGCCTGTCAGCTACCTCTTTTTATTCCCTTTTTTTCTTGAGGCCCAGCTTTTATGAAGCTGCTGCCGTTCACGCAGGTAGTTGTTTTTGTTTTCTGTATATTTTGCCTCATTTTTTAATTTAAGATAGCTGTTCCAGCGTTCCCGGGAAAGTTCGCCGTTCTCAATGGCGGTATTTACAGCACAGCCGGGTTCGCTTTTATGCTGGCAGTCTGAGAAACGGCAAAGAGGAAAATACTGTTCAATATCGGAAAAAGCCTCGCCAAGCCCGGAGGAGACATCCCACATACCCAGCTCACGCATGCCGGGAGTATCAATTATCATGGCTCCGCAGGAAAGGCGGATAAGCTGCCGGTGTGTAGTGGTATGGCGTCCGCGGGAATCATCCTCCCGGATGGCGCCTGTGTCCATCATTTCCTGTCCGGCCAGAGCATTGAGCAGGCTGGATTTTCCGACCCCGGAGGAGCCTAGAAAGACAATAGTTTTGCCCGGAAGCAGATATTGTTTTACGCTGTCGAGGCCAAGTCCGGTTTTAGAGCTGACGGCATAGACGTCTACGCCAAGCGCTGCCGCGCGGACTTTATCGGCCTCTGCCTCCCAGTTTTCATTTAAATCTGCTTTGGTAAGAAGTACTACAGGCTGTGCCCCGCTTTGCCAGGCCAGCGTCAGATAACGATCCAGCCGCCGCAGGTTCAAATCATGATTCAGTGACTGCATGATAAATACATAGTCAAAGTTAGCAGCAACTGCCTGTTCCGCGTGACCTGCAGAAGATGGATCCAGGCGGGAAAAAAAGGTGCGGCGGTGAAGCGTTTTATAAATAATGCTGTCGCCATCGTTCTGCCAGGAAAGAAGGACAAAATCCCCTGTAGTGGGAAAAGGTTCATCTCCGGCATAATAGGATCCTTTTTTTAATCTGGCATAGCCATTGCCATGGGCGCTGACAATCTCAAACCTGTCTTTATACACAGCGGTAATTCTTGCGACAGTTCCATCAGTTCCCTCAGGCAGAAGGTCGCGGGTAAATCCATAGGTCTCTATATTTATATCTGTATTCATGCATTATTCCTCCGAAAATTATATTTAAAGTTTTAAAATAAGTTTTGTCTGACTGTGTTAAGTTGTTTATTTTTTCTCTCATAATAGAATCATCTCCTTTTCTTTTTGACGGCGGCAACCCTGAAAAAGGGCGCAAAAATCCCGCAGAAACAAGCCTTGGCTGCGGTTTCTGCGGGACATAATTAACCATATGCAATGGAATTACATACAAACAGGATGCATGAAAGGATTGTCGCTTTGTTTACATGTTCAATTAGCGGAAGGACACCTCATTCTTTGTTGTCATTATTCATATCTCCTTTCATTTTTTCTTTGAAAAGCTAAAATACATATTCAGTATAAAGTATGATAAGGAAATATGCAACCGGAATTTTGATAAAGTTTTGGCGGAGGAATTTTTACTATTTTATTAGTGAGTTTTATATGGATGAAGTGATGGAGCCAGATTTTATACAGGATTGGTAAAAATGCTTTTCAGAAGAGTATTTATGACCGGCAGCTTGTTTTCATAGTTTTTCGGCGGTATAATATCCAGAAATGTATGGCCAGTAATTATTATTTTGGAGGATACAGTGAGTCAGAAGCATGGAGTGAGAGAGAAATATAATACGGCGTGTTGGGCGGCGGTTATTATAGGGCTGTTACTGACCGGTTGCATTGTGTGTGCAGCGGCGTTATGGAGCGCCGGAAATAAGAAGGAGGATGCACTGAGACTGGCAGAGGGATATGCAGTTAGAACGGAAGCGCTTCTGGACAGCCTGTTTCATAAGACGGATGTGCTGGAATCTATTGTGATTACGGGCAGGGGAGAGATTTCGGAGGAGGCGTTCCGGGATTTGGCCAAATCTCTGGCAGATGGAGAGGGAATCCGGGCCATTCAGTATCTGCCGGGAGGCGCGGTTTTATATTGCTATCCGTTAGAGGGAAATGAGGCAGTTATTGGTAATAATGTTTTTGATAATCCACGTCGTCGTGATGATGCTTTGCTGGCTGTGGACACACGGGAAATTGCGCTGTCCGGCCCGTACAGTCTGACACAGGGCGGATTGGGACTTGTAGCGCGGAATCCTATTTTTCTGACCGATGAAGATGGGAAAGAGAGTTTCTGGGGATTTTCTGTAATTATCCTGGATTTGCCGGAGGCTTTGAATCCGTTGATGCTGGAGGAACTGGAAACCGAGGGTTATGATTACCGGCTTCATGTTATTACGGAGACCGGAGAGGATATGACGATTGCCGGAGCAGAGCAGATTGATGAGAAAAGAAGTCTGAGCTATGAGGTAAGTGTACCCAATCATACATGGGTGCTGAGTATGGCGCCGAAAAATGGATGGGTAAATCCGTTGGTGTTGGTGTATCTGCTGCTGGCCGGGTGGATTATTACAGCGTTGAGCGCTCTGCTTGTATACCAGCAGCAAAGGCGAGTGTCCGAGCTTCAGAGATTTGCATCCATAGATGAACTGACAGGACTTTATAACAGGAGGTATCTTGGAGAGCTTCTGGATAAATTGTGTAAAGGTGAAAACGCATTTGCTGTTTTTTATATGGATTTAAATCACTTTAAAGCGGTAAATGACGAATTGGGTCATGCGGCAGGGGATGCAATCTTAAAGGAAGCTTCGGAGCGGATGCGCAGCTGCGCAGGCGGAGACAATCCAACAGCACGGATCGGAGGGGATGAATTCGTAGTGGTATGTCCCGGAAGCAGACTGGCGGAAATTAAAAATATGGAGTCCCGGCTGCAGGAGGTAATAGAGAAGCCTTTTTATGTGGAAGGAGAATGCCGGCAGTTGTCATTAAGTATCGGTATTGCTGTATTTCCAGAGGATGGAAATACTTATGACAGCCTGATGCAGAAGGCAGATCACAGGATGTACCAGGAAAAGAAAAAGGAAAATCAGAAAAAGGAAAGTCAGAAAAAATAGAAATCAGAATAAAAATGTAAAATTAAGAGGTAAAATGCCGGGCGCTGAATAACAGGCTCGGCATTTTTCGGCATTTCATAAACTGGGGGCTTAGTGTTTTCCGATTAAATGTATTTGGGGCTGGGCTGATATTATCGGGTATATTAAAAAAACAGTCAGGATTCAATCAGAAAAGCATCCAGCATCTCCAATATACGTTCCTCGTTTCCGGAAGGAAACGCTGTGGGCAGCTTTTCCTTCTGTTCGGACAGGAAGGACAGGGAGACAGGAAGGTATTCTTCCAGTTTTTTCAGATATGCTTCATCGAACCATGAACCGCTGCCTGCAGCAGAGGTGAGTATGAGTTCATGGCAGTTTTGCAGGAGAAAATCAAGAAAGGCAGGATTTCTGCAGGGGCAGAGGTCAAAAAGGCCGGCGGTGTAGGAAAAGAGTCGGTTGACTCTGGCAGCTGTTTCTTCCGGGGTGCGGCAGGAGGAGAGCAGTGTCCGGCTTCCGTTTCCCTTATCTTCGCCGATATCCTGCAGATCATCACAGAGCTGAAGAAGAAAGCCAAAACCGAAATAAAATAAAATTTCCTCTTCCGTCATTTTGAGATTGATAAAAAACCGGTCTATGAGGACGGACAGGCCGCCTTTATATATGGAAATATCCATAATATTCCGTTCGGTAAGAAACAGGGATGCATCGGCCTGTTTTTGACTGATTTCCTGCGCCTCCAGCATGAGAAGAAGGCCCTGGCGGATATCTTTTTCCGCGGCTTCACCATAAGAAGCGACTGACTCCGGACTGGGGTAGACGACGAAAATATCTGCCAGAAGCTGGGCGGTTTTTTCTTCATGGAGGGACAGCGGGGTGATGGGAAGGCCGCTTATTTTATGATGTATGAGGAGATTAAAATGCTTTTTCTCCTCGGAAGTACGTTTGGGATCATCAAGAAAGTTATCGGTAAAGGGATAGAGCATGCTATAGCCAAAGATGGAAGAGGGGCAGTCCTGAGGCAGCCCGTTCTGCTCCCTGAAAATGGAGTAGACCATGAAATTGCGCAGGGCCTGACCCATATCCTCCGGCTTCATTTCAGGTGCAAAGCTGCGGACCTGCCGGAGAAAGTCCTTCATGGAAGCCTGAAAGGCGATAAGGGTGTCCTCAGACATGGCTCTGCAAATACCCAGGATCGGTTCGTCAAACAGGAGCCCGTGAAACAGCGATTCCATTTCCTGTGTCCATTTCTGCAGCTGGGGAGAAGGGGACTGGGAATAGGCGGCCTGCTCCGGCTGCTTCCTAGAGAAGGGCAGCCTGACTGCAATTCTGCTTCGGGATGGGAAGGCCTTCATATGCCGCTGAAGCCGTTCCATAGCAGCAGTTATCCAGGCCTCGTTGTTTCTTTTTTCCTCCAGGGATACAGGGGAGAGAAAATCGGGGAAGGTGTCCTGGGAAGAGAGCCATAGTTCGCGGATGCGTGGAAGAAGGGCAGAGGTTATATAATTTTTATCAAATATCATGGGGATTCTCCTGTCTGTCCGACGTGTTTGAAAAAACGTTGTGTTGTTAATTTTTGGTACTGTTATCATTATGCAGGGAATGAAGGGGAATTACAAGCAAATTGTGGTTGCAGGGTGATGCATTCTGAAAACATTCCGAACTCTTTCCCTTTATACAATACAATGATAGAATAAGGCAATAGGTAAGGGCAGGGAAGAAGATAAAAAGGATTGAGGGGGAGTATATGAACTGGAGAAAGAGTATTCTGGTGAGAGTAGCGGTGCTGTTTGTTCTTTTGGGAAGCGTTACTGCAGTTTCAATGGGAATTATAGCTTATTCTTTTGCAAAGCATGCCATAGCGAAAAATATGTACAATGCACATAAGGACGTTGTTTGGCAACTCAGCAAAAGTATTGATTTTGAAGTGCAGAAGAATCTGGCTATCATTACTTCTCTGTACTACGATGAAAATCTCAAAAAAATTTTTATGGAAAACAATGCGTCGGAGTATGAGAAGATTCAAATGGAAGCTCGTGCCGTAGACATTGTCAGACAGACTAAAAATACACAGCCTTTGAATAACTGCAACATTATTTTATTTGATGCTTCAGGTGGTGTTTACGGAATGGTTACGGAGGGAACAGATTTTACCTGGCTGGAAGGAAAGCCTTATTTTTCCAAGTTGGCTTCGAGCCGCAGTATTATATGGGAGGGAGGAAGTACCGGAATTGGTAAAAACAATGAGGGACGGTTTATTATCAGTGCTATTAAGGCGGTTAAAGACAAGCATGGCAGGGTTTTGTATTACATAGTTGCCGAAACGGACGAAAAGGTTTTTTTTGATCTATATAAAGGCACTTTGAATTTAAATAATACCATATGTATTGTAGATGAGTATGGGACAATTGCTTCCAGTAGCATCCGGGAACAAAATGGAGAAAGCTTTTCGGAACAGTATGGAGTGACTGCGGAACAGCTGGATAGCGGCCTTGACAGAAAAGTTCGTCTTAATTCCAGGGATTATATGGTGTTAAAGAAGCAAATTTCCGGAACTAATTGGTGGATTGTGGATATGGTGCCATTTAAGCAGATGTCAGAGGAGGTTTTCTGGCTTCGCATGGTACTGGGAATTTTTATACTGGTTATGATTGTGTTTACAGTAGTTCTGACTTTGATGTTGATGTTATATTTTGGAAGGCCGATAAACCAGTTAAAGCATTGTATGATGCAGGTTACAAAGGGAAAATTTTCAGAACATATGGATTATCAGAGGGACGATGAGATTAAGGTGCTGGCCGAAGGGTTCAATATGATGGTAGAGGATCTGAAGATATATATGAAGGATCTGGTCTATCAGCAGCAGCTTTTGCGAAACGCTGAGCTAAAGGCAATGCAGGCTCAGATCAGGCCTCATTTTCTATACAATACTCTGGAATCAATTTCTTATCTTGCACAAATGGGGGAAAATTCAAAAATTAAAGTATTGGCTCAATCGCTTATCGGGCTGCTGCGTATGACTATTGGGGATATCAGGAGTACCATAACCCTGGAGGAGGAGCTGGAAGGGGTAAGACAGTATATAAATATTCAGAATATCCGTTACGGTAATACTCTGAGAGAAAGCATCTATGCGGAACCGGAAATCATGGAGTGTAAAATACTTAAGCTATTGCTTCAACCAATAGTGGAGAACGCTATTATACATGGTATTGCACCTCTTTCGGCATCGGGAATAGTAATGATATATGGAAAGCGGGATGAGGACGGAATCTGTATAGAAATCAGTGATAATGGAGTGGGCATGGAAGCCGGAGAGGTAGAAAGACTTTTGAGTGACAGAAAGAGAGAGGGGAATTTTTCAGAGATAGGTATTGCTAATGTGCAGGATCGGATTCAGACACTGTATGGGAAAAAATATGGGGTGGCAATATTCAGCCAGCCGGGTTGCGGGACTACGGTAGAAGTCCATTTGCCCTATATATTGAGTAAGGGAGATGAAATTAAAAATGAGGGAAAAGAGACAGAAGATACTGATTGTTGAGGATGAACCGATACTTCGACAGGGACTTGAGGTTCTGGGAGACTGGGGCAAAAACGGACTGATACTTATTGGCAGCGTACAAAACGGCAGAGAAGCGCTGGAACTGATGGCGACGGAACTGCCTGACATAATTATTACGGATATCATGATGCCTGTTATGGATGGAATTGAACTGATAAAAAGGGTGAAGATTCAGTATCCGGAGGTGGAAATTATTGTTTTGAGCAATTACAGTGATTTCCAGTATGTGAGGCAGGCTATGAAAGCGGGGGCTGCCGATTACCTGTTAAAAGTGCAGATTGACTTTGACAGCCTTCTTGATGTTGTAAATAAGGTTGGCGAGGATATTTTACATAGAAAGAGAATACAAGAGTTTAGAATTCCTGATGAATTGGAGAGCGAAAGGAGCGCTTTTTTAAAGCGGTTGTTGTTCTGTACAGAAGTTGAAGATAAAGATGCGGAAAAGAGTGCAGAGAGTCTGGGGTTAATATGGAACAGCAGACGCCTGGCCGTATATACTGTGGAATTTTTTAAGGATAAACAGGAATTGAGAGGGGAAGAAAAAGCAGAACTTTTAAACAGGATACGTGAATGTCTGACGGAGCTTGAGGAAGGTATGGTCCGGATGCAGGAGAATATGGGACGTATATATTTCATTGCGGTATGGAATAAAGATACCTCGAAAATATTGTGTGAATTTCTGAAAAAAAGGATTGTTCCGGGCAACGGAATTTCATTCCGTATGGCAGCAGGTATTATGGTTAACAGCTTTTCACAAATTCCGAGGTCAAGAACCAGTTCGGAGAGAGGCCTATCCTATTGCTTTTATTTAGGGGAAAACACTTGCTTTGACTGCAGCCAGCGGCATATGGACAAAATAATATGGTCACTTGATGGTGAAAAACTGAGATACGCCTGTATTGTAAAAGATGTAAATGTAATTATGGAAATCGCAGATGACCTGTTGAAAACGGCTGTAAGTGATGATTTTATGGACCCTTATGATTTATTGAAGTCCGCAGAGGGAATACTGCATATCCTTATGGTGAATGTGCGGAAAAATGAAGACAATAGCAGTGAAAGAATGAAGCAGATGCAGTATTTCAGGCAGCTGGAGGAGTGCAGTTATTATGACAGCTTCTATAAGGTGTTCAGGCAGTTGCTGATAGAACTGACGAGTGCCGGGGAACAGGATTTGATAAAAAGCAGAAATCCTCTTTTTTTAGATGTTTTCGAGTATGTGAACTCGCATATCGAGGAGGATATGACTTTAAAAAGTCTGGCGGAGGAATTTCATGTAAATTACAGTTATCTGTCACAAATGTTTAAGAACTATACGGGCACGAATTTCAGCAGCTATCTGAATCAGCAGAGAATACAAAGGGCGGTGGAGCTGTTGAAGGAAGGCAGATATTCGGTGGCAGATGTCGGGGATATGGTCGGGTATCATGAAGTAAGCTATTTCTGTAAGGTATTTCGTAAATATACGGGAAAGACACCTTCTGACATTCAAAAAATATAAAAAAAGTATTATTTTTTCCAAATATTTTTATATTCGGCTGTAATTATTTTTTTGAAACTATAATCTGTATTAGAAATGGAATATTTTTTACTAATGATTATCTGTACGCTTTGTTATGATAGGTGTACAGATAATTTTTTTAGATGCAGGGTAGCAAAGTAAAGCATCTGAAAAGGGAAGGCCGGCCTTTACAAATCTGTATCTATAAATAATAAGGATAAGGAGTGGGAGGTTTGCAAAAAAAAGGTTTAAATACTGGAAAGAAAAAAGGGAGTGACCGTTTAACGGGGTATGCTATGATTGCACCTTTTTTCATTCTGTTAATGCTTTTTGTTATCGTACCTATTGTGATTAATGTTATCCTCAGCTTTATGAACTATAATATGAGGGAAATTCACTTTGTTGGATTTACCAATTATATAGAATTGTTCAAGGATAAATTATTCGGGATTGCTTTTAAAAATACTTTGTTTTATACCGTGTTTAATGTTTTGTTTACAATGATTATCAGCTTTTTGCTGGCTGTATTTCTGAACCGTAATCAATGGATAACAAAATTTGCCAGATCATGTATGTACATTCCTTATGTAACATCTATGGTGGTGGCAGCTATGATTTGGCTGTGGATGTATGAACCTCATGGAGGTGTATTTAATGAAATATTGAAAGCCTTAGGATTACAGCCGGTCAACTGGCTGCTTCAGAAATCCACCGCACTTCCCTGTATCATTGCAATGAATGTGTGGAAAGGGATTGGCTATAATATGGTATTGTTTCTTGCGGCCCTTCAGGGAGTACCAACGGCTTTATATGAGGCGGCGTCAATGGATGGTGCAAAAGGATGGGCAAAAATCAGATATATTACAATACCGATGATACAGCCGATTATCTTTTTTATTTTTATTACAAATATTATCAATTCGTTTAATGTTTTTGAATCGGTAACTGTTATGACGAGCGGAGGGCCTTTAAATTCCACAACCACACTGGTTCATCAGATTTATACAAGAAGTTTTACAGAATATAAGCTTGGATATGGTTCTGCTATTGCAATGGTGCTTTCCATTTTTGTATTATTATTTACTTTCTTAAGTTTCAGATTTGGCAGCCAGAGTAATGATACGGGCAATTGAGGGGGATGAAAGACATGAAAAGGAGTACAGGCAGAAATGTTCTAAGAAATATTGTACTGATAATTCTATGTTTAATTATGTGCTTTCCATTTTTTATGATGTTAAGCACTTCGCTGAAAAGCTATACGGAAATTAAATCTCCTGTCTTTCATTTGTTTCCGGAAAGAATCCGATGGGAGAATTATGTGGAGTTGTTTCAGTCTGGCAGATGGGGCAGGTACTTTTTAAACTCATTTACTATTACCGCAATCAGTACGGCTGCAGCGGTTATCATTAATTCCATGGCAGGATATGCCTTTGCGCGGCTGCATTTTAAAGGCAGAGATACATTATTTGGAATAGCGCTGCTGGGAATGATCGTGCCTGCGCAGGTTACTATGCTTCCAGCCTATGTCATTATGAAATATATACCTTTTGCAGGAGGCAATAATATTTTTGGCATGGGAGGATCCGGACTTTTAAATACAACGCAGGGACTAATACTGATTTATCTGTCTGGTGCATTCGGAGTTTTTCTGTTCAGGCAATTTATGCTAAATTTTCCGGATTCTCTGGATGATGCGTCCAGAATTGACGGATTATCCAGATTCGGTACTTATGTAAGAATATATATGCCGTTATCAAAGCCTGCAATTGCAACCATGGTGGTATTAAGAGCGACCGCAACCTGGAATGACTATATATGGCCGCTTCTGATGACACAAAAAGACAAGTTTTATACAGTGCAGCTGGCGCTTTCCAGGTTCAGAAGTGAATCCGGAAATGAATGGCAGTATACGATGGCGGCAACTGCCGTAATTATATTACCAATTATTATACTTTTTTTGTTCCTTCAGAAATATTTTATTGAGGGAATTGCAACAACTGGTTTGAAGGATTAATGGAGGAAATCAAATGAAAAAGGGAATTGCACTATTATTAACAGGCTGTATATTGATGTCCATGCTCACGGGATGTGGAAACAGTACGGATAATAAAACGGAAGAAGTCTCCGGACAGGGGAGACAGGAGGAGAATCAGGAACAGGTTCATCTGACATTTCTTACGAATGAAGCGGCAGGCGATGAGCAGCACCTTGAATACTATGAACAGCTTATTTCTAATTTTGAAAGCAAGAATCCGGGAATTACAGTGGAACTTCTGCAAGGAGGGGACTGGCAGGATATGGAGACAAAGCTGAATGCTGCAATGTTGAGCAATACCTATCCTGATGTAATTCTTTGTCCGTTGAATACCTTTGGACAAAGGGCAGCGCTGGGAGATTTTATGGATTTGTCAGAATATATTGAAGGCTGGGAGGATAAGGAGGATATATTTGACGCCAGTATTGATATTGGAAAATATCAGGGAATAAGTTATGGAATTGGAGGTTTTCCTGTTCCTGAGGTAGTTATGTACCGGAAAGATTACTTCAAAGAGGCCGGACTGGATCCGAATTCGCCGCCTGAAACATGGGAGGAGCTTTACGATTATGCGAAGAAACTGGTGGTTATGGATGACAGCGGAAATGTAGAAAGAGGCGGTTTTGACGTTCCCATATCGGATCCGAATGTTACTTTAATGGAAGTTTTTATGAGACAGGCAGGAAATAAAATTATCGATTCCGAAAAGGGAGAAATATGTATTGATCAGCCAAGTGCCATAAAAGCGATGGAATTTCTTAAGAAATTTATAGATGAAAAGCTAACGATTACATATCAGCGCGGGACAGATGATCCGGTATTATCCGGTAAAAGTGCAATAGGAATAGTTTATTTGGATTCCGCAAAAAAAATATTGGAGGAAGATCCTTCAATGAAAGATAAGCTGGGTTTCTTTCCTTATCTAAATGGAGGAGAGGAGGCTGCATTTACTGGATATCGTGTAATGGCAGTGAGCGAAACCTGTAAAAATAAAGAAGCAGCCTGGAAATTTGCTAAATATTTTTATAATTCAGATGAAATGTGGAACAGGTATGAGAAATTTGGAAATATTCCGGTGAGAGTATCTCTGTCAGATAAATATATTCAGGAAAATCCGGAATTGAATAAGGTGGTTATGGCAAGCGTGGAAAAGGGAACCGGAAGACCTGTAAGCGGATGGGTTTCTGTAGTGACAAAATATGAAGTGCAGGCATATGAGGAGATTATGAACGGGGTCAAAGAACCGGAACAGGCACTGAAGGATGCGGCAGAAGCTGCCAGGGCAGAAATTGATTCACAGCAATAATAACGGGAGTATAGCGTAAAATGGGAAAAAAACCAAATATAATTATTGTGCTGGCTGATGATATGGGATTTTCTGATATAGGCTGTTTTGGCTCGGAAATACGAACCCCCTGTCTGGATGCTATGGCGGCTCAGGGAATCAGATACAATCATATGTATAACAATGCAAGATGCTGCCCGAGCAGAGCATCGCTGCTAACCGGATTATATCCTCATCAGGCCGGAGTTGGCCTGATGATGGAAAATCTGGGAATTAAGGAATATCAGGGTTATTTGAATGATTCATGTATTACTCTTGCCGAAGGCGTAAAAAGCGCGGGCTATCAGACCGGAATGATTGGGAAATGGCATGTGGGGGGAGGTTACCAGAAAACAAGAGAAGCATTGGAAAGGGCAGGAAAAAAGGGATATCCCACACCAATGCAAAGAGGCTTTGATTATTTTTATGGTACATTGGAGGGCGCGGGAAATTATTACAACCCGGTCACATTAATGGAAAATGGGGAATGGATTAATATCCGGCCAGAGGATAATTTTTATTATACGGAAAAAATAGGAGAGAAAGCATGTGAAGTTCTTGAAAGGTTCTCCGGAGATGATGCTCCTTTTTTCCTTTATGTATCATTTAATGCGCCGCACTGGCCTCTGCATGCGAGAGAAGAAGATATTGCAGCCTATGAGGGGACTTATCTTGTCGGATGGGACGAAATAAGAAAACGAAGATATCAAAAGCAGTTAGAGATGGGAATTGTAAAGGATATCTGGGATATGTCTCCCCGGGACACCGGTTCTCCTGATTGGGATGAAATTGAGGATAAGGACTGGGAGGATATTAAGATGGCCGTTTATGCGGCGCAAATAGAAGAAATGGACAGAGCAATAGGAAAAATCAGGGAAAAGCTTACCCAATTGGAATTAGTAAAGGATACTTTTATCTTATTTACATCTGATAACGGGGCATGTGCGGAAGAGCTTCCGGAGGATGGGTGGATCTGTAATTTTGCTTCTGAGAGGACACTTAATGGGGAAAAAGTTGAGATTGGTAATTTATCAAAGAGACGTCCCGGAAAAGAGGATACCTATATGAGCTATGGGCTTCCCTGGGCTAACGCCAGTAATACACCGTTCCGGCTTTTCAAGCATTGGATCCATGAAGGCGGTATTTCTGCTCCCTGTGTGGTTTCCTGGGGGGATAATATTAAGAATCCCGGAAGGGTAGAGGAAACTCCAATTCATTTTATAGACATTATGCCCACGATTCTTGAGCTTGCAGAAGCTGAGTATCCAAGGGAATGGAAAGGAACCCTGATTCATCCGGTTGCAGGGGAAAGTTTCCTCTCCAGTGTACGGGAAAAGTGGGAAAGAAAACGTCCGATTTTCTGGGAACATGAGGGTAACTGCGGAGTTCGGCTGGGGAGGTATAAGCTGGTCCGTTGTTATCCTGAGGATTTTGCGTTATATGATATGGAGCTGGACAGAACGGAGCTGCATGATATTTCAGGAGAACATCCGGAAATAAAAAAAGAACTGCTTAAGGCTTATGAAGAGTGGGCACAGGAAACTGGTGTAAAAAGCAGAGAGAAAATTCTTGAAATCATAAAGAACTCAGAAGTATAGAAAATCCCCCTTCCTCTTTCCATAATACAATGTTAGAATAAACTATCATCATTACATTTACAGAAGGGTATGGGGAAAGGAAGGGACAGGAAATGGAGAAAGTCGGTCTGACGAATACGGAGCTTCAGGTATCACAGCTGTGCCTGGGAACTGCGGATTTCGGGACGAAGAGGAGCCGGGAGGAGGCCTTCCGGCAGATGGATGTTTTCCTGGACGGCGGCGGTAATTTTATTGATACTGCTCATGTTTACGGGGATTGGGCCTGTGAGGAAAAGGGCTGCAGCGAGAAAGTGATCGGGGAGTGGCTGGCTGGTAAGAGGGATAAGGTGATTCTTTCCACTAAGGGCTGCCATCCTCCAATTAATGATATGGAATGTTCCAGAGTGGATGTACACAGTCTGCGTGAGGATGTGGAGGAGAGCCTCCGCTGTCTGAAAACGGATTATATTGATCTGTATTTTCTGCATAGGGATAATCCGCAGGTGCCGGCAGGGGAACTGCTGGAGGCGCTGGAGGATGAGGTCCGCAGAGGAAATCTGCGTTATTATGGATGTTCCAACTGGAGCCTGGAACGTCTGAAGGAGGCCGACAGGTATGCAAAGGAGCACGGCCTGAGAGGGTTTGCATGTAATCAGATGATGTTTGTTCTGGCGGATGTGGTTCCGGAAACGCTTGTGAAGCCGCAGCTTACCATTCTTGACGGGGAGTATTACCGGTACGAAAAGGAAACGCGGCTGTCTTTTATGGCTTATATGTGTATGGCGGGAGGATATTTTTCCAAACGTATGGCGGGAAAGCCGGTGTCCGCACAGCAGAAGGAGCGGTATCACGGGGATGCCAATGAAGCTATCCTGCGGAAGCTGAAGCTGTATGTGAGCGAGGGGTACCAGGTGACGGATTTCCTTTTCAGCTATGTGAAAATGGCAGGGTTTCCATCCATCCCCATTGCGGGTTTTGGCAGCGAGGCGCAGCTGAGGCAGGGGCTTGACTGTATTGACAGGGAGGTCCCGGAGGAAATAATGAAGGACCTGATTTCTTTGAAAAGAACACAGTCCTATCAATGGTAGGAGATTTTACAACCGGCAGTTGATTTCTGCCGGTTTTTCTAATGTCCCGTTATTTTCCAGGGATCCGGTTCGTGTTACAATAGGGCTGTAAAAATGGCAGTTAATAAAAATTGTATGCTCTTTCAGCATACGGATTGGAGCAGGATGGAACTACGGCTGGCAGAAAATATTGCAAGATTCAGGAAATCCAGGGGATATACCCAGGAGGAGCTGGCGAAGAGGCTGAGCATCTCTTCCCAGGCTGTTTCCAAGTGGGAAAATGCCCAGTCGCTGCCCGACATATCTCTTCTTCCCGCACTGGCAGGGCTTTTGGAGACGGATATCGACACACTGATGGGATATATCCCGAAAAAGAAAGCGGTAACGCCTTATGAAGAGCGTTATAAAATTGAGGAATATTATTGGGGAACTATGCCCGGAGAAATGTGTCTGGAGCTTTTGCGCAGATGCTATCCCACCAGGCCGCTGCGGCTGCTTGAGGTGGGCTGCGGGGAAGGGAAAGACGCAGTCTTTTTTGCAAGAAACGGATATCAGGTAACGGCATTTGATGTGACGGAGTCCGGAATTGAGAAGGCGAAGCGGCTGGCAGATATCCATCAGGTGGAGGTTAACTTTTTCAGGGCAGATCTGCATGATTACCGGCTGGATGAGGAGTTTGACGTAATATACAGCTCCGGGGTTTTCCATCATATCCTGCCCGAGTTGCGCAGGGAAATCATGGAGAATTATATTGCTCATACTGCACCTGGCGGCATGCATGCAATTAATGTGTTCGTGGAAAAACCGTTTATTCCCGTGCCGCCTGATTCGGACGGCGGGGAAAACTGGGTGTCCGGAGAGCTTTTTACCTATTACAGGGACTGGCTGCTTGAGGAATGCAGGGAGACAGTTTTTGACTGCCGAAGCGGCGGGATTGGGCATAAGCATTGTATGGATACTGTTTTTGCGAGGAAGCTGCCTGAGAACGGCGGGAAGGAGAACGGTGGTTTCTGAAAAACACTTTGAAAAAGCTGAGAAAAAGTATTTGAGAATAACCGGGAAGGGATGAGATATGACTGATTTTATAAAGGAGACACAGAATGCGGTGCCGGGATCGATCCGGCTGGAAACCGCGCGTATGATTCTCAGGGATCACAGGCTGGAGGATCTGGAAAGCCATCACGAAATGCTGTCTGATCCGGAGGTGATGTATTATCTGCCGGACATTATGACTCACAGCCTGGAAGAATCCCGACGGGATTTGGAAACCTCGGTCAGGGCGGTGACGGCACAGCCCAGGAGGGAGTATTTCCTGCGAATGGAGGAGAAGGGAACGGGAGAGCTGATAGGGGAGATCGGCTATACGGTTACGGAGGAGACACCGGTGGGAAAGCTGGTTCACGCCGGGTATTTCAGCAGGAAAAGGTTCTGGGGCAGGGGATATATGTCAGAGGCGTTTGCGGAGGTGCTGCGTTTCGCATTTGAGGAGAATGGGGTATTCCGGCTGACGACCGGCTGTGACCCGGAAAATAAAGGTTCCGAAAAGGTGATGAAAAAGTGCGGACTGATAAAGGAAGCGGATATGAAGAAAAAAGTCTGGATGCATGGGAAAATGAGGGATCGGGTGGAATACCGTATGCTGCGTGAGGAATGGGAAGCGGGCGGAAAACGGAGGTGACGGCGTAAAAAGAGGGATAAAATCTGTGACATAACAAAACAAAATCCGGGACAAACAGGTCCCGGCCATAAGTGTAGCGTAAACCGTAATAATATAGGACAAATCAGGAGGAAAAACCAGGGCACGGTCTTGCATTTTTACAGTATCTTTGCTACCATAAGAACGGAATACTCCAGTGATGACAGGACAGACGACCATCACTATAATAAAAATTCGGCTGGTGAATGTAATGTATGCCGTTCCCTGGGCGGGGACGGAAACTGCAAATTTTAGGAGGAACTAATATGAGTAGCGAAATCAGAGACATTAACCTGGCCGAATCCGGCGAGCAGAAGATCGAATGGGTCAGAAGAAACTGTGATCTGCTTCGGATGCTGGAAGAGGAATTCAGCCAGAGCAAACCATTTGCCGGGAAAAAAGTGACCCTTTCCGTTCATCTTGAGGCGAAAACCGCGTATTTGTGTAAGGTGCTGGCGGCAGGCGGCGCTGAAATGTATGTAACCGGATCAAATCCTCTTTCCACACAGGATGATGTGGCGGCAGCGCTGGTTAAGGCCGGGCTGGAGGTTCATGCCTGGTATGGAGCAACGGAAGAAGAATACAATGCACATATCCGTGCAGTACTGTCCGCAGGTCCCAATATCATCATTGATGACGGCGGGGATCTGGTGCATATGGTTCATACGGAAATGCAGGAGCTGATCCCCAATATCCTGGGCGGCTGCGAAGAAACCACCACAGGCATTATCCGCCTGGAGGCCATGAACAGGGCCGGGGACTTGAAGTTCCCTATGATCCGTGTCAACAATGCGCAGTGCAAGCACTTTTTTGATAACAGGTATGGTACGGGCCAGTCCGTATGGGATGGCGTGATGCGTACCACCAACCTGATTGTAGCCGGAAAGAATGTTGTGGTAGCCGGTTATGGCTGGTGCGGCAAGGGTGTTGCCATGAGGGCAAAGGGCCTGGGCGCCAAGGTGATTGTAACGGAAATCAATCCGGTGAGGGCTATCGAAGCGGTAATGGACGGCTTTGAGGTAATGCCCATGAAGGAAGCTGCCAAAATCGGCGATTTCTTTGTGACGGTAACTGGCTGTGACAAGGTAATTGATGAAGAGGATTTTGCTGTGATGAAGGAAGGCGCTATTCTGTGCAATGCCGGACATTTTGACTGCGAAATCGACATGGCGGGCCTTCGTAAAATCGCTGTGGAAACAAAGGAAATGCGTAAAAATATCATGGGATATAAGCTGCCTACCGGCCAGTGGATTTTCGTTCTGGCTGAGGGCCGTCTTGTTAACCTGGCAGCAGGAGACGGACATCCGGCGGAAATCATGGATATGAGCTTTGCCATTCAGGCGCTTTCCGCGAAATATCTGGTGGAGCATGGCCGTGAAATGACAGAGATGCTCATCGATGTGCCGGTGGAAATCGATGAGGATGTTGCAGCGAGAAAGCTGCGTTTTATGGGCAAGGAAATCGATACGCTGACTGCGGAGCAGGAGGCTTATCTGAATAAATCCCTGGTATAGGCGATAGTAAGATTTTAAATAGGTTAACACATATATTACAGAAGCATATATCATCAAAAAAGCCTGTCCTGGTTATAAAAAACCAGACAGGTTTTTTTATTCAAGCTTTGCGTCCGGCGCTTCTTTAGTCTCCTCAAGGGAAAAATAGTCAAAATATGCCGGAGGCACGCAGGGCTGTCCTTTTCCTGTAGCGAACATTCCCACATATACACCGGTAAAACTGCGGCCAATTACCTCACAGGCCAGAAATCTGGTGGAGGCCGATGCGAGATAAATGGGATCATGATCTCCTGAGTAATAAAAATGATAATGGCTGCGCGTCGCTTCAATGTGCAAAGTTACCTCACCGGCGGGAGCCGGGACACAGGCAGCAATTTGGCAGAAATCGTCCGCTCTTTTCTCAACGCAGATGAAGCTTTGTCCATTCATCAGCCTTTTGGAAAGCTTATAGTAGAAGAGGTTGGTTGCCAGTATGAGAATACCGGCTTCTTGGTTTTCCTTTTGTGGACAGAAATCCATTTTGGCGCGGATCCGGCAACAGAAATACCGCTGCCGCCGCACAAGCAGGGCCGGGGACTCCAAATCGCTTATATCGAATGAATTACCGTATAGTGTAAGGCAGCTTTTTCTTTGAGCCAGGCGGTAGCATTCCCTGTGTGGATTGCGCAGATAATTCCAACAATACGCAAGGCTTTCTCCATCAAAATGATCCAGGGAAATTTCATGCGGTACAGGAAACTGCACCAAGTCATGTCCGCAGGAATCCAGGCTTACGCATTTGTTTCCGTTTACAACTGGCCAGCCATCGTCATTCCAGCTGACGGCTGAAAGAAAGGTCTCACGGCCGATATGGCTCATATATCTGCGAGCCAGGCGTATTCCCAGGTGAACCATCCACCAGTTACCATTGGCATCCTCCACCAAATCCCCATGTCCTATGCAATGGACGCCGGGGGTCTGCACATGGATATTGGTAAGGATGGGATTGTGGGGACAGGATTCAAAGGGGCCCCAGGGGGATTTGCTTCGGGCGATGGTTTCCATATGGGTAAACTGGGTGCCGCCCTCCGCTATCATGAGATAGTACCACCCGCCGATGGCATACAGATGCGGGGCCTCAGCCGCCCGCCCCCCTGTGCCTGTCCATAAAAACCGGATTTCGCTGATAAGCTTTCCTGTTTCCGGGTTGATTTCCGCCTGCGATATGCCGGACCGGCCATCCGATGCACCCAGGTTTGTTGTAAGATATACATGGCCTTTGTCAAAGGTCAGTGAGGGATCAATTCCTCCCATATCCACCCAGATGGGTTCGTACCATTCTCCGGCCGGATCCGTGGCAGTCACGTAAAAGTTCCCATGGCCGGTTACGTTTGTGCTGGCAACATAAAATATGCCTTCATGATAACGGATGGTGGGAGCCCAAATCCCTCCGGAGGGAGGAACATTAGTCAGGGGAATCTGGGAGGCTCGTGTAAGGCAATGACCAATCTGTTCCCAATGAATTAAATCCAGGCTGTGAAACACTGGGATTCCCGGAAAATATTCTGCGGAGCTGGTAACCAGGTAATAATCTTTGCCCACGCGGCAGACACTGGGATCCGGATAAAAACCAGGCAGGACAGGATTCTGATAATCCATATGAAAGCTCTCCTTTCGGGCAGAGAAATGTGGGAGTGATCAATAAAAAGCTTTTTTCAGAAGGACAAGTATTTTTCCTGATGTTGAAATACTTCTGCCATTTTCAATATATTTTCCGGGGGTACATCAAAGGACAGTGCGTGTGTCGGGGCCAGGATATAGCCGCCGCCTTCGCGAAGAATCCGGGAAACCCTTATAATTTCGTCACGGACACCTTCGGGGGTGGCATAGGGCAGACACTGCTGGGTGGATATCCCGCCCCAGAAGGTCAGATCCTTGCCGTAAAGTTTTTTCATTTCCGCGATATCATAGATTTCCGGCTGAAAGGTTTGATAGCAGTCCAGGCCGATTTCGATCAGGTCCGGAAATATTTCGTGGCAGTCTCCGCAGGAATGCTGAATGACATATTTCCCCCCGGCTTTCACCCGCTGATAAAGTCTGGCCATCCGCGGCTTCAGAAAATGGCGCCAGTGATTTGGCCCCATAATAAGCCCTCTTTGCTGTCCCCAGTCATCACCGAAATAGACAGCGTCAACATCGTATTCCAGAGCCAAATCGATCATCGGAAGATAGTAATCACAGATGCGGTCAAATAATTCGTCCAGTTCGTCCGGGCAAATTAGCATACTCATCAGAACATTCTCCATCCCCATCAGACTCCAGGCCCGCTCAAACATACAGAAGCCGAACCCTGCCACCGTAAAACGGTCTCCGTTTTTGGCTACAAGCGCTTCATACTCCTGGCGAAGCCTTTTTTGATCAAATACGGGAAATTCGTAATGATAGTCCTCCAGGTCTTTTATCTGCGGCTTTTCCACAATGCCAATGTCCTTGTCCGCGCCGTTGCGGTTCCAGATAACACCGAATTCATCCTGAAAAAAACCGGGTTTTCCAGGCAGCTGTGTGGGCCATCCCCAATACTGGATGATATTGATGCAGCTGCCAATTTTCTCCTCGATTTCCTCATCTTTGGTGTAAGCGATCAGCTGATCCAATGCCTGTTTTGTGAAGTCCATGTGAAAAGGTATTGTTTCATGCTCCCGGTGCTCCAGTGCCTCAATAACAGCTTGACGTCTTGTCATAAAATCCTCCTTGCCCGCAGCGGGCGTTCGTTTTTAGCAGCTCCTTCAAAACGTCCGGGAAGCTGTTTTTAGTATTACCGTTTGTCGGAGAGGGGGTATACGGAATCTCTCAGGATCAGTTCACAGGGAAGCAGGCTGGTGTGTTCCACTTCCTTTCCGTCCAGCAAATCCAACAGAATTGTGGCAGCAAGTTTTCCTATGTCATAAAACGGAATCCGCAGGGTGGTGATAGCGGGGGTGCTGTAAGCGGAGCAGGTTCTGTCATCAAAGCCAATGACTGAAAGCTGCTCGGGCACCTGTCTGCCGCATTTGCGTCCGGCGGCGATAACGCCGCAGGCCATAGGATCGTTCATGGCAAAAATGGCGGTAGGAGGATCTGGGTAAGAGAGAAGTTTACAGGTCTGTTCAAAGGCAAGGTCATAGTTCCAGTCACCGGAAAGTATAAAATGAGGTGGAAGCACCAGTTCCGCATCTACCATGGCGGACTGGAAGCCCATAATACGCTGGTGGACAAATTCCTGTCCCAGATTACCCGTGATGATTCCCATACGTGTGTGCCCCTTGGAAATCAGATGCATGGCGGCCTGTCTTGCAGCCTCAAAATTATCATAATCCACACTGTAATCGGTCCTGAGGGCGGAGCTGTAGGCAAAGACGACCGGGAGCTTAATCAGGGAACGGATATGGGCCACATTTTGGGAATTGGCGCCTATGTATATGACACCGCAGGCCCTGGAGGCTTCCAGTATGTGCAGGCTGGATTCCAATAGCTGAGTATCATAATCTTCGTGGCTGTAGGTTCTCAGATTGCACAGGTTTACCGTGAATCCCTTCTGATCCAGAAAGCCGCAGATAGCGTCAATAATGGGAGGCGTGCTGAAGGCGGCAACCTCTTCGGCAATAACACCTATGGATTTATAGCTGTTTGTCTTCAGATTCTTGGCTGCGATGTTGGGGACATAGTGCAGTTCGGCAAGAGCGGCAGTCACCCTGGCCTCCGTAGCCGGTGAAACATTTTTTGTTTTATTAAGTACATGGGAAACGGTTGCTATGGAAACACCGGCTAACCTGGCTACATCATGTATGGTAACCATAATTATCCTCCTCTGAAAGTTGATGCGTTATACGGAACAGTTTTATTTATTTTCAGTTCTTCTTTATTCTATCATAATTAAACGTTTACCACAAGCTAAGAAAAGGAATTAGAGTTTTTTAACAAAAAGAAGAAGCGTAAGGGCATTGTAAGAGATAAAAATCGTGCATAAATCACAAAAAAATAAAGAATCAGACTTGGCAATTGACATATTCAATAGGGTGTGATAACCTCTAACTAAGAAAAACGTTTAACTGTACCGAGAGTATAAAATAAGACATAAGTCCAGTAAAATCCAGAAATATGCCTGTTTATAAAAATAATATACCAATGAAAAAGAAAAACGTTTAAAAGGAGGGGAAGTGCGTGTTTACGAAAAAGAAGGAGAAAGGAAATTTCAGAGAACTGCTTCTGCAGTACAGGAAAAATAAAGAACTGTTTCTTCTATTTATTCCGGTGCTTTTGTTTTATATCATTTTCTGCTACATACCAATGGGCGGTATTGTGATAGCCTTTAAGGATTACAAGCTGATGCAGGGAATCTGGGGAAGTCCCTGGGTGGGGTTGGAGAATTTCAGAGAACTGTTCACAACGCCGAGTTTTTATGAAATCCTGGGAAACACTTTGTGGATCAGTATTCTCAGACTGGTATTCGGTTTTCCGGCGCCTATTCTTCTTGCCATTTTGCTCAATGAGGTGCGCCATGCCAGATATAAGAAGGTAGTACAGACCTTCAGTTATCTTCCGCATTTTCTGTCGTGGGTTATCCTGGCCGGCGTGTTCCAGCAGCTGCTGAGTCCGTCTACAGGAGCGGTTAACGCTCTGCTTGGAAAATTGGGAATTGACCCTATTTATTTTCTGGGGGATCCGAAATGGTTTGTATTTACAATTATTTTAACAGGAATCTGGCAGAGCATCGGATGGGGAACCGTTATCTATCTTGCGGCAATTTCAGGAATCGATCCGCAGCTGTATGAAGCGGCCATGCTGGACGGCGCGGGTAGATTCAAAAGAATTCTTTATATAACGCTCCCATGCCTGGCGCCGACAATAACCATTACATTGATTCTGAACACGGGCGGTATTCTGAATGCCGGCTTCGATCAGATTATGAACCTGTATAATGAGGCTGTCTATGAGGTGGGAGATATCATTGACACCTATGTATATCGAAGAGGTTTGGAAGGAATGCAGTACAGTTATTCCACTGCGGTCAACCTGTTTAAAAATGTGATTGGTTTGGGATTTGTTCTGTTTACGAATAAAATAGCCCAGAAGCTGGGCGATAATTCCTTATGGTAGGGGGTGAAAGGAAGATGAGCAGCAGTAAAAAAATAAAGCGGAGTGCAGGAGACAGGGCATTTGACTGGATTAACTATCTTTTCCTGGCGTTGTTTTCCCTGACGATTCTGTTCCCGTTCTGGAATCTGTTTGTACAGTCCGTAAGCTCTCCGGATTCAGGAGTTGTGGATGCCCTCCAGATGTGGCCGAAGAAATTTTCCGCTTTTAATTATAAGTATGTGCTCGCTAATAAATATATTTGGACTGGCTACAGGGAAACGCTGATTAGAACAATTGCAGGTACGGCGCTGAGCGTCACGCTGACAGCGATGGGCGCCTATGTGCTTTCCAAAAAAAAGCTGCCCAACAGGAATTTTTGGACTACTGTTGTCCTGATCCCCATGTTTTTTTCAGGCGGTATGATACCCAGTTATCTCTGGATGGTTAACCTTCATCTGATTGATAACCGTCTGGTACTGATACTGCCAGGGCTGATAAGTTCTTACAACCTGATAATTATGAGAAATTTCTTTATGTCCGTGCCGGAGGGATTGGAGGAATCGGCAATGATAGACGGTGCGGGAAGCATCCGGATTTTCTTTAGCATTGTCCTCCCGATTTCCAAGGCGGTGCTGGCTACGGTGGCCCTGTGGGTGATGGTAGGACACTGGAATGCCTGGTTTGATGCAACTATTTACATAAGAGATGCGAATAAGCTTCCTCTGCAGGTGGTTCTGAGAAGAATCCTGATGGAAGGAACGCAGCAGATGATGGATATGAACAGTACGGATACCAATCATGTTACGCCGGATACACTGAAGGCGGCAACTACCTTCGTATGTATGCTTCCCATTATGTGCGTGTATCCCTTTGTGCAGAAGTATTTTGTAAAAGGCGTTATTATAGGTTCCCTGAAGGGGTAGTAATCCGGAAAGCCGGAAAATTATAAAAAGGAGAGGTAAAATTATGAAATGGAAAAAAGCAGGCTGTTTATTTTTGACAGCAGTATTGGGAGCGGGGCTTCTGGCCGGCTGCGGTAATCAGGCGGAAACAGGAAATGCAGGAAGCACACCCACAGATGTTGAGAGCAAAGCAGTGGAAACCGGTGCTGCAGAGGCAGTGGAAACCCAGACAGCGGAGAAGAAGGAGGCCCCTCACTATTCCTATCGCATGGTGATGCACAATTTCGGACCGTGGGATGATAAGCCGGAAATGGCGGAGCGCTGGGAAGAGGAGTATAATGCGGATTTTGATCTTGTTTATGTGGAAACTGCAAATGCAGGTGACAGCATTAACCTGATGATTGCATCCGGAGATATTCCGGACGTAATACAAATGGTAGATCAGAACAAATATTATAAGGATGGGATTATCGGTGGATGGACAGAGGAATTTTTCCGTGAGCATGCACCTAATCTGTCCAGGTATATTGACGAAACAGACCCTTCCGCATGGCAGATTGCCAAATTTGACGGAGAACTGATGTACAGCATTCCCTGTTTCCGGAAATATGATACTATTGTAACCCCTGTTGTATGGAGAACCGACTGGCTTGAAAATGTGGGAATCACAGAAATTCCCAGGACTCTTGAGGAATTTGAAGAGGCCTTTTATAAGTTCACTAAAGAAGATCCGGATGGAAATGGAAAAAATGATACCTATGGGCTGTCTGAAACAGGTATCCGTACTATTTATGGTGCGTTCGGCAGTTATCGCGGGAAATGGCTTCTGGGCGATGATGGAAAAGTGGTTTACGGAGATGTGAAGCCGGAAATGAAACAGGCTCTTGAAGTTCTGCATAAATGGTATGTGGATGGTGTGCTGGATCCGGAATTTGTAACTGGTGAAAATGAAGGCGGCTATTGGGCTATTACCCATAAATTCCTGAACAATCAAATCGGTTATACCAACATGGGTAACTTTTACCATTGGCTTCCTGACATGAGCGGGGAGGAAAACGGATCTGCTATTGGTGAAATGGCTGCACAATGGAAGAACTCAGGCAACACGGGAACCTATGCCATGGGCTATGCACCGGAGGGGCCTGATGGACATAAAGGGACGGATAAAGCTGATTTCAGAAAGCTTCGTACCGTATTTTCTGTAAATCTGGTTCAGGATGAGGATAGATTCGGACGCTTACTGGAAATCATCGATGATATGAACTGCGGCAGTGTAGAGAGATCAGTGGAAGTGAACCGCGGGACACTTGGAAAGTATTCGGATATCGTTGATTTTATGGGAAAGAAGGCTTATACTGCAATCGGAGAAGCTGCAGAAGCGGATTCCCTTAATCCTTTTTTAAGTGCAAAGGGAGCAGCAAATACCTTTGCTTTCATTGAAGAAGGCGGCAACCTGGAATATCAGGAGGTTGCTTATGCACAGCAGTTTGCATGGGCTGATGAAGAATTTAAGGACAAAAATGACGGTTATGTAAGTGTTATCTTCAAGACTCCGGAATCCAAGGCAAAATACGGGGCGGAACTGGATAAGATTCTGAACACCGGATATACATCAATTATAACGGGAGAGAAGCCTCTGGATTATTTTGATGAAATGGTAAAGCAGTGGTATGACAACGGCGGTGAACAGCTGACACAGGAAGCAAACGAAATTTACGCACAGGAACATGCAGACAACTAGGAGGCATGAAACGAAAAGGGGACGTACCAGTGCGCCCCCTTTCACTTTTCCTCCAAGCGGGTGCGGATAAGGAGAAAAAAATGATGATGTTTACAGACGACTCCAATCAGACAAGGCTGGCGAAGGATCCGGCGGTTGTCAGATTCGGAAAGTATTATTATATGTATTATTCCAACTGCAGAATCAGTTGTGGCTCCCAGGGTGAGGAAAAGGCCGTATGGGGGATTGGAATTGCCCGAAGCACTGATCTGGAAAATTGGGAAAAGCTTCAGGACATGGACATGGAAGGAGAACTGGAAGCGAATGGTATCTGCGCACCTGGAGCTCTTATTTTTGAAGGAAAGCTACATTTGTTTTATCAGACCTACGGAAGCTTTGAGAAGGATGCCATCTGCCATGCATGGTCGGAAGATGGAGTCCATTTTACCAGAAATGAAACAAATCCGATTGTACGTGCGTATGGAGACTGGAACAATGGAAGAGCGATTGATGCGGATGTGATTATTTTTCAAAATAAGCTGTTCCTGTATTTTGCCACGAGGGATCCAGAGGGAAAAATACAGATGCAGGGCGTAAGCTGCTGTCCTCTGGATGGTGAATTCCGCAGAGAAAGTTGGAAGCAATGCTGTGAGGACAGCATATTGCGGCCGGAACTGGATTGGGAGCAGGAGTGTATTGAAGCCGCCGCGGCTATGGTCCGGTATGGCAAGGTATACCTGTTTTATGCCGGTGCATATAATAACTGCCCGCAGCAGATCGGCGTCGCGGTAAGCAGCGATGGTATACACTTTGAAAGAATGTCCGACAGACCTTTTCTGGAAAACGGAGGGCCGGGAAGCTGGAATGAATGTGAATCGGGGCATCCGTATGTTTTTGTTGATGATGACGACAGAGTTTATCTGTTTTACCAGGGAAATAACGACAAAGGAAAATCGTGGTATCTTTCCAGAGTGGAAATCGGATTTAAAAATGAGATACCGTATATTATCTAATTGAAAAAAATAATAACTTTTATTTATGTTAGAAATAGGAATTGACTTCCTGCGTCTGCAATTATACAATGAGCATGTGCCATGTTAATTTTATAACAAACTGCGGCTATTCATTACCGGACCGGTTGCATCAGACAGAAAATGACAGAGAACGAACAGGAGGTAAGTATTATGGCAAACATTTTGAACAGCCCCAGCAAATATGTTCAGGGAGCGGGTGAACTCTCCAGGCTGGGAAAATATGCGGAGGGGTATGGAAAGAAGGCGCTGATCCTTATCAGTGCATCAGGCTATAAAAGAATCGGCAGCATGGTGGAGGAAAGCTTCTCCGGCACAGGCTGCAGCACGGTATTCGATTATTTTAACGGCGAATGCTGTAAAACGGAAATCAACCGTTTGATCGAAGTGATGGAAAAGGAAGGCTGCGATATGGTCATCGGCATCGGCGGAGGAAAGATTCTGGATACCTCCAAGGCAGTGGCCTATTACAGGCATACGCCGGTTATCATCTGCCCGACTATCGCTTCCACGGATGCGCCCTGCAGCGCGCTTTCCGTTATCTATACGGAAAACGGCGTTTTTGAGGAGTATCTGTTCCTTCCGGCCAATCCTAATATGGTTCTGATGGATACGGAGGTTATCGCGAAATCTCCGGCAAGACTGACCGTTGCCGGTATGGGCGACGCTCTTGCCACTTATTTTGAGGCGCGTGCCGTACAGGCGAAGGATGCGCTTACCTGCGCGGGCGGACGCGGAACCCTGGCAGCCCATGCGCTGGCAAAGCTGTGCTTTGATACGCTGATGGAGGAAGGAGTTAAGGCCAAGGTGGCTCTGGAGGCAGGCGCCTGCACGGCTGCAGTGGAAAAGGTAATCGAGGCCAATACCCTGCTTTCCGGAATCGGCTTTGAAAGCGGCGGACTGGCAGGAGCGCATGCCATACATAACGGCTTTACGGTTCTGGAGGAATGCCATCATATGTATCATGGTGAAAAGGTAGCCTTCGGAACAATTACCCAGCTGGTGCTGGAGGATGTATCTGCGGACGAGCTGGAGGATATTATCGGCTTCTGCATCGAGGTAGGCCTTCCGGTAACCCTGAAGGAGCTGGGAATTGAAGAAGTGACGAAGGAAAAAATCATGGCAGTGGCGGAAGCGGCCTGCGCGGAAACAGATACGCTTCATAATATGCCTTTTGAAGTGACTCCGGAAAAGGTTTATGCAGCAATCATGGCGGCCGATGCCTACGGAAGATATTTCAAAGGCCTGTAAAGTTTTTCTTCTGGTACTCCGACGGCGTCATTCCCAGCCTGCGGACGAAAGCCTTATGAAAATGGGAGTGATCGTAGAAGGCCAGAGCGGCGGCGGTTTCCGTTATCGTATGACCCTTAAGGAGCAGCTCACAGCTCTTTTCAATCCTGGTATCCAATATCAGGGCGGAGAGAGTTGTGTGCAGCTCTTTTTTTATGAGCCGGTTGATGTACTGCGGGTTTAAAAAAAGCTCTGCGGAGATGGTGCGCAGCAGATCCCCTGTGGAAAGGGAAAGATTTTCCCGGATGAGCCGTAGAATACGGTAAATACGGGCGTCCCTGCGTACGAGACATTCCGGGCAGGCCCGGCCGAAGCTGTCGCACAGAAGCAGCAGCACGTTCATAAGACAGTGATAGCGGAAGGCATCGGAAAGCAGATCACAGCAGGGCGGTGCGTCGCAGGCCTCCAAAAGTGACCTGACAGCCGTCAGCTGATCCTGGGGCAGCCGGATTTCGGCTGTCTGACGCAGGCCGGGATCGGTAAAATAAAGAAGAAAATCCTGAAGCATGACAGGGGTGCTTTCCTCGGAGGCATCTGACAGGAATATTTTGGGGAGAAGATAGAGATTGCGCACAATAAGCCCGGGATCAGGCTCCAGGGCATGGGAATGTCCGTCAGGTATGAAATATACACATCCCTCCGTAAGAAGCCTGTTTCCCCTCTCCGTTTTATGCATCATCCTCCCGGACAGAATAATGCCTATTTCCAGAAATTCATGGGAATGCGCGGCTTCCGATAAATGCGCGGTATAACGGTATTCTTCGGTATACAGCGGAAGGGAGGTACGGGCGGTTATGTAGCTGCTGTGAATTAAATATTCCTGTGTTTTCATACTCAGATTATAAACGGCGGGGAAAGGCATAGCAAGAGGAAAGTCCGTATTTTACACAAATAGCACCGCTGTTTACAAGCGGTTTTGTCCGCCGCATGGTACAATGGTCAAAAAGCGGGAAGGCTGAGGGCGGCGCGTCCATTTCCCCTTTGAATTTATTGTGCGCCGGAGTGCGCGGAGGTAGTGGAAATGACGGAATCGGAAAGACTTTTAATGACACTGGGCTTTGAAAAAAGGACGGAAAGGGGATCGGTACTGGAAACCTTTTTTCCATGGGACAAGACGGTGAATAACTGGTGTAAGCAGGGACTGCCTGAAAAATTTGCGGCAAGCCGGCTGTATCCGCAGGCGGGAAGCTATATGGAGAGATATCTGAGCGATGAAATGACGGAGCCGGTTTATGAATATGAAAAATACCTGGGGTTTGACGGAGTGAAGCGCATGGCCTTCCGTATCCCCTTTGCATGCTTTGATACGACGGTCCTGGAGGAAACCTTAACTTATGTCGTCAGGCTGGATACCGATGGCTGGATAAGAAAGTACCATAAAAACAGCAATCTTGTGGAGGAACTGAAGGCGCCGGTGGAGGAGGAAAAGGACTGGTATACGCTGAAGGATAAGGTAAAGGAGCATCTGGAGCTGTATTGTACCGACGAAAATATCGGGAAGGTTTATGGGAAATATGCGCAGGCCCACAAAAGAGGCGATTTTTCACTGCGCTTCAGGGCGCAGGGCTTCTTCTGGCTGCCCCGTACGCTGCTGGGAATCGAGGGGCAGATGTATGCCTTCTATGACATGCCTGAGGTAATCCATGATATGAATCGGTTTGCGGTGGAGGTCTTCCGGGAAAAGCATGGGAAAATATTTGATATTATCCAGCCGGAGGTCATGCTTTTTGAGGAGGATTTGAGTGGCTGCAACGGGCCGATGATTTCGCCGGATACCTTTGAGGAATTTGTGGCGGACTATTACAGACAGCTGTTCCCTTTTCTGAAGGAAAAGGGTGTGAAAAATATTTTTGTGGATACGGATGGTGATTTTAACAGGCTGATTCCGCAGTTTATTGCTGCGGGCGTGGACGGCTTCCTTCCCATGGATGTGAATGCGGGAATGGATATTGTTAAGGTCAGGGAACTTTATCCCAGGCTGAAATTTATCGGGGGCTTTAACAAGCTTGTGATTGAACAGGGGAAGGACGCAATAGAGAGGGAATTCGAGCGGATTCTCCCGGTGATCCGCAGCGGCGGCTATGTGCCGGGCTGCGATCATCAGGCGACGCCGGATTCCACATTGGAAGATTACAAATATTATATCCGGCGCCTGAAGGAGGTTATGGAAGAGAGCGGGGCTGCCTGCTCCTGAATTCCGTAGGCGTCATGCCGGCGTATTTTTTAAATACCTTATAGAAGTAGCGGGGATCCTCATAGCCCACAAGGGAAGCGATTTCGGAGGCCGGAATATCCGTGTTTTTCAGTGTGTCTTTTGCGGCCTCCATACGTACGCCGGTGAGATAATCGATAGGGCTGACGCCCTCCTTTTTCTTGAAGGCGGTGGAAAAATATCTGGGATTAAGATGATAGTGGGCGGCCAGCATTTCCATGGAAAGCTGCTCCCTGTAGTGCTCCCGGAGGAAGGACTTGGCCTGTTCTGTGACAGACTTGTTCATTTCCGCAGGCCTGTTGAGGCAGGTAAAGGATATTTCTTCTTTAATCAGGGAGAGGATTTCGTCCTTATTTTCATAGGAAGCCCAGAATTTCCCATCGGTAAAACGATCCCAGTTTTTCTTGGAGGGAGAATAATTCAGCCGTATGAGCATTTCGTAAATATACTGGATGAGATATTCAGAATTGTGTACCAGGGGATAAAGGCTGTCGATCAGGGAACAGATTTTCCTGGCTGTATATTCGGGGCTTTTGCAGCGAAGATCATTTTCCAGGCTCTTCCAGTCCAGATCTCCGGGAAGCTGTGTCGTATCCGGGGAGGAATTTACTGCATAGTAAACCTTGCCGTTGCCGGAGTGGAACCTCTGGTTCAGCGCTTTTTCGCTCTGTTCAAACAGTTCGGGGCCTACGGCCGGGGCGGGAAAGCTCAGTCCCAGGGTAATGACCGCACCCAGCACATTCAGCTTCGTAACCTGGGATTCCAGCACCTGGTTCAGCTCCTTTTCCAGAGTGTCCAGGCGGGAGCCTGCAAACAGCAGTATCCTGTCCTGGGCGCTGTTTCCGGGCAGCAGGCGGAAGGTCATGGAGAGACGGGGGGCAAGGCTTGCATCCAGGGTGCTGTACACATTTTCCATACTGAAATATCGGTTCTGGTCGTAACGGCTTACATGGGCGGCCCCGGTTATAAACTGCCAGTCTCTGTCCGCGCCCAGCAGGGACAGCAGGGAATCATATTCCTGTTCATTCAGCGGATTGCTCCGGGCCTTCTGAAGCAGCTGGTTGATACGCAGAAGGGTATTCTGTTCCTCCACTTCGGAAAGACGGGTCATATCCGTATATTTTTGTATCGCCTTATCCAGGGCGTCAAAAAGCTTTTCCTGGGTGATGGGCTTTAACAGATAGCAGCAGGCGCCGTGGTACATGGCGTTCTGGACATATTCAAATTCCGCATACCCGCTGATTACGATAATGGAACAGGGTATGCCTGCGGCCTGGCAGCTTTGTACCAGACCCAGACCGGACATGCCGTCCATGCGCACATCGGTGATTATGATTTCCGGACGGTGCTTTTTGGCGGCGGACCAGGCCTCCAGCCCATCACCGGCCTGGTAAATTTCCTCAAATTCATAATTCCCTTTCTTTAATCTGGCAACAATCGCCTCCCGAATCAGGGACTCATCATCAGCAATCAATAGCTTCATAACGTTTACCTCCGTATTTGGGGATAACAAGCTCGGTTTTCATGCCCTGCCCTGCCGCGGTGGTGATGCGGATGCGATAGAGCGGGCCGAATTTCAGTTTCAGACGGTAATGGATATTGAGAATGCCGATGCTTTCATTCTGATCCTGGAAGTCATCGAAATCATCCTTTTCCAGCAGGGCGGATAGCTTTCTGTAGTCTGCCTCCTCCATTCCGTTGCCGTCATCGGAAATGGAGATAAGAACCTCCGTGCCATGATCCTTTACGGAAAACCAGATATTCCCCCCGGAGGGGATTCCGCTGAAGCCATGGCTGATGCTGTTCTCAATAAAGGGCTGGAAAACAAGCTTGATGATCTGGCATTCCAAGCAGGCTTCATCAATATCGGAATGAAAGGTGAATTTATTGCCGAAGCGGATGCTCTGGATATATACATAGTTATTCATATAGCTGATTTCCTCGGCCAATGTCACAATGCCGGAGGAATTATGGTTGATGCTGTAGCGCAGGAGCAGGGAGAGCCGCGAATTTACCTCACAGGCGGTATCATACCGCTCCACCTCAATGAGGGAATTGATGATTTCCAGGGAATTGAATAAAAAATGGGGGTTGATCTGCGCCTGCAGAGCCATGAATTCCGCATCCTTTTTCTTCATTTCAATGACGTAGTTATTTTCTATCAGCTGGCTTACCTGCCCCACCATCTGGGTAAAAGAGGCGTCAAAAATGCCGATTTCATCGCCGCCCAGATGGGAATCCTCAATCTTAAGATTGCCGCCGCTGACCGTTTTTATTTTGTCAAGTATGATGGCAAAGCGCTTATTTACGCTGGCGGAAAGAAGAATGCCTGCGGTCAGGGTGATGCACACCAGGATCAGGATACCTATGGTAAGGGTCCGGTTGAGGGTGTCAATGCTTTCCAGGGAATTGGCATAGGCAAAATAATACACGGCGCGGAAGCCGGAAGCGGAATTGGTGCTTGTCAGATATATTCCGTCCGCATCCGAAAAATCCGTCACAGGATAGCCATTATAAATAATGCCGTAATTCTTCTGCACGAAGCTCAGGTATTCATCGATGCCGGCAAAGGTCTGACCGTAAATATAGTTGCCTCTGGTATCGATAATAAACAACTGGTGCGAATGCTCTCCGTCCACGCCCTTCATGGCTTTGAATACCTTTTCAGGAAAGAGGCTGAGCTTGATTACGCAGGTGATTTCAGTCCCGTCGGGAGAGTAAACAGGCTTCAGGATGGAGAGCAAATCTGTTTTATAAGCGCCCTCCGTATGCATGAAATAATGATCAAAATAGCGGTCCGTCAGCTTTTCCTTCCAGGATCCGGTATCCTCTGCCAGGGGCCGGATGAAAATGCTTTTCCCATGAATGCTTTTATTAAGAGGGTAAAAGGTGAGGTCATAAAGTCCATATGGGAACTGGTTATTCAGAATCTGCCGGATGGCCGCATCCACCTCCTGGCAGCTTTCATCCGTGGCTGCCCCCTCGGAAAAGGCCTGCTTGATTGTTTCATTGCTGCTCAGACTGTTTAGCAGGGTATTAAATTTGGAGAGCTTATAGCCTATGTTATCTACATACTGCTCAATAAACTGCCTGGACGTGGTACGGACCTCCTTAGTCAGCAGCTCGGCCGCGTTATATCTGATATAAAAGTTGGAAACAATAATCTCGATCAGAAGAAGCAGAATGAGAAGGAAGAAAAATTTATGCACAAGCTTCGTATCGTACAGGTAATGCTTCCACAGACGGATAAAAATTTTCATAAAAAAGCCCTCTCTTATGGTATCGCTGTCAGTAATTGTAAAGGGACAGAATAGCTGTCATTTATATTTGCTTGAACCTCACAGGTGCCCAGGGGTTTCCCTTCCGCTGATATACGGAGCTTCCGGGAATGAATCCATTATACAATAGTAAAAGAAAGCCCCGAAAGAGTAATTTTGTTTTGCACAAAAGGACAAGCTGACTTTTTTCCACACAAGATGTGAAATTTTTTTATTTTGAGAAAAATTCCGTTTTGTTACAATAAGCCCACAACCAAGCTTGGCAGGCAGTGAACAAATAATTGTAGTACGAAACAGGAGGATACAGGATGTTTAAGAAAAAGGGGACTAAAATTACAGCGCTTATACTGGCGGCGATGATGACGGCATCAGCATTTCTGTCAGGCTGCGGCGGAACGGATTCTGCAGGCAGCCAGAACAGCGCAGCATCGGATACAAAGGCGGTTGCCGAAACAGACGGCGCAAAGGAAAGCGCTGATACAAATTCCGGTTCCAAGGAAAAAACAAAGCTTACCATGGTAACCTACCTCGGAAATCCCACAAGAGACGCCCTGGTGCAGGAACTGGTGGCAGGCCTTGACAATATTGAGCTTGAAATCATTTCTCCCCCGGCGGATCAGGCGCGTCAGAAGGTTTCCGCAATGCTTCAGGCAGGAGAGAAAATTGATATTCTGGAACTGGATTCCGTACCGGTGGAGTATATTACCAATGGTTTTGTTGAACCTCTGAATTCCTATATTGATAAATGGGACGAGTGGAGCAGTGTATCCGAGTTCCTGAAGGCACAGCTTACCTCTTATGACGGAAATGTATACTCCATTCCTTACGGCGTATATGAAAGAGCATTATTCTACAGAAAAGACTGGTTTGAAGAAAAAAATATCTCTGTTCCCAAAACCTGGGATGAGCTGTATAACGCGGCAGTGGAGCTGACTGACCCCAGCCAGAACCGTTATGGCTATTCCTTCCGCGGCGGCGCAGGCACCACCGGCTTTTTGCAGATGACAATCCTTTCCTTTGAGGATCCGGCCAAGGTGGATATTGCAGTGCCGTTCATTTCCAAGGATGGAAGAAGTATGTATGATCAGCCGGAGGCGATAGAGGCTCTGGAATTCTATAAGAAGCTGTATGAGGATGGCTCCCATCCCGACTCTATCGCATGGGGCTATTCTGAAATGGTGGAAGCATTTTACTCAGGCGTAACGGCAATGCTGATTCAGGATCCCGAGGTGGTTGCGACCTGTGAGGAATATATGGAAGAAGGTACATGGGATGTGGCGCCTCTGCCCGTAGGACCCAGCGGCCGCGCACTGTTCCCTGCAGGCTTTGCAGGATGGGGAATCGCAGCCAATTCTGAAAACAAGGATGCAGCCTGGGAAGTAATTCAGGCACTCTCCTCCGTGGAAGGAAATACCACCTTCTGCAAAAAGAATGGTAATATTCCGATTCATACCACCGCACAGGAAGAACCCTTCTTCAGTGAAGGTTATTACAGATGCTATATGGAAATGGCAGCAAATCCCGATTCCTATGTAGGCTACGTGGACGGCGGCGAAACAAGATTTGCAACCAAGGAGGAGCTGGATACCATGATCCAGTTCGGCGGAGCGGCGGATGGCCTGGTACAGGAAATGCTGCTGGGCAAAACCTCAGCGCAGGACTGCGCAGCAAAGCTGGGCTCCTATTACAGCTGGTCCCAGGACAGCGAATGGGTAAAGGAAAGATTCAAATAACTGTGAAAGCATTGAGCAGTTATAGATTTGGTAATTAAGCATAAGGCAGTCTGAACCGAAGTCTTATGTCCAACAGGAAGGCTGTCAAAAATGACAGCCTTTCCGATTTGAGAAGGGAAGGAAATTATGCGGCCAAGGACAAACAAGCTGTCAAAAAAGATGAGAGACAGACTTTTCATCGCGCTGTTTCTTCTGCCGGGGCTCCTCATGATTCTTGTCATGCTGTATTACCCTGCGCTGGACGGAATAGTAATGTCATTCCAGGATGTAAAGTCTTACAATATATTCAGTAAAAAATTTATCGGACTGGAAAACTTCCGCCATTTGTTTGCAAACATAACCTATCTGGGGACCTGGAAAAACACGGCCATCTGGGTTTTCGGTTGTGTGAGCGTTGAATTCATACTGGGCTTTGGAATTGCGCTTCTGCTGCAGAAGCATTTTTTTGGAAAAAAACTGTATGAATGCGTGGTATTCATGCCGTGGGCGCTTTCCGGCTTTATGGTAGGCATCATGTGGAAATGGATGTTCAACGGAAGCAACGGCGTAATCAATGACATTTTTATGAGGCTTGGAATTGTGGACAAACAGGTTGGATTCCTGTCTAACCCGGATTATGCCCTTGCCTGTGTAATGGTTGCCAAGGTATGGACCGGTATGGCCTTTTTTGCCATTATCATCATGGCGGCGCTGAAGACGATCCCTCAGGATATGTACGAGGCCGCGGCGATTGACGGCGCTACCCCTTTAAAAAAATTTATTTACATAACGCTTCCTTCGATCCGTGTCATCCTGCTTCTCATGGTATTGCTGAGGGCGGTGCAGACCATTAACTCTCCCGACCTGATTTTTGGCATGACCCAGGGCGGTCCTGCAGGAAGCAGCCATATCGCCTCCAGCTATATTATGACGGAGGTGGTAAAGGGCAACGACTACGGCCTGGTATCCGCGGCCGGCGTCATTTTATGGCTGGTAACGCTTGCCTGTACGGGAGTCTATATCGCATGCACCAACACCCTGAAAGGAAGTGATGAATAATGGCGGGAAAAGTATTAAAAAAAGCAGTACTGACTGCGGCGAAATATATTCTTCTGGCGCTGTTCTTTATTTTTACGGTGTTTCCGTTTTTCTGGCTGCTGGTTTCCTCACTTAAGGGAAGCAAGGAGCTGTATGAATTCCCGGTGCATTATCTGCCCCGGCAGGCGACCCTGAATAATTACCGGGAAGTGATTCAGATGGGGAATTTCGGGCTTTATATTTTGAACAGCCTTATCATAGCGCTGACGGCTTCCTGCATCGTGGTTCTGATTGCGGGCATGTCCTCCTATATTTTGTCCAGAATGGAGTTCAAGTCCAAGCCTATAGTGTTCATGGTATTTATGATGACCCAGATGCTTCCCGCGGCGGTAGGCTTTGCGCCGTTATATATCCTGATGTCAAGGCTGGGTATGATCGATAAGCTGATTACGGTAATCATAATCCTTGTGGGAGGGCAGATTCCCTTTGGGACAATTCTCCTCATAGGCTTTATGAAGGGGATTCCCAAGGCGCTGGAGGAGGCCGCGCTGATTGACGGCTGCGGACGGATCAAGACCTTTTTCCGAATCGTTATGCCGCTGGCGAAATCCGGCCTGTTCTCCGTATTTATTTTCGTGTTCCTGGCCTGCTGGAACGATGTGTATACCTCCGTTTTATATATTAACTCAAGCGGCAGGAAGACTCTGACTGTAGCCATTTATTCCATGATTGGAAAATATGATATCAACTGGGGCAATGTCGCCGCAGGGACGCTGATCGCCATGCTGCCTGCAATTCTTCTCTTTGGTTTCATGAAGGAAATCTTTGTGGAAAATATTGCGGGAGCGGTGAAGGAGTAGGCGCCGGGAAAACCTGAAAGGATGAGAAAAATGAAAGCAGAAGAAATTTGTACACATTACGGAGAAAATCCCTCCCGGTTTGCGGGAGCGGTCACACCGCCTATTTTCCAAAGCTCCCTGTTTACCGAATGTGAAGGCAATGAGGGCGGCAGGGAAGGGCGTTATGCCTATACAAGAGTCTCCAATCCCACCACGGAGATCGTGGAAAACAAGGTGGCGGCGCTGGAGCAGGGGGAGGCGGCGAAATGCTTTTCCTCCGGTATGGGGGCCATCAGTGCGGCGATGATGCACTATCTGAAAAAGGACAGCCATGTAGTGGCGGTTGCCAGCATCTACGGCCCGGCCCACCGGTTCCTGGAGGATTATATGAAGCGTTTCGGCGTGGAGGTAACCTTTGTGAAGGGAACCGACACACAGGAGCTGGAAGGGGCCATGAGGGAGAATACGGATCTGATTTATCTGGAAAGCCCCTCCACCTATCTGTTCCTGGTGCAGGATCTGAAAAAGATTTCCGAAATCGCCAAAAAGCACCATGCAGCTACGGTAATTGATAATACCTACTGTACGCCGGTGTTCCAGAAGCCCCTTACCATGGGCATTGATATGGTGGTGCATTCCGCTTCCAAGTATCTGGGCGGACACAGCGATATCATCGGAGGCGTGGTAATAGGCCGCAGCGAGGATATCAGCCAGGTTGCGCAGAATGAAAGAGAGCTGTTCGGAGCTGTTATGAGCCCCTTTGACTCCTGGCTGATGCTTCGCGGAATACGTACACTGCCGGTTCGTATGAAGCAGCATATGAGCAATGCGCTGGATATGGCGGCGTATTTCCAGAAGCTTTCCATTGTGAAGGAGGTCATTTATCCATGGTGGGAGACACATCCCCAGTATGAGCTTGCCAAAAAGCAGATGACCGGCGCAAGCGGGCTGATGAGCGTGGTATTTGATCTGCCGGGTGAACAGATTAAGAAAATAGTAAATGAGTTGGAATTTTTCCACAGAGGACCCAGCTGGGGAGGTTTTGAAAGCCTGATTTCCCCGGTAGGCGCAGATCTGGCGCAGGATAATGACACCATGAAAAAAGGCCTGGTGCGTATGCATATCGGCCTGGAGGGCGCAGATCTTCTGATGGAGGACTTTGAAAGGGCTGTGAAGCATGTGCTTGGATAAGGAAGAAAAAACAGCGGTAATTTTCAACATACAGAGATTTTCCATTTTTGACGGTCCGGGAGTCAGGACGGCCGTATTTTTCAAGGGCTGCAATCTGCGGTGCCGCTGGTGCCACAATCCGGAGTCCTATGAAAAAACGCCACAGCTTGCCTATGATAAACAGAAATGTATCGGCTGCGGCCGTTGTGCGGCCGCCTGTCCTGGCGGCTGTCTCATTCCGGATCCGCAGCGGGGGCTGCTTTACCGGAAGGAGAACTGCATAAAATGCGGCCGCTGCGCCCGGGGCTGTTATGCCAGGGCTCTCAGCATCATAGGCAGCAGGGTGACGGCGGATGAGCTGATGGAAGAGCTGCTGGAGGATCTGCCTTATTACCGGGAAAGCGTTGACGGCGGCGTCACCTTTTCCGGCGGAGAGTGTATGCTGCAGCTGGATTTCCTGGAGGAAATGCTCCGGCGCCTGAAGGCGGAAAATATACATACGGCTGTGGATACGGCGGGGAATGTGCCGTATGCGGATTTTGAAAGGATTCTGCCATTTACCGATCTGTTTTTGTATGATATGAAGGCGTTTCATGAGGATGTGCACAGGGCGCTGACAGGGGTATCCAACGAGCGTATCAAGGATAATCTGCTGCGGCTGAAGCAGGCTGGGGCGCAGATTAAAATCAGGATTCCCGTCATTGAAGAGCTGAATGCCGGGGAGCTGCCTTTTATGAGGGATTTTCTGTTTGAGAACGGTATACGTGACGTGGAGCTGCTGGCTTATCACAGGATGGGCGTGGGCAAGGGGGAGCTTCTGCTGGATGAAATCTGCCAGGAGGGGTTTGAAGAGCTTTCCGCACAGAAGCTGGAGGAGTACAACAGAAATTTCTTTGGAAACGTGAAATAAAGGTAACTGCAAAGGAATAAAACAGTTGCAAAAAGGGCAATTGCAAAGGGAGAACATTATGCTTAATACGGAAAAAACGGTTCTTTCTCCGCAGATCGCGGAAAAGATTGAACAGCTGCACCAGGATAAAATCCGGCTGAATAAAGAAAAAATTGATCATTTCGGATACCTGGATATTGATGATCACGGTTTTATTTATTTTCCTGATTTTACATTTGAGCCGATCACCCATGAGGACGGCCGCGTATATGGTATGAAAATGCTGGGGGACAACTACAGGAAGATCCTTAATGAAATGCCTGTTTACTGCAATACCGCCAGCGCTCTTGCCACCTGCTGGCCCGGCAACCTTTCTACCTGGATGGAAATCGGCTTCAGGAAGGAAAACGAGCCGGAATTCCTGTACCCCATTTATGAAAAATACAATATACTTCAGCCGGGCTGCGGAGGTATGAACCATCTGTGCCCGGATCTTACCATTGGCCTGCGCCTGGGCTGGAAAGGGCTATTAGAGAAGGTAAGGTATTATAAGGAATATAATGTTCATTGCGACGTTTCTTTTTATGAGGGAGAGGAGCAGCTGCTTCTTGGCGTATTGGAATGGATAGGCCGCCATGTGGATTATGCGAAAAAAATGGCGGAGACAGCGGAAACAGAGGAATTGAGGGAGCACTATATCCAGGTGGCAGAGGTGAATGAGGCGCTTTTGAATTATCCGCCGCGGACGCTGCGGGAGGCATGCCAGTTTACCGCTCATTTTCAGTGTATTGACAGAATGTATTATGCGGGCGGCGCACTGGGGCAGATAGATGAGCTGTTCCGGCCTTTTTATGAGAAGGATAAAGAGACTGGGGGGCTTACGGACGAGGAGGCGGTATGGTATTTTGCCAGCCTGTTCTTCAATGATACGCATTATTCCCAGATTGGAGGCCTGACACCTTCCGGTGATGCCGATATGGTAAGCAGGGTCAGCTTCCTGGTGCTGGATGCGGTGCATTATCTGAAAATTCCTTCCAATGTGGCTATCCGGGTGCATGACAGTATGAATGAGACGCTGCTTCGCCGTTCGCTGGAATACAATATGGAGGATGGCACAGGAGTATGCTATTCCTGTAATGTCGGGTGTGAGGAAGGCTTTGCAAAGAATGGTTATCCGATGGAGCTTGCGCGGATGCGGATTAAGTCGGGCTGTAACTGGACGGCGATTCCAGGTGTGGAATACCCGCTGCAGGATGTAACGAGACTGAGTATGCCTATGGCATTTCATTGGGCCATGGAGGATATGAGGCCGCTTGAAAACAAGGGGACAAAGGTTCTGTGGGAGCTTTTTGTCAGGCATCTGACCGTAATGGTGAACTGCATTAAGGACGGCTATGATTGGCATTATGAGCATATTTCGGAGGACACGCCGGAGATTATTCTCAACCTCTTTATGCACGGGCCTGTGGAACGGGGGCTGAACTGTGCACAGGGCGGCGTTGATATCATGGATCTGAATATTGACGGCATCGGCCTGGCTACGGTGGCGGACTCCTTTGCAGCGATTGAGCAGAGGATTGAAAAGGAACAGGCGCTTACCTTTGAGGAGCTTTATCAGGCCCTTGACGCGGATTATGAGGGCTATGAAAATATCCGTCTGATGCTGAAAAATATTGACCGTCTCGGCGCGCCCCATTCTCCTGCAATGAAGTGGGCGGAGCGGACAAGGGATCTGTTTGTTGGGCTGTGTATGAATGAGCCGACACCGAAGCACCGGCTGAAGGTTATCGCAGGGATGTTCTCCCATGGGGATATCGTCCGGTACGGGGAAACGCTTCCTGCCACACCTAACGGAAGAAAGTACGGGGAGCCTATTTCCCATTCCAATGAGCCTGATCCGGGCTTTGCCAGCGGACTGCACACCTTTTCACCTTCGCTGAAGGCAAATACGGTTGCAAAGCTGCAGCCGGGATACGGCAACTCTTCTCCGCTGCATCTGGACGTGGATAATTCCATGATTACGAAGGAGGGCGGCGTTGATGCGCTGGAAACATTGATACATACCCATAACCATATGGGAGGAACCCTGATTAACCTGAACTGTCTGACCAGGGAGCGCCTGCTGAAGGCGCATGCGGATCCGGACAGCGACCCGGATCTGGTGGTGAGAGTGACGGGATATTCCGCATTTTTCTCATCTCTGTCACCCAAGTACAGGCAGCAGATTGTGGATCGGTTTTTAAACTAACCGGAAGGGGACTGTGATGGAAGAGAGTGAAAACAGCCTGAAGCTTCTGAGCTTTTGGGCGATCAACGGGGAATTGTGCGGACCAAAGCTCAGGAGGCAGCTGGACGAAATGAAGAGCCTGGGGATGCAGGGAACGATTTTCCATCCCAGATATTATCCGGGCAGGCCCGCTTATATGAGCAAAGAATATTTGCAGCTGCTGTCGGAGACAATTCTGTATGCGAAGAAGCTGGGACTGGAATTCTGGATTTATGATGAGAACGGCTGGCCCTCCGGGAACGCCGATGGGCATGTCCTGAAGCGTTTCCCGAAGAGCCGGTGTGAGTGGCTTGCCTGTCACGACGGAACGGTCTGCCTGGAAAGCCGGCCGGGGTTCAATACGCTGTGCCGGGAGGAAATGGCATATTTTATTGAGTTTACATATGAAGGCTATCGGAAAGGGCTGAGTGAGGAAGCATTTTCCTATGTGACGGGTTTTTTCAGCGATGAGGTTGGGTTTCTGGATGGGGAGAGCGTGACGTTGGAAAAGGGAGCGATCCCCTGGTGCCGGGAAGCGGAGGAAACCTATGAAAGCAGATATGGCAGAGCCTTCCGGGAGGATTGGGGGCTTTTGTTCCGGGAAGGCGAGGGCTGCCGGGAGGTAAGGTACCGTTACTGGCAGATCCTTTCGGATATTCTTGCCGATTCCTTTTACCGGCCGGTTAATGAGTGGTGTGTCCGTTATGGAAAGAGGTATACCGCGCATTTAAAGGGGGAAGAAAATCTTTATTTTCAGGTTGGCTGCAGCGGTTCTGTGTACCGCAATCTGATGGAGGTGAATGTGCCGGCTGTGGATGCCCTGGAGAGATATCCGGGAAATCATTACTATCCGCGTATCGCTTCCTCCCTGAGCCGCCAGTTTTCCGACGGACGCTGCCTTGCGGAGGCGATGGGCGGAAGCGGCTGGGGAATGTCCCCGGAGGATATGGTACGGTATGTGGACTGGCTGGCGGAAAGCGGCATAGATACCATTGTATTTCACTTATGGCAGTACTGCACCAAAAGCGCGTCGGTCAGGGACTGGCCGCCTAACATACCACAGGGGCTGACCTGGAGGACCGCTGCAAAAGAAGTGTTTGCCAGGCTGCGGAAAAAATGGGATGGAAAAATCCACCAAAACAGGCCTGTGCTGTTGATTGCCCCGGAACGTGGAGTGATGGCCGGCTTTAATCCGGCGCACGCTCCCGAAATCAACGTCCATAACGGCAGCGGGTATGCGGACTGCGAGGGCGGCAGGATCAGTGCGGCCTTTGGGGCTTTTGTGGAGCATTGCCATGGGCAGGGGCTTGCCTTTGACGTCTGCAGTGAACGGATATTTGAGGAATATGGATGCGTGGAGGACGGACGGCTGCGGATAGGAAATGCGGTGTATTCGGCTGTTATCTGCGGAGAGGGCGCTTTGTTTACGAAGGCTTCGGTCAGGGAACAGGCGGTAGTATCTGGGATTTGGTATGAAGAGGCGCAGTGGAAATGGCGTTATATGGGGCATGGCGGGAATCAGTTTCTTCTGGAAGGAAAGGAGAACTGTATTTCATACAGGGAAGATGCGGACAGAAACGAAGCTGGCAGGGGAGAGGACTGGCGTGTCCGGGTACAGGATCCGGTCAGGGAAGTCTATGTTCAGGAGACCCTGCTTACTTTGGAAGAAAGGGATGGGCTTTTCTATTGCGAAATTCCGGATGATATCATGCTTTCCTGTCGTGAGAAGGGAGAAATCCGTATCCGTTTGGTGCCCTTACCGGATGGGGAGCAGGATCCGTTTGCCTGGCTGGAAGGCGACTTCGCGGTAAAGAGCAGGGCGGGATATACCCAAAAGGACGGACATCAGTGGCGGACCGAAGGGGATTTCTATCTGACGCAGCTGGACGGGGAAAAGATAAAGCTGCAGGATCTTACTGAAAGCGGATTCCCATTCTGCGGCAGCTACGTGGAGGCACAGAGCATGGCATATGTGGGAGAGGATGGGGGGCTTACCTTTGATGCCTCCGGCCTGCATGCCGATTGTATCGTTGCCGCGCTGGACGGGGAAGAAGAGTATGGCAGGTACTGCTGGGGGCCGGAATGGAGGCTGGAGGGGATTGCGCCGGGATTACATGCAGTGCGTATCCGGCTGATTCCCAGTACCTTCAATACCTTCGGCCCGCATCACCACCGTGATGGCGACAGGCATCTGACAAGTCCCATGCAGTATAGTGGGGAGAAGGGTTTTGCGGATACGCCGGATGCCCCTTCCTTTACATTGGTGAAGGAATATCATGTTGTGAAGTTTGGAATTTAATTTTTATTTGAAAGAAAGGCGTTACTGTATCCGGGAAGGATGACGGTGACGCCTTTCACATTTTACGGTACGGAGGATGGTGCACACGCTCCGTACTTTGTAATCTATCAGGGAAGCATGTTCCTTTTTTTCCACTCCCGTGGCGCAATTCCCATTACTTTTTTAAACGCTCTTGAAAAATGGAGCTGATTTTCATATCCCACTTGTATGGAGATATCTCCGATTGACAGTTCCGTATTTCTCAGAAGATCACAGGCGATATTGATCCGATAGCGGATGATGTATTCCTGCGGAGTAACAAGAACAGTGTCCCTGAAAATTTTACCGAAGTAACTGCGGTCCAGATTACACCAGTTGGCCAGTTGGGCGACAGAGATATCCTGATTGTAATGGCGTTCAATATACATCATGGCCTCATGAACATAAAATTCCTGAAGGTTTCCTGCCTTTGGCGTCTTTTTCTGCGAAGAAGTCCGTATCAGCGTTTCCAAAATAAAATACATATTACCCAGGAGCCGGAGAGAACTGTCGTGCTCCTCCAGCATTTTCAGCATCAGCCCCTTTAATTCGTCGCTTCCTGTCGAATTAGACGGAGTATAGATGGGGTGCTTCAGTCCAAGTCCTGCATCAGATAAAAAGGTAGGAATCTTCAAGCCGTCAAACTCAATCCAGATATAGCTCCATGGATTCACCTTATCGGCTACATAAGTGGTAATGCATTTTGGGCAGATAAGAAAAGCCTGGCCGGCTTCAAGCTGAAAATGCCGATCCGTCCCTATGGTAAAAAGCCCTTTGCCCTCCAGAATATAATGAAGGAGGTAATGATTATGAACAGCAGGTCCACAGGAGAGGAGCGGCGCGCATTTTTCCTTTCCGTATTGGTAAAGAGTGAGATCTGTATAATTGGTTCCCTGAAAGATGTGAGTGATATTGTCATCCATAATCCGCCTCGTTGAAACTAGGTTAGCTGTTGAGTGTGGCCTTTGTTATTTCCCGTAGATGGCACACTATATAAATGTAGTATATCATAATGCGTTCTATATGCAAGAAAAAAGATGAAATCAAGAAAATGGGTATATTTTGGAATCCTTCTGATATTTACCCGCAAATCGTTTCCGGGTAAGATGATTTCAAGGTTGGAAAACAGGAAGCGGAGATGGAGAAACCCCAGTATTGCCGGGTATCCTCCGTTGTATTCCGGCATTCCGGTTTTCTCTGGAAATCTGTCTGCAGAGAGATTGGCCTGGAAAATGTGATTAACAGAATTTACCAGAATGCGTTATTTGGGTATAGCAAAGGAAGGGAGCTTTATATGAAAAGAAAAATGCTAAGCAGTATTATGACAGCAGCGCTTGCAGTATCTTTGCTTGCAGGATGCGGCGGCAGCGGGAATGCAGATAAGGCGACACAGCCAGTACAAAATGAGGCACAAACTGAAGCATCTGCAGTTTCAGAAGAAACTGCGGGAAAAGCGGCGGGAACCGAAGAAGTTTCTAAGTCCTGCAGTCCGGAAGAGCTTACAGGGACGGTTGTAATATGGGATTGGGACGGGGGAACACAACAGAAATATGTGGATAAATTTAATGAGGTATACCCCAATGTAACAGTGGAAGTCCAGGATGTTGCCTGGGATGATTATATGACAAAGCTGCAGACCAGTTATGTATCTGGAATGGAGCTTCCGGATATTATTCTTGGGGAAATGGCCTGGAGAGGCACTTTGTTTGAAATGAATATTTGTGAAAATCTGGAGGAAGCGCCTTATAACCTGGACAGAAGTGAGATGGTTCCTTCTTCAGTGCCATTAGTATCGGATCAAAACGGTAAAATACTTGGTGTTGAGATGCAGGTGACACCTGCAGGATTTGCTTATAAAAGAGACTTGGCTAAAGAATATCTGGGAACAGATGATCCACAGAAGGTTGGTGAAATGATTAAGGACTGGGATTCTTTCCTGGCTGTGGGGGAGCAGGTAAAGGAAAAGAGCGGCGGAAAAGTAAAGATGATGGCATCTCTTGGAGATGTGCTGCTTTCCACTATTAATCAGAATATTGTGGATTATGTGGACGGGACAAATGTCAATATCACTGAAAAAATGGCCCGCCCGCTGGAGCTTACCATGAAAATGCGGGATGCAGGAATTATTGGAAATGTGGAAATGTATTCCGCTTCCTGGTATTCTGCTTATGCGGCGGATGAATATCTGTTCTATGAGGCAGGTGCATGGTGCCCTCCCCTGGTTATCGTACCAAACGATCCGGAGGGAGCGGGAAACTGGGCAGTGACAATGCCTCCCGAGGGCTCCTTTAATCTGGGAGGAACTACGCTTAGTATTTATAAAGACAGTAAAAATAAGGAAGCGGCCTGGGCGTACCTGCAGTTTATTTACTTTTCAGAGCAGGGAGGTTCCTATATGTATGATCTTACAGGAAATTACAGCTGCTATCAGCCATATTACAGCAGTGGATATTCACCCGTTGAAAAGGAAGGGCCTGTGGATAAGTTTTTCGGTGGACAGAGTCTGGTGAAATATTATATCGAAGAAGCAGCACCTAATGCAAAAACTATGTCACAGACAAAATATGATGCTATTATCAACGACGTGTTCCAGGCACTGACTCCCAAATTTATGTCGGATTCTTCCATTGATTCTGCAAAAGCACTCGAGCTTTTTAAAGAGGAAGTCTCCCTTAAGGCACCGGAAGCGCAGATTCAATAGGTTAAAGGCACAGGTGGAAAATGAAACGAAATAAATGGCCGTATCTTTTTTCTCTCCCTTTTTTGGGGGCATATGGATTATTCATGCTTTTTCCCATGATATATTCCTTTTATCTGAGTTTATTTGATTATAATGGAATTGTGGAAAAGCATTTTGTGGGATTTCGAAACTACATCAATCTTTTTACCAAGGACAGGCTGTTTTTAAAATCCTTGTTCAATACGGTTTTAATTATGCTGATGTCACTTCCGGTAAACCTGATACTGGGACTTGTTATTGCATATTTGCTGTTTCAGCTGGTAAAAGGCCGGCGTCTGTTTCAGATTGTAAACTTCCTTCCATATATAACAACACCGGTTGCCATAGGTTTCATTTTCTCCTATATATTTGATTGGAACAGCGGTATCCTGAACGGCCTGCTTACACATTTTAACATATTGCAGGAAAATTATTTCTGGCTTCAGCATCCATGGTCAGCGAGGCTTATAGTTGCGATTATGATAGTATGGCGGAATTTCGGTTACTGTATGATGATTTACCTTTCGGGAATGACGGCAATACCTCAGGATGTTTATGAGGCAGCTGCAATTGATGGCGCAGGCAAGGTGAAAACCTTCCTGCACATCATTCTTCCCCTGCTGAAGAATGTGACCGTTTTTCTTTTTATAACGGCTTTAATCGGCGGCTTTCAAATGTTTGACGAACCGGTTCAGCTGTATTCAGGATGGTCGGCAGCATCAAAAAGTGTCGGAGGTCCCGATTATTCAGTACTGACTGTTATCTGGAAATTTTACGATGATTCTTTTGGAAGCAATACCAGGCTTGGATATGGTGCGGCTATTGCATATACATTATTTTTAATTATAGGCAGCTGTTCCCTGTTCAGTTTCTTTTTCAGCAACAGAAAAGAAAAGTAGGAGGGTGCCGATATGCAGCGTAAAAAAATATTTAATGATATATGGGTTTATCTGATTCTTGGAGTGATGTCAATAATTGCCCTGTTCCCTTTTTACATGATGTTCGTGATGGGGACCTATTATAGTGAGGATTTGTTCCATGGGCTGCCGCTGCTTGTCAGTGATTATTTTGTGGAAAATCTGAAGACAACGTTGGATAACGGGCTTTTGGCAACCTACTTGAACAGTATTCTTGTTTCTGCAGCGTCGGTAATTGCCTGCCTGTTTACCAGTATAACCATAGGCTATGCACTGGCAAAATTTACATTTCGGGGACAAAGGGCAATCCTGATACTTGTTTTGATCGGGATGATGCTTCCCACACAGATATCTATTATCGGGTATATTATGGAGATGAGAGTAGCGCACCTGACTAATACTCTCTGGTCGGTTATATGTGTCTGGATTGCCAATCCCTTCAGCGCCTTTTTCATGATGCAGTTTCTCAGGGATTCGGTTCCGGAAGAAATGATGGAAAGTGCGAGAATAGATGGCTGCTCAGAACCAGGAATTCTTGCTTCAATTGTAGTTCCCTGTATCAAGCCTGCCATTATGACAGTAGCAACGCTGGTATTCCTTTGGTCCTGGAATAACTATCTGCTTCCTTTGATTACATTAAATAAACAGGCGGTTTATACCCTGCCGCTTATGATATCCAATATCTCCGTATCCTACAGACAGGATTATGGGGCACAAATGCTGGCGCTGGCTCTTTCCGCCTTCCCTGTGCTGATTATTTTCATACTTGGTTCAAAGTACTTTGTAAAAGGGATTACTGCGGGGGCGGTGAAGGGATAAGCACAAGCCGGAAGGGTAATATTTTGAAAAAAGATGCTTGCAACCTCCCTGGTTTGAGGGCGGTATTAGCCGCATGAGCGCCTGGGGCGCAGATTGGAACAAAAATGAAGACACGATGGATTTATACAGCCCGTGATACCGGAGAAAGACTGGCGGAGAAAGAGCTTTCTCCGGAGAAAGAGACAGGACCGGTTTTGTTTTCTGTGTATCCGGGAGAAAAACGGCAGAAGATTTATGGATTCGGAGGTGCCTTTACAGATACGGCGGCCATGGCTCTCATTCCTATGGAAGAAGCAATCCGGGAAAAAGCAGTGGCCGCTTATTTTGACCCTGAAACGGGCCTGGGCTATAATATGGGACGAATCCCTATAGGCTGTTGTGACTTTTCAAGCGTTGAATACTCCCATGCAGAAATAGCGGGAGATGAAAACTTAACTTATTATTCAATTGCTCAGGATAAAAAAGGCATTCTTCCGTTAATCAAATCAGCCCAAAAGGTTATGAAAAAAGACAATAGAAATAATGAGCTTCTTTTGTATGCATTACCCTGGAGTCCTCCGGGATGGATGAAATCCAATGGACAGATGAGCTGGGGAGGAAAGCTTTTGCCCGAATACTATCAGACAATGGCATCCTATCTGGTAAATTTTATCAGGGCTTATGAACAAGAGGGGATTTCGCTGTGGGGGCTTGCCACCCAGAATGAACCTGTGGAAGTACAGAGGTGGGCATCCTGTGAATTTACCGGAAAGGAAGAAGCTATATTTCTAAAGGATTTCCTGATACCGTCATTGGAAAAAGCAGGATTCGGGGACAAAAAGCTTCTTTGCTGGGATTGCAATAAAGATTTTTTGAGAAAAAGAGCAGAGGAAATGCTGTCTGATGAAGCTTTAAGAAAAAAAATATTCGGACTGGCTTTTCATTGGTATTCTGGTGATTATTTTGAAGAACTGGAAAAAACACATGAAGAATATCCCGGGGTGGAGCTGCTTGCTACGGAATGCTGTGTGGTGATGCCGGAAAATCTCCAGGACTGGTCAGTTGGGGAACGGTATGGGCACGATATTATTGGAGATATGAATCACTGGACCTGTGCATATATGGACTGGAATCTGTTCCTTGATCAAAACAGTGGTCCGGGAATTGCGGATAATCCTTGTGCGGCACCGATTATATTGGACTATGAAAGGCAGGAGCTGATTCGGATGTCATCCTACTATTATATCGGGCATTTCAGCCGGTATGTTAAAAGAGGGGCATATGGCGTGTTGATCCGAAACTATGACTTTTCAGAGAATGGTGAAAAAAATCTGGAATGCTGCGCCTTCTTGAATCCGTGTGGACAGCTCGTAGTGATTATTATGAATGCCGGAGAGAGGGACAGGGCCGGCAGAATCGAAGTTGACGGAAGGTATATTTCAGTCAGTATGCAGGCTCATAGTATTGGTACTCTTATTGTCGAACTGTAAAGTTTAATAAAAATGAAAAAACATCCCGGATTCCATTGGAATCCGGGATGCCTTCTGTGTGAATTTATATAGATCTCTTGGAGGAGTTCCCAATATTATTTGCCGAAGTATCTCTCCAGTAAGCCCTGGAATGCCTTGCCGTGGCGGGCTTCGTCTCTTGCCATTTCATGAACAGTGTCATGGATAGCGTCAAGGTTAGCAGCCTTTGCGCGCTTAGCCAGGTCGAATTTACCAGCGGTTGCGCCATTTTCTGCTTCTACTCTCATTTCCAGGTTCTTCTTTGTGGAATCAGTTACTACTTCGCCAAGCAGCTCTGCGAATTTTGCAGCATGCTCTGCTTCTTCATAAGCAGCTTTTTCCCAGTAAAGACCGATTTCAGGATAGCCTTCTCTGTGGGCAACTCTTGCCATTGCAAGGTACATACCTACTTCAGAGCATTCTCCTGCGAAGTTAGCTCTCAGGTCTTCCATGATATCTTCGCTTGCACCCTGAGCAACACCTACAACGTGCTCAGCAGCCCATTCCATTGTTCCGCTCTGTGCGGTGAATTTCTCTGCGGGAGCTCCACAAACGGGACATTTCTCCGGTGCTTTTTCGCCTTCATAAACATAACCACATACCTGACATACGAATTTCATAATTTTTTTCTCCTTTTAATTTTAATATATTTTTTATTACAACTGCTCCGGAAACCGGGAGTTGCGGATGGCTGGTTTTTAAGAAAGAGCTTTCAGCTTCTTCTCTTTACAATGGGGACAAAGGCCGTAAAAATAAGTGATATGGCCGGCTATCTGTCCTTCAAAATTTCTGGCGGCCGTTTGATTGATGCTGTCAATGCTATCCATTTCCAAATCAATTACACTTCCGCAGTCGCTGCAGACAAAATGATAATGAGGACTGGTGTCTGCATCAAAATGATCCACACCGTCGCCGACGCGTAATCTTGCTATTTCTCCAAGATCTGCCAACAGCGTAAGATTTCTGTAAACAGTACCAAGACTGATGTTGGGAAATTCTGTTCTCACATTGCTGTAAACTACATCTGCCGTCGGATGGTCATTCCTTGTCATCAGGAAATCTTTGATGGCTTCCCGTTGACGGCTGTATTTCAGCGTCATTTTCTGCCTCCTTTCTGTTAAAAATGATAATCGTTACTGTTACTATAGCAAAGCTTTTCAATTCTGTCAACATGTTTATAATTTTTTTAGAAATTTATTTTTTCGTTTTTATAATTAGGTTTTCTTTTTATGGTAGAATAACAATGGATACTCAGGGAAGGATGTGAAATATGAAATGAAGTTCAGGACAAAGCTGGTGATAACCTTTTTAACGGTTATTCTGCTGCCCCTTGTGCTTTCTGCGATTGCCTTTGTGGCGATCGGCGCTGTGATGGTGCATAATTCCGATTTGAGATACGGTTTTGAGACGACGGATTACAGCACCATGTCCGATTCACTCGCATCCTTCAGCGGAATAACCGATGATATTTTTTACAGTCTGGAGGAAACGGCCGAAGAGGAGCCTGCAAGGCTTGAGGATAAGGATTTTCTGGCGGCTGTGAATGAGGATGCTTTCAAGAAGTCTTCCTATATTCTGGTGAGGAAGGACAATACGGTTTATTATTCCGGCAATGAGACTGCGACACAGAAAATTTTCAGCCGGCTTCCCGCTTATGGTTTTGAAAGCAGGGATTCCAATTCCGGTTTTTATTATAATGATATGCAAAAGCTGGTAAAGCAGATTGATTTCCGCTTTTCCGATGGCTCAGACGGCAGCGTATTCATTATAACCAGGGTAAACAGCGTTATTTCCAAGACACTGCTTATCTATATGTTCTTTGCGATTGTAATTATTCTGATTGTAACAAGCGTTGTTCTCACCCAGTGGATTTACAAGAGTGTTTTTGCCCCTATTAACAGGCTGAACGTGGCCATGCAGAATATTGCGGAAGGAAATTTCGAATATATCCTTACATCGGAGGATACCAATGAAATCGGCGAGCTGTATCGCAATTATGAGGACATGCGGCTTCGGCTGAAGGAATCCACCGAGGAAAAAATACAGAATGAGCGGCAGAACAGGGAGCTGGTGAGCAATATTTCCCATGATCTGAAAACGCCCATAACGGCCATTAAGGGGTATGTGGAAGGAATAATGGACGGCGTGGCGGATACGCCTGAGAAGATGGAACGCTACATTAAGACTATCTACAACAAGGCCAATGACATGAACCGCCTGATTAATGAGCTGACCTATTATTCGGGCATAGACAGCAACAGAATCCCTTATAATTTTCACCGCATCAATGTGGCGGAATTTTTCCAGGATTGTGTGGAGGATGTGGGGCTTGATCTGGAATCCAAGGATATAGAGCTGAATTATTCGAATCTGGTGGATCCCGACACCCGGATTATTGCGGATCCGGAGCAGCTGAAGAAGGTAATCAACAACATTATCGGAAACAGCATCAAGTATATCGACAAGCCAAAGGGAATCATCAACATACGGATACTGGATGAGGTGGACTCCATCCGGGTGGAAATAGATGATAATGGCAAAGGCATTGCTGCCAAGGATCTGGGAAGTATTTTTGAACGGTTTTACAGGACGGATGCTTCCAGGAATTCCGCCATGGGCGGCAGCGGTATCGGCCTTTCTATTGTAAAGAAAATTATTGAGGACCATGGCGGTTACATCTGGGCGACCAGTAAGGAAGGAGAAGGAACCTGTTTGCATTTTGTAATCAGAAAATACAGGGAGGCAGAGGAAAATGAATAAGATATTAATTATTGAAGATGAAGAAGCGATTGCAGATTTGGAGAAGGATTACCTGGAGCTGTCAGGCTTTCAGGTGGAGATAGAACATGAGGGAGACAAAGGGCTGGAACGTGCCATGACCTCAGAATATGATTTAATCATACTGGATTTGATGCTTCCGGGTATGGACGGCTTTGAAATCTGCCGCCGGATAAGAGATGAAAAAAACATACCGATTCTCATGGTATCTGCAAAGAAGGATGATATTGATAAAATCAGGGGCCTGGGCCTGGGAGCAGACGACTATATGACAAAGCCCTTCAGTCCCAGTGAGCTTGTTGCCAGAGTGAAGGCCCATCTTGCCCGCTACACAAGGCTGGTCAGCTCCCAGCAGAAGACCAATGATATCGTGGAAATCCGCGGAATACGCATAGATAAAACAGCAAGACGTGTATATATCAATGGGGAAGAGAAGGCGTTTACCACAAAGGAATTCGATCTGCTTACCTTCCTGGCGGAAAACCCCAACCATGTATTTACCAAGGAGGAGCTGTTCCGGGAGATCTGGGACATGGATTCTATCGGGGATATCGCAACCGTGACGGTGCATATTAAGAAAATCCGGGAGAAAATTGAGGCGGATACTGCAAACCCGCAGTATATTGAAACAATTTGGGGTGTCGGGTATCGGTTTAAGGTGTAAGCCGTGGGACTGAGCTGTTTGCAAATGTAGGGTTTTGAATATTGGAATAGTTATTTGCATCTTTCAAACTGTTCAGCAGGTTAGCGCAGCAAAAATGCCGGCCTGCTGAACAGATATTTTTCTTTATATATTCTCACTTTTATCACATTAAATAAGGCGGCTAATCCTTTTAAAATCATAAGGAAAAGTCAAGTTTGGCACTTATTAGTTTATAAATTCTGATTCTTTCTTGAGTCATTTTTCTGATTTTATGTTTTCATTTTTATTTCCCAAGGTTAAGGATAAACAAATGTGTGAATGAGATTATTTTTTCGCCGGGCTTTTGTGGAGAAAAGATAATATATCATAAGAGGTAATTGAAACTTATTAAATGATGGTATATTGACAAAAACACATCATTTAATTATAATGATGATAGGATAATCTTTAAATCCTATCACGATATGGAGGGGAGATTATTCATGCAGTACAACTATGATGAAATTATTAAATACATAAAAGAAATAAAGGACGCAGTTTCTGCAGGCAGATATCGAATAGAAATCAATAAAAAACGGCAGAAAAATACAGAATTATTCAGAGATTATCTTATCAGTGAAGAGAAATGCAGAGAAATACTTTTAAGTTTGGAGGTAAATGATTTTTGTGAAATACTGCATAATGAGCATGAAGGCTTTGAACATGAATTGCTTTATGTATTTGGAAAAGAAGTAAGATTATTGCAGAGATTTGGGGAGGAAGAGGAGTTATTGTCACTATATATTAAGTTTAATAAACTTTTTAACAGGTATGTGATAGTAATCTCTTTTCATAAACAGGAATATCCGCTTGTTTATGCTTTTAAATAATGTGTGGTAGCTCAGAACGGCGGGAATATTGGTGTAAAAATGGGGTTATAAATAAATCTGTTTTTTTACCAATATTCATATCGGATGAACATCTGATCTTTCTTGAATGGCACCGCTATCCAAGAAGATACACTGTACTGGACAGTTACAATATTTTTAGAAATGGTACAGAATATAAGCATGTTGAAAAACAGAGAGGTGTGGATATGACAGAGGTAAGGAGAATGGATTTTTGTACTGAATGCAGGAAGGAAACAGAGTATTTGCTGGTAAAAACGGTACAAAGGGAGACGATCAGGGAAAAGGAGTACGAGTTTAAGCTGACAACAGCCATCTGCAGGGAATGCGGCGCAAGACTGAGCGTTCCCGGACTTATGGATCGCAATGCACAGGAGAGGGATATTCAGTACCGAGAAGCTGAGGACATAATAAAAATAGATGAAATAAGAAAGCTTATGGAAATTTACCGCATTGGCAAGGCGCCGCTGTCATTGGCACTGGGGTTTGGGGAAATAACAATATCCAGATATTTAGAGGGCCAGATACCTTCAAAAGCCTACTCCGTAATCATGAGAAAGGCGTTATCAGACCCGGAATATATGGAGAACTTACTGATTCAAAACAGAGAGAAGGTTGGGGAAACAGCATATAGGAAAGCATCACGCGCTGCTGCAGAGCTGAAGGAACTGTTTAAAATTTCCGAGAAAATGCTGATAACCATTGCCTATATTTTTCAACAGATGCAGGAGGTTACGCCACTGGCGCTTCAGAAAATTTTGTATTATATACAGGCCATATATTTAGTCCTGTTTGATGAGCTACCTTATCCGGAAAAATGTAAGGCATGGGTCCATGGCCCTGTCTATGAAAGTGTTTACTATCTGTTCAGGGATTTTAAATTTAATCCGATTGAAGATAACCGGTTTGTCATGTTGACCGGTAAAGCAAAGAAATTGGGAGACAAAGAGAAGAGAGTGATTGATCTGGTGATCGGCACGTTCGGGATGTACAGCGGGAAAGCACTGGAGGCAATTACACATGAGGAAACACCCTGGATTGAAGCCAGAATAGGCTGCGATCCAGATGAACCTTCTAATACGATTATATCATGGAATTCGATGAAGGAATATTTTACAAAAGTGGCCGAAAAATATGGTGTGGAGTCTGTTGAGGGACTTAATAGGTATATCGAATCAAAACTGGGGCTGCGGAAGGAAATATAGGGCTGTGAGGAGTGCAACCTCCCCAATATGTGAAACCGGTACGCCGGAATACACAGGGAAGGAGGGAGCGCTCGTATCATCATACGAAATTATTTTTTAGATCTTTATAGGAATAAAGAGAACAAACATTTTCTTTCAAAGATACGCTGCCATGTCCTTTTTTCCGTGCTATAATATTCCTCATAAACCAATCGGAAAGGAAATCTCACCAATTGAAATCAAAAATACTGGCAGAAGACCAACATATACTTGTATGCTACAAGCCGCCGGGGCTTGCGGTGCAGAGCGGCAGGATCGGGGAACCGGACATGGTCAGCGAACTGAAAAATTATCTGGGAGGCAGGAATCCCTATCTGGGACTGGTTCACCGGCTGGATCAGCCGGTATCCGGCATCCTGGTTTTTGCGAAAACGCCTCAGGCTGCGGCTAAGCTCAGCCAGCAGGCGGCGGCTCATGGGGAAGCGCCGCAGGGCGGGAAAAACCAGACGGGTAAACAAAAAAAGAACGGAAATCAAAAGCCGGGAAAAGAAGCAATACCTTCTATGGAAAAGGGGTACATGGCCCTTGTTTATACCGGAACGAAAAGAGATGGAACAGCTACAGAGCAGATACATCAGATACAAGAATCCGTACAGGAACCGGGTCTGGATGAAGAACGGAATGAGATACGGAGGAAAGAAATAAAACTCGTTGATTATCTTCTCCGGGATGCCGGACAAAATACATCAAGAGTGGTGAAGGCAGATACAAAAGGCGCCAGGAGAGCGGAGCTATTGTATGAGGTGGTAGAGAAACGGGACAGGCAGGCGCTTGTCAGGATACGTCTTCTCACCGGACGTCACCATCAGATACGTGTTCAGTTTGCCAACGCTGGGCTGCCGCTTTTGGGAGATGCCAGGTATGGGACGGAAGAAAGCAGGGAGTATTCCGCAGAAAATGGGTATGGAAATATATGTCTCTGTGCCTTTTCTTTAAGTTTTTATCATCCGGCAACCGGAAAAAAGATGGATTTTCAGTTGGAGGAGCTTCCATGGATCAAAAACAATTGACGGGACAAAATATAAGCGATGGAGCAGAGTCCAAAAACCACATAGGGGCTGGCGATGACGGCAGCGGCAGCGGGCGGGAAAGCAGGGATGCGGGCTGGGTAATAGCAAATATCAGGGATTTTGCGCAATTTCTTACCGGCTGCTGGATGTTTCTTATGCTGGCGGTATTTCCGTTGTACTTTGGGGATAAATACCATGAAATAGGCGCTTATAAGTATTCCTTTTTTTCAGGGGTATCAACAATGATTCTCGTTCCGGCAGCAGTGCTGGCGACCCTTGTACTGGTGTGGAACCTGGGGAAAAGCAGGCTGCGTGTAGTAAAAGGGGAGATTTCTGCGTTGGACGCAGGAGTTTTGCTGTATATGGCGGCTTCGGTAGTTTCCTATTTATTGAGTGATTTTCCTTCGGAGGCATGGGAAGGCGTGGGAGGCTGGAATATGGGGCTGCGTACCCAGCTGCTTATGGGAACCTCCTATTTTCTGATTTCCCGTCTGTTTCCCTGGAAAAAAGGGGTACAAGGGCCGGGTCTTTCATGGACCACGGGGATAGGCGGGAAACTGATTTTCTGCGGCTTTTTTCTGGGATCAGGAATCACTTTTCTGTTGGGGATTCTGCACAGATTCCTCATTGATCCGTTGGGAATGTATAAAGGGATTGACAGCTCCTACCATATATGGTTTCTGTCCACGATTGGGCAGGCTACCTGGTATTCCAGTTATGTATGTACGGTTTTTGCAGTTGGGCTTTGTATCTTTTTTGCCGCAGAGAGCAGAAAAATCAGGGTGATTTCGGGGATTTACTGCGTATTGGGCTTCATGACCCTGGTAACGCAGAACAGTGACAGCGCATTTTCGTCCATGTTTTTGCTGTTTCTGGGGCTGTTTGCCGTGGCCTGCGGCAGTCCCCATAAGATGGAGAGGTTTCTTGAGGTAATTATTTTGGGCGCCGCGTCCTTTAAAGCGATTGGCTTACTGCAATGGGGGTTTGCGGATAAAGCGCTGGAGCTGGGGACATTATCCATGTCACTTTCTAAAGGATGGATTTCCTGGCTGGTTCTGTTGGTTGCTGCGGCCTGCTATATTGCGCTGCTGCAGCTGGAGGAAAAAAGGGGTGAAGCACGGTTAAAAGAAAGCTGGAAAAAATGGGGAAGCCGGCTGCGCCTGGTTTGTATTTTCATGGCCGCGGCGGGAATTGTGCTGGCGGTTATTTTGATTTATTTTAATACAAACGGATTTTTGCAGGAATGGTTTGGGATTACCCTGAATAACCAGTATCTTCTGTTTGATAATAAATGGGGAAGCGACAGAGGGTTCATATGGAAAACTGCGGCCGGGCTGTTTGCGGCCCTTCCCTTCGGGAAAAAGCTTTTCGGCGTGGGGCCGGACTGTTTTATGCCCTATAGCTACAGTATACCGGAGTATGCGGATAAATTGTATCAATACTGGAAACCCAATATCCTTACCAATGCGCATAATGAATTTTTAAATTTGCTCATTTGCATTGGAATTGCAGGGCTTCTGGCTTTTATTGCCATGCTTTGTATGGGAGTGGCGCGTTTTTACCGTGCATCACGGAAAAGTCCACTGATTCTTGCGGGAATGCTTTGTATCCTGGCCTATGCGGGATCTAATTTTTTCTGTTATCAGCAGGTATGCTGTACGCCGTTTCTTTTTATCATCATGGGACTGGCGGAAAGCGCCTTAAGGCGGCTGGAAAAGTAAAAAAATCCGGTGGTTGAAACTGGCAGCTTCAAATTGATTCTGAAGCAGGATAGATTTGAGTGAAATCCTTATACTAATCACGTGAAAATTTTGAGGAAAACAGGTGATATGGGTATGGGGAAATTGTTGGAAAAAGGTCCGAAAAAACTGATTTTTGCCGCGGGAGCTGGTTTGGGAGTATTTCTTGGCTTCCGCTATTTATTTCCGCTCATTACGCCCTTTCTGCTGTCTTTCTGTATTGTTTACCTCTGCAATCCATGGCTGAACAGGCTGCAGGGGAAAACACATATAAAAAAGGAAATTCTGCTTGCGGGAATTCTGGCTGCCGCTGCCGCATTGCTGGCTGTTATTGTCTGGGCGGCATTGCAGGGCGGCTTTGGGCAGGCAAAGGTACTGGCGGATAACTGGGACAGTATGTGTGTGCAGATAAGGTGTTTTTTCGGGGACTGCTGTCTGTTTGCCCAGGAGCATTTTGGTGTGGATGCGGTTAAAGTAGAGAAGGCGGTCCTGGAAAAAGTGGACATATTTATAGAGAACCTACAGGTACAGTTTGTCCCGAACATGGTGAAGGAATCCTGGTGGTATCTGAAAAAAATAATTTCCTGCGCGGCATTTCTGGGAGTCAGCTTCATTGCTTCGATTCTGCTCTGCAAGGACTATGACGGGATGGTGGAAAGACTGCAGGACGGCGGAGAAGGCGCGGAGGCGGTGGAAAAGGCTTTTGGCATTGCGGAGCGGATTATCCGCCTGGTGGGGGTGTACCTGAAAGCGCAGGCTGTCATTCTTCTGGTGATTATGGTGATATGCTGTCTGGGGCTTTGGCTGGGAAGGATCGGCCATGGGCTGACGCTTGGCATACTGGCCGGAATCCTGGATGCCCTGCCCTTTATCGGGACCGGAATCGTACTGATGCCTACGGCATTCTGGCAGTTGGTAAACGGCCGTATTGGCGCGGCAGTGCTGTGCGTGGTTGTTTATATGGCATGCATGGGGGCGAGGGAATTCCTGGAGCCTAAGCTGATGGGCGAAAAAACAGGGATTTATCCGATCTTTATGCTTCTTTCCGTATATGCCGGCGTGAAGCTGTTCGGCGTTTCCGGAATTATCAAGGGGCCGCTTGCCATGGTAATCCTGCTGGAATTATGGCGGTATTTCATGGGCAGAGAGAAGGAGTGTCCTTGCGGAGGCGGAGAGGAAAAGCTATAATATTTTATGATGCTTTCATATCGGTTCGGAACCTATGCTGTTTTTTATTTTTAACGCTTTGGTTCTGCATGCAGAAATTTTCAGAAGAGGAAAAACTATGTATATAGGGGATTTGCATATTCATTCGCGCTATTCCAGGGCTACAAGCAGGGATTGTACGCCGGAATACCTGGATTTATGGGCCAGGAAAAAGGGAATCGATATTGTGGGGACCGGCGATTTCACCCATCCGGCATGGCGGGAGGAGCTGAAGGAAAAGCTGGAGCCGGCGGAGGATGGTCTGTACACGCTGAAGGATGAGTACCGGATCCATGACGCTGCGGCTCCGGATGATCGCAGGCCGCGTTTTGTGGTGACCGGGGAAATCAGTTCCATATATAAGAAAAAGGATAAGGTGAGGAAGGTTCACAGCCTTCTGCTTTTGCCCGGTCTGGAGGATGCGGACAGGCTTGCCCGCAGGTTGGAGCTGATCGGGAATATCCATTCCGACGGCCGGCCGATTCTGGGGCTGGATTGCAGGGATTTGCTGGAAATCATGCTGGAAACCTCTCCGGAGGCCTTATATGTTCCCGCCCATATCTGGACGCCGCATTTTTCCATGTTCGGTGCGTTTTCCGGGTTTGATGCCATTGAGGATTGTTATGAGGATATGACGCCCTATATCCATGCGCTGGAAACCGGGCTTTCCTCTGATCCGCCCATGAACTGGAGGATTTCCGCTCTGGATTCCTATCAGCTCATATCCAATTCGGATGCACATTCCCCGGCAAAGCTTGGACGGGAAGCCAATCTTTTTGAGATTCCGCTGTCCTTCTCCGGGCTTGCGGATGCCATAACCACAGGAAACGGCCTTCAGGGAACCATTGAATTTTTCCCGGAGGAAGGGAAATACCACTTTGACGGCCACAGGAAATGCAGTCTCTGCATCAGCCCGGCGGAGGCGCTTTCCTATGGAAATATATGTCCGGTGTGCGGCAAGAAGCTGACCATTGGCGTGCTTCACAGGGTGGAACAGCTGGCAGACCGGGAGGAGGGATTTGTATTGCCTCAGGCCAGGCCTTTTGAAAGCCTGGTTCCCCTGCCGGAGGTAATTGCCGCATCCACCGGAAAATCGGCTTCCTCTAAAAAGGTGCTGGAACAATATGAGAAGCTTTTGGGAAAGTTGGGGGCCGAATTCGACATCCTCCGCATCATTCCGGAGGAAGATATCAAGGCAGCCGCGGGGGCGCCGATTGCAGAGGGAATAAAACGGCTGAGGGAAGGCCGGGTTGACCGTACGCCGGGCTTTGACGGCGAATACGGCACTATCAGCCTTCTTACACCTTCGGAAATCAGCAGTCTGGAGGGACAGCTCAGTTTTTTTACCGAAGAGGGCATGGGAAACGAAGATTCTCCGGAAAAAATTCGTAGCCACAGACAGACGGAGGTGTTAAGAGCGGCCCGGCCTGAAGGGGGAACGTCTGTTACTGAAGAAAAAAATGATGAGGAACACGGCGCCGGAATATGCAATTCCCGGGAAGGGAATGCAAAAGAAAATAGTTCCGGATTGTATGAGGAGGCGAAGCTAAATCCTGGTCAGGAAGAGGCGGTGTGCGCCCTGGATCGGGTAACTGCCGTAATTGCAGGTCCCGGTTCGGGTAAAACAAAGACATTGATCTCGCGGATATCCTATCTTCTGAAGGAAAGAGGGATTGCACCTGCCTCCATTACGGCGGTGACTTTTACGAATAAGGCGGCGGAGGAAATGCGCAGCCGTCTGGAACGGCTGTCCGGCGGGAAAAGGGCGGCCTGCGAAATGAATATCGGTACCTTTCATGGAATCTGCAGCCGGTTCCTGACTTCGGCAGGTCTGGAATTTATGGTGGCGGACGAAGGACTGCAGGAGGAACTGGCGGAAAAAGCCATCGCCAGGTACGCTTTGAAGCTTTCCCCTTCCCGGTTCCTGCGGGAAATTTCTAACAGGAAATGCAGCGCAGTGCAGGGAGAGAGTCCGGCGGTGCAGGAAGAAAGCCGAGTGATGCAGGAAGGGAGCCACGCATCCGGGGCGCAGGTCACTGCGGAGGCAGCCGCCTATTATCAGGAACTGCTTGCCGGGGAAAAGGTGTTGGATTACGATGACCTTTTACTGGAAACGCTGCGGCTATTCCGGGAAAATCCAGGCGCAGAGGCAGAGAAGCAGTTTCAGTATCTGCTGGTGGATGAATTCCAGGATATTAACCCGGTGCAGTATGAGCTGCTTAAGGCCTGGAATCGGAACGGCAGGGAGCTTTTTGTAATCGGGGATCCGGATCAGTCCATATATGGCTTCCGTGGATCGGACGCCGGCTGTTTTTCCAGGCTGGAGGCGGACTATCCGCAGATACATACGGTAAGGCTTGAGGAAAACTACCGATCCGCGCCGGCGGTTCTGGAGAGTGCGTTGTCCCTTATTTCTCATAATGACGGGGAAAAAAGAAGGATGCATGCTTTGGCCAAGGAGGACGCTCTGGTCCGTGTGGTGGAGGCCTCCGGGGAGATGGGAGAAGCTATTTTTACGGCCAAGGAAATTAACCGCCTGATTGGCGGAATAGATATGCTGGATGTGGAGGAAAATCATAGCGGTGAGCAAAGAAGGGTGCGCAGTTTTTCCGATATCGCAGTGCTTTACCGCACGCACAGACAGGCACAGCTTCTGGAAAAATGCCTTCGGCAGGAGGGCATCCCTTACGTGGTTGCAGGCAGGGAGGATTTTCTGATTGAAAAAAATGTCCGGGGTACGCTTTACTTTTTCCAATATGTCCTTCACCCGGAGGATGAGGCTGCGGGGCAGTTGTGTCTCAGGCTTCTCTGGCCGCCGGAGGAAAAGACGGCAGAGGAACAGCTGACGCTTCTTATTTCCAAATATAAAAGGAGAATACATAAGGACAGGACGGAAAAGCTTCTGGAAAACTGGATAAAGGACAGAAAGCTGGAGGAAAGCGGCGAAATGGAGAAGCTTGTGAACGCTGCGGTTCTATATCCTGAGATGGAGCATTTCCTGGAAACACTTTCCTTAGGCGCTGAGGGTGACATCAGGAGAAGCGGAAGCCGCAGGTTCCCGGCGGACGCCGTTACACTTATGACCCTGCATGGCTCAAAGGGGCTGGAATTTCCCGCCGTGTTTATTTATGGGATCCGAAAAGGGTTGTTACCGCTGGAGCTGGGGACGGCTTCGGGTGATGTGCAGGAGGAAAGAAGGCTTCTTTATGTTGGCATGACGCGGGCCAGGGAGGAATTAATACTCACCTTTTCCGGGGAGCCTTCCATGTTTCTTGGGGAAATCCCCGATAAGTTTTCGCAGAGGGAGCAGGCGAAGAAGGAGAAGCCTGTTGAGGAAGCGGTGCAATTAAGCTTGTTTGATTTTATGGTATAGATTATAGGATAAGTTGCCGTCCGGGTATGAATGAATGCCCGGACGGTTTTTTGTATAGCATATTTTTGTTTTGACTGCTGGTATTGTAATTTTTAAAAAAGTTACGAAACCAGCTATTTTTATTGCAATGTAACGCTTAGTGTAACACATATGGTTTTATAATCAGGTTAACACATGAAAAAAAGCAGCTGATGTAACGCTATTGAAGCGGACCATAAAACAGTATGTTTCGAATCCGGGAGGCAGTACGGTGCAGGATGAACAGAACTGCAAAAAAAAAATTAGTCAGGGAGCTTCCTTTATCATTCGTATCACCGACAGGAAAAATGATACCTGGCAGGGTTCAATTACCTGGACAGATAGAGGAGTTACAAAATATTTCCGAAGTTCTCTGGAGCTGATAAAGTTGATGGACAGCGCAGTTCAGGCGGCAGCGCCGGAAGCGGGGTACAAAGTGACTGATAAAGGTAAGGAAAATATTAGAAGGATCAAAACAGAGAGGAGATCGAGTATATGAAAAAGGCAAAGAGCACTCAGAGAATATGGGCATTTCTGCTTGCATTCGTTTTAACTGTAACGACGATTGGCAGTGATGGGCTGACAATTACAGCTGCAGAGGGAGAAAAGGCGGCATTCGAAACCATAGAAGTATCAGAGGAAGACGAAGCTAATCTGAACAATACAGAGGATAATATATCTGAGGGGTCAGAGAAAAAAGAGGCAGATCCATCACAGCCTGAAGATACGGAGGCAAAGGATGATTCTGTGCAGGAAGTAAATAAAAATACGGAAAGCCCTGCTGTTGAAACGGATGAAGATAATACCGAGGCAGTCTTTGAAGAAAGTACTGAGACTATATCTGAAGAAAGTACCGAAACGGTATCCGATGAAACTCAGGTAGAAAATGTTGAAAGTGAAAACAGTACATGGACCGTGAGCTTTCATAAAGAAGGCAATGTACTGATTCAAGATGCTTCCGGCAATGAAATAGATGAAACAGTAGCTGTGGAAAAAGGAAGTGAAATTTCTTTTTTCGTAGAAGCAGATGAGGGAGAGTCTTTTACAGTAAAAACAGAAGGAAATATAATTACTCCTGATAATGGCTGTTACACAGTAATGCCAGAATCTGATATTACAATTGAAGTGATCGCTGTTGAGGAAGAGACAATACAGGAAGAGGTTAAACCGGCTATCATTACGTTTAGAATGCTGAAGGCTCCGACAAACGAAATGGTAAAGGTCATTTATAATTTTAATGGTGAGGAAGGGCCGGGATCTACAGTAAATCAGATTCCGTTAGGAACAATTGCCAATAATGCCCCTGATTATGAAGGTTATTCTTTTATTAATGCAACGATTGGCAATACGGAGATTGTTTTTGTTGGTATTTATGAAGGCATTTATTATTATAGTGTAGATGGGGAATCCGCGTTGGAATTAGGGGATTCCGAGATTCAGCTGAACTATGAGCTGGAAAAACAGAAATACAATATTTCCTTTGTATATGATGATAAAAAAGGCTACATTAAAGGGGAAAAGGTAATTACGGGGGATAAGGGAGCAAAGTTATCCTATACATTTACCCCTGTCCCAAATAAAGATTGTGAAATTAAAGAAGTAACCATTAATGGAGAAAAGGCTACGGCGCAAAAGGACGGAACCTATACAGTAGCTGAAGTAACAGAGGATTTAATTATAGCAGTATCTTTCATTGAAAAGAATGTTTTTACAATCACAAAAAGTTTATCGTCCAACAGTGAAAATGGAACGTTTACCGGAAATGACAATGCCGATTATAATGGAACCTGGACCGGCACGATCAGAACCCCGGATAAAAATTATGGTCTGACGTACCTTTTGGTTAACGGAGTCCATGTAAATATTCCGGCTAATAATAATACGGCTAATACTGAAATTGTTGGAATGGAGATTGCTGTTTCCAGAAGTATTGCTGGATATGCCTATCAGTATAAAATCAGCATCAGTAATATTAAGCAGGATTTGGATGTGGAAGGCCATTTAAGGAAAAACAGCGCATACGAAATTGCATTGGTTCAGGCTGAAGGTGTTGATGTTTATTATTGGAATGGAAACGGGTTGGAAAAAATATATCCCGGCTCCGTGGTAAAATTCAATTATAATTTATCTGAAAGAAAGGTTGCAGTTTTTTATGCGAAAACACAGCCGGGATATGAACCTCACTTCAGTTCTGAAGGAACAGGTTTTAAAATTATAGACAATATCAATAAAAATAATTATTCAGGGAAGCAGCAGGCCATTGATTTAGGGTGTACTCACGAATTCCATTACACAAATAATACAGATCAAAAGAACAGAACAGTGTATCTGAAGGCTGTACCGATTGAGTATCGTGTTTTTTACGATGCTAATGGCGGAAATTCCTCATTTTACGATAAGGATAATTACGCGTTGGTAAATGGCAGGAATAAAATTTTTGTCAGTACGGAAGTCCCTGCCAGAAATAATTATGTTTTTGCAGGATGGAAATTGAAAGGCGACAGTACAGGAAAGATTTATTCTGCAAAAGAACTGGTTACACTGACGGCGGATAATATATCTAAACTGGCGGTAGACAAGGTAATTACCTTTACTGCCCAATGGCTGCCAAAAAATGAAGCAGCAAGCTATAATGTACGGCATTTTATTGAAACTGCAGAAGGCAAATACGAACTGAAGGAAGAAAAGACGCTGATTGGTAAGCCGGGAGCCACCGCTTTCGCAATACCTAAAAATTATGAAGGCTATGAGGTGGATTATTCGATTGAGGGTACGGTCAGGGCCGGAAAGGTTCTGAATGATGGTTCTTTAACACTTGCTTTATATTACAGGCTTAAGAACTATCAGCTGTCATATAATGGGAATGCATCGGGAGTATCTAATGTACCCTCCGGCAGTATGTACAAAGGTGGAAGTAAAGTTACTGTTTCTTCCAATATTCCGGTAAGAAATGGATATACTTTCCTTGGCTGGAGTGAAACTGCGGCTGGAAAAGTAAAGTATAAGGCAGAAGATGTGTTTTTTATGCCGTACAAGAATGTCGCTTTATTTGCGCAGTGGGAGAAGAATAAAAACGAAACAAAGAAGCTGAGCTATCAGGTAGTATACCAGGTAGAAGGCGGAGAAGTGCTTGATACAGTAAATAAGACTGTAGATATTTGGGTGAATGCTGATGAGTATAAAGTAGAATCAGTAGAAAGCAAGACCTTTGCGGGTTATAAGCAGAAAGCGGATTCCCCGAAGCTGCCACAGACAGTAAAAGAGAAAGATAAGATCTATGTTCTTTACGAAAAGAATGAAGAGGCAACAAAGAAGCTGAGCTATCAGGTAGTATACCAGGTAGAAGGTGGAAAGGTCCTTGATACAGTAAATAAGACTGTAGATATTTGGGTGAATGCTGATGAGTATAAAGTAGA